>Ga0209501_10000089_pt1 | contig 117554 bp, 105 predicted proteins | sample ArcticOcean_MG_C_4_FD_187434 | JGI IMG/M metagenome (GOLD analysis project Ga0209501, IMG submission 187434) | Marine microbial communities from western Arctic Ocean - ArcticOcean_MG_CB4_134 (SPAdes) (version 2) | ecosystem: Environmental > Aquatic > Marine > Oceanic | place: Arctic Ocean... | reverse complement strand
GTCGTCGCCGTCATCGCCGAACAGAAATTCGATGCCATCGCGAAGCGCTAGCGGCGAACCGCTCTCGCTGCCGGCATTCTGGCCACCAAAAAGCGTGTCGTTACCATTTCCACCGTACAACTGGTCGAGCCCCTTGTTGCCGTACAGGATGTCGTCGCCAGAGGCACCGCTCACAATGTCGTTCCCGCTCAGCCCGTATATCTTGTCGGCCAAGCCGGTACCGGTCAGCGCGTCAGCGCCACTAGTGGCGTTTATCAGGTAGTCATTGCCGGAGATCCATCCGAGGATCGTGCCGTAATGGGAGGCGACGTCGGCTGCCCAGCCGCCAGTGGAGAGCAGACCGACCGCGTAGTACTCGCCGCCGGCCTCATACCATAGAGGACCGCCGCTATTACCGGGATTGGACTCTATGGAAGTCAGGTTAAAGACCGAATTGACAGGGTCCTTGGTGGCGGTGCCTACGTCGTCGGTCATACGCGCGCCGCTGGCATCGCTATAGACACTGGGATAGCCGGTCAGGTGGTAGGTGCCGGTCGTGGCGTATGGGTTGAAAGTGAAGGTGCCGGTGGTGTCGCCCAATCGTGTGTCCAGGCCGAGCACAGCGAAATCGTCCTGGGACTCCGCTCTGGTCGAACGGCCATCGCCGTCGAGATCGGTCGCATAGTAGTTGACCCACAGGGCATCGTAGGAGCCGAAGGGATTGCTGCCACCGTCGTGAGCCGGGGCCACCGTGACCGAAGTTGCCAAACCACCGTCGTTTACGCTGTAGATAACGTGACTGGCGGTGAGCACGTCGTTCGGCCCGACCATGAAGCCGGTGCCGGTATAGGTCAGCCCGTTCGAGAAGGTCGACTCAACGTAGACGACCCCGGAATAGGGGTACGAAGTGGTTTCTGTCCCTACGTAATTGGTCACGACCTACTCCTGAGGTCTCGTTTTTAGCTTTAGTTCGTACCCGCTGATTGCGGCGCCTCGTTCTGTGGTTTCCGGCTAAGGTGTCGTGCGTTTAAGTGTTAGGGCGTCGGCGTTGAAGATTACTGCCACTGGCAGTGGTCCAGCCGAACCCAGTTGCTGCCGTTGGCCGGCGGCGCCAAATGCATTCGGATTCTCAAGTATGCGCAGCACTCTGCCCTGCTTGTTGAGTACAAACTGGACGTTGCGTGCCGGTGTGGCGCTGCCGTCGGCGGCGACCAGTTGCGCCGCTTCTCTGGCGAACGCGTACTCTATCAGCTCGGCACCCATGGTGTTGGGTGCGTCATTGGTCAGCTGGCGCTCCGCCGATGGCGCTCCCAGTGCGGCCCGGAGCGGGCCCGCGGAATCGCCGACGGAAACCGTCAAAGGCTCTGAAGCGGTAGGATCTGCTGAGGCCATAGCGGGAGTGCCAGAGCTGGAGGAGACAGGAGTGCCGGCGCGCGTCGTTGTTCCGCCGTCGCCGCAGGCCGTCGCCAGCGCGAGAGTAAGGCCGACCACGGTCATCTGCAGGAGGCCGGGCGCAAGGCTACCCACAATTCGCAATGCCTGATTTACTAAGTGTAGTAGTTCCAGTCATTGCCCCCATAACGGTAGATATTTCCTAAGGTTTTCTAGTAGAAAAATTCAAAGTTGTCGATGCGTGAGGAAATAAGCGTCCCACCTACCGAGAGGTGAAGACTCGAGGCGGTTTTCGGTTTTATTCGGGCCATAGCGTCTAGTGCCTTCGATGCAGATAAAAGCGTCGTTAGGTAAATTTCAAGCTGTGCTTGGTACAATAGACTCTTCGGGGCTCGGTCCAAAGGTAACTGAGATTCGGGGGGAAATCGCGAGAGTGTTAGGACACGCCCCCAGCCTGCCGTCCCGTCCGATCTAGTCCGATGTTAAAGGATGCCAATCATGTCACGATCTGACGTCACCAATTTAGATGCAATCGCGCGCCGGATGCTGGCGGACTATGACGCCGCGACCCCCGGCACCATCTTTGCCGAGGGGCTGCGTCTGGACATACCCGATGCATGGCGATTGCAGTCGGCGGTTACCCGACTGCGTGAGCAGCGGGGCGAAACAGTTGTTGGCTACAAAATCGGCTGTGTCGGCGAGGGTAACCAAAAGATGATGGGCTTGTCGCACCCGGCCTGGGGGCGCCTTTGGTCCACAGAGCAATATGCCGATGGCGCAGAGCTGAAGAAAGCCAACTACGCGAATGTCGCGCTTGAGGCCGAATTCGCTGTCACCGTGAACCGTGCCATCAATCCGGGAAAAGTCTCTGCTGACAAGATGATGTCAGCCATCGACGCAATCTATCCGGTTATAGAGATCCATAACCTCAAACTGCGGAGTGAAAAGCCCCATGGCCATGAATTGCTCGCCAATAATGCCATTCATGCAGGCGTGGTCCGTGGTCCGGCCATGCCAGTTCCTGAACCCGGGCAGAAAACCGATCTGTCGCTGACCTTTGATGGAGAGACCGTTGATTCCTGGTCCTCTCTGCAATGGCCGGGCGACATCCTGTCAGCGATCGGCTGGCTGGCAGAGCAACAGGCCAAAGCGGGGCGGCAGCTGGTCAAGGGCGATCTGATCTTGACCGGCGCTTTCGGTCCACCTATTCCACTCGGCGATAAAACGCGCGTCGATGTGACGTCTTCGGCATTCGGCAATGTCAGCGCCACCTTTGTCTAATGACAATTACATGTGAAACTGATCCAAGACATAAATTTCGGGTTGGGAGAGCTCCACATGGAAAATCCCAGGGAAGAGCAACTCGAGAACAAGGGTCTGCATGCCCGGGGCATCAGGGATGGTTTCGCTGCTGCCAGGGTGAGCCTTTGGCGGCCTTTCCCTCGACCTTGACGCCGATCTGCGCGACCATGCGACACGTAGTGGTTGGTAGCTCGCACCAGGGCTAAGAGTTGAACCTCGCAAAGGTACGATGACCGAACGGCCTTTTGATGAAGCAATTCCTCACGGCATTGGTGTTGATCGTTGGCTTGGCCAGCGCTGCCGGTGTCGTGTTGGCTGAGACCCGTGACGACGTTTTAAGGTCTCTCAGAGGACCTGGAGCATTTTGGGGGGCTGGGAGAAACGACGCGCCTACTAGCCCAAGGGCCCCGTTTGCGGGTTTTTGGTGGACTGCCGAAAAGCGGCGCTAGGATTAACCCCGAACCACCTAGCTGAAGGGGCAGCTTTGGGCCACGGAACGCTAACCGTGAACAAAAAACGACCGTCGCCGCTCTGGCTCATTTTCGGCGATTCCGACACCGGCTATCAAGTCCGCGCATCCAAAGCCAGGGAACCGACGTTGTACGATCGAGAAAGCAACGCTGGCAAGTCAGTTTGGTTTGACAAAGCCGGTCAGCGGGCCCGGTTGATCGGTCATGTCAGATATCTTCGCAGATGTTAATGGCTCAGCCTCGGGCAGCTCGGGCAGCCTTGCGGGTTTGGTACCATTTGATCAGATAAGGTTGGGAAAGGCCAAGCACCGCCAACACCAGGAACAGGGCGGCCAGGGGTTGCATGGGGATTTGCCACCATTCGCCATCGAACATTTTCAGCGAGTTCTGCAGATTAGTCTCGACCATTTCGCCCAAGATCAGGCCGATCGCTACCGGGGCGACAGCGAAGCCAAAACGGCGGAGCAGGTAGCCGACGACGCCAAAAATCAGCGCGATATAGACGTCTAGCATGGATTGTGCCAAGGCATAGGCGCCCAGCACGCTGAAGGCGAAGACGATTGGCCACAGAATATTGCGTGGCACCAGGGTGACCCGGGCGAACAGCTTGGCGGCAAACAGGCCGAGCACGAAGAACATCAGATTGGCAACGAACATGGATCCGAAGATGGCGTAGACCTTGTCCAATTGTTCGGTGAACAGATGCGGGCCGGGTCGCAAGCCGTGTACCATCAAGCCGACCAGGATGACGGCGGTGGTGCCGCTGCCGGGGATACCCAGCACCAAAGTCGGTACCATGGCCCCGCCGGTGGCGGCGTTGTTGGCGGCCTCGGCCCCGGCCACCCCTTCGATCGCACCCTTGCCGAATTCCTCCGGCGTGCGAGACCAGCGCTTGGCCTCGGCATAGCCGATCATCGAGGCGACGGTCGACCCCTCTGCCGGTAGGATGCCGATGAAGGTGCCGATGCCGCAGGACCGCAGAACGGTGCGCCAAATTTTCTTGTAGTCCGCCATTGAGGGCAGTTGCACCGCCTTCATGGTGACTCGTTCCATGACCATATTCAGGGTCTTGGACTGCACTAGCAACTCGCTGATGGCGAACATGCCGACCAGCACTGGGATGAAGTTAAGTCCCTCATAAAGCTCGAAATTGCCGAACATGAAGCGCTCAACCCCGGTGCTGGCGTCAGCGCCGATGGTTGCTAGCCAGACCCCGAACATGCCGCCGATCAGGTTCTTCGTCGCCCCGCCCTCGCTGATAGAGGCCAGCATGGAGAGGCCGAAGATGGTGAGCGCGAAATATTCCGGCGGCCGGAACTCGTAGGCCACCCGAGCCAACATCGGGGCTGACACCGACAGCACGATGACGGAGAAGAGGCCACCAATGGTGCTGGCGACGACGGCGATGCCAAGCGCGCGGCCGGCCTCTCCACGTTGCGCCAAGGGATAGCCGTCGAGGCAGGTGGCGGCGGCGGCGGCAGTGCCGGGGGTGTTGATCAGGATCGCGGTGATGGAGCCGGCGAAGGTAGCGGAGACATAGAGCGTGGTCAGCACCGCGATGGCGGCGACCGGTTCCATGGTCAGGGTGAAGGGCAGCAGCAGGGCAGCTCCGGTGGTGGAGCCCAGGCCGGGCAAGGCGCCGATAACGACCCCACCGACGGTGGTGACGAAGATCAGCGCCATCAGATACGGGTCACCCACGACGGAGACCATGGCGGTAAGTGCTTCAAGGAACATTGCCGTATTCTCGCCCTAGCCGTAATACCAGTCGGTGAAGAGGCCGCGCGGAAAGCGCACCTCCAGGATCAGATCGAAACTGAAGAAGATCGCGCCGGTGGTGATCAGCGCGGTCAAGGTCGCCACCCACCAGCGCCGTTCGCCCCAGATCATGCACATGGCGAACATCACGGCGGCCAGGGCCAGCATGATGTCGACGAATTCGGTCAGAAAATAGAACACCCCCATCAGGACCACGGTGATCCAGGTGGTGGCCGGCTCCCGATTGATGCGCCTCGGCGGGTTGCAGACCAATTGCAGGATGATGCCGAGATTGAGGATGGCGATGACTACCATCAAAAAAATTGGGAAGACCCGCGGTTGCATCGAGTCGCCGACGATGATCGGCAAGGCCTCGTCCAGGGTCAGGCTGACATAGATGACCACACCGCAGAACGCGAAGATGAACGCCGGGATCAGGAAATTGGTCCAGACAGCGCGGCCGGACGACGGGTCTGTCGTCCGGCCGGCTTCGTCATGTGTGCTCATGCTGGGATACTTTGGATTAAGAGCGGGTGACTATTTCACCAATCCCATGTCTGTGGCCGCCGGAATTAGGTCTTGCAACAACTGCTTGATCTGCGCGCCCCATTCCTTGGCGCCCAGCACCGAGGTGCCATCCAGTCCCGAGGATGTCAGATAGGCCTGATAGATGCTGTGGCTCATCGCCTTCAGCATGCCCTTTTCCAGTGTCGCCGCCTTGGCGTCGTCGACACTGGCATGGGTGACGAACCCGCGCACCGTGGCGAACACCACGTCCACGCCCATTTCCTTGGCGGTCTTGACGTTGGGGATCGGCTTCATGCGCCCGGTGTGGAGGACGACCATCGGGCAGATATCACCGGCTTCGATCTGGGCCGAGGCTTCCGACAGGTTCAGCACGCCGATATCGATGGATCCGGCCACCAGTTGGGTCGCCAGCTCTCCACCGCCCTTAAAGGGTATAATAGTCGGCTGAATGGCGCCGGCCCGCTTGGCGAACACGTAGGCGGTGATGTGGTCCAGACCACCGATATTGGTGGTGCCGAACTTCATCTTGTGCTTGCGCACATAGGCTAGGAACTCATCCGAGGTCTTGTACGGTGCGGTCTTGCAATTGGCCATCAACAGCTGCGGATCGTTGGTGCCGCGCGCGAGTGGCCGCATGTCGTCAACCTTCAGGTCGCTCTTGCCCAGCGCTATGGTTAAGGCATGGCCGTTGGTGAAGGTCATGATGGTATGGCCATCGGCCGGCCGGCTCTTGAAGTACTGCATGGCCAACGCGCCGTTGCCGCCGCGCTTGTTGACCACCACCATGTCGGCCTGCAGCATCCGGCGTCCACGCAGCATCATCATGCGCGAGTTTACGTCGGTGCCACCGCCGGCACCGGCGTGGGTGATAATTTCGATGGTCTTGGACGGGAATTTTTCATCGGCTGTCGCCGTGCTGGCAATCGCTAATGAGGCTACGATCATCGCAGCGATTTTGATATGTTTCATTACTTTCCTCCCCTTATTTTTATTGACCCATATGTATAACAGTTTGTCTTTTTACAGGCTAATGCAATCTTAAATTTCCCCCCATTTGACGCCGAATAAAGCATTCTCAGATCAATTCTTAAGACCTAAGAAACGTATGAACGATGGGCTTCTCAAGCCGCGAGATATCGCTATTCGGCCAAACCAGCGGCGCGGTCTTGTTTGAAAGTCGCGCGGGGGGTGTCAGTCCTGGCACCACCACCCAGTCTATGTCCTGCTATCTAAAATCATTGAGAACTCAGCTGATCAATCAGTTATGACGACGTTAATCACAGTCGTCCTACGGGTCTCAGAGCAGCTAACTTTAGATTAGGGGCTATATAAGGTCTCTGATTATAAGATCCATATCTCCTATCAGGAGAGGTCGGCTATGGCCTTGGGGACCTCCGCCTCCCCAATATGTGAAGTCATAAGGATTAATCTCTTAACTAACTGTAAATATTATATTTAATACAACAAACACAGCCTAACCATCACGCTGACTCATAAGCCCAAACCGTCACTCATATCGGCCATCCATCTAAATCTAGACAACTCTCCACCAGATACCGCTAAGGCCTCTCAGTGAGTCTTATACGGCCTCCTAGGCACACCCTAGCTGTTGACGGGTTAATTCCGATAAGTGCCGGGATGCAGCCCTGTGAAAGTCTTTGCCTTGCCGGTTCCCTTTTGGGGTGTCTTGAGACGAACGTGCCGCCGGTTTAATCTCTTTTAGGTGGAGATCATCGGAAAGCGGGTGGCAAATAACTTAGTCATTTTCGCGGCTCTCACTTTCACAATATGGTTAATTCTTGAACGTATCATCTTTTCTCTCCATCAAACGGTAAAGTGAGGGCCATTCAATTGGATCTACTACACCTTGTCCTGCGGCACCTTCGTCCCACTGCTTTGCTGTATGTTTGGCAACGTCATCCGATGGTAGCGAGATTTTTGCTCCTGTTCGCATAACATCTAGCTGCAGTCTGCATGCTCTTTCCAAATAATAGATTTTCCTAAAAGCCTGACCTACCGACTTACCAACTGTCAAAAGGCCATGATTGCGAAGTATCATAACTGATTGATCACCAAGGTCATCAATCAGTCGAGAACGTTCGTCCAGATCAACAGCAATACCCTCTAGCTCATGATATGCAACCCCTCCTGCAAACATGAGCGACTGCAAATCAACTGGGATCAGTCCATCCTTCAAAGCAGAGACCGCGCTACCAGCGTAACTATGCGTATGTATTATACATACAACTTCAGGTCTGGCCGAATGAATCGCAGAATGAATAACGTACCCTGCCGGGTTTAGAGGGAACTCTGTTTCTTCTAGCGGTACGCCATTTATATCCACCTTTATTAGATTTGATGCAGTTATTTCAGAATAATGTAACCCCCAGCCATTTATCAGAAAAACTTCCTTACCATCTACTTTTTTTGGTAATCTTGCGGTTATATGATTATAAACTAAGTCAGTCATATTAAAATGTTCAATAAGACGATAACAACATGCAAGCTCTGTCCTCAGATGCCATTCGTCATTACTATAGTTATGTCTCTTCATGTTGTCCCCATATTGCGGATTACTAATGATTTTATGCATCACCAACCCCGCTAATCTGCCTGACATTATACAGTGTCTAAACGGTTTGTACTGCTAGAATTTCTGCACGGATGTGGATGATAGTTGCATCGTCTTAGCTATCTTCCTGACGCTTAGACTAGGATCATCCTTCTTCTTCATACGGCGCCTAAAACGTCCTAAGGGCTCAGATCAGCGGAATCATAGCCCGCATTGAAGATCGGGACGTGTCCCCGGCTTTAATATGTGGAGCTATATCGGCTAAGAATCTTAGAATTGCCCCAATGCGATCAGGCGATCGCCACAATCAAAAGCCATTCAAACAACATCGGCTGGCTCACTGGTGGCGCTAGTTGTCTGGAAACTCCCCGAAGACAGTTAGCGCTACCGGTGCAGCTAGACGGATCACTCCCAACCAGCGTGTTGGGACGACGTTGGTAAAAGTTCCACCGACTTTGGAGAATCTCATAAGGACAGTCCTTATGAAGGGGGTGGTATCAGCCCTGGCACCACCACCCTGTCTATGTCCTGCTATCTAAAACCATTGAGAACTCAGCTGATCAATCAGTTAGGGCGACGTTAATCACTGTCGTCCTGGGAGTTTCAGATCAGCTAGCTTTAGATCGAGGGCTATATAAGTCCCCTGATTATAAGGTCCATATATCCTATCAAGATGGGTCGGTTACGGCCTTGGGGCCTCCACCTCCTTATTATCAATACCATTAAGGCTTAATCTCACAACGAACTGTAAACATTATATTTAATACAACAACCACAGCCTAACCATCACACTGACTCATAAGCCGATTCTAAGACGCATATCGGCCATCCATCTAAATCTAGACAACTCTCCACCAGATACCGCTAAGGCCTCTCAGTGAGTCCTACATGGCCTCGGACGATGGGGGTGTGTGGGTATGCATATTAGAAGAGACCCGAGCCCCAAGGGCGAGAGGGCTCTTCTTAATAAGGTGTATATCTAAGAAGGTTAGAGATACCTTGCCTGACCTAGCGCGCCGGATCACCGGGTCCCTGGGCGACACGGCTCCGCGAGCATGGACGAAACTCTGACAACCACGATCATAGTTGTACGCCAAGAGGCCGGCGGGCCCGTGCGTGCGCGGACATGTGGTTGCGCGTAATCCCTCAGCTGCGGCGAACAGCGGCGTCCTGACCGATCCCGTAACCAGCACCGAGGGCGCTCGCGCCATGCACCAGGGACACAATCTCCACTAGTTCGCCTAGCATCTCGTCGGACATGCCAAGGCGTTGCGCAAGCGCGATGTGCGCCTCGGTACAGTAGGTGCAGTTTGTGGCGATGCTGGCCGCGATATACAGCATCTCCTTGGTTAGGCCGTCGAGCGCGCCGGGTGAAAGGGCATCTCTCGCCTGGTTCCAGTTGCGCCGGAGCGTGGGCGGATGAAAGGCCAGCGTCTTCCAGAAATCGGACAGACCATCCTGTCCGCGGACTGCGAGGATCTCATCATAGATTTCCTGGACCTTCGGGCTCGCATCCTTGTATTCGACCATCGCGACATGGGGCATCGTCACTACTCCGGTTTCTAGTGATCTGGTAGCTACTTGGTAGCCACGCGGGGAGAAATAGAGTACAAATCGGTGATAACGTAGTAATTCTTAATTAGCGGGCTGTAGGTTCGAGTTTTATCCCTACCCTTGAGACGAAGGTAGAGATCCTTGGCATCTGAGAGCAGGTATCCAGATTGTTCAGGTGCTGTGTCAGCCCTAAGCAGATTGATGGCTGGAATGTCGATCTGTTGAAGCCGTAACCCCAGCCAATAGTCTTCCAGGCGCTGATTGATGGATTGAGCGGATCTGGATGCTGTTGATTGAGATCGGGTTCGAAGGGTCAAACTTATTCAGTCAGATCGATAATGCGCTCTGAGATCTGCTGGAACCCGTCTGAAAAAATAGTAAACACCATCCCGCAAATGCACATGCGGTTGCTGGATTTTGTACATCAGTTTGGACATCACCCATATCCATGCAGCTACAACTCAGATTACATATCAATGGGATAGATCTATTTTGATCTGGTGAATGGTGCCCAAGGGAGAGCTCGTCGAGACCGTGCCGGCGCTGCGCCCGGCCGGTATCCTTAGACCGGCGAGACCTGGTCCTGGGACATCGCCCTGCTCGGCGAGAAATGTCCCGGATTTGCGGTCCGTAACCAAGTGATCGGCATAGCGAGCATTTCCGAGGCGGAGTTGGTGACGTAGTCTGCTGCGATGTCGCCAGATTTTGCCAATCACCAGAAGAGTATTTAGCCATGTCCGATGGAGTGTTGATCGAACGCGACGCCGCCTTGGCGACCGTCGTGCTGAACCGGCCGGATAAATTGAACGCGTTGGACAAGGCCATGTGGGGTGGGGTTGGCGAGGCCTTTACCATGCTCGACGCCGACCTGGAGGTGCGTTGTGTCGTCCTGCGCGGTGCCGGAGAGAAGGCGCTGGGACCGGGAGCGGATATCAAGGAGTTCGAGACCGAGCGCGCCTCGGCGGCGCAAGCGGCAGAGTATGGTGCGTTGATGCATCGCGCGATGAATGCGATCGGCGATTGTCGTCACCCGGTAATTGCCCGCATTCAAGGGCTTTGTATCGGCGGCGCGCTGGAGCTGGCGGTGATGTGCGATCTGCGGATTTCCGGGCAAAGCGCGCGCTTCGGGATCCCGGTTAATCGTCTGGGCCTGGTTATGTCGCATGAGGAAATGGCTGGCCTGATCGCCTTGGTCGGTCGGTCGACTACCCTGGAAATCCTCTTCGAGGCGCGGATCTTTGGCGCTGAGGAGGCGATGCAAAAGGGTTTGCTGACCCGGGTTGTGCCGGATGACGATCTGGATGCTGAGCTAGCGGCGATGACCGAGCGGGTCTGCGCCGGGGCGCCGTTGGTCAACCGCTGGCACAAGGCCTTTGCTAACCGGATTAGCCGGGGCCTGATCCAAGGTGAACAGCTTAACGACTTTGAGCGGTCCGAGGGTTTTTCTTGCTTTGATACCGAGGATTTTCGCGAAGGCTACCAAGTGTTCCTGGAGAAGCGTGCGCCTGAATTTCGGGGTCTCTGAGTTATCCCGCAGTGTTGGTGGTCGCCGATTTCTGACCTTGTACGGTGAAGAATGAGGCTGATTTTGGTTGCTGAGGAAGCTCGACCTGGAAATGGATCATCCGCGCCGACAGGCTGGGTTGACCGCGCAGGATTAATCCCTCGTTCGGGTTGGGCATTGGGTTGTGCGCCAAGGGTACCGCGTCGGCGGCGCTATAAACACAAATATACAGGCCTCGGGGTAGGTCTGAAGTATTCGGCGCCGAGCCATGGGCGAGTCTCGTATGCATCAGACAGACCGACCCGGCGGGGCCGGTGATTGGGGTCTGCCGACCTTGCAGCTCGGCCTCGGCTTGGTCATCCACCCGGCCGACGAACTCTCCATCCTGGAATAGCGAGTACATCGGCCCCTCATGGCTGCCAGGCACCACCATCAGACAACCGTTATCTGGTGTCACCTCGTCCAGCATCAGCAGCGCTGTCACGACATCATCGTTGGAATGCGGCGTGAAGGCGAAGTCCTGATGATAGTGCACGGTGGTATTGGCGCCGGGGCATTTTTGATTAATCTTGCAGTGATGAAATTTCACATTAGCGCCGATCAGATCGGCGACCATGTCGACCGTGCGGGCATCCGACATGACCTCGAAATAGGTTTTGGAGACATCCGAGGGATTGTTGACCCGGCGCAGCGCCGGATGCTCGGCGGTATGCTCGGCGCCCATATCGAAGCGCGGCCGGCCGTCGATGGTCGGCTCTCCGTAGGGCGCGGTATGGGTGCTGCTCTCTTCGACCCAGTTGGCGAGTTCGCGGCGTAACCGGTTCAATTGATCAGCGCTGACGGCGTTCTCAATCACCAAATATCCGTCGCGCTCGTAGCGGTCGACCTGGTCTTGGGTCAGTGTGTGGGGCATGTCGTGCCTCTGTCCAGTCGGTTCTCAGCGCTCACCGCCGCCGCCTGTCGAAACGCCCGGCGGATGGGTCAGCAGAGGGGCAAAATGTCGCGCGCCATTTTTACTGTCGCGTCACCTGCCCATATGAGACCCTTCGTCGAAGCGGAGTGCAAGTGGTGAAACAGACTATCCTGCTGATCGTTGCCCTGGGTTGCATGCTGGGTGCGGCGCTTTGGGGGGCTGCGGATATCTGGTTTGACACTGCCGAGGTTGATATCGGTTTTCACGGGACCTTGGCGCTGGTCCTGGGGGCTATTGCCAGTTTGATGATCGGCGGCGGTCTGATGGTGCTGGTGTTCTACAGCTCGCGCCGGGGGTTTGACGATAAGGCAGGGCGATAGGCGGTGATCAACCCTATACCATCTCTCGATATTTCTCGCCATTGTGAGCCATGCCGCTAGCTTGCGGCGCTTCGCTAATCGGGGTTAGTGCTCGCCGGCCACATCCCGTGATCTGATAGAGTCTGCCCGATGCGACATTCTGAGACCGTTTGGTTCTTGCCAACCTCGATCATGCGCGTGAGTTCCGTCTCAAGGGCTCGAAGGTGGCTGATTATTTCCCGTACCGTATCCAGGTGCGTTTGCGCGATCGCATCGACTTGAGTGCAGTCACGTTCCTGGTTAGCGGAGAGCCCGGGCAAACCTCGGATTGCATCGAGACGATAGTCCCGCGCCCGGGCATGGCGAATGAAGGAGCCGCGCTGGTCTGGCAATGGCAGTTCTCGGGGATGTTTTATTCGATCCGCCGCCCAATTTGTGGCGAAACCTTTATGGCAGTCGCTCGGATGACACGGTAAAATGGGCGTGACCAACCCGGAGAGAATTATGAAGACCAATTACGAGACTCTGACTCTTGAACGCGGCGACGACCACGTGCTGACGATGATTCTGGATCGCCCGGAAGCGGCGAACTCGATGAACACGCAGATGGGGCTCGATCTGCGCTCGTTCTGGGCAGATCTCTACCATGACCCAAGCGTCGCGCGCTGTATCGTGGTGACTGGGCGCGGCGAGAAGATTTTCTGCGCCGGCGGCGACCTGAAACAGCGCAATGGCATGTCCGACCAGGAATGGCAACGTCAACACGCGATCTTCGAGCAGGGGGTCAAATCTATGATGGATTGCCCGATCCCGATCATCGCTGCGGTCAACGGTGCGGCCTATGGCGGTGGCTGTGAGTTTGCGCTCAATTGCGATTTCATCTACGCGGCCGAGCATGCTCGCTTCGCGCTGACCGAGGTGACCTTGGGCATCATGCCGGGTGCTGCGGGGACCCAGAATCTGCCGCGCGCGGTTGGGTCGCGTCGGGCCATGGAGATCATTCTGACCGGCGGGCCGGTCGCCGCCGCCGAAGCCCTGGAATATGGGCTGGTTAACAAAGTCTGTGCGCCGGGCGCGCTTATGGAGGAGGTTATGGTGACCGCTCGACGGATTGCGGCTAATGCCCCGATCGCCATTCGTCAGGCCAAGAAGTCAGTGCGCGTGGCGACCCAGCTTGACCTCAAATCAGGCTATGATTTCGAGATAGAGGCCTATAATCGGATGGTCTCGACCGCGGATCGCTTGGAGGGCGTGCGGGCCTTCAACGAGAAGCGGAAGCCCGATTTTCAAGGGCGGTGAGCCGGTGGCTGGGCACTCAATGCCGGATACCGTCGCCATCTATTCTTGCGGCGAGGTGATCGGCGACGGCCTGTTCAAGCTATCCTTCCTGCAGGAGTGCCGCCGGCGGTTCCCCCATGCCCGGATCAGCTGGATCGCCGGCCTTTCCAACTCGGTCTTCGCTGGATCATTGGCGTCAATGGTCGAGGGGTTGATCGACGAGGTGGTGGAGAATGCCGGGATAGGCACTGCCGGCCAGCTGATAGATCCGCGGCCGCCGTTGGATGGTCGTCGTTTTGATCTGGTGGTTGATACCCAGCGCAACACCCTGCGCACGCTTTGTGCCCGGCGTATCCGGCATGGCACTTTCCTCGCTAGTACCGGCGGGTTTTGGTTCTCCGATATCCGGCCCGATGATGTTGGCGCGTTCCCACGCTCGTTACTGGGCCAGTTTAGCTTTTTGCTCGACCTGGTCTCGCCTCCGCCTGCCGGCCCACCGGATCCACTCCGGTTGGGCGCTCAGTATCTCTCTCGCGCCTCCGAGCTGCTGCCGGATGGCCCTGCCTATGTTGGTTTCGCGCCGGGCGCCGGCGATCCCACGAAGGCCTGGTCGCTGGATAATTTCCTGGAGCTAGCACGACGGCAGGAGCGAGCCGGCCGGGTGCCGGTCTTTATCCTTGGTCCGAGCGAAGCGGCCTTACAGTCATGTATCCGGGATGCGGTTCCCTCGGGGCTTTTCCCGCTGACTACGCCGACCGACGCCGAGGGCCCTGACGTATCGAGCGGGCCTGGCCTAGTGATCGCGCTCGGACAGCGGATGGCGGCGGCGGTTGCCAATGATTCCGGCGCCGGCCATATGCTCGCCCTATCCCAGGTGCCTTTGGTTTCTCTATATAGCAAAGCCGACCCGCAAAAATACGTGCTGAATGTACCGCGCCTCGTGATCCTTGATTCCAAGGCGCACGGTGGAAAGGACCCGGCGTTGATCCCGCTGGAGGCCGTTGCGCGGGCGCTGGAAAAGCTGTTGGATGCTGCTGTCTGAAGCGTTGGAGAATTTGACTTGGAACCAATCCTGATACCTGTCGCACCCGGAGAGCTACTCGACAAGATCACGATCCTGCGGATCAAGGTCTTGCGGATCGAGGACCTCGGCAAGCGCGCCAACGCGGTGGCGGAACTGACGATGCTGGAAGAGGTCCAGGCCAAGGATGTTTTGGCCTCGGATCAGTTGACCAGCCTCGAAATTGATCTCAGTGTCGTGAACGAAGCGCTTTGGGAAATCGAAGATGCAGTCCGGGATCATGAGCGGGTGCAGGATTTTGGCCCTGCGTTCGTCAAGTTGGCCCGCGATGTCTATCGCCAGAATGATCGTCGCGCGGCGCTGAAGCGCCAGATCAACACACTCCTCGGCTCAGTTATCGTCGAGGAGAAATCCTACGCGAGCTATTGATGGCGGGGACTGATCTTCGCCGCCTTAAACTCGGCTCAGCGTCGCCGTGTTGCAAAATATTCCTGTCATCCCAGTGCAAGCATCGGTGCCAGGGGAACCCTCGGCCGTCGTCTTGGTAACTGGTGCATAGCCGCACTGACAAGCGGAGCGGCGCTGCCGAGACTTGATTCAAGCGCCCTGGGTATGGCCAGCTTTTCAACAAACTTCATCCGTCTTCCTGGCGAACGGCAGAGCGAAGTCTGAAGCGGCTCGGTGGCGGGAATAGCCGCAAATGTCGAAAGATGACGACATATTGGTCCTATTCCTCGCCCTTCGGTTATAGTGAACGTGCTCAGGCGTGGGTCCTGAGGTCTGGCGTCGTGGAGGCGGGCGCGCTAGGGCGACGGGTGAGGTTTCCTCCCGGACATCAGTGAACCTATGCCGGGATGACAAGAATTTGTGCGTGTATGGACGTGGGGCCGCGATGATCAAACTCGCCGAACGGGCCCGAATATGGATCCTGTGCGCTGGCTTTGGAATATTTGTGCCGCTGGGGTTGCTCGCTAAGCAATCAATGGCGACGGTTTATATCGCCACGGCGGTTTTGGTTTTGGTGGCTGTGGGGGTCTCCAATCCACGCAGCTTGCTACCAAACCGGGTGCTGACCTTAGCATTCGCCGCCCTAGTCGTATATGTAGGCGCAACCCATTTTTATGTGATCAGCTGTGAGCCTTGTTTGGCCGTGGCGGCCGGTAAACTGGCGATGCTGGGGTTGTTGCTTTGGGCATCAAGCGCCAGCGTCGCGGTGCTTGATGCCGAGGCAAGGCGTAAGGTCGGTCTGGCGTTGATCCTGGGTCTGGCTGCGGCGTTGCTACTCCTGGTGGTGGAGCTTAGCAGCGATGCAAGTATCTATCGGGCTTTGAATGGTCGGCAGAACGATCCCGACGTGCCGCTGTTCCGCTATAATCGGGGCACCAGCGGTTTGGTCCTACTGGCTTGGCCGGCGGCGGCATGGCTCTGGTCGCGCCCGGGACAAGGGTGGCGTTGGGGGCTGGGACTGATCGTGCTGTCGATCGCGGCAGCGGGGTATGGAGATTCCGCCTCAGCCCTGGTTGCCGGCGTCGTTGGCTTGGTTGTAGCAGCAGCAGCGATACTGGCGCCGAGCGTGACTTTCTTTATCTGTGTTTCCGCTACGGCGGCTTTCACGCTCCTCTCACCGTTCCTTTTCATTAATCTGCTGGGGTGGGTTCAGCCGATCAGCGGGGATATTCCGCCATCGGTTTTGGACCGCATTGAAATTTGGCATCATAGCGCCGCGACTGTTCTTGATGCGCCGCTGCTCGGCCATGGCATCGGGGTCATCCGGCATTTGCCCTTGCCCGTCGATCCGTTGATTCCCTACCAGTATTTGATGAAACCACCCACTCACCCGCATGATGCGGCGATTCAGCTTTGGCTTGAGGTTGGTGCCGTCGGTCTGGTAATTTTTATAATTATTGTCTGGCTGGCGATCCGTGCGGTTCGTTTCCTGCAGAGCCCGTGGCAGGTCGCGGCGATCGGGGCCGGGGCGGCGATCGCCTTCACAGCGATGGTATCTTACGGCCTTTGGCAGGAGACTTGGCTCGGCATTATTGGCATGACGGTTCTGGGGTTTCGGGCCCTGGTTCCGTCGCCAGACCAACCGTAGAAGCAATACCAATTCCCACCGATCTTGGAAAATCGCTATGGCCCAGTATCCAAATTATGACTCGATCCGGCGCATCGGCGTCCTTGGGACCGGCACAATTGGTTCCAGTTGGGCGACTTATTTTCTGGCCCAGGGGTTTCAGGTAAGCGCCTGGGATCCAGCCGATGGTTGGCAGGACCGCATGGTCGCCTTCATCGATAATGCCTGGCCGCACATGGAAGCGCTCGGGCTGGCGCCGGGGGCGGATAAAACCGCGATCAGCTTCCACGACAGTCCCGGCGACGCGGTGGCCGATGTCGGTTTCGTTCAGGAGAACGCGCCGGAGAAGATGCAGGTCAAACGGGACCTCTATCGGCGGATCGACAATGCTCTGCCAGAGAAGACGATTCTTTCGTCCAGCACCTCGGGCTTGATCATGAGCGATATGCAGGACGGGTTTGCCTCGGCTGGCCGTTTTGTTGTCGGCCATCCTTTCAATCCGCCGCATCTCATCCCCCTGGTCGAGGTCGTGGCCGGCAAGGATACCGATCCTGCCGCCGTCGATTGGTCGATCGGCTTCTATAACCACATTGGCAAGCATGCGATCCGCATCAACAAGGAAGTTCCTGGTCACCTGGCGAACCGGTTGCAGGCGGCGCTTTGGCGTGAGGCGGTGCTGGCGGTGAAAAACGATCTCGCTTCGGTCGAGGATATCAACGCGGCGGTCGCCCAGGGGCCGGGCCTGCGATGGGCCTTGATGGGACCGCACATGATCATGAATCTCGCCGGTGGCAAGGGCGGTTTCCGACAGATGATCGATCATTTCGGGCCGGGCATGCAGTCTTGGTGGGAAACCATGACGGAAAACCCGGAACTGACCCCGAGCCTTTCCAATGCCCTGATCGAAGGCGTTGCTGAGGAAGCCGGTGAGCGTTCCATTAACGACCTGGAAGAAGAGCGCGACGAGCGGTTGATCCGGCTTTTGACCATGCTGAAGGAAACCACGCGCTGACTGCAATCCACGGTGTGTAGTGGGTTTCGGTCAATTGTCGGCGTTAGTGAATAGCTCGGGCTCGTGAATTGAATTTCTTAGGATTGTCGGGAACCGTCCATGCCCCAGGAATCTAGTCGCCAACCCGAGTCCAAGCGGGTCATCGTCATTGGCGCTGGTATTGTCGGCCTTTGTACCGGGTTGTTTCTGCAGCGTAGCGGTCATTCGGTGGCCATCGTTGACCCCAAATCGCCAGGACGTTCAACCTCGTTTGGCAATGCCGGCACCATTGCGGTTGGCAGCGTCTATCCAGTCAGCACCCCCGGTACCTGGAAACAGGTGCCCGGGATGCTGTTTGATCCAGCGGCGGCGTTGAAGCTTCGTTGGTCGTATCTGCCGAAAATGACCCCCTGGCTGCTGCGTTTTCTAACTTCTGGCATGCCCAGCAGAGTGGAACAAATCTCGCGGGAACTAGCGCTCTTGAACCGGGATGCGGTGAGCGCCCATGAGGTCTTGCTGAAGGCCTATGACATCAACGACATCGTCAAGCCGACGGGGTGGTTGAAGGTCTATTCGACCAAGGCGGCTTTCGACAAGGGGGCAGCCGAGCGAGCGGTTCAGACCCGGCTCGGTTTCAAGGTAGAGATCATGGGCGAGGACGAGATCCGTCAACTAGAACCGGGTCTGGCACACAAATTTCTCCATGGATCCTTCCATCCGGAAAATGCGTTCGTGACCAGTCCCGCCAAGTTGTCCGACGCCTATGCCGAGGCTTTCGTGAAATTGGGTGGAACCATCCTCGCCGAAAGAGTGACGCGCTTCGAATTCGACGATGTAAGACCGGTTCGGGCGGTTACCGATCTTGGCATGCATGGTGCGGATATCTTTGTGATCTGCGCCGGTGCTTGGTCAAACCGACTCACCCAAATGCTTGGCACCGATGTGCTGCTTGATACGGAACGGGGATACCACCTTAATCTCAATGTCGAAGCGGGGCCGGGACTGCGGCGTCCGACGGTTATTGGCGAGCAAGGTTTCGTGCTTGCGCCAATGCAGGACGGCATGCGACTGACCTCCGGAGTGGAACTCGCCGGCGTCGACGCTCCGCCGGATTTTCGACGAATTTACAATATGCTACCTCACGCCAAGGCAGCCTTGCCGGGGCTTGGTGATGAGGTGACTCGGGAATGGCTTGGCTATCGCCCATCGATGCCGGACAGCAAGCCGGTGATCGGCCGATCACCTAAATTCAACAACGTCTTTTTCGGGTTTGGTCATGGCCATATCGGCTTGACACTCTCGGCTCGGACCGGCCAATTGATTGATGATTTGGTCAGTGGCCGAGATCTGAATATTGATCTTTCCCCGTTTCGGGCGGAGCGATTTTAAGTGTGGCATGTGAGGAAATTTACGTTTCGCCTCTGAAATAAATTTTATTATTCAATAGACCATGTGCGTATTTGTTTCTGGCGTCGCTTAGTTCAGACTCAATATTGGGTAGGATGTAAAAAGAATTTAAGTGTAGAGAAGCATGGCCATGATGGTGCGATCGACCAAAATACTGACCGGGATGGGGTTGGAACGTGAGCCGAAGAACTGCCGGGTGAAGACTAAAATCATTTGCCAACAGCTATCTTGCACGCGGGGTAACACTCGTGAAATGGGCCGCTCAGTTGAGCGGCCCATTTTGTTTTGCCAGCGCAGTTAATTAGTCCCGAACCACGGCTTCGCGAAAAGTGGTGTAGCTCACTATGGCGCGGAAACAGCCTGGTTCACGTTGATCCGAGCGCCTCGGTCGCTTGTCGCAGCAGTTGCCGCGAGCGCCAGAGAACCATTTCCTTCCAGTCGTCGCAGGCTGGGTAATAGTGATGCTTGAGTTGCGCCTTGATACGTTGCGTCTCCGGCGCTTGCCAATCGACGTCCCCCTGGTTGTGCAGCCAGTGATCCTCCCGCAGGGCCAGTCGGCTACGCTCTTGGCTATAGGTGCCGTATTCCAGCGCGACATAAGCATAGCGCGTATCAAGCAACCGATCCCAAAGGTCGCGGGCGGTCCCATGCAAGGGGATCGACGCAGAGGTCCCAAGTTCCGGCACCCCGACGGATTGACCATAGACCCGGGTAACCCACTCGAACCCTGGTGTGCCCGGTAGATGGCCGGAAATCGGCTCGCCATATCCGAAAGGACCCAGGCCGGTGTGGAAGTCGATCACCGCGACAAGCTCGCGTTCGCTCAGGGCATAGTCGGTGACGATGGTTTCCAAGGTCTGACGCGCCCAACTCGGCTCGAACCCGCCGAAAAACATGCTGGATGGGTGGCGGTATTGACCGGCCTTGCGGGCTGATTGAAAGGCCCGCTCGCCATGGGTGGCGCGATAGGCCTTGAGGTGCTCCTCCGCCGCCGCGAGGGTCGCCGGATCAAGACTTGCCGGCACGAAACTGTTGGCCAATTCGTCATGGCCGGCGTTGGCAGGCAACGGCTGCGAGAAATCCAGAAAGTTGCGATTGAGATCACACCCCTCCTCGGTCACCCGCCGTTGCCAGGCAAAACCATGGGGGTTGATCGCATGGATCAACAGCGCCGCCGTACCTTCGGGCAACGAAAGGGGACGCTCCGAACGAAGCCAATCCACCTGACAGCCCGAACCGCAGAAACCCTCGACGCCATGGGTCGCGGAAATCATGACCAGGACGCGCTTAGCGTCGGACGGTCCGGCCCATGTGGTGTCGCAGGCGAGATATTCTCCCATCGGTCCACGCTTCAGATTCTCATACTTGGCCATGTTCAGTCGATGAGCGAGGCTGGCGTCGATGAAGTTCTTTCGAGCGGCCTCGTAGCTGTCAGAAAACGAGAGGAGGGTCGAGTCGAGAATGTCCATGCAGAACGGGCTCCGTACAGGCCTATAGAGGAGAATGGATCATAGTCGATGCGCCGGAGATGCGGAACGCCGGCTTGTGCAACGGTGGAGATGAGAGCAAAGACGATGTTGGCGTTCCCGGAGTGGTGGGGCTGGCTGCGGCGCAACGGGGTGGCGGTCGAAGGTGGGGCCGAGGATCTCTACTGCACTGCGCCGGCTGCGCCTGGCGCATCGGAACACCTGACCCAACGCAATTTCAGTTCGGTCGCGGGCTCGCACGCCCAGCGGTAGCGGCGATTAGCGTGCTGCGAGGTCTCTGGCGGCGGCGATTGCTTCGTCTACCGCGGACGTGTCGACATCCAGATGGGTAACCGCGCGGATCAGCGTCGGCCCCATCGGTCCGACCCGGATGCCATACTCTGACAGCATTCGGCCGGCAAACGCGGCCGCCGAGGTTCCGAGACCCGCGACATCGAAGAATACCATATTAGTGTCGACCTCGTTTGGGTTGACCGAGATCCCCTCGATCGTCGCCAGCCCCTGGGCCAGCCGGCGCGCATTGGCATGGTCGTCGGCGAGCCGGTCGACATGGTGCTCTAGCGCATACACACCGGCGGCGGCGATGATCCCGGCCTGGCGCATGGCACCGCCATACATGTGTTTGAACGGCCAAACCTTTTCAATGAATTTCCTGGTGCCGGCAAGCACCGCGCCGACCGGACAGCCAAGGCCTTTCGACAGATCAATCCAAACGCTATCGGCCTGGACGGCGAAATCCGCAGCCGCGGTGCCGGAGGCCACCACGGCGTTCGGCAATCGGGCGCCATCCATATGAACCGGAATACCTTTGGCTTGAGCCGCCGCGCGCACGCCGCGCAATTGCTCGATCGGCCACACAGTCCCGCCGCCCATATTCGCGGTATTCTCGACGCTGATCAGGGCGGTGCGTTGGGTATGGTGGCCGTGCGGGTCGCGGATCCGTTGGGCGACCTGATCGCCGGTGAACAATCCGCGATTGCCGTTAATGGCCTGGGTCATCGCGCCGGCCAGCGCGGCGATGCCGCCAACCTCGAAATGCAGCGCGTGCGACGATTTTTCGAGCAGAATTTCGTCACCCCGGTTGCACCAGACCCGGTAGGAGATCTGGTTGCACATGGTCCCCGACGGCAGAAATACCGCGGCTTCCTTGCCCAGCAGATCGGCGGTCATCTCGCACAGCCGGTTGACGGTCGGATCTTCGCCGGCCTGTTCGTTACCGACCTCGGCCTCCGCCATCGCCTGGCGCATCGCTTGGGTCGGCCGGGTGATGGTATCGCTGTAAAAATCGATCCGGGGCGCTGCAGGGTGATCGGGATTGCTTGCCATGGCACTCTTTCAGGCGATTGAATAGGGACGATAGGATACCCAGGTTAGGGGACGGAGAAGATATTGCAAAGAGAACCGATGGGCACATCATATGAGATTACTCGCCGTCGCTATCTGCCGTTCCGGCTCGGGCTGGAAAGCCACGCTACCTGGCAGATCCGAACCTTTTGGATCATGCTGATTTCCTCGGTCATTTCCGCAGGGCTCGCGGCGACCTGATTGCTGTTTTTGGCACCGTCCATTGAGCCCGCGATGGCGGAATGGGCCCTGCCTTGCGGCGGGATGACGGGGCGGCGGTGCAAACGGAAAGAAGGCCCCTCACGGGGCCTTCTCGTGAGTGGGCCATGGTCGGGCCCCCGATCCCTTGGAATCGGAATGTTCCGTTAGATCGACGCGGAAGGTTGCTCCGTTATCGCTGCAAGAACACTAACCCGGCACCACGATGCCCTTTTCTCACTCGACATTGGACCACCTCCTTTCGGTTGTTGTTGCTAGCGAACGCTAACATGACTTTTGTTGCGGGTACCACAACATAATGTAGGCGGAGGCCTCAGCCCTCCATGATGCCGGAAATCGTGAAGCCACCATCGGCGCTAATCACATGGCCGGTAGTGAAGCTACAGGCCGGCGAGGCGAGGAAGGCGGCGACCTCGGCGATTTCCTCGGGGCGCCCATACCGTTTCAGCGGCATGCGCATGGCGACGCTAGGCCAGGGCTCATCCGGTTGGTCCGCCTTGGTCTTGGTCGGGCCGGGCGCAACGGCGTTGACCAGAATATCGTACTCGGCAAGCTCGATCGCCATGGTTTGGGTGAGGTTGATGATCCCGGCCTTGCTGGCACCATAGGCGGCCCGGCCTCGGCCACCGAAGATGCCAGAATTCGAGGCGACGTTGACGATCCGGCCGCCCTTGCCGCGTTCCGCCATGTGCCGGGCCACGGCCTGACCGCAGCGAAACGTGCCGCTGAGATTGGTTTCCAGCACACGTTGCCAGAAATAGTCGTCCATCTCCAAAAAACTTGCTCGGTCCATGATGCCGGCATTGTTAACCAGGATATCGACGCCGCCGAGGCGTTCGATAGCGCTGGCGACCATCGCCTCGACCGAGCCGCGATCGGATACATCGACCCCCAGCGCGGTGACGCAGTCTTTTCCAGCCCCGGCGATGCCGGCGGCGGTTTGTTCGGCGGCATCCTCGTTCCGATCCGCGATCACCACTTGCATCCCGTCGCGCGCTAGACGTGCGACGATGGCTCGTCCAATACCCTGGGCTCCGCCGGTGACGATGGCGGTTCTGGTTGTTGTACTCATATTAAAGATTCCCCGAAACCTGAATCACTGTGATCAGCCTAGCTTGTTGTTCTCCTGGTGGGGAGTCCTGGGGCGGCGTTCTTTGGCACTGGCGGCCCGTATCATTGTAAGCGGAAGCAACACGCGGCCGCTGCGACCAGGTGTTTCAGGCTGTGGCTGCTGATGCCGTCGCCGGCAGATCAAAGGCAAGATCAGCATCAGGCCGAATTGAACCAGGATAAAGAGTCGCAGGTCCCCCCTGGCCGACACTTTTGGCCCAGCCCCAATAACCTGAGATTTCTCGCGCTGTTACCCGTCATCTCGGCCCGCTCTCTGACCTTTTTTTGACATCCACTTTGGCCACCAATTCGCGAACCCGGGGGATCAGCTCGGCGCCGTACTGCTCGGCGTCCGGACGCGGGTCATAGCCTCGGACCAACAAGCTGGTGGCGCCGACCTTATAGTATTCGACCATCGCCTCGGCCACGGTATCGGGCGTGCCGACCAGGGCGGTTGAATTGCCGCGACCGCCGGTGGCGACCGCCAGTTTGGTCCACAGGCACCTGTCATGCACCTCGCCCACGGCAGCCGCCGCCAGCAGGCGCTGAGAGCCGATATTGTCCGGGCGCGGGGCTGGCTTGCGACCACGTACTTGCATCACCCGGTCATAAATTTCGTTTGCCCGGTCCCAGGCTTTGTCCTCGGTCTCGGCCAGGATCGGTCTGGTCGACAGGCTGAAGGTGGGGTTGGCCCCGTTTGAGCCTTCGGTCACCCTGACCATGAAGTCAGCGGTTTCCTTGAGCGGTTCGCCCCAGAGCATGAAGACGTCAAGCTCTGGGGCCAATGCTGCTATTGCCGCGTCCGAGCCGCCGCCGCCATAAATCGGGATATGCGGCTGTTGATGACAGCGGATTTCCGAGTAGGTACCCTGGGTCCGGTAAAACTCGCCGGCATGATCGAACGGCTTGGCCTCGGTCCAGGTGCGGCGCAACAGCTGGATGTACTCGGTTGAGCGGTGATAACGCATGGCGTGGTCGGAATGATCCGCATCCATAGCCTGCTCTGCGTCGCTACCGCCGGCGATGATGTGGACCGCCAGCCGACCGCCGCATAGCTGATCCAGGGTCGCCAGCTTGCGCGCCGCCAGCGGCGGGGCGACGAAACCCGGACGATGTGCAAGCAAAAACCCCAACCGCTCGGTTACCGCCGCGCCGTGGGCGCCGATCAGGAAACCATCCGGCGCGTCGGAAAAATAGCCGATCAGCACCCGGTCGAAGCCCGCCCGCTCATGCAGCCGCGCAGTCTCGGCGACCGTGGCGGCATCGAATGCCGGCCCGGATGGCGGGATCATTTCTGAGGATACGCGGGGCGCGATCCAACCGATCATTTCAACAGGCACGGGCGGGGACCTCGCTGGGCGGTCGATGATGCTCCCATGGTGGAACGCAATATTGGCTGCTGCAAGGCCGGAGGCCAGGATCGTCTGCTTCTTGGGGCATTAGATGCGAGGTGACCGGAACGATCGAAGTCGTGGCGTTACGTCGCGTCAGTTCAGCCGTCGGAAATTTTATTGATTCTTATGTCTTGCGCGGGCGCCAGCATCTGGTACACCAGATGCCAAGTACCTGAATAGAAAATTCAACGATGCCAGTTGGGAATTTTTGATGAACGCGGCGACGGCGGCACAAGGTGTGGCTTCAAGCCCGGTGTCCTTGGAACCCGTCGCGCGGAATTTCAGTCTCAAAGACCATGTCTACGGGCAATTGCGTCAGGCGATCATCGACGCCCGGATCTATGACGAAGCCACCGACCTTCGTCTTGACGAGCGCGGCCTCGCCGAGCAGCTTGGTATTTCTCGAACCCCGGTGCGCGAGGCGCTGGCCCGGCTGGCGCAGGACGGGTTGGTGGAAATTCAACCGCGCAAGGGTGTATTTATCCTGCGCAAGACTCGCGATGAGATCCTGGAGATGGTCACCGTCTGGGCTGCGCTGGAAAGCATGGCCGCGAGGCTCGCCGCCAAACGGGCCAGCGACGCTGAGATCAGCTCACTGCGGCGGCTCGCCAGCGGGTTCGAGACCGCCAGCGCCCGCGCCCATATCGACGATTATTCCCAGGCCAATATTACGTTTCATCAGCGGATCCTGGAGCTTGGCAAGTGCTCGATGCTGAAAGACATCGCCGATGGGCTTTTTGTCCATGTCCGCGCAGTGCGCAGCCGGGCGATGCACGAATCCGACCGGGTGACGCGCTCGGTCGTCGACCATATGCAGATTATCGAGGCGATCGAGGCCCGCGACGGCGACCTCGCGTCCCAGAGGGTGCGCGAACACACGATGGGTCTTCATGAACATGTCTGGCGGACCTGGCGGGATTTTCCGGAGGCGTGACGCCTTCGCCCCACCAAGCCGAACGAACGGGCCTTTAGGAAGTTGAGGCATGGGCGACCGGAAGACAATAGGACCTCGTCGACGGCCCATGCCACCCTGGCGCAAAAGAGTCGGGGCGCAAGCACAAACCAAATCAGCTGAGAATATGCGGGGATAGGGGAAAACCATGACATCGAACGGCACTAAGCAAGACAATGAGGCCGGGCAGGGCGAAGCACCTCAGAACCTGACCGACGGTTTCCACCTCGTCATCGACGCTCTAAAGCTCAATGACTTGAACACGATCTACACCGTGCCTGGCATCCCGATCACGGATTTGGGTCGGCTCGCTCAGGCCGCGGGCATGCGGGTCCTTTCGTTCCGGCACGAACAGCACGCGGGCTACGCTGCCTCGGTCGCGGGCTATTTAACCAAGAAGCCCGGCGTCTGCCTCACGGTCTCGGCCCCCGGGTTCCTGAACGGTCTGACGGCCTTGGCCCATGCCACGGTTAATTGCTGGCCGATGATCCTGATCAGCGGTTCTTCGGAGCGCGAGATTGTCGACCTACAGCAGGGCGACTACGAGGAGATGGACCAACTGGCTGTCGCCAAACCGCTTTGTAAGGCGGCGTTTCGCGTGCTTAACGCCGAGGACATCGGCACCGGCATCGCCCGGGCCTACAGGGCGGCCGTTTCAGGGCGGCCCGGCGGCGTGTACCTGGACCTGCCGGCGAAACTATTCGCACAGGTCATGGACGCGGAAGTTGGGGCGAAATCGCTTATCAAGGTAATCGATCCAACGCCGGCTCATATTCCGGCGCCTGCCGCGGTCGAGCGTGCCCTCGATGTTCTCAAGGGAGCCAAGAAACCGCTAATCATTCTTGGCAAGGGCGCTGCCTATGCGCAAGCTGATGAAGCCGTGCGCGGCTTTGTCGAAAAGAGCGGCAGCCCCTACATCGCCATGAGTATGGCAAAAGGCTTGTTGCCGGACGATCATCCACAATACGCGGGTGCTGCCCGCTCTCTAGTGCTCAAGGAAGCCGATGTGGTCATGTTGATCGGCGCGCGGCTCAACTGGCTGCTCAGCCATGGCAAGGGCAAACAGTGGGGCGAGCCGGGATCCAAGAAATTCATCCATATCGATATCGATCCTAGGGAAATGGACAGTAATCAGCCGATCGCCGCGCCGCTGGTCGGTGATATCGAAAGCTGTCTCAACGCTCTGATCGACGGCATGGGCGATAATTGGTCGGCACCGCCGGCTGAATGGGTGGAGGTTGTCAGAGATAAAAGCGAGGCGAATGTCGCGCGGATGGCACCCCGACTACAGAACAACAACGTGCCGATGGACTTTCATGGTGCGCTTGGCGCCTTGCGGACAATAATCAAGGATCGTCCGGACACGATCCTCATCAACGAGGGCGCGAACACGCTCGACTTCGCGCGTAGCATCATCGACATGTACCGGCCTCGCAAACGCATTGATGTCGGAACCTGGGGCGTCATGGGTATTGGCATGGGGTCCGCTATCGCCGCGGCGGTTGAGACCGGAAATCCAGTGCTCGCCGTCGAAGGTGACAGCGCGTTCGGATTCTCGGGCATGGAGATCGAAACGATCTGCCGGTATCAGCTCCCGATCTGCGTGGTTGTCTTCAATAATTCTGGCATCTACCGAGGCACGGACCGTAATCCGACCGGCGGCTCCGATCCCGCGCCGACGGTTTTCGTCAAGGACGCGCGCTATGACCGGATCATAGAAGCGTTCGGCGGCGTCGGGGTGAACGCGACAAGTCCGGACGACCTGAGCCGCGCCGTGACGCAAGCTATCACTTCAGGCAAACCAACCCTGGTGAATGCTGTCATCAACCCGGAAGCGGGCACCGAGAGCGGGCGAATCGGGAATCTCAATCCGCAAAGCGTTGTTTCTAAGAAATAACCTTTGCGAAGATGTGACAGACCCATCGATGGGAGTAGAAAATGCAAGCTCTTAAAGGCGTGAAGATCCTCGACTTCACCCACGTGCAATCCGGCCCGACCTGCACCCAGTTGCTGGCTTGGTTCGGCGCCGACGTTATCAAGGTGGAGCGGCCCGGCTCTGGTGATCCGACGCGCGGCCAGCTGGTCGATGTACCGGGGGCCGACAGCCTTTATTTCACCATGTTGAATTCCAACAAACGCTCGTTGACCCTGAACACCAAGAACGCGACCGGCAAGGAAGTGCTGACCCGGTTGGTCAAGGAATGTGATGTGCTGGTCGAGAATTTTGCCCCTGGCGCGATGGAGCGGATGGGCTTTGGCTGGGAGCAGGTTCGCGCTCTGAACCCGAGGATGATCATGGCCTCGGTCAAGGGCTTTGGCGCCGGCCCGTTCGAGGATTGTAAGGTCTATGAGAACATCGCCCAATGCGCCGGTGGCGCGGCCTCGACCACCGGCTTCAATGACGCTGTGCCGTTGGTTACCGGCGCTCAGATTGGTGATAGCGGTACCGGCCTGCATCTGGCTTTAGGCATCGTCACCGCCCTGTTCCACCGCGAGAAAAGCGGCGAGGGGCAACGAGTGTTGGCCTCGATGCAGGACGGCGTACTCAATCTTTGCCGGGTGAAATTGCGGGATCAGCAGCGGCTGGCAGCGGGGCCGTTGACCGAGTATTCGCAGCACGGCGAGGGCATCCCTTTCGGCGACGCCACGCCCCGAGCCGGCAATGATTCCGGCGGGGGACAGCCCGGCCGGATCCTAAAATGCAAGGGTTGGGACACCGACCCCAACGCCTATACCTATTTCATCACCCAGGCGGCGGCCTGGCCGAAAATCTGTGACGCCATCGGTAAGCCGGCTTGGAAGGAAGATGCTGACTACGCGACGCCTAAGGCCCGGCTGACGCGGCTCAATGAGATCTTCGGCGCGATCGAGGATTGGACGATGACCAAGACTAAGTTCGAAGTCATGGACATCTGCAATCCGCTCGACATCCCCGTGGGCCCGATCTTGTCGATGAAGGAGATCGCCGAGGAGCCAAGCCTGCGTGAGACCGGCACCATCGTCGAGGTCGATCATCCCGAACGCGGCCCGTACCTTACCGTCGGCTGTCCGGTGAAGCTCTCGGCCTCGCCGGCGGATGTGAAGCGTTCGCCGCTGCTTGGTGAACATAACGAGGAAATCCTGCGCGATGTCCTTGGCTATGAAGGTGCCGATCTGGAAGCAGTCTGGGCCAGCGGCGCGGTCGGTGATCGCCCGGCTCCGGTGACGGAGTAGGGACGTGGATGCTTCAAAACGATGCTGGTCATCCCGCTGAAAAGCAGGAGCCTTTCCGCTGGCTTTCGCCACGGGACGGATGGCGACTGGTTTGAACACGCGGGGATGTGTTCCGACCGTGGAATTGGATCCCATTGTTCGGCCGGATGATGGGGTAGTGAAAGAAAACTGACCACTCATGACCCTTGAACGCCCCACATCGGGACTGCCGTCATTGGCCGAGATGCGTGTGGCTGTGGACCGGCATGCCTGGACCAACGCCTTCGTCTGTACGATCTTCGCGGTGACTGGACCGATCGCGATTATCCTGACGGTGGCGGCGGCGGGCGGACTCTCCAAGGCGGCCACTGATGGCTGGATCTTCGGGGCATTTTTCGTTGGCGGCGTTCTGACCATCCTGTGCAGCCTATTCTACCGCCAACCGTTAGCCATCGCCTGGACAATGCCCGGCGCGGCGCTGCTGATCACTGCACTTGACCATCTCTCCTTCGCCGAGGCGGTCGGCGCCTTCCTAGTGGCCGGGATGGTGATGGTGATGCTCGGCGTCAGCGGGTTGGTCACTGGGCTGATGGCGCGGATCCCGGTCGGCGTCGCGATGGGTATGGTCGCCGGCGTATTCCTGCCCTTCGGCGTCGACCTGATCACCGGGTTCCGCGATAGCCCAATCCTCAGCGCTGCCATGGTCGGTGCCTTCGGGGTCTTCACGGCGGTTCCGGCATTGCGCCGCGCCGTGCCGCCATTGCTCGCCGCGCTGATCGCCGGTGCCATCGCGGCGGCCTTCCTTGGCCAGGCTCCGCGTTTTCCCACGGATACGGCCTGGATCGTCAGCCCGACCATCGTGCTGCCGGTCTTCAGTGTCCCGGCGCTTCTGGAACTGGTGGTGCCGTTGGTGATCTCAGTGCTGGCGGTTCAGAATCTCCAGGGTTTTACGGTCTTGCGCGAGGCTGGTCATCCAGCGCCGACCAGCGCGCTGACCGTGGTTTGCGGCTATGGCACGCTCGCCATGGGCCTCCTCGGCTCGGTCCCGACCTGCGTCACCGGCCCGGCCAACGCCTTCCTGGTCAGTTCTGGCAAACGCGAGCATCAGTTCATGGGCGCAGTACTGTTCGGCCTGATGTTCGCCACCGTCGGCGTGCTCGCCCCGCTCTTGACCCAGGCGGCTATCACCATGCCCAGGGTGTTCATTACCGCGCTTGGCGGTCTGGCGATGCTGCCGGTGCTGATCGGCGCCTTCCGAACGGCATTTTCAGGTGGAGCGGGCGCGCTGGGGCCGCTGGTGTCCTTCGTGGTGACGGTCAGCGGGGTAACCCTGTTCAACGTTGGGGCGCCGTTTTGGGGCGTCGTCTTCGGGTATATGGTGCATGTGGGGCTGGATCGGCGAGGGTGACGAGGGCGATGTCCGGGCGGCTCTTTCCCTTCACCCATGCACGGTCTTAATATTCCACGCCTTCAACAGGATCGGCTCCAGCACGTGCCAGTCGATCACCCCGGCTGCTTCGGCCCAGCCTTCGTAGCCGCGCAATAGGTCCGCTTCCAACGGCGCGTTCGTCCCGATCAAATTGTTTAGCTCGGTTCGGTCCACGTCCATGTCGTAGAGCTCCCACGGCTCGTCGTGGAGGCGAACCAGTTTGTGGTTGCCCCAGCGGATGGCGCTGTTGCCTTCGTGCTCCCAGAAGATCGGCGCCTCGCGGCTCCAGGTTTTGCCCTGGAACATGCCGATCAGCGACTCACCGTCCATGGCCTGGACCTCGTGGCCGCCATACTCGCTTGGATAGGCGGCCCCGGCCGCCTCCAGGATCGTTGGCATGATGTCGACCACATGGGCAGCTTCATGGCTGATATGTGGGCTCTTGATCCGGTCCGGCCAGTGCACCACCAACGGGGTTGAGATGCCGCCCTCATGCACCCAATGCTTGAATAATCGGAACGGCGTGTTGGAGACATTGGCCCAAGGTAGCTCATAGCTCTGGAAGGTCTCGTCACTGCCGGGGTTGAGGCCGACGATGTTGCCAAGGGTGATCCGGCGACCATCCAAGGTGTGCTCGGGATAGCGTTGGGCGACGCCGTCCTCTGCCATGAACTCGGCGCAGCCACCATTGTCTGACAGGAACAGGATCAGGGTATCGTCCAGCTCTCCGCGAGCGCGCAGCGCCTCGACCAAACGTCCGACCGACTGGTCCAACCGACTGGTCCAACCGATCAACTTGGGCGGCATAGACCGCCATCCGGGCAGCCTCCCAATCGGTCTCATTTATATCCACCCAAGCCGGCGCCGAAGCGTCGCGGGGTGACATAGCCCATCTATGACGCAGCACGCCGGCGGCCTGCATCTCCTCGTGGCGGTTGGCGCGCAGTTGGTCCCAACCCTTCAGATACATTCCCTCGTAGCGGGCGATATCCTCCGCTGGCGCCTGCAGCGGCCAATGCGGCGCGGTATGGGCGAGATAGAGGAAGAACGGCTTGGCACCATCGCCCTCACCGGTCATCTTGATCGCCTTGTCGGTGATCGCGTCGGTGAAATAGAAATTGTCGGCGGTGACCTCGACCTTGGAATCGTCCTCGATCAGGTAATGCGGCGAGAAATAATTGCTACCGCCGTCGACGATCCCGAAGAATCGGTCGAAGCCACGCTGACGCGGCGTCGGATGCTCAAGATCCCCGATGGTCCAGTTTTCGGCGTCACGGGCAATGAAATTGCCTCCGACATGCCATTTACCGGACATGACGGTGCGGTACCCGGACAACCTCAAGGCCTCGGCGATGGTCACGGTGTCGTTACGCAGGAAGCCTTGATAAGCGGGCACCCCGAGATTGGGCGTCATATGCCCGATCCCAGCCTTGTGCGGGTACAGGCCGGTTAGAAGCGACGCCCTCGTCGGACAGCAACGTGCGCAATTATACATCGAGGACATCAGCACGCCGCCGCGGGCAAGCCGGTCGATATTCGGGGTCCTGATCTCCGAGCCCATGATGCCGAGATCGGCGAACCCCATGTCATCGACCAGAATCAGAACGATGTTAGGTCGCTTGCCCGAGGTAGCACCTGAGGCACGGGCTGAACCGTTGGCGATCATGGCGCTCTCCAGACTGGACAAATCATCAGGAGTGTAGCGGTCCTCCGTATCGCGTGAATAGGGGTGCCGACGCGGGCGCGTCGCTTTTCCGATCTTCTAACGTGCCGGCAATAGTCCCCGCAGACCAAGGATCATCAGCACCGTCGCGATGGCGCAATAGCCGGCAAAGATCGCTGCGATGATCTCCATCGAAACCGACGCATCCATCATCGCGCCCATGCCCAGGGGGCCGAGCGCCGAGGCCAGCACTGAGAATGAGACGATCAGCGAGCGGATCGCGCCGATATGGCGCACGCCGTAGATCTCCGCCCAGAGCGCTGCCAGCCCGGTATAGTTGATGCCGACATTGACCCCGAGCAGGAACAGATATGGCCAGGCCCAATAGGGGTGGTGAAAATAGCTGATTATCAGCAACGCCGCGATCATCGGCACCAGGAACATCGGCACCACCCTCACCGCGGTGATCCGGTCGATCAGCGGGCCCGCCGATAACCCGGCGAGCAGCGATCCCACCGCATAGCCCCAGTAGTTGCCGGTAATCCAAACCGCGCTCCAGCCCTTGGCCTCGGCCAGCGCGAGATGGTGAAAGAACAGCGCGGTGCCGATGAAGGACGGCGCCATGACGGCGGGAACCAATAGATGGAATCGCCAATGCCGCAGCATCTCGACCCGGGTCCAGGATCTGTCTTCCGGCATAGTGGCGGCGGCACCCCTGCTTGTGACAGCGACATCGCCACTTGCGGCTTGCCGGTCATGGCGATGCAGCAGCCAGAGGATGATGGGTAGGATCAGCACCACTAAGGCCGCGGCGGCGCTGGCATAGGTCAGCCGCCAACCGATCGTGGCGATGCCGATAACCACCAGGAACGGCAGCACCGACTCACCAGCGGCAAAGCCGAGCGACGCCAAGGCCACCGCCTTGCCGCGCCCGCCGCGAAAATAACGAGCCATGGTGGTGACCGAGATATGACTGGTCAGGCCTTGGCCGGTCTGACGCAGCAGGAAGATCGCTGCGACCAGCATCGCGACATGTGGTGTAGCCGCCATGAACAGCGCCGCGCCGACCAAGGCGGCGAACACCACGAGCGTATAGCTCCGGAGCGGAAACCGGTCGATCAACGCCCCGGTCCAGGGCAGGCACAACGCGCTGAGCAAGGTGCCTGCCATGTAGATGCCGCTCCACTCGGTATGCGACAGCGCGAAGGCCTCACGCACCGCCGGTCCGAAGGCGCCGATGAAAAAAGTCTGTCCGACGCTGGAGGCAAATGTCAGCGTAAAGCCAAAACCCAGCAAGGTCCTGTTGGCCGCTATGAAATCTCGATAGCCCATCGCGGACATTGGGGATGTTTCCTTGTTGAGAATGCGGTCGGAAATAATGTTGAATCAACGGGCGCGCCGGACGTTGACGAGAGCAATTTGCGCTGGGAACCTGATCTAAACCCGCATGCGCGCGCCGGTCGGATCGTATAGCGGTTTCAAGCTCGCGATTGCCAGTATCTTGGTGCCGGCGACATCGATCTCATAGCGCGATCCGGTGATCTCGGCTGCCGTCTCGCCGGGCTCGCAGGGGACATAGCCGAGACCGATAGCGCCGCCGAGATGGTGGCCATAATTGCCCGACGTCAACCGACTTACCACCTTGCCGTCCCGAAGGATCGGCTCGTTGTGGTAAAGCAACGGCGTTGGATCGGTGAGCTGGAACTGCAGCATCTGGCGGGACAGACCCTGTTGTCGCTTGGTCAGCACCGCCTCGCGGCCAATGAAGTCGCCGAACCGGCCGGATGGCTTTTCGGTCTTGACGGCGAAACCAAGGCCGGCTTCCAGAACATGATCCTCGTCGGTGATGTCATGGCCGAAATGCCGGAAGGCTTTTTCGATCCGGCATGAATCTAGCACATGCATGCCGCACATCCTCAGACCAAGACCGGGGCCCCGTTCGGCGATGACGTCAAAAACATGGGCCGCCATATCCGCCGAAACGTACAGCTCCCAGCCGAGCTCGCCGACATAACTCAGGCGATGCGCCCGAGCCAGGCCATAGCCGATCTCTATTTCCCGCGCGGTGCCGAAGGGGAAGCCTTCGTCCGACAGATCTGCCGTCGTCAGAGGCGTCAACAGGTTTCGCGCCTCGGGCCCCATAATGCAAATCACCGCCTCGGCGCTGGTCACGTCGGTCACCACGCAATGGGCGTCGTCGGGGACATGGCGCTTCAGCCAGGAGAGATCCCGGACTGCCGATGCGGCGGCGGTGACCACCAGGAAAGCGGTTTCGGTTAACCGGGTGATGGTCAGATCGGCCTCGATGCCACCGCGCTGGTTCAGCCATTGACCATAAACCAGACGTCCGGGCTCTACGGCGACATCATTGGCCATTACCCGCTGCAGCACCGCCTCGGCGTCGCGGCCCTCGACGCGGAATTTGGCAAAGGAGGACATGTCGAATAGCCCGACGGCCCGGCGCACCGCATGATGCTCGGCGGCGGCGTACTCGAACCAGTTCTGCCGCTTCCAGCTGTATTGGTATTCTGGTGTCTTGCCGGCGACCCGCTCCTTTTCGGGCAGGAACCAATTGGCCCGCTCCCACCCCGCCGTCTCGCCGAAACAGGCGCCGCGCGCGGCCAGCTGGTCATGCAGCGGGCTTTTGCGCACCCCGCGTGCCGTGGCGAACTGCCGGTAGGGAAAATGATCGGCATAGAGCAGGCCCAGGGTCTCGGTCGAGCGTTGGAAAAGATAGCTCTTGTTGCTCTGGAACGGCTGCATGCGGCGAATATCGACATCCCAAAGATCAAAGGGCGGTTCTCCGCCATCCATCCATTGCGACAGCGCCTTACCGGCCCCGCCCGCCGATTGGATACCGATCGAATTGAAGCCACAGGCGACGTAGAAATTCTTCAGATAGGGCGCCTCGCCGAGCAGATAGCGGTCATCCGGGGTGAAACTCTCCGGGCCATTGAAGAACGTTTGGATTCCGGTCACCTCCAGGATGGGCATCCGTTTGACCGCCGCCTCGAGGATCGGTGCAAAATGGTCGATATCCTCAGGGAGTTGATCGAAGCAGAAATCCTCGGGGATGCCGTCCATGCCCCAGGGCTTGGCCACTGACTCAAACCCGCCGACCAATAGCTTGCCGGCGTCTTCCTTAAAATAGGTGCATTCGTCCGGCACCCGCAGCACCGGTAGGTTTCGGGCCAGGCCGGGGATCGGCTCGGTGACAATGTAGAAATGCTCGTTCGCGTGCAGCGGGACGCCAACCCCCGCCATAGCGCCGACCTCGCGACCCCACATGCCGGCGCAGTTGACCACATAGTCGGCTTCGATATCACCGAACGCGGTTGCGACCCCGGTGACCCGCCCATCCTTTTGATGTACGCCGGTGACCTTGACGTTCTCCAGCACCGTGGCGCCGTTCATCCGCGCGCCCTTGGCTAGCGCCAGCGCGATATTGCCCGGATCGGCCTGGCCATCGCCGGGGATGAACACCCCGCCGACACCGTCCGAGACCTCAAGCAGCGGATATTTTTCCTTACACTCGGCGATGCTCAGAACATGCGCCTCGAGACCGAACGACCCGGCCATCGCCGCGCCGCGGGCCAGTTCCTCAAGGCGGTCCTCAGTCAGCGCCAGCGCCAGAGAACCGAAGCGCCGGTAGCCCGTCGCGACCCCGGTCTCGGCTTCCAGCCCGTCATACAGCTCGGCTGAATAAGCGGCGAGGCGGGTCATGTTATAGGTCGCGCGCAACTGGCCAATTAGCCCAGCGGCATGCCAGGTGGTGCCGCTGGTGAGATGCTTGCGCTCCAGCAACACGACATCCTTCCAGCCTAGCTTGGCCAGATGATAGGCGACCGAACAGCCAATCACCCCGCCGCCGATGATTACCGCCCGAGCCTTGCTTGGAATGTCCGTCACGGCTGTCTCCCGGTGCTGGATTTAGCTCCTCGCGCAACAGGACACGATCTGCGGGGTCAACTCAAGCCGAGGATCGTATATTCAGTATCGATTCTTGATAACGCTGGGGGGAATCCTGGTACTCGGGTGGCAAGGGCTACCCGACGTAAGCGCTGCCTTAATGTCGACGATGCCTATGTAAGCAATCACCGCCGGGCCATTCGTTAGGTTTTCAGCCTATCGCCAGGTCACTTGGCCAAGCCCGACATAGCGCCGCCAGCGCTCCAGCTCGGCGTCGATGCGGGCGCGGCGCGGCTTGCTCATGGTGACCTTGGGTTCCAGCCATAAACCAAGCACGTCCAGCGAATCGGCGTCGCGGTTGTTTTTGATTTCGATCCGCCCGATCAGTTGGTCACGCTCCAGCATCGGATAGACGTAATAGCCGTATTGGCGCTGCGCCGCTGGTACGTAGATCTCGATCCGGAAGTCGAAGCCAAACAGCCATTGCGCGCGCTTGCGATCGCGCAGGATCGGATCGAAGGGCGAGAGAAACCGGACCCGGGTCGGCGGCGGCGCTGCCCGCTCCAACATGCCGACGATATCGGGATCGGCGTACATCTCGAGGATATCACCATCAGTGCCTTCGACCTCGATCGTGCGGACCCCGTTCCGGCCGGGACCCTCGCACCAAGCTTTGGCCTCGGCGGGGCGCACCGCCTCCCAGTAATTGGCGATCTCGCGGTGACCGGCAAAGCCGACCCGCTCCAACGCACTGGCGCAGTTCCAGTCGAGGAACTCCTCCGGTCCCGGCTCATACGAGCGATGTTGCTCCGGGATCACCCGTTCGGTCAGGTCGTAGACCTTTTGAAAGCCTTTGCGCCCGGTCACGGAAAGTTGACCGGTACGCCACAGGAAAACTAGAGCCGCCTTCGAGGGATGCCAGCCCCACCAGGCCGAAGCCGATGGGCCCATGCCCTCAGGCGGTTCCGGGTTGTCGGATTTCAGATCGCGGGCCATGACCGGACCGTGTTCGGCGATTTCCTCCAGGACCCGGGCGCAGACCGCGTCCGGGTTATCGCCAATCCGATCCCGCCACCAGGACTGGCCCATGATCCGGTCGCGAGCCCGCTCGAAGCGCGGTTTCCAATAGGGAAAGAACCGCACCGGAATGATCGAGGCGTCGTGGGTCCAGTTCTCGAACAGGGTGCGTTCGCTCTCCACGTGATGGTCGAGCCAACTTGGTTTGTAAGCGCCGGCTCGGGAAAACAGGATGTGGTGATGCGCCCGTTCGACGGTGCGGATGCTATCGATCTGGACAAAACCGATCCGCTCGACCAGGGAGACGACATCGCACCGGCGCAACGGATCCGAGCCGGTTTGCGAGAGCCCATGTAGCGACAAGAACAGTCGGCGGGCATCGATGTTTGATAAGCGATCGGTCATGGCAATCTCATGGCTCTCTTGTCCGGGGGAGGCGCCGCCGCTTCGGTATCACGTGATACCCGATTTGGCTCCCGGTTTGGCCCCAATCCAGTCGGGGGCGACCAGCACGCGCGGCATCGAACAAGTCCTCGTGCTCGCGGACCACCGCGGCACGCCGGAATAGCCGTGGTCTATTGGCCGACAACTTGTTGCAAACCGCCGCGCGAAACGTTGGGTCGGCGGCGCAGGCGACCGCGATATCGGCATAGTCAGCGCCGGTCTCAGCCATCAGTTCCATGGTTTTCAGGATGCGCATCCAACCAATGGTGATCCGGCCCCGTACATGCGGGCTTGCACGGGACACCGTGGGGACACTCAGGACCAGGGACTGGGTCGTCGTGCTGCCGCCGCTGAAATACGGCGTATCGAGGTTCACGTTCGAGAGCAGCGTGTAGTAGTGCCCCTTCGCCAATCGGTCGAGCCAAACCACCCGCCCGCGGATCGGCCCCAGGGACTGTTTGAGGCGCTCGGCCAATTGCCGGGTGCGATGCTCTGAGCGGTCAGGTAACAACAGTAACAGTCCGTTGGGATCGTGCTCCAGGATGCCGCGCAGCATGGCGTCGAAATGCGGATGGAACTTGAACAGGGTCTGTAGGCAGATATACAGGTTGCGATCCTCGGGCAGGTCGAAATTGGTACGGTTACCAGGCTTGGCCTGCGGTTCCTGGGTGTAGAAAAACGCGACATCGCTTGGCGTTGAGTCTACCCGCCGTGGCGGGGATTGATCCAGAGCCGCCGTCAATCGCCGATTTTACGCCGGGGCCGGACTAAGGCCAGGCAGAACAACAAGCCCAACAGGCTCAACCCAGCGATCATCATCCCCATCGGCAGCGGTGTGCCGTCATGCAGTAAGCCGACCGCGACACCGGCAGCCGCGCCGAGCATCATCTGGCAGAATCCAAAGAGGGACGCCGTGGTGGCGGCCAGCTTTGGGAACGGCTCCAACGCGCCGGCGATGGCGTTGGCGCCGACGAAGCCAAGACTGCCGACGACCGTTATCATCGGCAGGACCACACCAACAATGCCGCCGACCTCAAGCGCCGTCGCCAGTAATAGCGCCATCCCACCGCCCGCCGATATCAGGCTTCCAACCCGCAGCATGGCCAGGGCGCCGAAACGGATAACCACCCTGGTATTGATGAAATTGGCGACGATGATCCCCACCACGTTGAGCGCGAACAGCAACCCGTAATGCTGCTGTGGGACGCCGAACACGGTGATGTAAACGAAAGGCGAGGAGGCGAAAAATGTGAACATGCAGGCAAAGGCGAAAGAGCCGGTCAGAATGCATCCCACGGATTGGCGGTTGCTCAGGATGTGTCCGTAGCTGCGCAATAACGAGCCCGCGGCAAGCGGTGTCCGCTGTTCAGCGCTGAGGGTCTCGGGTACCCGAAAATACAGCGCGAACAGACACGCCACACCGAACAGACAAAGCACGAGAAAAATCGACTGCCATCCGAACCAAGTGAGCATATAGCCGCCTATAGTTGGCGCCAGCAGCGGCGTGATCGAGAAGGCGAGATTGATGAATGATTGGGCCTGCGCCGCCTCGTTCACGGAGAACAGATCGCGCACCATGGCCCGGGCGATGACCCCGCCGGACGCCGCACCCAGTGCTTGAACGAACCGCCAAGCGATTAGCTCTACGATATCGACGGCGAAAACGCAGCCGAGACTGGCTAGACAATAGAGAACGATCCCGCCCATCAGTACCCGGCGGCGGCCATGGGCGTCGGAGATCGCGCCATAAAATAACTGGCCGATACCGAGGCCGACGAAGAAGGCGCCAAGGGTTAACTGAGCTTGTCCGGAGCCGGATGTCAGTTCTGCCTCGATTGTTGGCAGGCTTGGCAAATACATGTCGATCGCGGCCGCCCCGAGTGCTGCGACGGCGCCGAGCGTTATGGTTAGACCCTTGGTCGATTTTTCCTGCATGGCGATCCTTGGAAACCGATCCCAACGCCGAAGCATGAGGGATTTTTGGCTAAATGGGGTTGATGCGGATCAACAGGTGGCACTGGCGGTCGTCATGATGTCCCGAATTTTCGCTAGGCCTGTTCGAGTCCGCACAGGCATAATCGGCGGGCTTACGCGATCGTCCGCTAATGCGTCAACCGTACTGAGATTGAACACTATGCCGGCTCCGATGATCCCCTTGATGCACCCATTCATCGCGTATGACATTCCCAGCCTTGTCGCCGAGCAGGCCCGTGCCCGCGCCGACCATCCGTTCCTGATCTGGCATCCCTTCGATGACCGCCCGAGAACCTGGACTTACAGCGCCTTTGCCCGGGACGTGGAGCGGATCGCCGCCGGGCTTCTGGCCCGTGGGATCAGTGCTGGTGACCGGGTGTTGATCCATCTCGACAACTGCCCGGAATTACTGCTGGTTTGGTATGCCTGCGCGCGTATTGGCGCCGTCGGCGTGACCACCAACGCCCGTTCTTCCGCCGACGAGCTGAACTATTTTGCCGAGCATGCGGGGGTTTCCTGCGCCGTCACCCAGCCGACTTTCGCCGATCTCGTGGCCAGTTGCATCCCCCCTAACTGCTGGATTGCGGTGACCAGCCATGATGCCGGGTTACCGGTCGATCCTGGTCGTCGGCCCGGTCCCGCCGAGGCCTTCGAGGCACTGTTTGGCGACCCCGGCACGGTCCCGCCTCGCCCTTGCGATCCGATGGCTTCGGTCGGGATCCAATATACATCGGGCACCACGTCCCGACCCAAGGGCGTAGTGTGGACCCATGCCAACGCATTATGGGGCGCCCGGGTCAACGCGGCACATGAGGATCTGTGGGCCGATGACGTTCACCTCGTCTATCTGCCGCTGTTCCACACCAATGCTCAGGCCTATTCGGTGCTGGCGGCGCTTTGGGCCGGGGCGACCTGCGTGTTGCTGCCACGCTGGTCGACCAGCCGGTTCTGGCAAGTGTCGGTGAACTACCAATGCACCTGGACCTCGATGGTTTGGTTCTGCTTGAGCGCCCTGGCCGAGACCACGCCGCCGGAGCGGCATTTCTACCGGCTCTGGGGCAACGGCATGTGCGCACCGCCGCAGGACCGGATTTATGGGGTCAAAACCGTCGGCTGGTGGGGCATGACCGAGACCATTAGCCATGGCATTGTCGGCCATACCCAGCTTGAGAACCGCTCGCTGGCAATCGGCAAGCCGGCGCCGGAATATGGCGTCGCCATTCAACGCCAGGATGGTGGCCCGGTAGAGCCCGGCGAGACCGGAGACCTGAAGATCCTAGGCACGCGCGGTGTTTCGTTGTTCAAGGAATATTTGCACAATCAGCAGGCCACAGACGCCGCCTATGATCCGCATGGCTGGTTCATCACCGGCGATCGGGTAATCCTGCACGATGATGGCTTCATTAGTTTTTCCGGTCGCGACAAGGACATGCTGAAAATTGGCGGCGAGAATGTGGCCGCTGCCGAGATCGAGCGGGTATTGATGGAGCTTCCCGAGGTCGCCGAGGTGGCGGTGGTCGGGCGCAAACACCGGATGCTCGACGAGGAGCCGGTGGCATTTTTGTTGGTTCAGGGCGGTCCCGAGGCCGTTGACGCCGGATTGCCGGACCGTGCCTTGGCCGCCTGTCGGGCCAAGCTCGCCAATTTCAAGATTCCGGCCGAGGTGAGGGTGGTCGAGACCCTGCCGCGGTCGACCCTGGAGAAGGTCGCCAAGGCTAAGCTGCGCACGCTTTTGGCGGAAGAGCAGGAGTTGGAGGAAGAGCGGCGCTAACTTCACCGGGAGGTGACTTTCGCCCGGCCGGCGCTCAGGCTAAGCTCGCGTCGAACCCTGCAGGAAGGACCAACCCGATGAGCCTTGATGGCATCAAAGCGCTGACCTTCGACACCGGCGGCACGATCCTCGACTGGCATAGCGGATTCAGCACCGCACTGGCCGAGGCCGGACGGCGACATGGGTTGGAGCGGGACTGGACGACGATCACCAACGATCTGCGCCGCCGCTCGCTTGGCAAGATGATCAATCTTGGCGAGCACGAGCCGCCAGCCTACAATTTTGATGGTTCGCATCGCATGGTGCTGGACGAACTTTGCGCCGAGAATGGTCTGGACGTCTTCACCGAGGAGGATCGCCACGCCATCGCCTGGACCGCCGTGCATAATTTTCAGGCCTGGCCGGACTTTCCCGCTGTCCAGCTGCGCCTGCGGACTAAATTCATGGTTTGCTCGTTCACCATTCTCAGCTTCCGCATCATCATCGATACCGCCAAGCGGAACGGGTTGTCCTGGGACGCAGTGTTCTCCTGTGAGGCGATCGGTAAATACAAGACCTTGCCGGCTTCATACAAGAGGGTGGCCAAATGGCTGGTGCTGGACCCCAGAGAGATTTGCATGGTCGCCTGCCACAACTTCGATCTGGATGCCGCCCGCAAGGTCGGTTTTAAGACCGCCTTCGTACGCCGTACTGACGAGTGGGGCCCGCCCGGCCCGCCGGATGGCGCCGCCAACCCGGATTGCGACATCATCGTCGACAGTTTTCCGGAACTGGCCGAGGCGCTAGGGGTGAAATAGGGGACGGCAACAGGCGCGTTGACTAGGCAACGGAGGCTTAGGTTTTATAGGTTCGAATGCTTGCGCGATGAACTGGCGACGCCGGCACACGGGTAATCACCGCCGCCCGAACCTCTGCATTGGCTTGCCGGTGGCCCTGTGGGGAGTGCGGGAACGATTGAGGCGTTGTGGTATCTAGACGCCTAAATGCAGCTGCGTCCAACCGCTGGCGATCACCAGGAGCAGCCAGATCGCGGCTAGGCCGAGGCCGGCGTGCATGGCCGCGCGCTCGTCCCCATCGCGGCGATCCGGCAGGGCGGCAGTTAGGATGGCGATCACCGGCAGCGACGCCATCGCCACGTGCGCTGAGCCGCTGTGCTGTAATGCCGCGAACAATACAGGGACGCCCAGGCTGGCCCCGGTGGCTGCCGCGCTGGACATGAACAGGGCGTTCGAGGTCACGCCGCTGCCGGTGGCGAAGGCACCGACGCCGCCCAGAACGGTCACGACCACCGTGGCTGTGTAGGCGCCTAGCCGCGAGAGCATCTCGGCGAGTGCGGCGATCCCGCCGGTCTCGACGAGAAGCCGCGCGGTTAACAAGAACAGGAAAATACCGGCCAGTGGACGCCCGGCCCGGCCTGCCACTTGCAGCAGTAGCGATCCCCCGCTCCTGCCCCCCTCTCCGCCAAGGTCTGGTCGACGCGCGATTGCAATTGAAATCAGCGACACGGCAAGCAGAGCGAGGCCCGGCGACTCGAGCACCCGGAACGAAACCCGGTCGGTTTCAATCGCCGGTGTGATGCCCATCGAGATGACATGCGGAATTGCAAGCTTTTGCAGTACGACCCCGGTGATCAGCAGGCCATAGGGCAGCATCGCTGGTGATAGCAGGCTCCGCGCCAGACCATCCCTTGATCCGGCCGTGGTAACGCAAAACACAATTACTGCCAGACCGCCGCCCACGCCGGCGGCTTCCACGCCGATCCAATGCGAGGTCGTGGCAATACCGCCAACCAGTACGATACCGGCGATCAGGGCCTGCCCGACATCGCGTGGCCCGACGCCGGGCAGGCCGATAAGGCAGAAAAATGGTAGTAACGCCGCTACCGGCCCGCTGGTCCTTAAAATGGCCTCGGCGAGCACTGGAGTGGGCAGCCCGGCCAGCTCGGCGCCGAGGAGAGCCGAGACCGATAGCGCCCCCCAAGACATCAGGCTCATGCCGATCAACGCGAGGCGGATCGTCTGGCGTCGGCCGACGACTCGCAGCAGAAGCGGCACGGAGACCAACATCGAGACCCCATAACCGGTCAAGGATTCCAGCGCCACGCCGATGCCGAGCGCGATCAATATTACCGTGCGAGGCGTCGACATCCCGAGCGAGCCAACCGCGTCGCTAAGCGCGCCCAGCCCGCCGCTACGGCTGCTGACCTCGATGAAGAGCAAGCCGAAAAACACCACAACACCGACCAGAATCTCGAGGACCAAGGCGTCGGTAACGGCGTGGCTCAAATGATCAAATTCGGCGGGAGAGAATAATCCGAACGCCCATAGCACCAGGGCACAGGTAAGCGACAAGGAGGCAGCGGCCAAACCGCTTAGTCTGAACCCCATGACCGCCAGGACCGCCGCTGCGCAAGGCAGCAACGCGAGTGATGCGGTCATTTAGGGACTCGGGTCGGGCGCCAGGCGCCGTTCATCGCCGCCCCGCCCGAACCGCTACATCCGCTTGCCGGCAGTCCAGCCACCGTCGACCACCAAGTTGTGACCGGTGCAGAAGCTGGCGTCGTCGCTGGCCAGGAACAGCACCGCGCGGGCTATCTCAGAGGGCTCTCCCCAGCGGTTCATCGCGTGGATCTCCTTGACCTTTGCCGCCATCTCCGCGTCCTGGAAATAGCGCTCGGTGAGCGGCGTGCGGATCACCCCGGGGCCGACCGCGTTGACCCGGATGTCGTGCGGCGCCAGATCCATGGCCAGGGCCTTGGTCATGCCGACCACGGCGTGTTTCGAGGTGGTATAGGCACAGCGCGCCGTTGCGGCCATCACGCCGAGGGTCGAGGCGGTGTTGACGATAGCGCCGCCCTTGCCGTTGGCGATGCAATGACGGGCAAAGGCCTGGGCGGAAATGAAGACCCCGGTGACGTTAACGTCGATCACCGCCTTCCATTCATTCAGCAGCAGATCCTGGGCCGGCGCGATCTCGCGAATGCCGGCATTACAGAAAATCACATCCAGTGAGCCCATGGCCGTCGCAGCTGCCTCAACCACGGCTTCGGTCTGGGTCTGGTCGGTGACGTTCAGCTCGAAACCGTAAGCTTTGCCGCCCTTGGCCTTGATCTCGTCGGCGACTCGGTTGGCTTGTGTCAGGTCCAAATCGGCGATGGCGACGGACGCGCCCTCGGCGGCGAAGTGAAAGCTAGTCTCCCGCCCGATCCCCCCGGCTCCCCCGGTGACGATCACCCCTTTGTTCTCGAACCGCATGATGGCGCCCTCCCAGGCTGAATATGATTGCACGAAGATTGCGTCGCAGGTGTCATGGGGTCAATCAGCATGAAGATGGTTGGAGGCAAGGGCCTTGTCCGCAGTGGTCGGATGGGTGACCTCCCCACGCCTGAGCCCGTCCACCGTGCGGATAGCGGAGCGATGTGTAGCCACTGTCCAGCATTCGCACCACCGAGCGGCCTCAGGCTTCGGCCCAGCCATTCGCCAGGGTGACGGATGAGATTTGTTGAAACGCTGATGATACCCGGTACGGCATGACCAGGTCTCGCCATCGCCGCTCCACTTGTTGGTGCGACTATGCACGGGTTACCGGGGTGACAGTCGCGATTTCCGGACACCATTGCGCCCCTCCCCGCGGCTTTAGGTTATCCGCATGCTGCGATCTCGCAGTGCCCCGTCGACAGGCCTGGAGCGCTGAACTAGGGTTCCAAAGTTCGCTCCGCCATCCGGCTCGACAGTCAAGAATCTGCTCACTTTCCGGAGAACGCCCCTTGCGTCAGATGACCCTCGTTGCTTTCCTGCAAGCACAGAACTGCACCAATTTTGCGGCCTCCTGGCGGCATCCGGACTCGCGTACCGATTCCGCCTCGCCGGATTTCTACCAGCATATCGGTCGGGTGCTTGAGGCGGGAAAGTTCCATCTCGGGTTTTTCGATGACCGTCTGGCGATGCCGGACATGCTGGGCGGCAATCACGAGCATACGGTCGAGGGCGGCATCCGCTGCGTGAAGATGGACCCGATTACTGTGTTGATGGCCATGGGTATGGCAACCGAAAAGCTGGGCCTGGGCTCGACCTATTCGACGACCTATTACGAGCCGTTTCATGTGGCGCGGGTTTTTCAGAGCTTGGATCTAATGACCAAGGGACGCGCCGCGTGGAATATCGTTACCTCACTCAATGATAGCGAGGCGATGAACATGGGCCGAAACGAGGTGGTTGAGCATGATCTGCGCTACGACCGGGCCGATGAGTTTCTGGAGATCGTGCTGGGTCACTGGAATTCCTGGGAAGACGACGCGATCCTCAATGACAAGGCGAATAATCGCTTCGCCGACCCGAAAAAGGTCCATCGTCTGGATTATGAGGGGCAATACTATAAATCGCGCGGGCCGTTCACCGTGCCGCGTTCCTCCCAGGGACATCCGGTACTGATCCAGGCTGGCCAGAGCGGACGCGGGCTCCGCTTCGCCGCGCGCTGGGCCGAGCTGGTTTTCGTCTCTTATCCCACCCTTGAGAAGGGCCGCGCCGAATATGCTGCCTTCAAGGATAACATCGCCAATCATGGTCGGGATCCCGACAAAGTGAGTGTTGCGGCGCTCGCCCATTGCGTGGTTGCTGAGACCCGGGCCGAGGCAGAAGACAAGCGGGCGCTGATCGATACATTGCCGACGGATCTGGACCAGCTGTCACTGTTGTCCGAGGCGCTGAACTTCGATTTCGCGAGCCGGGGGATTGATGAACCGCTGAGCACCGACGAACTTGACGGCATGCAGGGTATCCAAGGCCTGCGCGATAGGGTGCTGGAGAGCAGCGGCAAGACCAATCCGACGCCGCGGGAATTCATGAAATTCAGTGGCCGCGGCCTCCTGCACCGGCCTTGGGTCGGCAGCGCCAAAGATGTCGCGGACAACATGGAAAAATGGTTTATCACCGGTGCCTGCGACGGCTTTGTCGTCGCCGCCACCCATGTGCCGGGGAGCTATGAGGACTTTGTTAAGTTCGTGGTGCCGGAACTGCAGCGCCGGGGGATCTATCACAAGGATTATGCCGGCGCGACCTTGCGGGAAAATCTCGGACTGGATCGTCCGACGGCCAAGCATTGGCATCTGCCGACGCCAAGCGGCGGCCATTGATCCAACGTGTTTAAAGAGAGCCACTGGGCTCAAAATTAAATTCAAGAGACTTAGGGGGATCTACTGATGCCAACCGTGAAGGCAGACCGTTTGACCGAGATCGCCGACAATCTTTTGCAGGGCGCGGGCGCACCGGCGGAAGAGGCGGCGACCGTCGCCCGTCATGTTATCGGCGCCAATATGGCCGGCCATGACAGCCACGGGATCATTCAGATCCCGACCTATATCGACCGTGTGGACAAGAGCGATATCGTGCCTGGCGCGGATTGGAAAATCATCCAGGAATCAGCGACCACGACGGTCGTTGACGGCCATTGGGGCTTTGGTTACGTCGCCAACGAACGGGCGATGAAATACACCATCGAGAAGGCCGAAACCCAAAACATCGCCGCCTGCACGGTGTTCCGCCAGGGTCATATCGGCCGCCTGGCGAGCTATCCGTTGATGGCGGCTGAGCGCGGCATGATCTCGTTGATCACGGCCGATTCCGGTCGTGGGCCCAAGCATGTGGCGCCGTACGGTGGGCGGGAGAAGCGTCTTGGCACCAACCCGATCTCGATCGCCATGCCGTCGAACCTGGACGGGCCTTTTTTCCTCGATATGGCAACCTCTGCGGTGGCCGCTGGCAAGATCAATCTTGCGGTGGCCCGGGGCTCCAGCATTCCCGAGGGCTGGATCATCGACAAGGACGGTCAAGCGACGACCGACCCGGCCGACTTCAAGGCCGGCGGCCCCTTGCTGCCGCTGGGTGGGAGCGAGGGCTATAAGGGCTACGGTCTGTCGGCGATGGTCGAGATTTTCTCTGGCATTCTGACCGGCCTTGGTCATGGGGTGGAGCCGACCGGTAGGCACAATGACGGCTGCTTCATGGCCGTCTTCAAGGTTGAGGCGTTCCGGGATCTGGCCACCTTCAAGCAGGAGGTTACCGATTTCGCCCATTATCTGAAGGACACCCAGCCGGCCGATGGGTTCGAGGAAGTCCTCTATCCCGGTGAGATTGAGCACCGTATGGAGGTTGGCCGCGGCAAGAACGGTATCCCGGTCGAAGACGTAACCTGGGACAAACTGGTGGCTCTGGCGGCGAAATATGGGATGCAGGAAAAGCTGGGGCTGTAGGAAATCCGCGCGAACCTCGGCGACTTTCTTAATTGAAATTATATCCCCAGCCTCGGCGGCGCAATCGTTAGGTCGACATCCCCGCCGCCATTGGGTGTCCTGTCATTTGTGGTAGCGGCTGATTTGCCGTGCCGGTTGCGCCGGTCCTGCTCAGGGAGCGGGTTTTAACCCTCGGTGATGGCTTGCTTGGTCTTCGTCTGTTTGCGGGCCAAGGCTTCGCGGTGAGCGATATAGCTAACGCTACCGACGATGATCGCCGAGCCAACCCAGGTCCAGACTCCCGGTATCTCGGAGAAGGCGAAAAAGCCGATTAGCGCCGCCCAAAAGAGTTGCAGGAATTTGACCGGCTGCACCGCCGAAATCTCAGCGACCTTCACGCCTTGCACCATGCAGAGATGGCCGAGCGTCGCCAGTCCAGCGGTGGTTATCATCAGCACCCATTCTTCGGCTGTCGGTGTCCTCCAGACATAAAGCGCCGGGCCCATGATCGTCAGGGTCACGAAGACCGAGAGATAGGCGACCACCGCCGGACCGGTTTCGCGCCGGGTCAACACCTTGGAGATCAGGTCGGCGATCGCGAAAATCGGCGCCGCGATGAGCATCGCCAATGCACCGGAATCAAGCTCCACGAAACCAGGTCGGAGGATGACTACGGCGCCGACCAGGCCGATTACTACGGCGATGATCCGGCGCGCCCGCACTTTCTCACCAAGGAACAACGCGGCCCCGACGGTCGCGAAAACCGGGGCGCTGAAGCCGAGTGCCGTCACCTCGGCGATCGGGATCCGGCTCATTGCGTAAAACCACGCCATCACCCCGATGGCGTGTAAGATTCCGCGCACCGCGTGCAACCCGAACCGGGCGCTGCGCAGATCAGCCAAGTTCACCCGTAGGAAGAACGGCAGCATGAAGGCCATGCCCAAGCCGTAGCGCATGAACGCGACCTGGATCGGATTCATCGAGGTTCCGACATGGCGCACGATGGCCATGAACGAGGCAAATATCAATCCAGCGACGGCCATCCAAAGCATCCCCTGGACATTCGGGGAAACATTGGCAAAACGGCGGCGTATTTCGGTGAGGACCGACATCGACTACAGTGGCCGTGGAAAATGGAGGGCAGGCACATAGCGCCTTGTCCACGTGAAAGGAGCACGGGAATGGCCATCGAGGCAACGCATTTCAAGCACCCAGAGTTTTTGGTCGATACCGACTGGTTGGCCGAACACCTGGATGATTCGGGGATTCGAATCTATGACTGTACCACGCATCTGCTACCGCATCCGACACAGGCCTATACGGTCGGCAGCGGTCGCGAGGATTATGATAAGGGGCATATTCCGGGCGCTGATTTCCTGGATTTGCAGGAAGAGCTGTCGGACCCGGCCAGCAAGTTTCGCTTCACCTTTCCGTCGCCGGCGCTGTTCGCGGCGGCGGTCGCCGGACATGGTCTCGGCGATGATACGACCGTGGTTTTGTACAGCACCACATCGCCGCAATGGGCGAGTCGTGTCTGGTGGATGTTGCGGGCCTTCGGATTTGACAATGCTCGGGTGTTGGACGGTGGTTTCGTCAAATGGTCCAAGGAAGGCCGGTCGGTCTCGACCAGCCCGGCCAGCTACCCGCCGGATAGCTTCACGCCGCGACCCCGTGACGGTCTGATCGTGCAAAAGGACGAGATGCTGGTGGCCATCAATGATGGCGCTGTTTGCACTATTAACGCGCTTTCACGCGAGCAGCATGCCGGTGGTGGTCGCGCTTATGGTCGGCTTGGCCGGATCGCCGGCAGCAGCAATGTGCCGACCGCTGAACTGCTCGATCCCGAGACCAACGCGTTTCTGCCGGCGTCGCAAATCGCCGCGCATTTCGCCGGTGTCGGCGCGGACAAGTCGGAACGGGTGTTGACCTATTGCGGCGGCGGCATCGCGGCCAGCGCCACGGCGTTGTTGCTGGTCATGCTCGGGCACGAGAATGTAGGTCTCTACGACAATTCAATGTCCGAATGGTCTAACGACGAGAGCCTGCCAATGGAATCCGGCTGATCCCGCACCTGCGGGCAAAGCCCGCTCCAGGCACCGTCGCCCCAGCCCCGGCATGAGGGGTTGGGGCGACGAGGGCCGGGCGGGCGTCGTTTTTTAGGGAAGACTCCTACCGGGCGGTCACCCCACCATCGACGACCATGCCAGAACCGGTCATGAAGCTGGAATCGTCGGACGCAAGGAACACGATCCCGTTGGCGATGTCCTGGGGCACCCCGAGACGGCCAATCGGGTGCGTTGCCAGCGCAACCTCCTGTGCCTTATCGACATCGTTGCTGCCGGTTTGTTCGGCCCGCGCGGCGAAGGTCTGCGCGCCCATGTCTGTTTGAATCACTCCGGGGTGGATTGAGTTCACCCGGATCCGATAGCCCTTGCGCGCAAGGTTCAATGCGGTCGACTTGGTGAATAGGGTGACACCGCCCTTGGTCATCGAATAAAGCGGATCAAGCTCCGAGCCGACCAAACCGGCGATCGAGGCGGTGTTGACGATGGCGCTGCCGCACGGGCTTTTCTCGCCGGCTTTACGTAGCGCGGCGACTGATTGCTTGGTGCCGAGCCAGACACCGGTCATGTTGACGCCGGCCATCCGGTTCCACTCATCGATCGTGACATCCATGAAGTCGCGCCCGAGGAACAGGCCGGCGTTGTTGACCAGGATATCCAAGCCGCCGAACTTCTGCTCGGCCAACGCGACGGCGGCATCCCAGTCTTGCTCGGCGGTCACGTCGAGGCGCACGAAGGCGGCCTCGCTGCCAATCTCCTTGGCGGTCTCGCGACCCTGGCTTTCCAACACGTCGCCGATCACTACCCTGGCGCCGGCCTCGATCATCAATTTCGCCGTCGCCGCGCCGATGCCGCGCGATCCTCCCGAAATCAAAGCAACTTTTCCGTCCAAGCGATTCATGATTTCCCCCTGTCTGAACCTGTTGAGCGCCCGCGTTGAGGCGTTCGCATGACCACGACGATACGCTTGCGCCAGGCGCTTCCCAAGCGAAGCGGCAGTCTGATGATGTGATATCGAGGAGCCGATCCCCGTCCGAATTTGTCTCTGTTGCGGGGGCCAAGCGTTTCGCTTAGGGTCCTTAGTCAACGAGCTAAGCCAATTAAAAAAATTACGTAACCAGGGTGGGCATGAGTGAAGTGGGGAATGCCTTTGCGGACGGGTCAATTCTTGAAGTGCGGGATGTCGCGGTCCATTTTGGCGGGATCATCGCGCTTGATGGTGTAAGCTTTAATATGGGGCGCGGCGTAATTCAGGGATTGATTGGCCCCAACGGTGCTGGCAAAACGACTTTGTTCAATTGCCTGAGCCGGCTTTACATTCCGACTTCCGGCGACATCCTGTTCGAGGGCAAGTCGATCATGCGGACGGCCCCGCACAAGATCGCCGATATCGGCATTGGCCGGACTTTCCAGAACCTGGCGTTGTTCCGGACCATGTCGGTGGTCGACAACATCATGGTCGGCGCCCACAACCAGAGCCGAAGCGACTTCATCTCCAACGCGTTCCGCCTACCTTGGGTGAGCCGCGAGGAGGCGGTGCTGCGTGATCAGGCCTGGGAGTTGATTGATTATCTCGGTCTCGGTGGAGTCGCTCATCAGCCCGTAGGCGGGCTGCCTTTCGGCACCCAGAAGCGGGTCGAGTTGGCTCGGGCGCTCGCAGCCAAGCCGAAGATACTGCTGCTCGACGAGCCGGCCGGCGGCCTGAACCATGACGAGGTTGAGGATCTAGGTAATCTGATCAAACAGATCCGCGACGATCGGAACGTCACCGTGTTGCTGGTCGAGCATCATATGAGCTTGGTGATGAGTGTTTCGGATCAGGTTGTGGCGATTGATTTTGGTCGCAAGATCGGTGAGGGAACTCCCGAAGAGGTGCAACGGAATCCCGAGGTCATTCGGGCATATTTGGGCACGACGAACTGATGGCATTGCTTACGGTTAACAATCTCTCGGCGTTCTATGGCCCGATCAAGGCGCTGAAAGGTATCAGCTTTTCTCTCGAGGAAGGCAGCGTCACCACGATCCTCGGGGCCAATGGCGCTGGCAAGACGACCACCTTGCGAGCGATTTGCGCCATGGTGAAAACCGAGGGAAGCGTCACCTACGAAGGCAGCGAAATTACCGGCAAACCGACCGAACAGATCGTGGCCGGCGGTGTTGCCCATGTCCCCGAGGGGCGCGGTACTTTCACCCGGGTAACCACCGAGGAAAACCTACTGCTCGGAAGCTATACACGCCGGGACAAGAAGGCCGTGGCCGAGGATATCGAGCAGGTTTACACTTATTTTCCGCGCCTCAAGGAACGCCGCGATCAACAGGCGGGCACGCTTTCCGGCGGTGAGCAGCAGATGCTCGCGGTCGGCCGGGCGCTGATGCTGCGCCCCAAGCTGATGCTGCTGGATGAGCCGTCCTTCGGACTGGCGCCGCTAATCGTCGAGGAAGTGTTTAGCATTCTGCGGCGGATCAACGAGCAACAAAAAGTCAGCATGCTGCTGGTTGAACAGAATGCGACCCTGGCGCTCGATCTCGCCGATCATGCCTATCTACTGGAGACCGGAACGGTGGTGATTTCCGGAACCTCGAAAGAAATTGCCGCGGACGAGACCGTCCGTCGTTCTTATCTCGGCTACTAAACACGTGGGGCCTGGCACGAATCATGGACCTTTTCCTGCAACAAACCTTGGACGGCCTTGCGACGGGCGCGATTTACGCTTCGCTCGCTTTGGCGGTGGTGATGATCTACCAGGCCATCGACCATTTCAATTTCGCTCAGGGCGAGATGGCGATGTTCTCCACTTTCATTGCCTGGCAATTGATCGCCTGGGGCATGCCGTTCTGGCTCGCCTTCCTGCTCTGTTTGGTGCTGTCCTTTATCGGTGGCATGTTGATCGAACGGATCATCTTCGCACCGATTCACGACGCGCCGGTGCTGAGCCACATCGTGGTGTTTATCGCACTGACCTTGATCTTCAACGCTCTGGCCGGGTTCATCTGGGATTTTACCATCAAAGAATTCCCGAGTCCGTTTCCAAGCCAATTGCCGTTTGAGACGAAGCTGATAGGGCCGCATGAATTGGGCGTCGTGGCGATAACGCTGGTGATGCTGGGCATGATCTACGTGTTCTTCAAGTTCACCTCAGTGGGGCTTGCGATGCGGGCCGCTGCGGCGAACCCGGTGTCGGCGGCCCTGGTCGGGATCAGCGTTAAGAAGATGTTGAGCCTCGGTTGGGGCTTGGCGGCGACGGTAGGGGCTGTCGCTGGCATGTTGATCGCGCCGAAAGTCTATCTTGAGCCGAATATGATGCTCGGCATCCTGCTTTACGGTTTCGCCGGAGCAGTGGTCGGGGGATTGACCAGTCCGGGCGGGGCCGTGGTCGGTGGCTTCCTGATGGGCGTCCTGGAAAATCTCGCCGGCACTTATGTCATCGGCAGTGAGTTGAAACTGACCTTCGCGTTGGTTGTGATCGTCACGGTGTTGTTGTTCAAACCGGCGGGGTTGTTCGGCCGCGTTGTTGTGCAGAGGGTGTAGCGCCGTGGCTTCCGTCGATCACCAAATGTCGAATCCGCGGGCCAATCCAGCGGATAGCTACAAACTCTTTGGCATCCAGATGCCAAAGGTGCGGATGATTTGCCTAGTGGCCGGACTGGGAGTGGCCATCATCCTTCCGCTTTTAGTGACGAATTTCGCCGTGTTCCAGATGACCCAGGTGCTGGTTTATGCGATCGCTGTACTCGGGTTGAACCTACTAACTGGCTATAACGGCCAGTTCTCGCTTGGTCACAGCGCATTTTATGCGCTCGGCGCCTACACCGCCGCGATCCTGATCGATCGCTACGAAGTGGTGTTCTACTGGACTATCATTCCGGCAGGGGTGGTCTGTTTCATCGGCGGTTTTCTGTTTGGCCTCCCGGCGCTACGGCTTGACGGCCTCTATCTCGCCCTGGCGACTTTCGCGCTCGCCGTCGCCACGCCTCAGCTGCTGAAGTACGGGCATTTTGAGGAATTTACCGGCGGTGTGCAGGGCATTGACGTGTTCAAGCCGGACTCGCCGATCGAAGCGCTCACTGCCGACCAATACCTCTACTTTTTCGTTCTTCTATGCGGCGTTCTCTTGATCATCGGCGCCTGGAACCTGGTGCGCGGTCGCACCGGACGGGCGATGATCGCTATCCGGGACAACCCAATCGCCGCCAAGACCATGGGCATCAACACCTCGCTGTATAAGTCGATGACCTTCGGGGTCAGCGGGTTCTATACCGGGATCGCCGGTGCGCTTGGCGCCATCGTCGCCGAGTTTGTGGCGCCGGATAGCTTCACCTTCTTCCTGTCGGTCTGGTTTCTGGTCGGAATGGTCGTCGGCGGCCTCGCTTCGATCCCGGCCGCGATTGCCGGCGGGGTGTTCATTCTCTACATGCCGAATATCTCCGAGGAAGTGATCTCGATTTTCTTCGGCAATGACCCGAGCGCCAAGGCCCTGATATGGGTCACCTTCGGTCTGTTCCTGATCTTCACGGTCTATGTTGTGCCGAACGGGTTGGCTGGCTTGGTGCGGCTGTTCATCATGAAATTTGCACGTAGACCGGGAGAGTAGACCACCTAGCGATTAGACAGCCCGGCCAATAGACTTCGGGCGAGAGATAAACAATACTTTGGGCCGAGTCCTCTCAACGGACGAACAGGGAGATGAAGATGAAAACCACGCATCTTTTGACCACGGTGGCGGCAGCCACCCTGGCGCTTGGGATCGGGGCAGTCGCGGCGGGGAACGCGCCGGGCGTGACCGATACCGAAATCAAGATAGGCAACACCAACCCGTATAGCGGCCCAGCCTCATCCTATAGCACGATCGGCAAATCGATTGGTGCTTGCTGGAACATGGTCAACGCCAACGGCGGTATCAACGGCCGCAAGATCAACTGGATCTCCTACGACGATGGCTATAGCCCTCCAAAGACCAAGGAACAGATCCGCAAGCTGGTCGAGAGCGATGGGGTCGCCTTCACCTTCCAGACCCTGGGCACGCCGACTAATTCGGCGGTCCACGCATACATGAATAAGAAGAAGGTGCCGCACCTCTTCGTCGCCACCGGCGCCACCAAGTGGGGTCAGCCGAAGAAGTTTCCCTGGACCATGGGCTGGCAGCCGAACTACCAGACCGTTGGTGCGATTTTTGGTAACTACATCCTACAAAACAATCCGACCTCTAAGGTCGCTATTCTCAATCAGAACGACGATTACGGTAAGGACTACGTCATCGGCATGAAGCGCGCGATGGGCGACAAGTTCGAACAGATGGTCGTCAAGAACGAAACCTACGAGGTTACTGATCCGACCATCGACAGCCAGATTGTCAGCTTGGCGCATAGCGGCGCCGATGTGTTCGTGAATATCTCGATCCCGAAATTCGCTGCCCAGTCGATTAAGAAGATGGCGGCGATCGGTTGGAAGCCAGTTCACCTGTTGAACGACGTCGCTGCCTCGATCAAGTCGACCTACACGCCGGCCGGCCTGGAAAATTCCAAGGGCATTATCTCAGTCGATTTCTACAAAGATCCGAACGATCCGGAATGGGCAAACGACTCAGATACGCTGGCCTGGAAAAAGTTCATGAAGGACTTTTATCCGGATGGCGACATCGCCAACAAGTTCAACGCCTACGGTTGGGCAGTTTGCCACACGATGCAGGCGGTACTGAAGCAGGCCGGTAACGACCTGTCCCGCGAAAACATCATGAAACAGGCGGCGAGCCTGAAGGAAGTAGCGATTCCGATGCTGCTGCCGGGCATGTTCGTCGACACCAGCCCGACGGATTTCTACCCGCTCGAGCAGATGCAGATGACCAAGTTCAATGGCACGCAGAGTGTCCGTTTCGGTCCGCTGATCAGCGCCGAGACCGAATAAGTCTGTTCATCAAGATATCGCTTTAAGGGCTGTCGGAGATCTCTGACAGCCCTTTTCTTTTGCCTCGATTTCACCGACTCCTACCCGCGTCCCTCGACACTGTTGAATTTGAGCGAGCCTTGTCACTCTGGCCTCAAACTCAATATGATTGGGGGCGGTTGACGATTGAGTTATTATCGCTTGGCGATTCCGACTGATTCGATAGCACTCTAGATCATTATCACATTGGGTATTGATATCCCGCCGCTTGGAAATAGTTGGCGCCGTCTTTGGGCGTAAAGCTATCGAGGGTGATCCAGATGCGTCGCCAGAGTGTGTCAATGGTGCGGGCCGGCTCGGCTCGGAACGCGGTCTTGTCCTTTCAGAAAGCCATCTTGACTAGGCTCATATCTGGAGAATATGGCGGCAGATAGAGCAGTTGCGCCTTTTGCTTGGCGAGGATGTCGGCGGTATATGTCTTGAACGCGCCGCCATCCATCGCCCCTTCCAGAACCCAGGGAGCGACGAGCTCGGTTCGGTTTTGGCCCGCTATCACCGGCGTTCCGGCGACGGCCAGACGCCTTCTAGATTTAGGAAACGCTCACACCGAACAACGCCGCCGCCTTGTAAGCCCCAAGGACACCGTCAACCGATGCTAGACACGGCCCCTTAAATCTTGTGAATAAGCCTGATCGTGCGGCCAAGACTATCTAGCCTCCCACAACATATCGATGTCGGGACTGAGAGAATCACACATCATCAGGAGAACGAATCCTACAATTGATCCTACTCAACCCGAGCATGCTCTAGAGCTCGAAGCCTTCATTCCGACAGACTACAAGAGAGGTTGACCATGGCGCGTTCCCCACTTCCCTCGGCCAATTGGCATTACCCGACCCAGGTCCGTTTTGGCATCGGCCGAATTGCCGAGCTTGCGGATTGTTGTACGGAGTTAGGCATCCAACGGCCTCTGGTGGTGACCGATTCCGGCCTGGCCCGCTTATCGATGATCAATCGCATTGTGACATCGTTGTGCGACACCGGGATGGCGGCGGCGCTGTATTCGGGTGTCCGAGGCAATCCGATTGGCCAAAACGTGTTTGACGGGGTGGATGCATTTCGTGACGGTGGGCATGACGGTGTGATTGCCGTCGGCGGCGGTTCGGCCATGGATGCTGGCAAGGTGATAGCCATGTATCAAGGACAATCCAAGCCACTGTTCGACCTGGCGGTTCATGCTGAGGGTGATGCGGGCATAGATGCCTCGACCATCGTGCCGATCATCGCCGTGCCAACCACCGCCGGCACCGGCTCGGAGACTGGTCGCGGCGGACTGATCACTGAGGAAGCGACAAGCACCAAGCGGATTTTCGCTCATCCCTTGATGATGGCCGGTATCGTCATCGAAGACCCGATCTTGTGTACGGGCTTGCCAAGCGACCTCACCGCCTGGACCGGGATCGACGCCTTGGCGCATTGCTTTGAGGCATTGTGCGCGCCCGGAGCCCATCCGATGGCCGACGGCATTGCCATCGAGGGTATGCGGTTGGTCAAGGAGTTCCTGCCCAAGGCGGTCGCCGATGGCGAGGATCTGGAAGCGCGCGGCTATATGTTGGCGGCGGCGTCCATGGGCTCAACCGCGTTTCAGAAGGGTCTCGGGGCGATCCACTCGCTCAGCCACACCATCGGCTCGCTCTACGACACTCATCACGGTTTGACCAACGCGGTCTATTTCCCGTACGTCATGGATTATAACCGGGCCGCGATTGAACAGAAGATGGAGCGGCTTTCGGCGTATCTCGGCCTCAAGACCCCTGGCTATACTGGGGTGCTCGACTGGGTGCTGGAGACGCGGTCGTTTTATGAGATACCGCATACCGTCGCTGAGATGGATATCGACGATTCTGACATTGACCGGATCGCCGAGATGTCAGCGGCCGATCCGACGGCGCCAACCAACCCGATAACCTTGGATGTTGACGGCGCGCGGCGGATCTTTCTGGCGTCACTGGAAGGCAGGCTCGGTTAACAATAGGGGACACTAAGGCCCGGTGAATTCCGGTGAACCTTGTCCCGACACAACGAGGCCTCGCCGATGACCATATTGATCGATACCCGAGACGATTTCACGCTCGATGCCTATGCGCGTGCCGCCTGGGCCGGCGAGGATGTATCGTTCAGCACCGGCGCCATGGCCCAGATGAGGGACGCTCGGACGGCCTTCTTGCGCTTGCTCGACGAGGACCCGAAGGTGGTGATCTATGGCGTGACCTCCGGCTATGGCCAGCGCGCCAATCTGCGTTTCACACCAGAGGAGCGCCGGGTCCATGCTGCCCGTCCGCCACGTGCGGCGGCTTCGGCCTTTGGAGAGCCGCTGGCAAACCGGGTGACCCGCGGCATTGTGTTCGCGCGGCTGGCGAATTTCGTCGAGGGCCATGCGGCCCTGTCGCCGGACTTGGCCCAGGCCGTCGCCGCGATGCTTGGCACGCAGCAGGTTCCGACCATTTCACGCGAAGGTCATGGCGGCGCCGGCGAGATATTGGCGCTTTCGCAATTGTTCCTACCGGTGGCTGAGCGGGCCGAATTGCGGGAAAAGGACGCGCTGTCGCTGATCAATGGATCACCTTGTGCGGCGGCGGTGCTCGCCGATGCGGCGCTGTCATCGCGTCATCGCGTCCGGCTGGCGACGGAAGTTCTGGCCTTGTCGGCGGAGGCGTTTCTGGCTCCTTTCGACCATTATGACGATGCTCTGGACGGTCTCTGGGGAGACCCTGAGGAGAGCGAGGCGCTGGCCGATTTTCGCGCGCTTCTGGCTGGCGGTTCGGCGCAACGGCGGCCCTATCAGGCGCCGGTGAGCTTTCGCATCGTGCCCAGGTTACTGGGCAGGGCAATTCGGGCGGTAAAGGCCGCCGAGGAGATGGCCACCCGCTCGCTACGATCGATCACCGATAACCCGGTTTTCCTGATGCCTGACGACGCCCATCCGCGCGGTCGGGCGCTTAGCACCGGCGGCTATCACAACGCCGCTGCGGCGCCGGCGCTGGACGAACTGGCGGCTTGCTATGCCGACCTGGCCTTGCTGGCGGAACGGCAGGCAGCGAAACTGCTTGAGGGACGGGTGTCGCAGTTGCCGGATCAACTTGCAACCGGGCTGGATGATGCGCGCTATTTCGGGACGGTGCCGATGGCGGCGGTTGGCTTTGGCGAGGCAGCGCGTCACGCAGCGCAGCGTACCTTCCTGCCGGGGCCTGAATCCGGAGGCTTCGCCCAAAACGACGTCGCCAGTAATGCAATTCCCGCCTGGAACAAGCACGAAGCCGCCGGGGCGGCCTTCGATGCCTGTCTCGCCGTGCTTGGCGCGATCGCCAGCCAGGCGTTGTTTGCGACCGGTCGTGACGCGCCGCCGGCATTGACCACCATCTTGGTCGGCATTCGAAAGGTCCTGCCCCCGGTCGAGGCGGTGACGGCGATGGGGCCGCGCCTGCAAGCCTTGTGCGCCGAATTCAGGTCCCGAGTTTATCCGTCTGGGGCAGTGGATTGATGCACCCTAGGGTCTCACAGGGGTTTTAGTAACAACGAAACCAGTTTGCCGCCACCGTCGGTTTCCTGTTGGCCAACCTCGATGAAGCCGAGGCGATGGTGCAGCCGCGCAGACCGTTCGTTGGCGGGACGAATATTCACCTCACAGGCCATTTTGCGGGCCCGGCCGTCCATATTCCCCTGGAGATCCTGGTAAAGCGCCCGGGCGATTCCCTGGCCACTCGCTGCCGGCGCCACAACGATTCGGTCGATATAGATGAACTCATCGTGGTGGGCCTGGAACCAACGGTAATTCTCGCTCGCGTAGTCCGCATCTGGGAGAAAGCCAACGAGAAACCCCAGGATATCTTTGTCATTTCTGGCGACCCGAAAATACGCGGCAGCCTGGCGAAACCTATCGAACTCGTCATGCGGCAGTTTGTTAACATGCGGAACGGCGACATTGTTCAGCAAGCGCACCGCTTCAAGGTCAGCGCAGCTAACGTCTCGAATGAAAAAATTGATGTCAGTCATTGCCCGCCGGACGGCTTGCCTCCACTTGATGGTTGAACGATCACTGCTGAAATCAGGCTTGGGGCAGGGAAGCTGCGACCGACTTGACCATCTCGGTAATGCGCTTTCGTACACCGGCATTGGTGATCTGATAATAGGCACGTACCAGCTCCAATGTCTCCCGGCGCGCCATTGGATCAAGGGGAGCGTCACCCACGTCCGCCGCGTCGCTCGTTTTCATCTTTCGTGGAGGGTGATCCATGGTGTCGTTGCTCATATTTTCAAAAAAGAAGGCGACCGGTACATCGAGAATTTGTTCAATGTCCCATAGCCGGGATGAGCTTACCGGATTGCTGCCTCGTTCGTACTTTTGAACTTGTTGAAAGGTAATGTTTAAGGTTTCGCCAACCTGCTCCTGACTTATACCAAGTAAAGTACGCCGCATCCGAACGCGTTGACCAAAATGCACATCAATCGCATTGTTATTGGTAATTTGGTAGTTTGGGTCACCAACATTTGTTTTGGTCGGTTTGGCTGCGATCATCGACTTAATCTTTCTTTTCTTCAATATAATATTTAAGAAAAGATTTAAAATAGAGATTTTTATTCATCGGCGGCAATTTTCCTTAATTAGATGTGGTTTCGCAGAGCACTGAATGTCCTCTCAAGATGCGACAAGAAGATTGATGGGGGAAAAATTTACCGTCGAACGGGTTCACCCTTGTGCGATTTGGCAAAGAATAGCGAACAAACGTTCTCGCCGTTGGGAAAATAAAACAAGCTTTTCAAAGCAGGTCTGAAGGTATCCGATTGAGCGCATGACGACCGTTCCTTGCCTTGCCATGGCCTGCGCTCTTGCACCGTTGGTAAAATTTAAACCGAAGATAACTTCATTAGTGGATCCAACCCGCAGATGCGGAACTCCAAATGGCGGGCCGAGCGCGCACTAAATAGTGCGGTCCTATCCCCGCACCGAGCACGGTTGTGAGCCGGTACGGGGATACCCTGCCTTAGGTCGTCAACCAGCCAAACTGTTGTGGCTTGCGGCCGGCTTCGGGGTGCAATCGGACATTCACCAGGGCAGGACCATCGAACGCCTTGGCGTCCGCCAGCGCCTGTTTGAGGTCGGCCGGATCTTCGACAAAAAACCCCTTGCCGCCAAAGGCTTCCATCATCAGGTCATAGCGCGCGGCGATGGTGAGGACATGAGCCGGAAGCTGTTCGCCCACGGGAAACTCATCGAGACCGCGACCGATACCGCCATTGTTCAACACCACGATCTTAATCGGCAGCTTGTGGCGGCAGGCGGTCTCGATCTCCATACCGGAAAAACCAAGCGCCGAGTCACCGGAAACAGAAACCACCGGTTTGTCACGATGGACGACGGCGGCGGCGATGGCGAAGCCCATGCCGATGCCCATGGTGCCATAGCTGCCGGCATCAAGACGCAGGCGCGGCGAGGCGTTCGGCAACTGGGTGCGGCCAATATCCATTGTATTGGCGCCTTCACCGATGATGATCGTGTCCTCGGTCATTGCCTCCCGGATGTCTTTCAAGGCCCGGTAGTAATTGGTCGGGCTGGAATTGTCGTCGATCATCGGTTGGATTTGGGCGGCGTTGGCATCGGCTACTTTCTTCAAGGCCGCACGCCAGGCGGTGTCGGCCGGATAGAACCACTGGCGATTTTCCAGAGCCTCATTAAGCTGCCCGGTGATCGCCTTGCCGTCACCGACCAGCGGCACTGCGGTTGGCTGGTTGTTGCCGATAGCCTCATGTGCGATGTCGAGCTGAATGATCTTCACGCCTTCCTTGAAGCGCGGCTTCGAGCCGAAATGCATGATCCAGTTGAGCCGGGCGCCCATCAGGAAGATCACATCGGCTTCCTTGAGCGCATGGCTGCGCGCCGCGCCAACCGAGAGCGGATGATTGTCGTCGATCACGCCCTTGCCCATTGGCGAGGCCAGGAACGGCACCTGGGTGCGTTCGACAAAGGCCCGGACCTCGTCCTCGGCCCGGCTCCAGGCCATGCCCTTGCCGACGATGACCAGCGGGTTTTCCGCGCCTTCAAGGGCATCGAGAGCGGCTTCAATGTTCTCCTGTGGCGCCTGACTGCGCGGCGGCTCGGGGATGGTCGCGACCACGACGGCCTCGGACTCCTCGATCTCGCCCTGGATGATGTCGTCGGGCATGTCGAGATAAACCGCGCCTGGGCGCCCATAGATCGAGTGGCGCACCGCCTGTTCGACATAAAACGGAACACGGTACACGTGCTCGACTGCGTGGGCGTATTTACAGAACGGTGAGGCAATCTGTACCTGGCGCTCTTCCTGGAACGCACCCATGCCGTTCTGATAGGTCGGCGACGCGCCACCGATCAGGAGCATCGGCCAGCAGTTCTCCTTGGCGTTGGCGAGGCCGGCGAGGCCATGCACGACACCGGGGCCCGAGACCACCAGGCAGGCACCGGGCCGGCCGGTCATATAGCCAACCGCCTGGGCGGCGTAGGACGCGGACTGTTCGTTACGCATGCCAATATAGGTGATGCCGACCTCGATCGCCGCGGCTGCGATGGGTTGCACGGGAAAACCAACAACGCCGAACATGTATTCGACACCCTGCTGTTTCAAACTCCGCGCCATCAATAGCGCGCCGGTGACCTTAGCCATGTTGAGGCTCTCCCTGCGTTGATGAATTCCTTGATTGTCACGCTAAGCGTGGGACGATATCGGGGCAAGCGCACTCGTGGCTTGAAGGCTAACCATTCAGATGATGATGGGGTGCCCTGAGCCTCCCGGTCACTACGCTTGAGCAACTTCACGATTTATCGATCTCCGGCATCCCGAAACGTGCTGATCGGATCACTGCCCCTGGACGCCCGGGGCGCGGCGTCCTAGAACCGCCGTTGTGTAATGACGAGCCTGGGAGTGCGGCGGCGATGGCGATCAACAAGATCATGGACAGCTTCGAGGCGGCAGTTGAAGGGATTAAGGACGGCGCGACCGTGCTGGTTTCCGGGTTCGGCGGCGCTGGAATGCCAACCGAACTGCTGAACGCGCTTAATAACCAGGGCGCCATGGATCTAACCATCGTTTCGAACAACGCTGGTGTTGGTCGTGAGGGGATCGGTGGACTGCTGGCCGCCGGCAAAGTGCGCAAGGTGATCTGCTCCTACCCTCGCAGCGGTGGCTCCGTTGTCTTCGAGGAAATGTGGGCGGCAGGCGAGGTCGAACTGGAGTTGGTGCCGCAGGGGACCCTCTCGGAGCGGATGCGTGCCGCTGGTGCCGGCGTTGGGGCTTTTTACACGCCCACCGGTGTCGGCACCCAATTGGCTGAGGGCAAGGAGCTACGCGAGATCGGCGGCCGCCTGCAGGTTCTGGAATACCCGCTTCGCGGCGATGTCGCCTTCGTGTTGGCTAAACAGGCCGACCGTTGGGGCAATCTCATCTATAACAAATCAGCCCGTAATTTTGGCCCGGTGATGGCGGCGGCGGCGGATCTTTGCGTTGTTCAGGTGCCGGAAATCGTCGAATTGGGCGCGATGGACCCCGAGGCGATCGTCACGCCGTCGATCTATGTGGATCGGGTGGTCAAGATGAGCGCCCCCGGCAAGGGTGAAAGCGTCTAGCAATTTGTCGGATTTGCACAAGACGTGGTGAGGGCGTTTGGGGGGTGGGGAGCGCCCACGGCCCTTCGGCCTCCTCGATTGGGCCTCAATAGGTGAACGGACCGGAGCCAGTTTTCTTGGCCTTTGTCACGTGCTCTACCGCTGCGGTTATGCCGCCGCTGGCATGCGGGATGTTGAGATAACCCAGCGTCGACTCGACCGCGCCCAGCGCGCCGTAGAGCATCGGAGCGTTGATGTCACCCATATGAGCGATGCGAAACGCCTTGCCGTCAAACAGGCCCAACCCTCCGCCAAGCCCCGTCATCATCTCGTCGCGGCACACAATCCTTAGCTCGTTGGCATCGATGCCAACGGCGGTCCGGATCGTCGTGACCCCCATCGAGCGTTCTTTCGGCTCGACGGCATTGATCGACAGCGCGCCAGCTTGGCCCCAAATCTCGACCGCCGCTTGGGTGGCGCCGGCCAGCACCCGGTGCCGCTCGAAGACGGTCTCCAGGCCTTCCTCGAAAAGCATGTTCAGGGCTTCGCGCATGCCGAACACCATCAACTGCGGCGCGGTGCCGCAGAACTTGCGATAGTGGGCGGCCTCCATTCGGATTTTCCAGTCCCAATAGTGGCGCGGCATGGTGGCGTTCTTATGAGCCTCCAGCGCCTTATCACTGGCCGCGACGATGCCGAGGCCGGGAGGCATCATCATACCCTTCTGCGAAGCGCCGACGGTGACGTCGATGCCCCATTCGTCCATCCGGTAGTCGACCGTCCCGAGCGCGGCCACGGTATCGACCAGCAGCAACGCCGGATGCCCTGCCGCATCGATCGCTGCGCGGATCGCCGGAAGGTCGCTGGTGATGCCGGTCGCCGTGTCGGTATGAATCAGAAGGATACCCTTGATCTCCCCCTTCTTGTCCTGCTTCAGCCGCGCCTCGACCGCTTCCGGACGGATCGCGCGACTCCAGTCTCCGGGGATCCCCTCGACCTTGAGATGCAAGGCCTCGGCCATGGCTTTCCAAGCGTTCGAGAAGTTGCCGCTTTCCGGCACCAGCACTGTATCGCCGGGTGAGAACACATTGGCCAGCGCCGCTTCCCAAGCGCCATGGCCATTCGAGGCATAGAGGAAAATCTCGCCTTTGGTGCGGATCACCTTGCGCATGTCCAGGAAACAAGATTTGGACACATCCAGAAAATCCGGATCGGAAAGATCGAGGGTCGACCGGTGCATGGCGTTCAGAACGCGATCCGGGACATTGGTTGGGCCGGGGGTGTTGAGAAACTTGCGGCCGCGCTTGATGGACATTCCGAACTCCGGGGTGCTCGATGGAGAAACTTATCGCCAGTGCTGGGCGCTGGCGACAGGGGATAACGGCGGGGCACAGCGGCAGGAGAATAGCCGTGACGCTCGGCAAAGAAAAGGCGGATTTTGGCGGTTTTCACAATTGACCTGCGAGCTCGCCTCGATCAGGGACTTTTCCGAACGTCCGACAAGCCTTAGAGTGCCGCGTAACGTGGATATTTCGGGGACAGCGTGAGATGGTGGTTGAAACGGTGGACGCGAGCCAAATGCCTCCAAATAAGCTCTCACGCAAGCAACTTGCCTGGCGTGCGGCGCGGGAGATCCCCGATGGGAGCTACGTCAACCTCGGGATCGGGATCCCCACTCAATGCGCCGATCATCTCCCGGATGATCGAGAGATCCTGTTGCATAGCGAGAATGGTGTTCTCGGCTTTGGTCCGCGACCGCTGGAAGGTCAAGAGGACCCGGATCTGGTGAACGCTGGCAAACAGCCGATCACGATGCTGCCGGGTGGCTCTTATTTCGTGCACTCCGATGCCTTCGCGATGATCCGTGGTGGCCATATCGATATTGCCATGCTCGGGGCCTTTCAGGTCTCGGGTTCCGGAGATCTGGCGAATTGGACGACCGATAATCCGACCTTTCCGCCAGGTGTCGGCGGCGCCATGGACCTGGCAGCGGGGGCCAAGCAGGTTTGGGTGATGACCGATCACGTGACCCGCAAAGGTGAGCCGAAGATCGTTAACAAATGCTCCTACCCGCTTACCTCAGCGGGCTGTGTGAAGCGGATCTTCACCGACCTCGCAGTGATCGATGTGACGCCGGAAGGTCTTGTCGTGCGCGAAATGGTCCCGGGCATGACGCTCTCGGCTTTGCAGGCCCTAACCGAGCCGCCATTGAGCCAGGCCGACGATTGCAAGGAATTGGTTGCGCCGGAGCTTTGAGGCGTTAAAGCGAAGCCCACACCTGAGCACGTCCACTGTAATGGGTGGACGACAAAAAGCAGAAATATGTCGTTATTCTCGGCCATTCGCCCTGCCGTTCGCCAGGGCGACGGTCGGGCTCCCGGACAGCCGTGTGCTTGCGCTTGGACGACAGTGGTTGGAGCTCCCCTAGATCCGTCATCCCGCCGTAGGGTGGGGCCCGTTCCACAGGATAATCGGCGGTTACGGCTGGTCGAATAGACGCGCCGCCACGCCGGAACCGGTTCGGCGTGATGGAAGGCGGCGTATATCGGCGCTACATTGGTGGTATTGGGTCATTCGCCGCTCATCACAGCTTCAGGCATAGGCCTTGGATCAAGCTCAGGGATTCCGTTAGAGTTCCCGGCCCGCTCTAAGAACATCGTTCAAAGAAATAGGTATATTAAGCTGGCCACAAATAAACGATCACCGTGTCTCCAACCCGCCTACTTGCCTTCCTTCTCGCCCTTGGCGAAGGGCTCGATATAGGCGACCAGGTGTTCTACATCTGTCGGCATCTTAAGACCCGTGAACGCCATCTTGGCCTTGGCTTTCTTCTTGCCTATCCTGTCTGCGATATAAGCTTTCGGCTGGGCGATATCTCCCGCGAAAGTAGCGACGTCTCAGACCAACCCGGGATGGTCGCCGGTTGGATGATCATTGATGACGATCAGCTCCAGCATATGGAGTTTCGCGAGCACGGCTTTATCTCCAACCTGTTCGTCAACCCGGATCGTCGCGGCAAGGATATCGCTCAACATCTGCTTTACGCGATGGAGCAACATCTGATCGTCAGTGGCGCACGTGGGTTGTCGGTCCGCGCGTTGGCCCGCAACGGCCCGGCCATCGCCGCCTATCAGACCTTCGATTTCGAACCGTTCGAAATCACGCTTGAAAAATATCTTAAATAAAGCGCGTCGGGTCTTTGCGTCGGACTGCCTGTGCTGTTGAAATGAACCAAGGCAGTCTCTGCCACCGGAAATGAACGCAGACCAGGGAGACACCCATGCCTCGCAAACGCCCCGAAGAGCTTCGTAGCCACCTATGGTTCGGGGTCGATGATCTCAGGTCCTTTGGCCACCGCTCGCGTGCCAAACAGATGGGTTACGGGCGCGAGGATTGGGGCGGCAAGCCGGTGATCGGGATCATCAATACCTGGTCCGACATCAATTCCTGCCATACCCATTTCCGTCAACGGGCCGAAGAGGTGAAGCGCGGGGTTTGGCAGGCCGGTGGTTTCCCGGTCGAGATGCCGGCGATGTCGCTGGCTGAACCGTTCCAGAAACCCTCGACGATGATGTATCGCAACCTACTGGCGATGGAGACCGAGGAACTGCTGCGCTCCTACCCTTGTGACGGGGTGGTGCTGATGGGCGGTTGCGACAAGACCACGCCCGCGTTGTTCATGGGTGCGGCCAGTATGGGATTGCCGGCGATCTTTGTCCCGGCCGGGCCGATGCTGCGCGGCAACTGGCGCGGTAATACACTGGGTTCGGGCAGCGATAGCTGGAAATACTGGGACGAATTGCGCGCCGGCAACATCACCGGGGATGACTGGGAGGAAATCGAGGATGGTATCGCCCGCTCACCCGGCACCTGCATGACCATGGGGACCGCCGCGACAATGATGTCGACAGCCGACGCGCTGGGCCTGACCTTACCTGGAGTCAGCTCGATCCCGGCGCCCGATTCCAATCACTCGCGCATGGCCACGCGCACCGGTCGGCGCATTGTTGAGATGGTTTGGGAAGATCTGAAGCCCTCGGATATCTTTACCGAGAAGGCCTTTGAGAACGCTATCACCTGTGTCATGGCCCTTGGCGGATCGACCAATGCCATTGTGCATCTGGTTGCCATGGCGGGACGTCTCGGCATCAAGCTTGATCTCGAACGCTTCGATGGAATCTCCAGAAAGACGCCGTGGCTGGCGAATATCCGACCTTCAGGGAAATTTTTGATGGAGGACTTCTTCTACGCCGGCGGCGTGCGGGGCTTGCTGGCTGAGTTGAAGGATCTGCTGCATCTCGACTGCATGACGGTTAACGGCAAAACACTGGGCGAGAATCTTGAGGGTGCCGACATCTACGACACCGATGTCATCCACCGGCGCGCCGATCCGCTCTCGGTCGAAGGCGGGCTCGCGGTGCTGCGCGGCAACCTCGCGCCAAACGGTGCGGTGATCAAACAGACCGCCGCCGATCCGATCCTGCATGTCCATAAGGGCCCGGCGGTGGTGTTCGCCGACTACAACGACATGGCGGCCCGGCTCGACAATGAGGATCTCGAGGTGACCAAGGATTCGGCCCTGGTGTTGCAGAATGCCGGTCCCCAGGGTGGGCCGGGCATGCCAGAATGGGGAATGCTCCCGATCCCCAAGAAGATCCTGAAGCAAGGCGTGCGTGACATGGTGCGGATCTCGGATGCAAGGATGAGCGGCACTAGCTATGGGACCTGCGTGCTGCATGTGTCGCCGGAGAGCTTCGTCGGTGGGCCGTTGGCGCTGGTGCGGACCGGCGACATGATTGAGCTTGATATCGCGGCCCGCCGGCTGCACCTCGATGTGGCCGATGCCGAGTTGGTGCGCCGCAAGTCGGAATGGCGGCAACCGCCGCGCAAATTCCAGCGTGGCTTCGGGGCGATCTATGCTAACCACATCACCCAGGCCGACGCCGGCTGTGACTTCGATATCCTCGAAGGTAACGCACCGACACCAGACCCCGAAATTCACTAATCTGATCGGGGCGAGACCTCGCCGGATATCAATATTGGAGCAGTCATGATCGAGATCGGCCCCAACCTCTTCAAACGCGCGCTGACTGAAAATCGTCAGCAAATCGGGTTTTGGTCCACCCTTGGCACACCGATGGTCGCCGATCTGCTGGCCGATAGCGGTTTCGACTGGCTGCTGTTGGATTGCGAGCATTCCCCGAGCGACGTCCAGGAGATCCTGCCGCAACTGATGGCCGTCGACCGCAGCACGGTGACCACCCCGGTGGTGCGCCCGCCGTGGAACGACATGGTGATCTTCAAGAAACTGCTGGATATCGGCGTGCGCTCGCTGCTGGTGCCGATGGTCAGCACGCCCGAGGAAGCCAAGGCGGCGGTGGCGGCAACCCGCTATCCGCTTGACGGGGTGCGCGGCGTTGCCGGCAGTATCCGGGCCAACCGCTATGGCCGGATGATGGATTATCACGGTAAGGCTTCGGAAGACATCTGTCTGCTGGTTCAGGTCGAAACCGAGCAAGGCCTGGACAATATCGAGGCGATTGCCGAGGTCGATGGCATCGACGGCGTGTTCATTGGCCCAGCCGATCTGGGCGCGGCGCTCGGCCATCTAACCGATCGCAACAATCCGCATGTGATCGAGACCATCAAGCGGGGCCACAAACGCGTCGCCAGCACCGGCAAGGCATCCGGCATCCTGACCGCCGATTCCGACCAGGCCGCGATGTGGATGGACGAGGGCTTCACCTTCGTCGCCTGCGGTGTCGACTCGAACATCCTGGCGCGCGAGGCCGACGCCCTGGCCAAGCGCTTTATTAAACGATGATTGCACATCGATGAGCGAGGATGATTTCAAGGCCGAGGAGCGGGCGTCCTACCGGCGCTGGTCTCGCGAAATTTTGCGCTATAGCGATCTCGACCCAGTTGGGCATGTGAACAACAACGCGTTCGGGCAATTCATCGAAAATTCCCGGACCGTGTTGTTCCATCATGCCAACGAGACCATCCGTGCGGCGGGTGGCCAGCCGATGACCTATGATTGGGTGATACGGCGCATCGAGTACGACTACCTGCGCGAGGTTCGCTATCCTGGCGAGATCGAGGTTGGCGTGGCGATCACCCGGATCGGCAACAGCTCGATGATCATGCGCCACGGTGTCTTTACGGCGGATTATTGCGCCGCCACCTCGATCGGGGTCAGCGTCTGCTTCGACCTCAATACCCGCAGCTCGACCTCGATCCCCGATCAATATCGCAAAGTGTTTTGGCGGGTGGCAGGTCTGGAATGAGGATTGTTGGCCGGGGCCTCATGCGCTTACCGGTAGCCATCCTGATAATTCCCGAAGCACCACGGCCTCCAGTACTGAAAGTCCGGCCTGGCTGGCGTTGAGGCAGGGGATATAGGTGAATTTCTCGCCGCCAGCCTCAAGGAAATTACCTCTGAGGCCGATGGCGACCTCCTCCAATGTCTCCACGCAATCGGACACGAAACCCGGCGAGATTACGGCGACCCGTTTGGTGCCTTTGTCGGGCAGTGAGCGCACGAGATCCTGCATATAAGGCCGTAACCATTCCTCGCGCCCGAACCTTGACTGAAAGGCCAGTTGAACCCGCTCGGTCGGCCAGTTCAGCGCCTCGGTCAAAAGCCGGGCGGTCTGCGCACAATGGCAGTGATACGGATCGCCGGCGTCGAAATAACGCTTTGGTAAGCCATGGAACGAGGCCAGGAGGACATCCGGCTCCCAGTCGAGCCCCTGCAAATGGGCCCGCACCGAGCCCGCCAGAGCCTCGATATAGGTTGGCTCGTCGGGATATGCCGGGGTGGTGCGTATCGCCGGTTGCCAGCGCATTTTCGCTAACGCCGCGAAGGCCTTGTCATAGGCGGTCGCGGTGGTGGTGGCGCTGTATTGTGGATATAGGGCGTACAACAGGATGCGTTGGCAACCCCGGACCCGCATCGCCTCGATTTTTTCTGCGATCGACGGATTGCCGTAGCGCATAGCCCAATCGACCACCAGATCGTGACCCAGCTCGGCAAGGTGGGCGCCGAGGCCATTGGCCTGCTCACGCGTGTAACGGCGCAGCGGCGACTCGTCAGTCTCCCGGTCCCAGACCTCACGATACGCCTTGCCGGCAATGCTAGGCCGTAGGGTTAGGATGATCAGATTAAGAATAGGTTGCCAGATCAATGGGTTGACTTCGATCACCCGTGGGTCTGAAAGGAACTCACGCAGGTATCGACGGATTGACCAGAAGTCGGTGGCGTCCGGGGTGCCGAGATTGATCAGTAGCACCCCGATCCGCTTGGTGGGAATATCTGGGTGTCCGGCTGGCAACGCTTTGGTTGGTAGCATTGGCGAGCGCTTCCGGTCTCTATTCATATCACGCGACCCGCGTGTGCGCTGGGTGTTGCCGCCGCTCGGCTTGGAGAATAGTTCTCACCAGCTGCGCCGCTTACTTTGGCGCGATCACCATGACCATCTGCCGTCCCTCGAGCCGAGGGAAGGACTCGACCTTGGCGATCTCCTCGGTGTCCCCCTTGACCCGGTTCAGCACGTTCACGCCTAGATCTTGATGCGCCATCTCACGGCCCCTAAATCGAAGCGTGACCTTGACCTTGTCACCCTCGTTCAAGAACTTGTTAACGTTACGCATCTTCACCTGATAGTCATTCTCGTCGATGTTCGGACGAAGCTTGATCTCTTTGACCTCGATCACCCGCTGCTTTTTCTTCGCCTCGTTCTTCTTCTTCTGGGCTTCGTATTTGAACTTCCCATAATCGAGGATCTTGCAAACCGGCGGGGCGGCATTGGGAGAGACCTCAACCAAGTCGAGACCATGACCTTCCGCCTCGGCGAGCGCAGCAACAGTTTGCATCACCCCAAGCTGTTCCCCGTCTGGGGCGATACAGCGGACTTGTTCGGAAGTGATGTCTCGGTTCACCCGCGGGCCACCTTTGACCGGCTGATGATTAAATGGTGTCCTGGCGATCTAACGCCTCCTTTGTCTATTCATGTGATTTATGTTCTGACGATGCCTTTTCAGAGGTCGGTTTTCTCACGTCGGAGGTGCCGCCTCATCGCGTAGTCTATGAATGGCGTCGTCAAGCGCAAGGATTTCTTGCTCTTTGCCGCCAAGTCGACGGATTGCAACAGTGCCCTGTTCCTCCTCACGGGCGCCAACGACCAGGATTACTGGGATTTTAGCCTGACTATGCTCACGGATCTTATAGTTGATTTTTTCGTTGCGCACGTCCTTTCCAAACCGCAATCCGGCCGCCTTGCACGCCTGGAGCACCTGATCGGCATATCCATCGGCTTCATTGGTGATCGTGGCGACCACGCCTTGGATCGGCGCCAACCATAGGGGGAAGCGCCCGGAATACTGTTCTATCAGGATGCCGATCCACCGCTCCATCGAGCCCAGGATCGCGCGATGCAACATTACTGGCCGCTTGCGGGCGCCATCCTCGGCGACATATGTCGCGTCGAGCCGTTCCGGCAAGACGAAGTCGACCTGCAGGGTTCCGCATTGCCATTCCCGGCCAATTGCATCTAGCAGCACGAATTCCAGCTTCGGTCCGTAAAACGCGCCTTCGCCTGGATTGAGCGTGGTTTCCAGTTCGGCGGCCACGCAGGCTTCCTTAAGCGCCGCCTCAGCACGATCCCAGGTCGCATCATCACCGGCGCGCGTTTCGGGGCGGTCGGAGAATTTCACATGGATATCCTCGAAACCGAAATCTTTATAGATCTTCCTCAGCAGGTCGCAGAACACGATGCTTTCCGAGGTGATTTGATCCTCGGTGCAAAAGATATGGGCATCGTCCTGGGTGAAAGCCCGTACCCGCATGATGCCGTGCAGCGCGCCGGAGGGCTCGTTGCGATGGCAGGAGCCGAACTCGGCCATGCGCAGCGGCAGATCTCGATAGCTCTTGATGCCCTGCTTGTAGATCTGCACATGGCCGGGGCAGTTCATCGGCTTCAGGGCGAAGGTGCGGTCATCCTCGCTCTCGGCGATAAACATGTGCTCGCGGAATTTTTCCCAATGTCCCGAGGCTTCCCAGAGCGCCCGATCAACTAATTGCGGCGTCTTTACCTCGCTGTAGCCGCCGACATCCAGGCGGCGCCGGACATGGGACTCGATCTCGCGGTATAGGGTCCAACCCTTGGGATGCCAGAAGATCGAGCCAACTGCCTCTTCCTGCAGATGGAACAGATCGAGATCACGGCCAAGCCGGCGATGATCCCGCTTCTCGGCCTCCTCAAGCATGTGCAGATGGGCATTCAGCTGTTTGTCGTCAGCCCAGGCGGTGCCATAGATCCGTTGCAGCATCGGTCGCTTGGAATCACCACGCCAATAGGCTCCGGCGAGGTTCATCAGCTTGAAGGCATGGCCGATATGCCGGGTCGAGGGTACATGTGGGCCACGACATAGATCAAGGAACTCGCCCTGGCGATAGAAGGAAATCCGTTCGCCCGCCGGAATCGTCTCGACCAACTCGACCTTGAACGGCTCTTTTACTTTTTTGTAGTGCTCGACCGCCTCGTCGCGGCTCCAGACCTCGCGGGTGATGAGCTCGTTGCGATCAACGATTTCATGCATCCGCTTTTCGATGGTGGCCAGGTCGTCCGGGGTGAACGGCGTCTCCCGATAAAAATCGTAGTAGAAACCGTTTTCGATCGACGGGCCGATGGTAACCTGGGATTCGGGATACAGCTCCAGCACCGCCTCGGCCATGACGTGGGCGGTATCATGGCGGATCAAGTCAAGCGCCGCCTGGTCGCGGCGGGTGATGATGGCGACCTCGGCGTCCTCTTCGATGAGGCGGGAAAGATCCCGTTGCTCACTGTTGACCACAATTATCATCGCCGCCTTGGCGAGACCGGGGCCGATATCGGCGGCGAGTTGGGCGCCGCTGACCGGACTGTCGAAACTGCGGACGCTGCCGTCCGGCAAGGTAAAATTGGGCATGGGAATCGTCCTCTCGACGAAACTGACAGGTCTTCCGGATGAATAGCAATTGCCGTTACCGACGTCGGCGATAGCCGGGCCGTCTCGGTTCCGCCACCTCAGCCCGGCGAGGCTGAAGCGGCTAACTAGTCATCGTTGTCGAGAGCCACATGGCGTGCGTTTCAAGCAATCTGTGAATGTGGCTGGTTTTTATCCCCTCCAGGCGTTGATTTCAACTCCGATCGCACCGCGGCGCGATCTACCATTCTGTCACATAGGGCAGGCTAATTACCTTCGGGGCAATCGCCCGGCTAATGAATCCCGCTAGCAGTGCCAATGTTAGGATATAGGGCAGTGCCTGGATCAGCTGCACCGGGCTCATCAATCACTGTGGGTTTGTGATCAACCCGGACACGAATTGTCGGCCATGTAGTCGTGGACCTTGATCGAGTCGTCGAGGATACCTTTCTCGGCCCTGCCCATGGCAGCCTTCATTTCAGCTGAAACCAGCTTGGCATTAATTCCAGAACCTTGATGCCTGGTTTGAACGAGCCCTCTTTCTCCTTGAAGACGATCGATTGCGCGTTCGGAAGATCGATCACCATGTCGATCAGGGGAAGCGGACATTCGGGAATTCCTTGGCGACCGCCGATGCCTGGGTGAACCCGACACTGAGCACCGGGTTGGCGCCGCGCTGGGCTATCCGAGGGATCGCTTGTCCGGGCTGGGTTTCGTTGGTGATATCGGTTTTGCGATATTTAACGCCGCTTTCCTTCGCAAATTTCTCGACCCTGTTATAGACGCCTTGGTTGAAGCTTTTGTCGAACTTGTCGTCCATGTCGAAGACGATGGCGGGCTTGACTCTGCTGCTTGGATGGTGCTGCCGCGAGTGCTGCGGGAACGGTGATAAGCTAACGCTTCATGATCCTGCCTCCCAATCTGGCTCTGTGTGTTCCGGGTAAAATCGGGCTGGGCTTGGAAAAAAGTTTATTAGCCCCCCGGTTATCGCCACAGAGAAAGCTCGATCAGCTATAGTCCTAACCCCGGGGTCGAATTAATGAATGCTGAGCCGCGACGGGGCCTGGCGTGATTTGTGAATTCGTCTCTCAATCAAAATGATAGAGGGCGTCTCACGGCTTAGCCTTCATCGCCCGAGGATTTAAAATGGGATACCGACTAAGCCGATCGCGCTCCAGAAACATCAGCGAGCCGGTATGACCATTCCCCGCCTTAAATCCAAATTGCTTATTCAGGCCGGTGTGCGGCTATGCTCTCAACGTTCGATCCCGGCGATGGTGGTGCGGCGTGGCGATCCTGATGCCGGCGCCGTATATATCAAGATCAACGGGTTCGAACGGGGGTGTGCGGTGCTTGGCCAAATCCGCATGGAAGACGGCCAACTCGCCTGGCTGCGGGCGACCGGCGACGCAACGGTGAGCGAGGCCGACGCCGACGCCTATATCGAACGCCAAGCCAAGTACGATCCCGACCTGTGGGTACTGGAGGTGGAGGATCGAGAGGGGCGAAACCCTTTCGATGATCCGATCCTCTGAGTGGTGCTGCCTGGCGTGACGGCGGGTCTTATAGGTAGACAATTCCCGTTGTTGATCGTTCCGATGCGTGATGTCTGGCCGAACCGGAATGGCCTCCCGCATGTCCATATTGTGCCGGCCCTATTGGCGCTCCTATGATGCGCGGAGTTTAACGGGAGGACGGGATGCGTTTCGCGAGTTTCGAGTTGAAGGGGCAGCCAACCTGGGGGTTGTTGTGGCAAGGTGGTCTGATCGGGATTGATCTGGCGGTAGCGGCGCGGTATCCGACTTTGAAATTGGGGATCGCCGCCGACGCCTTGCAGGAAGTCGCGGACTCGCTCGCCGGCAAGCCGGCGGATGTCGCGGCCGAAGAGGCGTCTTACCTGCCGCTGATCGGTGACCCGGGCAAAATACTCTGCGTTGGGCTGAACTATCATGACCACCGTAAGGAAGGCGGTCATGGCGAGGTTGATAACCCGACCATCTTCGTGCGCTTCGCCAATGCCCAGATCGGCCATAACCAGCCGATGATCAGGCCGCCGGAAACCCACACGCTTGATTACGAAGCCGAGCTTGCGGTGATCATCTCCAAGGGCGGACGGAGGATCTCCGAGGCCGATGCCTTCGATCATATAGCCGGTTATTCCTGCTACAATGATGGCAGCGTGCGGTCCTATCAGCGGCATACAACCCAGTTCACCCCGGGCAAGAATTTTATGGGTACCGGTGGCTTTGGCCCCTGTCTGGTGACCCCGGACGAGATCGACGATCTTGAGGCGATGACCGTGGAATGTCGGCTCAACGGTGCGGTTATGCAACATGCCCCGGTGGCCGATATGATCTTCCCAATTCCCCGGCTGATCGCCTATATATCAACCTTCACTGAATTGGCGCCGGGTGACGTAATCGCAACCGGAACGCCGGGCGGGGTCGGTTCGCGCCGGGAGCCGCAAATCTGGATGAAGGCGGGCGATGTCTGCGAGATCGATATCTCCGGCGTCGGGGTGCTGTGTAATCCCATCATCGATGAAGGAACTAGCCGATGAGCGTGCAAATCCCCTATAATCGGGATTTCGAGGTTCCTTATGGGGTGCTTGAGGACGTTGCGCCGGGCATTCGGCGGATCACTGCCAACAATCCTGGCCCGTTCACTTTTCGCGGCACCGGCACCTATGTGATCGGCGAGGGTAAGGTCGCGGTGATCGATCCTGGCCCGGACTTGCCGGAGCATGTGGATGCGCTGTTGGAATCGCTGAAGGACGAGACGATCAGCCATATTCTGGTCACCCATACCCATAACGATCATTCCCCAGCCGCTAAGGCAGTGAAGGCCGCGACCGGGGCGCCAACCTATGGCTTTGGCCCGCACGGCAGGGGCAAGGTCATGGAGGGGGTGAAGCTTGAAGGCGGCGATATGGAGTTCATACCCGACGAGGTAATCGGCGACGGCACGGTGATCGATGGCGACGGTTGGTCGGTCTCCTGTGTGCACACGCCAGGCCATACCTCAAACCACATCTGTTTTTCCTGGGATGCCAGGAAGATCTTGTTTCCCGGCGATCAGGTCATGGGCTGGTCGACCAGCATCGTCTCGCCGCCGGATGGCGACATGGGCGATTATATGCGGAGTCTGGAAAAGCTGCTGACCCGCGACGACGCGTTATATTACCCGACCCATGGCCCAGGGATCACCGATCCACACCCCTTTGTGCGCGCCTTCATCGCCCATCGACGCGAGCGCGAAGGCAAGATAATCGGCTGTCTGCAATCCGGGATCGAGACCATCGAGGCGATGGTGCCGGAGGTCTATGCCGATGTGGCGCCATCCCTGTTCGGCGCGGCGGCGCGCTCGCTATTCGCGACAGTGATTTATCTGGTCGAGGAAAAGCGGGTGGTCGCGTTGGACAAATTGACGGTCGGAGGACGCTATCGGCTGGCGGGTTAAGCCGGACCTGCTTTACTTGTAACGGTGGTAGCGCCGGTCCTTGCGATAGCCGAAGAATGGATAGCTGGTTGGCGTGGCAAAGCCATTGTCCTCGCGCCGGAGCATCTCCTCCAGCATGAACAGGGTGACGTCGACCATCTGTAGTTTCAGCGCGTCCTCGATCGGAATATAGGCAAGCTCGGCAAGTTCTCCGCTGCCGCCAAGCTCTCCGGTCATGTCTTGCTCCCAGGCGCAGAAGAATCGCGCGTTGAACCGGACCGCCCGGGAAGCGGGGGTGATCGCGTGGCCAACATAGGCGAGCTTGCCCAGGTCCGGCGCCAATCCCAGCGCCCGTATCTCATCCCAGCTTTCACTGCCGGTCTCGCCAACATCACCCGGAGCGCCGAGCATCAGCCCGGTTTCCTCAAAGGTTTCGCGCACTGCCGCCATGGCGAAGGTCCGGGCCTTATGTGGATCGCTGGAAAGCCGTTGGCCAAGGTCGGGGAGCAGATCGCTTGCCGGTTGCGCGAGGCGATCCACTCGGTCGACCTTGCCGCCGGCGAAGACATAGGCGTTGCAGAACACCGCCTTCCGTCCCCGGCGCCCCATCAGCACTTCTAGGCAGGCGCTTCCCTGGCGCAGCACCAGCAGACTTGCCGAGTCCTTCGGCTTGACGGGATGCAGGGAATCAGGCGAACGCCTGGGTATGTCGCCGGGGCGGAGCGCGGCGGATTGATTGGAAGGGGCGGTCACGGAAACTCCAGGAAAGATGAAGATCGGACTCTACGCCATGAGGTGGCTAAACGAAACCAGCCGTCCCAAGGGACGGCTGGTCGCACTAGCGGGCGGTAGGGCAGATCAAACCGGACGGTTAAATCACGCTGGTTATGGTGAGGGCAGCGATCAAAACAAAACCTGACGCGTAGCTGGCTATGGTCTTCACCAGCTTTTGTCCGTCTCTCCGTCGCCAGTCATGGGTTTTTCCTCCGCTCCCGCGCGCCTATTGTGCTTTCCGATACTTGATAACCTACCACAATAACAAGCTTATCTGGGTCGACCGATGATTCTCGGTCAATTATTCGGCGCCCACTCCATCCTCCTGCCCTCGTTGTAAAAACCCATCCACGCCAGATAGGATTGACCGTGAAGAAATCGCTATAGTGCCTCCGGGCATTGACAGCGGCGTTCGAGCAGAAGTTAAGCGCACCATGACACGTCTATCCTTGTTCGATTCTCCGCTGCTCCTCGGATTCGATCATTTCGAGCGGACCCTCGATCGAGTGAAGAAAGCCTCCACCGATACCTATCCTTACTACAATATTGAGGAAACCAAAGAGGAGGAGCTGCGGATCACCTTGGCTGTCGCCGGATTTTCTGAGGATGGTCTTTCGGTTCGTATCGACGAGAGCCAGTTGGTCATCCACGGCAAGCAATCCGGCGAAGACCAACGGGTCTATCGGCATCGCGGTCCGCCAGCTTCAGCGCATATTCGTCCTAGTCGAGGGCATTGAGGTGATCGCGGCCGAGACCGATAACGGGTTTTTGGATGTCGATTTGGAGTGCCCACGCCCAGACGCGCGGGTTAGGATCATCAAAATCCGGAAGGCCCCAAAACACGGCGGCCCCGTCTCCAAGTCCCTTGGCGCCGAGATCACCGACTGATGCACCACGCTGTTGCTGGTGGCCGTCATGTCGAGGTCAGCGGCGTGACCTCGCCGTAATCAGGCGGCGTTGCTGGACGTAGATTGAGTGAGCAGCGCGAAGATCGCATCCTTCGTATCACACCCCCGGAGCTTGTCGCACGTCCCAGGATCACGAAGCAGCTTCGACACCCGAGCCAGCGCCTTGAGGTGATCGGCGCCAGCACCTTCTGGCGCCAGAAGTAGAAAGATTAGGTCAACCGGCCGGCCGTCGATGGAGTCAAAATCGATCGCCCGGTCAGCTCGCGCGAACACGCCGCGAAGTCGATCAAGAGCCGCCAGCTTGCCATGTGGAATGGCAATCCCCCCACCAACGCCCGTGGTTCCGAGGCGTTCACGTTCCAACAGAACGTCGAATACCTCACGTTCTTCCAACCCCGAAATTTCCGAAGCCTTGCGTGCTAATTCCTGCAGGACCTGCTTTTTACTGGAGGCCTTCAGACGCGGAATCACCGAGTCGGTCGTTATGATGTCGTCCAAATCCATCGCTATCCTCGCCACTGGCCGCGCGTGCGAGAGGCGGACCCAGGTCGACCATCCAATCGCACTCAACCTTTTGCGGTGCCCCTCGGGTCGAGCCAGCCGATATTTCCGTCGGCCCGACGGAACACGACGTTGAAGTCCCCGTGCGCCGCATTGAGAAACATCAGGACAGGCGCATCGGTTAGTTTTAGATGCATCACCGTCGACCCCACTGTAAGAAATTCAATTTGCGTGGTGATTTCTGCGACCACCACGGGCGGTCACACCAGTGGGTCCCCGGTCGTTATATCCGCCGGCGCCTAGGATTCGGCGGCGAATACCAGCTCTTGCACATCCAGACCTTCGGGCGTGGGGGACTGATGATCGTGACCGCGCCGTCGCCGCTTGAGGCAACGGAGCTGTTTGGTGATCTTCGCGTTCTCGGAATCAAAGGCCGCATAAGGCTCGCTCCACTGTGCCTGTCCATGGATCATAATCCGGCGTCCGACATGGATCTAAATCGACTCGAATGCTACCGGCCCCGCGGGACATGGTCACCGTCGCGTCGATTGAATGTTCGAAATATTTCTCGGCAGCCTGGCGAATCGACGTTTTGATATGGCCGTGTAGCGAGCTGCCGATCTGAAACTGTTTACCGTTTACAGAAAACTGCATGGGAAGCCATTCAATGTTGTTGTCATTGTCAACATGCGGGCGGTAGACACGTAATTTAAGCCGGTTGTGGCGCCACCTGGGCTACCCTTTCGCAAGGCGCGCGACAATATGTTCGGGATGTAGGCAAGTCAACCCTACCAAAAGGGCTTAGGGAAACCTGACAAACGGGGATTAATCAGCCGGCTCTCGACGCTGGATTGAGGGTCATTCTAAGTCTTGCACAGCCGTCTTATTTTCCCCCTCAGCCTCTCGCAACGTCGCTCAAGTCGGCGCTGTTCTAACGGGTGAGAGATTTGTCTCGCCGCCGCTGAACCGATGAGGGAATACACATCACCTCGCGATATTTGGCGACCGTACGCCGAGCAATATCAACGCCCTGACCGTGTAAAATCTCAACTAGACGATCGTCCGAATGGGCCTTGTCGGGAGGCTCCTCGTCGATCAACACCTTGATCTTGAAGCGCACGGACTCGGCAGAATGAGCATCGCCGCCGGCCGCCGAGGCGATTGAGGAGGTGAAGAAATATTTCAGCTCCAGCATGCCGCGTGGGGTCGAGATATATTTATTGTTGGTAACCCGGCTGACCGTGCTTTCGTGCATGCTGATCGCCTCGGCGATGTTGCGCAGCACCAGGGGTTTCAGGTGCTGCACGCCGAATCGGAAAAAGCCGTCCTGTTGGCGCACGATCTCGCTCGCTACCTTGAGGATCGTCGTCGCCCGTTGGTGCAGAGAGCGAACCAGCCAGTTCGCCGACTGATAGCACTCACTCAAATATTCCTTGTCCTGTTTTTTCAATGGCCGCTTTGAGACGATCGAGAAATAGCTGTTGTTGACCAGAACACGGGGCAGCGAGTCGGGGTTGAGTTCCAGGACCCAGTTTCCGTCCGGGCCGGCCCGCATCAGGACATCCGGCGTTAGCTGCTCGTCCACCGTCGGCTCAAAGGCCAGGCCGGGCTTTGGATTGAGTGATCGGATCTCTTCCACCATCCCGACCATATCTTCGTCGACGCCGCCGCATAGCTTCTTCAGACTCGCGAGATCCCGTTTAGCCAATCGGTCGAGATTGTCCAGCAACGCCTGCATGGCGGGACCCAATCGGTTTTGGTCACGCAATTGCAGCGCCAGGCATTCCGCTAGATCGCGCCCGAAGACGCCGGGTGGATCAAAATTTTGTAACCGCTCGAAAACGCTTTCCACCTGATAGGGCTCACAGCCTAGGACTTCGACCACATCATTTATGTCGCTCAAAAAATAACCCGTATCGTCCACCATCTCGATTAGATGAGCGCCAATAAGTTTTTCCACTGGATCCCGGAAGTCGACGCCAAGCTGCTCATGGAGGTGTTGACGCAGGGTCTTGGCGGCGCTGGCCGGTTGATAGATGCTTAATTCACCGTCGTCGAAATCCGCCCTTCCGCCACTGCCGCTATAGGAGGCGAGGGTCATCCCTACTTCACTCACGTTGGGGGCGCCGTCGGTTTCCTCGATCCCGGCACTACTCCAATTGTTTTCGTAGTCGCTATCGTTCGGATCATCGCCGCGTTGCGGCAATGTCGTGGCCTCGGCGCGCTCGACGATATCGTTACTGGGTTCGTCGCCAAAGCCATCCGGCGCGGGCTCCGCGGCCACCTCTCCGGCGCGTGCGGTTTCGTAGGCGTTCAGGTTGTCGGCATCCACGGCGTCAAGGATTACCGGCCCATCACCGTCGTCGCGTTCCAGCAATGGATTCTGCTGCAACTCGCCGTCCACATATTCGGACAGCTCCACATTGGAGAGTTGTAAAAGCTTGATTGCCTGCTGAAGTTGAGGCGTCATCACTAGTGACTGTGATTGCCGCAGGTCCAGCCTCTGTGACAAAGCCATGCCGGATCCCCCGCTTACAGGCGAAAACGCTCACCTAGATAGACCCGCCGGACGTCCTTGTGCGCGACAATCTCGGGCGGAGGACCTTCCATGAGCACCGCGCCATCATGAAGGATGTAAGCGCGATCGACGATCTCGAGCGTTTCTCGGACATTGTGATCGGTGATTAACACGCCGATTCCCCGATCCTTCAAATGCGCGATCAGATCCCGAATCTCCCTAAGAGCAATCGGATCGATACCGGCGAGCGGCTCGTCAAGCAGCATGAAGCTTGGATTGGAGGCCAGGGCTCGGGCGATCTCGACCCGTCGACGTTCGCCCCCTGATAGCGCCATCGCTGGCGTGCGCCGCAGATGGCTGATCGAGAATTCCGCCAGCAAATCATCCAGCATCGCATCGCGGCGATCCTCGTCGGGCTCCACGACCTCCAGGATCGCGCGCACGTTCTGTTCGACGGTTAGCCCGCGAAAGATCGACGCTTCTTGTGGCAAGTAGCCGATGCCGAGGCGGGCGCGCCGATACATGGGAAGGTCGGAAATATCGGTGCCGTCCAACGTAATCGAACCGTAATCCGATGAGATCAGCCCGGTGATGACGTAGAAACAGGTCGTCTTGCCAGCTCCGTTCGGACCCAGCAGTCCCACCGCCTCACCGCGTTGCAGCGACAGGCTCACATCGCGCAGGACCGGGCGCATTTTAAAACGCTTGCCGACATTGCGCACCGACAAGCCAGAATTTTGGCTGACCAGGTGCGGCGTCCCCGGCGTAACGGCGGCGCTGCTGGGAGATTGATCATGTTTGGGAGTCTTGCCAATCACCGCTGTTTCACTTCTTTTGGTTTTTGGATTTCGGAACGAACAATCCTCGAACACGGCCCGTCGAGGTGGATTTCCCGGCCGAGAGAAGCCGACTGATGCCGGTGTTGAAATTGATCTCGGCGGTCGCGCCGTTTAATTGCGTTTCTCCCCGAGTGATTTTCACGTTTCCGGACAGCGTGGCGATGCCTGTTCTCACATTATAGACACCCTCATTGCCGCGCGCGACCTCTTGCGGCGTGGTGACCACCACATTACCGATGGCGTTCATTCGAACGGCTTCTAGTTTTTTGTCTCGCCCCGGGGCGAAAAAGGCGGTGAGTGTATCGGCCCGGATCATCCGTGCGCCTTGGGTAGCCACTGCATCGCCGCGCGCTACCGCGATCTGGTGTTTTTCCCAATACTCAAGACTTTCGGACGCGGTAATGGTCTCGTTTGAGGTGATCATCCGCAAATCCTCGCCGAGGACCACGGCTACCGCCTGATCAAGATCATAGACCGCGCGGTCACCAAACACCCGGCGATCGGGTGTCTCGATCACCACCTGGCCCTGAGCTTCCAGGCGGAAGATCTCGGTCTCCTCGCTCTTGGTCTGTCGGTACAGAGCGGTCAAGGTCTGGCCGGCGACACTGGTCGTGCCCCGGGTCGCCTTGGCATTACCGCGCGCGATGTACATCTTTTTTTCGCTGATCCACTCAATCCCATCATCCGCCTCGACGGTAACCGGTTGGGAATCGCCGGTTATTTTCAACTGCGCCGAGGCGCCCGAGAATGATCCACAAGCCAGCAGGACGGCCATGGCCACAAAGCCCGCTAGGGTTATCTGAGACACCCACACCGACATACCCCCCGGCTGTCCCAACGGTTGTTTCTGTGGCGAGCTCTGCGGCATCATTACGGGGCCCTCTTGGCGCCGCGCAAGACTGCCGTGCTTCGTCCGGTGAAAACAATTCGGGCTCCTCGGTCATACAAGCGAAATCCGTCGGCCTCGATCTGGCCACCCTCGCCATGCCCGCTCACCGGTTGGTCTCCCATTGCCGTCCCATCCCGTAGGTTAACCTGGGCGGACTCCGACAGGAACTGATAGCCGCGATCGTAAAACAGAGTTACGCCGCCCGACAAATCGACCAACTCGCTGGTTTTGTCATAGACGCCGGCCTGCGCCGCCATCGCTACCCAACTCGAATTGGCCATCAGAAGATCGGCTTTTGGATATTCAAGGTAGATCAGCTGATCCGATTTGCTGCGCTGTGAGGCGCTGGTAGCGGCAATTTGATAGGGCCTATTCTCCGAATCGGTCCCGACAAATCGGGGGTTATCCATCACCAAACCATCAACGTTCACGCCTGACATCGTGGCGTCACCGATGCGGATTTCGCGCTGATCGGGCAGCAGTTGTGGCCAGGCGAAGGTCAAACCGACAATCGCCAGGGCGGTCGCCGGCAGTAACAGTTTCATGAAGGCGACAAACCGGCTGGCATTAGCTCGCGGGCGGACTCGGCTCAGGAAAAAATTTCGGCGGCGTGCACTGACGGGGAGGCTTTGGGCCGGGGATTGGGCGGCCAAGCTACCAACCGCACCGGGGTTCTCGGGCTCAGCCACTCCAGGTCACCAATACAAGAAGTCCCGCCGCGCACCTCGATAGCCCTAACAGGAGCCGGCCCTCGCCGGACCGGGCCCCCGACTTAATGGCTGAAGATGTCCTCGTCACCATAACTGATCAGGTCCAGTTGCGCGCGCGTCGGCAAAAATTCAAAACAGGCCTGTGCAAGAGCAGTTCTGCCTTCCCGCGCCAAACGCATGTCCAGTATGTCGCGAATCGCGTGCAAATGCAGCACATCCGATGCAGCGTAGCGCAACTGCTCCTCGGAGAGCGTCTCGGCCCCCCAGTCGGAGGACTGCTGCTGTTTGGAAAGATCAACGCCGAGCAGTTCCCGGCACAGGTCCTTCAGACCGTGGCGGTCGGTGTAGGTGCGCACCAGCTTAGAGGCGATCTTTGTACAATAAATCGATCTGGTCATGACCCCGAGGTAGGCCTGTATGACCGCTACATCGAAGCGGGCGTAATGGAAAATCTTGGTGACGTCGGGATTCAGCATCAACGCCTTAAGATTCGGTGCGGCATAGTCGCCCTGGGCCAACTGAATCAGATGTGCCGTGCCATCTCCAGAGGAAAGCTGCACCACGCATAACCGATCGCGCGCTGCGCGCAGCCCCATGGTTTCGCTGTCCACCGCGACGGCGGCGCCAAAGTCCAGACGGTCAGGCAGATCACCCTTGTGCAGCGTGATTGTCATCCAGTCGCGACCTTTTTCATGTTGAGGCGGTCGGGCATGGTGCCCAGGAGAAGACTCGAACTTCCACGACCTTTCGATCACTGGCACCTGAAGCCAGCGCGTCTACCAATTCCGCCACCTGGGCGCCCCATGTCCACTCATCAAGGCTCATCAATCGACTTACCGGCCGTTTGAAGCCATGGTTAGCCTCTCTTTTAGCGACGCGCGCGGAATTATCAAGCGTTGTCATGCGCTGGCGGTAATTTAGGTTGTGAAATCCGCCTCTCACATTCCGGGCTGGGCTTGTGCTATAAGCCGCTATCGGTCTTGAGGGTGCCGCCAAAGGGGAGTAGAGGCGCATGCACGGTAAGCGGGTTACGGTGTTCGGTGGAGCAGGCTTTATAGGTCGCACGATCGTTCGTGAATTAGCGCGGCGCGGCGCGCGGGTAACCGTGGGGTGCCGCGACGTGGAGCGCGCTAAATTTTTGAAACCGATGGGCGTCGTGGGTCAGGTCACACCAATCAAGGTGGACGTGACCAATGCCGGGCAGATCGCTTGGGCGCTAGAGGGCGCCGATCTCGTGATCTCCCTGGTCGGTATTCTGTATCAGTCTGGGCGCAACACCTTCGACGCGGTTCAAGCCAGCGGGCCGGGGCTGATCGCTCGGGCCGCCGTCGATGCCGGTGTCAGCCAGCTGCTGCACGTCTCGGCGATCGGGGCGGATGTCGGGTCGGCATCCAGTTACGCCCGTTCAAAGGCGTTGGGCGAGGCGGCGGTGCGCGAGGCCTTTCCGGCGGCTACGATCCTGCGACCTAGTATTGTCTTCGGCCCAGACGACCACTTCTTCAACTTTTTCGCCGGCTTGGCCGGTATAGCGCCAGTGCTACCGTTGATTGGTGGCGGCCGGACTTTATTCCAGCCGGTCTTTGTTCAAGATGTCGCCGCAGCCGCATTGGCGGCGCTGGCGCGGTCTGATGCCCAGGGCAAGACCTATGAACTCGGCGGCCCGAAGGTCTACAGCTTCCATCAGTTGATGGAGCTTATGATGGCGCATACAAAACGGCCGCGACGGTTGGTCAATGTGCCGTTCTGGTTAGCGAGCCTGGAGGCAAGCGTGCTGGAAATGCTACCCAAACCGATTTTGACTCGTGATCAGGTCGAATTGTTGAAGATCGACAATGTGGTCAGTGACGGTGCGGCTGGCTTGCCTGAACTGGGGGTCGAAGCGACGCCCTGCGAGACCGTGCTGCCAACCTATCTGGACCGGTTCCGGCCGGGCGGACGGTTCAACCGCTCGCGGGTTCATGCATAGCCCTCACAGACGGCTAAGCACGCTCTCTTGTTGCCGTCATTCCGCCGATTTCACCAAGGTAGGATGACGGCGGCATCAGGATTTTATAGATAAATCCAGACCAGCAATGCGCCGCCAAGAAGCAGGCGGTAAATGACGAATGGCATGAAGCCGGCGTGCCGGAGCCAAGCCATCATCACGGATATCGAGATCAATGCGGCAAGGAAGGCAATACCGGCGGCAATCGCCGCGTCGAAGCCAAGCTCCAGATCGCCGGTTTGATGAATATTCAAGCCGGCCAGGGTTGCCGCGCCGAGAATCGCCGGGATGCTAAGCAACAGCGAGAACCGGGCCGCGTCGGCGCGCTCGAACCCGATCATTCGCGCCGCCGTCATGGTCACCCCGGAACGACTGGCCCCTGGAATCAAGGCTAGGACTTGGGCGAGGCCGATAAACAGCGCGGCAGCATAGCTCATATGCTCGAGGCGCCGGATAGTCATTCCCACCCGGTCGGCGATTCCAAGCACCACGCCAAAGCCGATCGTCGACCAGGCAATCACCTCGGTCGTCCGCAGGGCATCGCCAAGATATTGAGAAACGAAATAACCAGCCGCGACCACCGGTAACGACGCTAGAGCAATCAGCGAGAATAGGTCTAGCCCGGCACTGTCGCTTCCCTTGAGCGCCTGTAACAAGCCGAGCAACATTCGGCTGATATCGCGCCATGAATAAACCATCACCGCGCCAAGCGTTCCCACATGGACTGCGATATCAATGACCAAGCCCTGATCTGGCCATCCCAGGACATGTGGAACAAGCGCGAGATGTCCCGACGAGGAAACCGGCAGGAATTCAGTCAGACCCTGGATCACCGCCAGTATGGCAAGATGCAAGAGGGGCAATATACCTCCGACGTTTGTTTACGTTTTACCGTAGTAAATTGGATATCCGACGATGTCTTTCTATCGCCGAATCGTTGAATTCTATCACGACTTTTCTGGAGAATTAGATTTGAATTCGTCCAGCAGCTGATCGCGCGCTCCGGGTTCAGCGATAATCTGTCACCCCACCCCAATCACAGGGCGAACACCCGCTTGAAGAAGCTCAGCATCTCGGCATTGGCATAGTCCGGCTGCTCATAAGGCACGAAATGGCCTGCCTCTGGGACAATGGTGACCTCGGCCTGACGAAAATAATCGTGCAGGTGATCGCTCCACTCCGCTTTCAGCACCGGGTCGCTGGCCCCCCAGAGCACCCGCGTCGGCATCGCCAGGGGCGGCAGGTCAAGGGGAGCCTGGTTCAACTGACGAATTCGCGCGTCGTGAAATCCGACATACCAGTCAAAGCCTCCCTGTATATTGCCAGGCGTCATGAAATTATCGACCCACAGGTCCAGATCTGCGTCGAAGGCGTGCGGATCATGGGCCCAATGGGAGAGAAAATTCTTGAAGTAGATCCGGCAGGTGTCGCGATTGTAGCCGACCAGTTCCGCCGCCCAGGGTTGCTGATGAAACGACTGGTACCAGATTTCTCTGAGATGCTCAGGCTCGGCCCAGCGCCGGCCAATGCCGGGATAGGGGCAATCGAAGAACAGCAGCCCGGCGACCCGATCCGGCCAGCGCCGAGCGAAGGCATGGGCTGCATAGGCGCCGACGTCGTGACAGATGATCCCCAAATGCTGCAACCCAAGGCGGTCAGCCAGATGGAGGAGGTCTTCGGCCAAAATGTCCGGGTTGGTCGTTGTCGTGTCATCGGGATCTAGCAGCCGGGTCTTACCGAATTTCCGTAAATCGGGCGCAATCACATCGAAAGTCTCGGCCAAGGTTGGAATATTTTTATGCCAGATCCCGGAAAATTCCGGCCAACCATGCAGCAGCACCAGCGGCGAGCCTCTGCCGGCGCGCAGATAGTGGATATCCAAGTTGGTCGTCTCAAGTCTGTTCGAGGTTACGTTGACCATGGTTCGGACCCACTTCCAGCCGGTGATGGCGCCTCTTCGGGCAGTCTGCCCGCTCAGAGCCGGCTGTCCAACCCCGAGCGGTGCCGTGCAAGGATGGGTGATGCTCTTGCAAGGACGGGCGCAACGCGGGAAAACTGTCGCACCCCGTCAAGGATTGGAGGTTTGCCATGTCGGTTGCCGAAGACAGTCGTTCCGAGGAACCCGCCGAACAGCCCGGCGCCTTTGGACCGTTCACCGGCGCCAATGCCTGGACCGGCTCCACGCTGAATGCCGATGCGGGCGTGGTGACGCTTGCCGCCGATTGTCTGGCGGAGATCGACCAAACGCTGGGCGTGCTCAAGGCCAACCCGTTGCCGGTGCTCAGGCTTTCGCCTGATGACGTGGAGATGCCGGCCTGCGCCGCGACCATGACCTCGGTGCGCTGGGAACTGGATCAGGGGCTTGGCTTCGCCATAATCGACCGCCTACCGCTGGACCGGATGAGCAACGAGGAGGCGACGGCGATCTATTGGTTGCTGGCGCGGATGACCGGGCGGCCGGTGGCGCAGAAATGGGTTGATGGGCGGATGCTGTATTCGGTGACCGATCTCGGCAAACCTTCGGGCAATGGCGTCCGGCCCGATGTGACCAACGAGGACCAGAGTTTCCACACCGACAATTCCTACAATCTTTGCCCGCCGGATCATGTCGGACTGCTCTGCCTGCACCCGGCGATGGAAGGTGGAATCAGCCGTGTGGTCAGCATGACCGCGGTGCATAACCGTATGGCGGCGGAACACCCGGCCCTGATTGGGCGCTTGTATGAACCGTATTTTTTTGACCGTCAGCGGGAACATGCCGACAGCGACGCCACGACGATCCACCGCCCGGCCCTGGCCCACGAGGATGGTGGTCTGCGTGTGCGGGTCTCGCGGAACCTAATTTTTCAAGGCTACAAGCTGGTCGGCAAGGCGGCCGACCGACGCAGCGAGGCGGCGATCGATGCCTGGTTTTCGATCGTCGACGACCCGGCGATGTACCGGGAGTTCTTTTTCGAGCCCGGCCAAATCCAATTCGTCAACAACCGGATCCTCGGCCATAAGCGCACCCGATTCACCGACTGGCCGGATGCCCAGCGCAAACGCCACCTGATGCGGGTTTGGCTGCGCGAAAAGGGTCGAAATTTTTATAACGGCTGAAGGTGGAACGGTTGACGCTGGCGGTCCACTCTCCTCGTGCCACACACGACCCCGTGACCGAAGGTGATAGGCCGTACTGGACAATGATAGAGGGCGATTCACGCCTTAGTCTTTATCGCTTCGCGATCCCGGCTAAGTCGATCGCGTCCTAGCGTTAACCCGGCTTGTCAGCCTTGCCCGGAAACGGCCGGAACTTGGTGGCCGACCAGGCGCCATCGATGGCCAGCACATGGCCGGAGATAAATGACGCGTCGTCCGAGCACAAAAAGGCGATGCCGTTGGCGATATCCTCCGGCGCGCCGACCCGGCCGAGCGGGGTGGCGTTCAGGGTCATGTCGCGGAAGTATTCGTTGGTCTCGAAACGGTCGCGGTTCATCGGTGTCAGAATCATTCCCGGCGCAATGGCGTTCACCCGGATATTATCGGGACCATAATCCGCCGCCATGTTTCTCGTCAGGCCGATTACCGCCGCCTTGGTCGCTGAATAGATCGAACTGCCGGGCACTCCCATGATGCCGTAGATCGAGGCGATGTTGACGATCACCCCACCCTTTCGACGCTCCCCATTGTCGCCTTTCGGGCCGCCCTCGCGGATTGCCGTGACAGCGGCGCCGGCGCAGCGGAACAGCGCCCGCAGATTGATGTCGAGGAACCGATCGAGATCCTCGTCGTTGGTTTGATGAACCGCCGTCGAGGCCCCTATACCGGCATTGTTGACCAGGATGGTCATACCGCCGAAGGCTTGTTTACAGTTCTCGACCATCGCCGCTGGTGCGTCGGCGTCGGTGATATCGCGGGTCTCGGCAATACAGCGGCCCCATCCCGCTTCTTGCGCCCTTGCTTTGGCGAGCCGCGCGGTTTCCGCCGCGCCTTCGCCATTGCGATCAACCGCCAAGACATCGGCGCCATCGGCAATCAGCCTGAGTGCGGTGGCGCGGCCAATACCGGATCCGGCGCCGGTGATGATTGCCGCGTGGCCTCTAAGTCTGTCGCTCATGGCAAGCTCCCAGGGTGGATGGGAAAAGTCGGCGAAGAAGGAAAACGAGTCACTTTAGTCATGCACATCATCAGGAAACGGCCGGTATTTCGTGGTCGACCAACCACCATCGATAGCCAGGGTCTGGCCGGTGATATACGCAGCATCGTTGGAGCACAGGAAGGCGATGCCCGCGGCGACCTCTTCCGGTTCGGCGGCGCGACCGAGCGGGGTTTGCCCGATCAACCCTTCGAGGAAGAACGCGTCATTGTCTTCGAACCGGCTTTTGGTGAGATTGGTTTTGATCAACCCCGGCGCGACGGCGTTCACCCGAATGCCATAGGGGCCGTAGTCGGCGGCCATGTTTTGGGTCAGCCCGATCACCGCCGCCTTGGAAGCGGAATAGATCGAGCTGCCGGGGAATCCCCGGAGGCCGAAAACTGAGGCGATGTTGATGATGCAACCACCTTGGCCGGCCTCGCGCATGGCCGCCACGCCTTCACGGGCATAGCGGAACAGCGCCCGAATATTGATGTTGATAAACCGGTCAAGATCTTCGTCCGAGGTGGTATGAACCGGCTTGGCCGCGCCAATCCCGGCGTTGTTGACCAGGATCCGCGGGCTCCCAAACTCCGCCTTGCAACGGGCCACCATCTCAGCCGGGGAGCCATCTTCGCCGACGTCCGATTTCGCGTGCGCGCAGCGCCCGGGTCCATTGCCGGCAAGTCGGGCGGTTTCGGCCACACCGTCCGCGTCACGGTCGATTGCCAGCACATCGGCACCGTCGGCCACGAAGCGCAGGGTCGTCGCGCGTCCGATCCCGGATCCGGCGCCAGTCACGATGGCCGGCATGCCTTCCAGTCGTTCAGCCATTTTGTATCTCCCGTTCGTTAACTCGCCGTCCAACCGCCATCCACCGGCAGCGCTACGCCGGTGATGAAATCCGCCTCGTCCGACAGGAAAAACATCACCCCGGCGGCGATGTCCTTCGGCTGCCCAAGACGACCCAGCGGGATACCGACCTCCATGGCCTCTATCCGGCTGCTGTTGTCGCCTTCGAACATCCCGGTAAGCATCGGCGTAAGAGAGGCCACCGGCAGGATAGTATTGACCCGAATTTTCTGCTTTGCCAATTCAAGTGCGCTGGCCTTGGTGAAGGCGATCGCTGCGGCCTTGCTGGTGGCATAGACGGTGTTCCCGGCGCGGGGCTTCACCGCTGAGGTCGAGGCGATGTTGACGATCGACCCACCGCCGCGCTTGTCCAGTTCCGGCACCCCATATTTGGTGAAGTGAAAGATCGATTTCACATTGGCCTCAAAAACCCGGTCATAGAGACTCTCGTCCATGTCCACGACGCGAACCGGGCGATAGGAAAGCCCGGCATTGTTAACGATGATGTCGAGGCCGCCGAAGGCCTTCACCGTTGCCGTGATCACCTCCTTGACGGGGCCGGCCTTGCCAATATCCGCCTCCATTGCGATCGCCGCGTCGCCCAGCGCATCGGCGGTGCGCCGGGCGTTATCGCCGACGATATCGACCACTACGACCTTGGCGCCAACCGCCACCAGCCGCTTCGAGATTTCCGTTCCGAAACCACCGCCACCGCCGGTGACGATGGCGACCTTGCCCTCTAGACTCATGGATCTGCCTCCCATCATGCACGCGATTGGCTCCGCGTTGGACCCTTACTATACTCGCTCGGAACCGCGAGACGGATCGGGAGAGTGATGATGGATTTCGGCCATTTTAGCCTCATGGGATACCGCGAGAAGGGTTACCCGACCGAACGGGTGTTCAAGGAGCACATGGAACAGGTGAAATTAGCCGATGTGTTGGGCTTTGATATTGCCTGGTTCGCCGAGCACCATTTTTCCAACTACTGCGCCTGCTCGTCACCGCTGCTGATGGCCGCAGCCTGTGCGCCGATTACCAAGAGAATTAGGCTCGGAACGGCGGTGATCGTCAGTCCGCTCTACGAGCCTTCGCGGGTGCTGGCTGAGATCGGAATGGTTGACGCGATCAGCGGCGGGCGGTTGGTGCTTGGCGTCGGCAGTGGATATCAGCCCTACGAGTTCGAACGTTTCGGCGCTGATATCACCAAGTCCAAGGAGATGATGGACGAATTCCTCGAGATGGTGGAACGCGCCTTCACCCAGACCGTCTTCAGTTATGATGGCAAGCACTACCAGATGCCTGAGACCCATATCAGCGCCCGCACGGTCAATGGGGTGCCGGAGATCTGGATCGCCGGGGATGGCGAGGCCGGTCACCGGATGGCGGCACGGCGCGGCTATGTGCCGATGTTCACCGGTCGTTGGAAGGGGGCGGATTATATCGGCGAGATGCGCGGTCGGCTGGAGCAAGCGTGGAGCGCCGAGGGTAAGGACCCGAAGGTGCTGCCGATGGGCTATCAACGTTTCCTTTGCGTGACCGAGAGCCGGGCTGAGGCGCTGGAATATGCCGACCACTGCCGCCATCAGATCCGCCTGGCGTCGGCATTGCGCCGCCGCGCTGAGGTGATGAATGATGGCATGATGAACGAAATCCCGTTCCCGGATGAACCGCCCTTGGAGGAGATGCTGGATAATCTGCTCATCGGTGATTGCCAGACTATCGCCGAACGGCTGGCGGCGGAAATACGCGTTGGCCGGCCGAGCCATGTGATGTTTCACGTTCAGGTCGGCGGCTCGGCCCAAGCCCAAGCCCTGAACTCAATGGAAAAATTCGCCAGTAACATTCGACCGATGCTGGAGAAGGAACTGGGCCCGTTGAAGGATATTGGCGCCCCGCTGCCGCAAGCGGCGGCGTAAGGAGACAGCGTTGCCGGCAAGTTTTTCGCGGCAAGATTGGTAAGGCGATCTCCAATCCTGGTTATTGGCACCGGCGGTAATCGGAAGATGAAGTCAACGCCTATTTGATCGAAGGGACCCGTCGAGAGATCGGGCCGGGAACAGAGATCGAGAAAAAGGGAAGGTCCGTTGCGATCACTCCTGCTTTTCTTAGCGCCGACTTTTAATGCTGACGGGTCTCCGCCGCCACGATCTCGCTCATGAAAGGTGCCGCGATGTCGGCATTGATCTTGCAGTCGAGGAATATCGGTCCCTCGGGTTTGCCAAGCATCGGCGCCAGCGCCTCCAGCTCATCTAAGGTCCGAACGGTGTGAGCATCATAGCCGAAAGCCTCAGCGATCGGGGCGAAGTCCACATCCGGGAACACCGACTTGGCCACTGGTAGCTGGCGCATCCTGAGGAAATGTAACTCCGCCCCATAGGCGCAGTCATTCATCAGCACGACCACCAACGGCAGGTCCTCGCGCACCACGGTTTCCAACTCACCCATGGTCATCAGGAAGGCGCCGTCTCCGACCACCAGGACCGTCGGCACTTCCGGCCGCGCCTTGGCGACGCCGAGCGCAGCGCCGAACCCAAGACCGATGGAGGCGAAATCGTTGGTCATCTTAAAATATTCCGGCCCCGGCACCGACAGGTACGGCAGCACGCCGAGGAAATTACCAGAATCGTAGACCATGCTTCTTTTTTCCGGCAACAACCGGTCCAAAGCCACCGCCAACGAGCGCGGATCGACGGTCCGGGCGGTATTGGCCGGTTGGAAATCCTTGGTGATGGTGAAGGCCTTCAGGAAATCCTGGGTCTCGGCGCCATGGAACGGTTTGTTGGCGGCGGCTCGATCCGGCAGCGCGTTGATCAATTGCTCGGCCACCAGCTTGGCATCGCCGACGACCGCCACGTCGGCGGTGGTCCAGCGACCGATGCTGGCGCGCAGCGCGTCGACTTGGATCAACGGCACATCGGCGGGCAGCGACTCGCCGAAGCTCATGGTCAGGATGTTGAGCCCGGCGCCAAACACCAGCACGCAATCGGCCTCGCTGGCCATGCGCCGGGCGGCGGAATGCGAAAACGAGCCGATAATCCCGAGGTTGAGCCGGTGTCCCCGGAACATATCCTTGCCCTTGGCGGTGGTGGCGAGCAGCGCTCCGGTCTTCTCGGCGAGCGCGATCAGGGCGCCCTTAGCTCCCGACTTATGCGCCCCATGGCCGGCCAGGATCAGTGGTTTTTTGGCTGTCGAAAGCAGCGCTGTCGCAGCGGTGATCGACTGGCTGCGTGCTGGTTTTCCCGGGCGCGGCGGTATAGGCTTGGCGTCGACCGGTGCCGGTCCCTCGTCATCAGCCGGGATCTCGATCTCCGCCTCCTGGACGTTCACCGGCAGTAGCAAGACCACGGCAGTACCACGCCGGGCGGTGGCGGCGGCATCGGCCAGGGTCTGCCGCGCGGTCTTGGCACTGGTCGGAATGAAGGTGCGGATACCGACCGCCTTCAAGACAGAGCTGGCGTCGACGCCCTTGTAATCCGGCCCCTGACTGTTTGTTGACCCGCCCGGGATGGCAACATCACCTTGGATGATCAGCACCGGGTTACCGGTTCGGTTGGCGAAGGTGGCGCCATGCAAGCCATTGGTCATCGCCGGCCCGCGCCCAACGCAAACCACCGCCAACCGTCCGGTTGCGGCGGCATAGCCATCGGCCATGGTTATCGCAATATTCTCATGCCGGGCACCGATGAAATCGATCCCCACCGCGTCCAGGGTCACGCAGAAATGAGCGGTGTCGTCGCTCATCAAGCCAAAGACCGTGTCGACGCCCATCGCCTTGATATCCTCGGCGAGGATTTGATAGACATGCGTCGTTCGGCCCGTTGCCGTGCCCGGTTTTTCTTGTACTGCCATCGTCTTGCCCCCCTGTTTCCCGCAGCGGCGGGAAGATCCTGGGGGAGCCTAGGACTGATGTCACCACTGTGTCGAGCATTCTGGACTGGCTTGGCGGCTACAGTGGCGATCCTCTACGCTGGTGATCGCCCGCACAGTCAAAAGCCGCGCGGCGGTTGGATCCCGCGAAGAAGAAAACAGGCACCGGCCGGATCGAAGATGTGGCGGCGGCGGCGGAAGCTGGCAACACCACTAAGCTAGGCTCCGGCACTGGACCGCCGGGTTCAAATAATGAGCCAAGGAGGAATTCGGCATCATCGGCGTCGTCGAAAACAGAAATCCCATGTCGAGCCGCTGATGTCCCGACATGAAACGATCGGCGAAATTGCGGTGCATGGAGGCGTCGTAGACGGTCAGGGTCGGGTGTGGACTTTGCCCCGCAGGCCGCCAAGTGTCGTCACACTGGTCTTGAAGACATTGATAGGCACCGACGGGATATCGACCCAGCCCTTTACTGTGCACGGTGTCTTCGCCAGGGCCCCGCGGTCAGAGAGCGGGAGGTAACGGTCGGTTGCATCGCCGTCAAGGTACGCGATTGGGCGTCAAACCGAGCCGGTCCAAAGGGTAATTGGGACTGCGTTTCCATCGTGTAAAATTACTCGATCGCGGTGAATAGACGCTTGCCGCCGATCCTGAAACCGTTGATCGCCGAGCGCCCCGCCACCGAGCGTAACCAGTCGATGAAGGCTTGCCCCTCGCGGGACTTCACATGGCCATGCCGCTTCTTGGAGATCAGGATGACGCCGTATTCGTTGCGCAATCTCGGGTCGCCTTCGACCAGCACCCTGAGGTCACGTTTATTGGCGAAGCTGAGCCAGGTGCTGCGATCGCTTAACGCATAGGCGCCCATCGCCGCGCCGACATTTAAGGTCGCGCCCATCCCTGATCCGGTCTGGCGGTACCAGGTTCCCGACGCTGCGCTTGGATCGATGCCGCCCATCGCCCAAAACTCGACCTCGCGCTTGTGAGTGCCGCTATTGTCGCCGCGCGATACAAAGGCCGCCCCGACCCGCGCGATCATGACTAGGGCCTTGGCAGCGTCGGGCTCGCGCGCCGACCTGGCCGGGTCTGCGCTTGGACCGACGATGACGAAATCGTTGAACATGACCGGATAGCGCCGGACACCGAATCCCTCGGCAACGAACTTTTCCTCCGAGGCCTTGTGGTGGACCAGCAGCACATCGGCGTCACCGCTCCGCGCCAACCGGATAGCCGCCCCGGTCCCGACCGCGACCACCCGAACCTCGATCCCGCTGGTCTCGGTGAATTTGGGCAGGATATGGCGGAACAGACCGGAGTTTTGCGTCGAGGTCGTCGAGGCGACGGTTATATAGGAAGGCTCGGCACCGGAGGACTGAGTCGAAAAGGCCGTCGCAGCGACGACTATCAACGCCGTTGCGATCAATCTGGCCGCTACGGCCCGTGCCAAGTCTACCATCGGACCTAACAACATTGTTCCTCGCCTTCCTCGTAAACGGATCGCCGCCGCCACCACAGAAGTTTACCTTCAAGAAAGTCTCGGGCCAGATCGTTCTTGGGGCCATTGAAGAAGGCCGGCGCGGCGGCGCGTTCCTTGATCCGGCCACGATGGATGAAAATGATCTCGTCCGCCAGACGCTTGGCCTGGCCCAGGTCGTGGCTCGACATCACGATTTTCTTGCCACTGGTGACGGCCTGATCGATCAGGTCCTCCACCAGATGTGCCGATGCCGGGTCGAGGCTGGCGGTCGGTTCGTCGAGGAACAATATCTCGGGGTCCGGCGCCAGCGCCCGGGCCAACGCCAGCCGCTGCTGCTCGCCGAAGGACAACGCCTGCGCCTGGGTCGAGGCGTGGCGTCCAAGGCCGGTTTGCTGCAACAGTTCGGCGCAACGATCCGCCCGTTCGGCCCGGGTCACACCTCTGATCTTAAGCACGAAGTCGATATTTTCCCAGGCGGTCCGCCGCAGTAGCACCGGGCGTTGAAACACCATGGCTTGGCGCCTCTTGATCATGGCACCATCGTTGGCCGCCGGACCGTACCAGCGAACCTCGCCCTCATCGGGCTGAATCAATCCGTGACACAGCTTGAGGAACAAGGTCTTGCCAGCGCCGTTGGGACCGATGATGAAGGTCTTGGCCGGCTCGTCTGCGTTCTGGCCGCTCGCTCCACCCTCGATCCGACAATTGAGATCCTTGAGGACCCGTTTGCCATCCCTGACCAGCCCTACACCGGTCAATTCTAGCGGCAGAATGCCGAGCTCCAAGGAGGCTACTGGGGGATTGCTTGTCGGAAAAGTCTTCATGACCGCCTCTCAGGCTCGCCGAAAGCAGTGAGGCCGTGGGCGAGGATATTCAAGGCCATCGAGATCATCAGCAGAATAAACCCCAGGCCGAGGGCCAGTGCCAGATCCCCCTTGCTCGCCTCAAGCGCGATCGCCGTCGTCATGACCCGGGTGACGTTGTCGATATTGCCGCCGACGATCATCACCGCACCGACCTCCGCGATCGCCCGGCCAAGGCCGACCAGGATTGCGGTGATCAACATGAACCGGCCATCCCACAGCACTGCCGCCAGACATTGGGCAGGGGTAGCGGCGACGGATTGCAGAGTTTCGCGATATTCAAGCCAAAGCGAATGCAGCGTCTGACGGGTTAGTGAAACGATGATCGGCAGCACCAGGATGACCTGAGCGATTATCATCGCGGTGGGGGTGAACAGCAGATTGAGAACTCCGAACGGGCCGGAGCGCGACAACACCACATAAACCATCAAGCCAACCACCACCGGGGGCAATCCCATCAAGGCATTGAACATTACGATCAGCGCCTGGCGCCCGGGAAACCGACTCAAGGCGATCAGTCCCCCCAGCGGGATGCCAATCAGCGCGGCGATGCAAACAGCGGAAAGGCTGACCTTCAGCGACAATAGGATGATCCGGATCAGATCCTGGTCGCCGGACGCAACCAGCCTTAAGGCCGCTGTGAAGGCATCAAGAAACGCCTGCATAGCTAGAACCGCCGCAGGCTGATAAGTGCCAAGAGGCCGAGTGGTAAGAAAACGTCAGCCATCATCGTCGTCAAGACTTGATTAGAGGGCGATTCACGATAGCGTTTTCATCGCTATGCGTTTTCGAATCCGAGACAGTCATAGAGCGCGGGACACTCTTTAAGGTTTCGGTCCCCAAGGCGCATCAAACATTAACTTGTTCTCCTGCGATTGCAGCATCGGGCGCAGTTTAGCGGCGAAACCCATGAACTCGTCATCGGCGAAAACCCGGGCCCAATGCGCCCTGCGGTCGGCGTCATCCTCAAAGCGCCAGAGATGGCTTAAGGTGTTCATCGCGCCGATATCACCGGTGAAATATCCGCATAGTTTGCCGGCATGCTTCTCCAGCGCTGGCCAGCCCTCGTCGCGATAAAGCGTGACGACATCAATCATCTTGCCAACCACGACGGTGTAGGTACGCATCTCGTATAGAGCCATGACGGGTCTCCCTGCTTGCAGCGATTTCTAGGCAGTATGCTAACGTTATCATGAACCGGGGCGGCGGCGCGTGTTTGTCAAGATGCCCCAGCGTCCTGTAATCATCGGCTGAGCGTTACCAATTCTACGTGAAGCCAGCTAACGAAGCACCTCGACCGTTTTGGCCTTGATCAGCTCGAAATCGATCTTTGCCCCCAACCCCGGCTCGCTCGGCGCGTGGATCATGCCGTCGGCATCGGGCTGCAAATCATCGATGATACCGTATTTCTGCGCTTCTGACGGTAACAACACCTCGAAATAGGTGGTGTTCTTGATCGCCAGGATGACGTGCAGATTAGCGTAGTTGTTGAGCGAGTTGCCACCGTGATGGACCTCGTAATTCATCCCGAAAGCCTCGGCTAGGTGGGCTGTCTTGAGCAGCGCGGTGATCCCGCCCTTGACCGCCACATCGCCGCGCAGATAGTCGGTCGCTTTATTCAGGATCCAAGGCACGTAGTTGGTGAAGCCGCCCGGCGAATACTCCGTCGCCATCAGCGGTATCGACAGCTTTTCGCGCAGCTTGATGCAACCCATCAGGTCGTCTTCAGCGAGCGGATCCTCGTACCAGAAAAAATTCAATTCCTCGATCGCCCGGCCGACCTTAATCGCATGGTCGTAGGTATAGCTCCAGGTCGAATCGAGCATGATGTCATAGTCATCGCCAACCGCCTGGCGTACTGCGCGGCATACCTCGATATCCTCGCGCCAAACCGCCGGCGGATGGATCTTATAGGCGGCCCAGCCGTCCTCCTTGTATTGCACGGCTTGGTCCACATAGGCTTGGCGCGACGGCAGCACGGCGGACGAGGCATAGGCCGGAATCGACCTGCGGAACCCGCCGAGCAGCTTGTAAAGCGGAAGCTCCGCCGCCTTGGCCGCAATATCGTATAGCGCGATGTCTACCGCGCCGATCGAGCGGATGGTGACTATCCGGTTGCGCTTCCACATCGCCTGATAGAGCCGCTCGCGATCCAACGGGTCCTGGCCCATCAGGATAGGCTTCAAGGAGCGGATCAGGCCCTTGCAATCAACCTCGGCGCTGAACGTCGCCGACCCAAGGAAGGCATGGCCTTCGATCCCGTCATCGGTGCGGATGGTCAGCAAGCCAAGCGTGGTCTCGCCAACCTCGTTCGAGGAACCGGCGTGATACTTGGTCGCCGGAATGTCATTCCATTTGAACAGGGCGAGGCTGATATCATCGATCTTCATGGCGGGGCTCCCGGATGGTGCAGCTGAGATCTAATTTCGATCATCGTCGTTCCGGTGCGCCATCGGGTCTAGGCTAATTCGGGTGGCCCTGTCCGGTTATCGCGTTACCGATGCTGGCCCCAGTCTCTCAGCCGCCGGGCGACTGAGCAGAGTTCCGCTCGATGATGCCCATGCGACCGGATTGGAAATCCTCAAAGGCTGCCACAAGTTCATCCTGGGTATTCATCACGAACGGGCCATGGCGGGCGACGGGTTCGGCGATCGGCTCTCCGGCCAACAGCAAAAACCGTCCGCCGCTTTCTCCTGCCGGCCCGGAAACCCGAAGCCGCTCGCCGGTACTGAACAGCGCCATCTGGCCGTTCTGGACCGGCGCCTTGTCAACCCCAAAGCAAACTGCTCCGTCGAAAACATAGGCCGCAGCATTGAAGCTGGGGTCGATATCGATTTCCGCCTCAGCGCTGGGTTGGACCCGCCAGTCCTGCAGCCAGATCGGCGTGTGGGTGCCGATTGCGGCGGCGACCCCAAAGGCCTTGCCGGCGACAACGGTCACCTCGATCAGGCCATCGGGACTAATCGCCTTGGGGATCTTCGCTGCTGGCAGATATTGGTATCCGGGTTCGGCGAATTTATTGGCCGAGGGGAGGTTGACCCAAATTTGAAAGCCGTGCGCCAAGCCACCGGACGCTTTGAAATTCGGGCCTGGAAGCTCGGAATGCACGATTCCGGCGCCGGCGGTCATCCATTGTACATCGCCGGCCCCAATCAACTGGGCCTTACCGGTCGAATCCTCGTGCAATTTTTCCCCCGACAGAATGTAGGAAACTGTCTCGAAGCCGCGGTGCGGATGATCCGGGGCGCCGGTCGCCTGACCCGGCGCATAAGTCACTGGCCCGACCTCGTCGAGCATCAGGAACGGATCGACCTGGTCCAGACCCGTCGTCGGCATTGGGCGACGCACCACAAAGCCGGCGCCCTCGCGTTGTTGATGGGCGGTAACCACCCGGGCGATATGTCGGGGTGCTGGGGTATGGGTCATGGCTTTTCCTTTTCCCGCTCAAATCAGATTGCGCATCCGCGCCTACAGATCCGGCAGCAGGTCGGTTTCGAAGCAAGGGTTCTTGTTCAGCAGATTACCCGACCGTCAGGATGGATGTGGCAGCGGTAGACGATTGGCTCGTGGTCAGGGTTTGCTTACGAGTCTTGCCCAGATAATAAGCCTGGGCGTACATGCCGGCCAGCATGGTCAACGCGACGTTCAGCAGATGCGCCCGTAGCCGTTCATGCCAGAGCAACGCATGTTCGGCACGCGGCGGCGCGTCACCACCGCTCGCCAGCATGCCGGGATAGCAAAAACCCATTGGCATGATCGCCACTTTCTCGGGATCGAAGAATGTCGGTCTCGTGCACCTGGGTCCCCAGCGCCTGACCGATGGTCAATAATCGCGCGGCCGGATTGGCGACGGCCACCGGCCGGGGGTCTAGCGGCAAATGCGCGACGCAATGCCGGCAGGCGCGGATCTCATTAAGCGGTGTCGAGGGTGTTGGTCACAGGGCGTCCAGTAAACGGGGGTCCGGAATTTGGTGCCGGGTGGGCGAGAATGCAGGGCCCGAGCCGGCGGATAGAAGCCGGAACAGGCTATCGGCCAGCCGCCCGAAGCCGGGGCCGTCCTAATTCTTCGGCGAGGCGGTTGGTCAGTTCAGCTAAACCCCCGAGTGCGCATAGATCCGTACGGAGGCGCTTAACGCGTCTGGGTGAAGTCACCGGTTTGGGCATCCATGGTCCATAGCGCACCTTCGGCGATGTCGAACCAGGCTCCGTGCAACGAGAGTCTCTTTTTGTCCTCGAGAATTTTAACGCAGGGAAATGTGCGCAGATTGTCGATCGAATAGCGGATCGAGACGCGCTCAAGCGCCCTCTGCTGTTCTGAACTGGTCATCCAGCCTCCCGACGATATTGCGGCGGCTGCAGGCTTAAGAAGATCCATCCACTTGCCGATGAAATCACCTGGTGAGAGAGGTTCTTCGGTCGGATTCAACGCGGCTTCGATGCCACTGCAGCGGCCATGTCCCATGACGACGATGCTCTTAACCTTGAGGCTTTGGACCGCAAACTCTAGCGCGGCCGAGGTGGAGTGATAGGCGCCATCCGGTTCATAGGGCGGCACCAGGTTCGCGACGTTGCGCACGGCGAAGATCTCGCCTGGAGCGGAATCGAAGATGATTTCTGGAGCCGCGCGTGAATCGCAGCACGCTATCACCATGACCTCGGGCGTTTGGCCATGATCAGCCAGCCGTCGGTAGCGCTGCTGCTCATGGGAAAACCGCTCACCTCTGAAGACTCGGTAACCGTCCATCAACCGTTCGGGAAATTTCATTATCGTCCGCTGGTAAGTTTGACGTTGTATGAGTGAGAAATGGCTAGCCTGCAAGAAATCCGTAGCGAACAACAAACCGCGACAGGTAGGCGCATTGTACACAATCGTGCAAAATGCTAGATCACCCGCCGTCGCGACCTCCCTGGGAGATGTCACGCGACCCACAGACTTAGAGGCCCGGAACGAAGAAGGATGAGCTGATGAAATACGATGTCGTGGTTGTCGGCGCCGGAAATGCTGCCATGTGCGCTGCTCTGGCGGCCGAGGAAAGTGGTGCCAAGGTATTGGTGCTGGAAACCGCGCCGGAACAGCTGGGCGGTGGCAACACCAGGTTCACCGCCGGCGCGATCCGCACCGTTTATAATGGTGTCGATGATCTGCGCGAGCTGATGCCGGATCTGACCGACGCCGAGTGCGCGATCACCGATTTCGGTACCTATACCGAAGATCAGTTCTTCGACGACATGTTCCGGGTGACTGAGTTTCGCACCGATCCCGAGCTGGTCGAGATTCTGGTAAAGAACAGCTTCGAGACCTTGAAATGGCTGAGCGGCAAGGGTGTCCGTTTTGCGCCAATCTGGGGCCGGCAAGCCTTTAAGATCGATGGGCGTTTCGTGTTTTGGGGTGGTCTCACCGTCGAGTCGGTCGGCGGCGGCCCCGGCCTGGTGGAAGCACAATGGAAATCGGCCCGCGACCGGGGAGTCGACATCTTGTTCGAGGCCCGCGCGCTCGACCTGCTCAGTGACGGCGCCAAGGTTCATGGTGTGAAGATCCGCCATGAAGGCAAGATCAAGGAAGTCTCTGCCAAGGCGGTGGTCCTGGCGGCTGGCGGCTTTCAGGCCAATACCGAATGGCGGACCCGTTATCTCGGCCCTGGTTGGGATCTGGCAAAGGTTCGCGGCACCCCCTACAATGTGGGCGACGGCATCCGCATGGCGACAGATGTTGGCGCCAGCACGGCCGGAAACTGGTCAGGCTGTCACGCGGTCGGTTGGGAGCGTAACGCGCCGGAATTCGGTGATCTGGCGGTCGGCGATGCCTTCCAGAAACACAGCTATCCTTTCGGTATAATGGTCAACGCCACCGGTCGGCGCTTCGTCGACGAGGGGGCCGATTTCCGCAACTACACTTATGCTAAATATGGCCGAGTGGTGCTGAACCAGCCGAACCAGTTCGCCTGGCAGATCTTTGATCAGAAGGTGACCCATCTGCTGCGAGACGAGTATCGCATCCGCCAGGTGACAAAGGTGACCGCCAAGACGCTGGAGGAGCTGTCGACCAAGCTTGAGGGCGTCGACGCGGCGGCGTTCGTCGATGAGATGAAACAATGGAATGCAGCAGTGCAAACCGAAGTGCCGTTCAATCCGAACATCAAGGATGGACGCAGCACCAATGGCCTCGATGTGGTCAAGTCGAATTGGGCCAACACCATCGATGAAGGGCCGTTCGAAGCCTACCAGATCACCTGCGGCATCACCTTCACCTTCGGCGGTGTGCGGATCGACGGTAACGCCCAGGTCCAGAGTACCGACTACAAGCCCATAAACGGCCTGTTCGGTGCTGGTGAGATGGTTGGCGGCATCTTCTTCTTCAACTACCCCGGTGGTAGTGGCCTGATCAACGGCGCGGTGTTCGGCAAGATCGCCGGGCATTCCGCCGGACGGGCGGCGATGGTTGGCCAGCGCTCGGCGGCAACGGAATAGAGCCGTTTGCTTGGCCTTGGTGAAGCCGGTCCGGGTCAGTGCATCCGTGAAAACAAGGGCGTCCTGGCTGGAGATGAGCCGGATCCCGGTGCGCGAGGCGCTGCGCCGGCTTGAGGCGGATGGGTTGCTGACCCTCGCGCCCTATCGAGGCATGGTGATCTTCGAACTCGATCATCAGACGGTAATGGAGCTGTATTTCATGCGCGAGTTGCTGAAAGGGACTGCCGCAGGACGGCGGCGCGGCGGGCCTCGGACGCGGAGGTCACGATCCTGAAGACATTGTGGAGAGCGAGCTTAGCGCTGTTGGCAATCCGCAAAAGATTGCCAGCTACAACAAGCATTTTCACAGTGCGTTCTAGCGGGCGGTGCATAATTGCTATCTGTTGAAGACCCTAAACGTGCTTAGCGACGCGATGGCAGTAAAATCGGCCTGATGGTCCTCGCCGATTGGCGTCATCATCAGGCCGATTTTACTGCCCGCGCGTGCCCAGGAATTTTGAGTCACCGTTGGATTAGCCTAGAATTCCAACCAACAAGACAGGGTCGCCTGAGCCTGAGAGGACCGGTCAATGAAGTTCGGCATCTTTTATGAATTGCAATTGCCACGCCCCTGGACCGACGAGAGCGAACGCACGCTGCTGAAGAACGCGATCACCCAGATCGAGTTGGCGGACAAGCTCGGCTATGACTATGCCTGGGCGGTGGAACATCACTTCCTTGAGGAATATTCCCATTGTGCGTCGCCGGAAGTGTTTCTCGGAGCAGCTAGCCAGCGGACCAAGCAGATCAGGCTCGGTCATGGGGTGATCCAGACTACGACCAACCAGCCGCACCGGGTGGCCGAGAAGGTGGCGACCCTTGACCTGCTCTCGGACGGTCGGGTTGAGTTGGGCATGGGCGAGGGTGCCGGGCCGGCCGAACTACATCCCTTTGGAACCCAGGTCCGCACCAAGCGCGACCGTTGGGAAGAATCTGTCAAGGCGATCATCCCGATGTTCACCAAGACCGATTGGGAGTTTCATGGCGAGTTTCATGATTTTCCGGCCCGCAACGTGGTCCCCAAACCCTATCAGAAGCCCCACCCGCCGCTTTGGGTCGCCTGCTCGAATATCCAGACCATCGCCAAGGCCGGCGAGTGGGGCATGGGCGCGCTTGGCTTCACCTTCGTCAGCCCTGAAGCGGCGCGGGCATGGGTGCATCGCTATTACAACGCGCTGCTAAAGGAAGACGGCCGGCTCTGCGACTATCCGGCGAACCCGAATATAGCCATGGTCAACGGTTTTATGTGCGCCGAGACCGACGAAGAGGCATGGGAGAAGGCTTCGGGTTGGACCTTCTTCGTGTTTGCGCTGGGCCATTACGGCCGCCAGGGCATCGAGGCGCCGGGCACCGGCGATCTATGGGCCGCGTACCAGGATTGGAAGGGCAGCGAGCAGGAGGCCAAAGCGTTGGAAAGCGGTCTGATCGGTTCGCCCGAAACCATCCGGAAGCGGCTCAGGATGTTCGAGGAGGCGCACGTCGATCAGGTCATCCTGTTGAACCAGGCTGGCAAGACCAGCCATCAGCACATCTGCGACAGCCTGAACTTGTTTGCCAAGGAAGTGATGCCCGAATTCCATGATAGGCAACCAGAGCACGATGCCTGGAAGGCCGATGTGCTGAGCCGGCGCATCGAGCTGGAAGACCTGGAAACCGAGGGTTACAACATCTTCAGCCACCAGAATAAGGATATCGTGCGGCTCAGTCCGGATGAGCTAAAGGCGATGATGGCGGCCAAGGAAGCCGTGGCAGCCGGGAACGATGACTGACGCCGAACGCCGCCATGGTGTCCGGGAAAATATAACCCGTCGTCCTGGCGAACGGCAGGACCCACGCCTGAGGATGTTCACTGTAACCGATGGGCGAGGAATAGGAGCAGTCTGTCGCCATTATCAGCCATTGTCGCCACCGAGCCGCCTCAGGCTTCGGCCCTGCCGTTCGCCAGGCCGCGGGTCGCGGTTCCTGGATGCCAGTGAGCGAACGCTGAGATGATGAACGCTGTTGATGAAGGGCTTGATGCCCCGAGGATCAATCGCTTTTTGGCTTTGCATGGACCGGCTTGTCCTTGAGGCTACACCGCTTGGCGAGATCTGCGCAGTGTCCCTGTTCGGCCCGGGCTCGGTGAGCCAGAGGATGTTGTGGGCGCCTTTTCTCTTGGCGGTCTCGACGAAACCGATGACCAGGACCGAGACCTCCGGGAGCATTCGGGCAAGATGCACGGGCACTCCGGCGTCGCGCCGGAGGTGCTGAGATCCGGCAATCAGCACCGTGCCGTTCTTACCCCCGGAATGCCCGGCCGCATCGGTGATCGCGGCGACCAGTGTCAGGTTGCGGGCGATTTCACCGTGATCATCGTCCCCCTGATGCGCCTGGGCAGGTAACCGTAATGGCCCTCGAAGACGGTATCCTCGATCACTTTTTCCTGGCTTTGGGACAGCAGGGCACGGGTTGGTAGCTGGGCGGCTAATCACCTGGCAGCGCTTTCAGCTGTTGTCGACTGGCCGGAACAGCGACCAGCCGACAAGGCCAAGCGTTTCCCAGCCGGTCGTGCGGGCAAATGGATCGGGGTCATCGTTCCCGGGAACCACAAAAGCGTCGATATCGTCTTGGACGGCGCGCGGGCACATCTCTCAAACCAAAACTGGTCGGCGACCCATCGAGACCAGGTCGGTCAGGACGTCGCCCGGTCGTCGGTGATGATCTGCATTGGCATGTTTCTCGCCAATTGGGCCCCGATACTCTACTGGGCCGCCGGTTGCCGTAACCGGCGCACCAAAAACCGCGAGGGTGAGAGCGCCAGGGCAACCCGGCGCTCCACCGGCCATGGCTCGCCGAGCATCTGGCTGACCATTAATTCGGCCGCCAGGACAGCCGTCATGATGCCGCGTGATCCGAGACCGGTCATCACATACAAGCCCCAGTGATAAGGTGGATCGGAGGGAAAGACGCCGCGCGGGCCATGGCGGAGGCGATCAAAGGCGTCAAGAAATTCTTCTGCCTTGACTACCGGACCGACCGCCGGCAGATGGTCCGGCATGGCGCAACGCACCGCCGCCCGGCCTTGCCAGTCACCAGTCTCTGGCGAAATCAGCATGCCGCGCATCGCCGGCGGTAGTGCCTGATGGTTCTGCTCATGCGCCTGGTGGGTTACCGGTTGTGGCCAGGCCAGCGGATCAAAGCCGGATCGTGCGTGAGTGGCGCCAAGGATATGGTGGCCGTCACGAGCCGGCGCCAGGTATCCGCCCCAGATCACCGCCGTGGCCAGGCGGGCGCTGGCGGGGGTTTCGGGAACTACGGAGAGCTGACCCAAAATAGCTTGCAAGGGGAGCCAAGATGCCGGTTCGAACGCCGCGGTTGCCTGGGCTGCGGTGAGCACCACCGTCTCCGCCTGGGCAATCAAATCGCCGGATGCATCCGCGATCCGCCATTGCCCGTCCGCTTGTGTCAGCGATGCGGCGGTTTGCGAGAACGAGGTTTCGGTCGCACCGGCCAGTGCCGCCGCGTAAGCTACGGGGTCGACAAGGCCGGCATCGGCGATCCAGAGCGCTGGCGCGCCAAGCGCGATCCCTGCTCGGTCCGAGGCTGCTTTGGAATTCAGCAGCGCCCTTGCATCGGGCCAGAGCGCCGAATGCGCCTCGAGGTGCGGCGACTTGATCTTGCGCCCACGGTGTTCGGTATCGAGCCGCAGCGCCCCACAAGGCTCCCACGCCGCGCCGCTGCGAGCGATGGCGGCCAAGGCCATGCGGTACGCGCGGTCATGAAAACCACCGCCATCGGTATCATCATGCTCCGGGCGCGCCGCGACCAAGGTCGACGGATTGCCGGAAGCTTCGGCGGCAAGACCCGGATGCCGGTCGAGCAACACCGCCGGGCGGTTCCGCCGCGCGAGCGCGTCGGCCACCGCGCACCCGGCGATCCCGGCGCCGAGGATGGCGATCCGGCCAGGCGATGAAACCGGCACCGGCATGGCGTACCACGGTGGAATACGCGAGGGTTGCGGCGGGCCGAGAAAATTACCAGTGAGGCTCGCCTCGTTGGAGCCGAAACTAGGCCCCGTGTGAGTCGAAAACCCAACGTCTTCAAGACCCCGGTGTAGCGCGTCGGCGGCAGTGAGGGTCGCCAACGTCGCCTCGGGCGCGCTGAGCCGCGCGATCTCGGCGAAGACCTCCGGCGACCACATGGCCGGATTGCGCGCCGGCGCGAACCCGTCGAGGAACCAGGCATCGACCCGCGCCTCGGCCTCGCCCAGGACGGTCGCCGCGTCGCCAACCAGCAGGGTCAGCGCCACCCGCCCGCTGTCGAGCCAAACCCGATGGAACCCCTTATGTACCGGCGGATAAACTTCGGCCAACTGTTTTGTCAGCGTGGCCAGTTCCGAGCATGGGGCCAAACAATGTAGCAACTGCTCGCGCGATAACGGAAATCCCTCAACTGACAGATAGTGCAATCGGGCCGATGGTGGCGCGGTCTCTCGCCACAGTTGCCAGGTAGCGAGAAAATTAAGGCCACTGCCGAAGCCGGTTTCCCCGATAACGAAAAGATCACGGTCGCGCCAAGCCTGCGGCAACCGGTTACCCCCAAGAAACACCTGCCGAGCCGCTGCTAACCCGTGCGAGCCGAAGGGATAGAGGTCGGCGAAGCGGTCCGAGGTCGGGCTCGTGGCATTATTCCACACCAGACGTGGATCCAGATTGCCGGGCACGGTCGGGCGTGGGTTTTTTTCGGGAGGGTGGTAATAGGCGCCGGCCTTGGACGGGGTGACTTTCATCGGGTCAGCATGCATTCTGCGGCTCAAGGCTTCAACCACACTAAAACGCGAGTGAGCCATGTCCGATAACGACGGCCAATTTCTCCCGGAAGACGAGCAGAAGCGCATGGCGTTGAGGATGATCCTGGAAGTCTGGGAGGATGCGCTCGCCCAGGGCGTGGCTGCCGAGATGGTCGCCTCTTCCGCGATCTTTGCGGCGCTCACCGATATGATTGAAAGCTATGGCGAGGAAACCGTCGCCGAGATGGTGGCCGAATGGCCGCATCGGATTCGCGAGGGCGAGTTCACCCTCTCCGACGATGCCCAGTTCTGAGCGGGACTGAATCTAACGGCAAAAAGCGAGTATCCGTTCAAAGGCCTCCGCCGCGCCCATATGGCCGCCGATGGCCTGCATCACCATTTGTCGATAGTTGATGTCACCCGAGCCATCGGCGCCGGTAATCAATGTCCGGATGATACCCTTGCCCTGTCAAAACGCCCGTTCGGACGGAAATTTAAGTTCGGCAGTGTGTCCAGGCCGTGGCTCTGCAGCAAGCGCCTAAGAGAATGGAAACATAGTGTTTCCCAAAAGCGCCCCTTGGCGGAAAACCAGGTGCGCCGTCCTGCCGATAGATAGCGTCGCGGAACTGCTAGCGACGTTCGGGTTGTCGCGTCAGGGCGAGGGTTGGCACTGATCTCAAACGATCAGAAAAGCCGCTAAACCCCGTGATAGCCTCGATACCACTCGACGAAGCGGGGGATCCCGACCTCAATCGTCGTTGTCGGCGCGTAGCCGAGGTCCCGGGTGCTGGCGTCGATATCGGCCCAGGTTTGCAGCACGTCACCGGGCTGTAGTGGGCGGTAATCGATCACCGCCTGGCGTCCACAGGCTTGCTCGATTACCCGGATATAGTCCATCAACGGCACCGACCGGTTGTTGCCAAAATTATAGAGCCGGTGCGGCGTGCCCGCCTCGTTGTTCCCAGCCCCGCAATCCCCAACCCCGTTATCCTCATGTGGCGGTGTGTCGAGTGCAGTGACGACGCCGGTCACGATATCGTCGATATACGTGAAATCTCGGCTCATCTTGCCATTGTTAAAGACCTGGATGGTCTGGCCGTTGATGATCCGGCTGGTGAAGATATAGGGCGACATATCGGGTCGTCCCCAGGGGCCATAAACGGTAAAGAAGCGCAGCCCAGTCGAGGGGATGCGATAGAGATGGGCATAGGAATGCGCCATCACCTCGCCAGCCTTCTTGGTGGCACCGTAGAACGAAACCGGATGGTCGGTGCGCTGCTCCAGGGAAAACGGCATCTGGCGATTGGCGCCATAGACCGAGGAGGAGCTGGCATAGACGAAACTCCGGCAGCCGCCGGACCGCCCCATCATCGCCCGGCACGTCTCCATCATCACCAGCTGGCCGGTCAGGTTCGAGGTCAAATAGTCGACGGGTTGCTCAATCGAATAGCGCACCCCGGCTTGGGCTCCCAGATGGACCACTCGGTCGATGTCGGGATGGCGCTGGATCAGACCGAGCATCGCGTCGCGATCGGAGAAGTCCAGCTTCTCAAATGTGAACCCGTTGGCGTCTTTAAGTGTGGCCAGCCGCGCATGCTTCAACGCCGGATCGTAATAGGCGTTGATCACGTCGACGCCGATCACCTGCTCGCCCCGGTCGAGCAGGCGCCGCGCGGTGTGCATGCCGATGAACCCGGCAACGCCGGTCAGTATGATGGACATGGATGGCTCCAGGCGAATCTATCACCCTGGTTATGCCGCATCAACGCGCTGCGGCCAAGAGTAGAGCGGGCGTGTCGCGCGGTCTGAGGTTGTTGTGGTGGATTCCAGATGAAGTAATCTGACCTAAAATCAGCGATTTCCGGACTGTTTCATGCGCAATTTGCGCGAAGCCCCGGATCAAGGTTGCGTTTTTCAACCGTCTCCAATCGCTTCGATTGTCGTGCCCGTCCTGTCGTCGTACCATTGTCGCTCACTCGAAGCCGCCCCGCACCCCAGTTGGGCACGGAGAAAACATCATGACACTCGCAGCCGTCTCGCTTGACGACAAATATGCTCTTGAACAAGGGCGGGTGTACCTCACTGGCGTTCAGGCGCTGGTGCGCCTGCCGATGCTGCAACGCCAGCGTGATGTGAAGGCCGGGCTGAATACTGGCGGCTTTATCTCCGGCTATCGCGGTTCGCCGGTTGGCGGTTATGACCAGCAACTTTGGCGGGCGCGGGACTTTTTGAAGCGCCATCACATCCACTTTCAGCCCGGCGTGAACGAAGATCTGGCCGCCACGGCGATTTGGGGCAGCCAGCAGAGCAACCTGTTTCCGGATGCCAAGTTCGACGGCGTCTTCGCCTATTGGTATGGCAAGGGGCCGGGTGTCGACCGCTGCGGTGATGTGTTCAAGCATGGCAACATGGCTGGCCCGGCCACCCATGGTGGCGTGCTGCTGATTGCGGGCGATGATCACGCGGCGAAATCCTCGACCGTGCCACATCAGAGCGAATACGCCTTCATGGACGCGAGTATCCCGGTGTTAAACCCGGCCGGTGTCCAGGAAATCCTGGATTTCGGTATTCTTGGCATGGAGATGTCGCGGTTTTCCGGCTGCTGGGTGGCCTTCAAGACCACCGCTGAAAATATGGACAGCTCAAGCTCGATTGATGTCGATCCTGCGCGAATCCAGATCAATTTACCCCAATTCGAGATGCCTGAGGGTGGTCTCAACATCCGTTGGCCGGATGACTGGATGGAGCAGGAGCGCCGTCTGCATCAGCACAAGCTTAACGCCGTGCGAGGTTTCGCCCGCGCCAATGGTCTCGACCGCATCATCATCGATACCGACAAGCCCCGGCTTGGCATCGTGACCACCGGAAAATCCTATCTCGATACCCGCCAGGCCTTGGACGAGCTTGGGATCAGCGATGAAATGGCCAGCGCGATCGGCGTCCGGCTTTATAAGGTTGGTATGCCCTGGCCGCTGGAACCCGAGGGTGCTCGCAGCTTCGCCGATGGGGTCGAGGAAATCCTGGTCATCGAGGAAAAGCGGGCGCTGATCGAGAATCAACTGAAGGAACAGCTTTATCACGACGACCGAGCTAGTCGGCCCCGGGTCGTCGGTAAGTTTGACGAGACCGGGGCTTGGATGCTCCCCTCGGCCGGAGAACTGAACCCAACCCTTATCGCCCGAGTGATCGCCGCCCGGATCGCTTGCTTCCACGCCAGCCCGGCGATCACCGATCGCCTGAAATTCCTCGATGCCAAGGAAGCCCAACTGGTCAAACCGAAGACTGATTTCGCCCGCACCCCGTATTTCTGCTCTGGTTGCCCGCACAACACTTCGACCAACGTGCCCGAGGGCAGCCGCGCCACCGCCGGCATCGGTTGTCACTTCATGTCGGTATGGATGGATCGCAACACCTCGACCTATACCCATATGGGGGCCGAGGGCACGCCGTGGATCGGCCAGGCGCCGTTCACCGATACTAAGCATATATTCGCCAATCTTGGCGATGGCACCTATACCCATTCAGGCTTACTGGCGATCCGCGCGTCGGGCGCCGCCGGGGTTAATATCACCTATAAAATTCTCTACAATGATGCCGTGGCGATGACCGGCGGGCAACCCGCCGACGGTGGCTTCACGGTGCCGCAGATTGCCGCTCAGGTCGCGGCCGAGGGCGCCGGCGAGGTCCGCATCGTTACCGACGAGCCGGACAAATACGCGATCGGCACGAAATGGCCGGAAGGCACAATTATCCATCACCGCGACGAGCTTGATCAGGTGCAGCGCGAATTGCGCGAGGTCGAGGGGTTGACGGTGCTGATCTATGACCAGACCTGCGCCGCCGAAAAGCGCCGGCGCCGCAAGCGCGGAACGATGATCGACCCGCCGAAACGCATCTTTATCAATGAGATGATCTGCGAGGGTTGCGGCGATTGCGGCGTCGTCTCGAACTGCGTCTCGGTCGCCCCGATCGAGACCGAGTATGGCCGCAAGCGTGGCATCGATCAGTCCGCCTGCAATAAGGACTATTCCTGCACCAAGGGTTTCTGCCCAAGCTTCGTCAATGTGATCGGCGGTACGGTCCGTAAATCCAAGGCCGTCGACGCCAGCGGTCCGGACCTGTTTGAGGTGTTGCCAACTCCCGAACAGCCCAAGCTTGATCGGCCCTATGGGGTCATGGTCACCGGGATCGGTGGTACCGGCGTGGTGACCATCGGCGCTCTGATGGGCATGGCAGCGCATATAGAGGGTAAGGGCGTCTCGGTGCTCGACATGACCGGATTAGCCCAGAAGGGGGGTGCGGTGATCAGCCATATCCGGATAGCCAAGACACCCGAGGACCTGCATGCCGTGCGCATCGCCGCCGGCAGCGCCCGGCTGATGCTGGCCTGTGACATGGTGACCGCCGCCAGTGTCGAGGGCCTCTCGAAGGTTTCCACCGAAGAGACCACCGCGATCGTCAACACCCAGCAGACAATGACCGGCGCGTTTACCCGCGACCCGGATCTTGCCTTCCCCGGCGATGCCTTTCAGGACGCGATCCGCACCGCCACGGGCGAAAACTCGACCCATTTTGTCGACGCCACCCGGATCGCCACAAGCCTGTTGGGTGACAGTATCGCGGCCAATCTGTTCATGCTTGGCTATGCGGTCCAGAAGGGCCAGATCCCGCTTTCGCTCGAAGCGATCGAAAAGGCGATCGAGTTGAACGCGGTCGCCGTCGACTTCAACAAGCAGGCGCTGCTCTGGGGTCGCCGGGCGGCGCATGACCTGGCTGCCGTGGAACGCCTCGCCACCCCGTCGACACCTAAGCCGGTGCATCGCGAGATCGCTGGCACGCTTGAAGAAATGATCGACAAGCGGGTCGCGTTCCTAACCTCCTATCAGAACAAGGCCTATGCGGATCGCTATCTCACCATAGTCCGTAAGATCGAGACGGCGGAGCGTAACAAGACCCCTAGCCTCGACGGGCTGAGCGAGATGGTGGCCCGCTATGCCTTCAAGCTGATGTCCTATAAGGACGAGTATGAGGTCGCGCGGCTGTATAGCGATGGCACGTTCCTGCGCCAATTGACCGAACAATTTGAGGGCAATTACAAGATTGAGTTCAGCCTCGCCCCGCCTTTGTTCTCCGAGCGTGATCCCGAAACCGGTCATTTGAAGAAAAAGACCTTTGGCGCCTGGATGATGCCGGCCTTCCGCCTGCTTGCCTCGATGAAGGGGGTGCGCGGCACTACCTGGGATATCTTTGGCAAGACAGCCGAGCGCAAGGTGGAGCGACAGTTGATCGAGGATTATCTGGCGCTGATGGAAGAGGTCGCGGACAATCTAGACCGAGAAAATCACGCCGCCGCGGTTGATCTGGCCAGCATACCGGAACAGATCCGCGGCTTTGGTCATGTGAAGGATCGCCACTTGATGACCGCTAAGGCGCGCGAGGCTCAGGCCCTGACCGCCTTTCGCGACCCCGCCGCCGCTCGGAATGCCGCCGAGTAGCGGGAGCGGGGTTCGGGAATCAAGCAGCGGGAATCAGGCTTCGGCTGATGATTTCCTTCATGATTTCGGACGATCCGCCGGCGATCCGGGACATCCGGGCATCGGCCCAGGCCTTGGCGATCGGAACCTCCGCCATATAGCCAAAGCCGCCATGCAGTTGCAGGCAATCGTCGACCACACGGTTCAGCTCTTCGGTCGCGTGCAGTTTGGCGACCGCCGCATCCTCCGAGGTCAGCTTGCCGTCCATGTGCAACTCGATACAGCGATCGATGAAGGTTTGGGTCACCATGGCCGTGGTTTTCACCTCGGCAAGCTTGAAACGGGTGTTCTGGAAGTCGGCGATACGGCGACCGAAGGCCTTGCGATCGCTGGTATAGCTCAAGGTCTCGTCCAGGGCTGCGTGGATCGAGGCGGCGCAGCGTACGGCGACCACCAGGCGTTCCTGCGAGAGTTGCTGCATCAATTGCGCAAAACCGCGACCTTCCTGGCCGAGAAGATTGGTGATCGGTACTCGAACATCCTCGAAGAACAGTTCGGAGGTGTCCTGAGCATGACAGCCGAGTTTGTCCAGATTACGGCCGCGCTGAAATCCCTCGCGGCCTCCTTCGACCAGGATCAGCGACACCCCCTTGCCGCCTAGGGTCGGGTCGGTCTTGCAGGCGAGGATATAGAGATCGGCGATCTGGCCATTGGAAATATAGACCTTCTGGCCATTGATCACGAAGTGATTGCCGTCGCGATCTGCCCGGGTCTGGATCGCCTGAAGATCCGATCCCGCTGCCGGTTCGGTCATGCCGATCGCGAGGATGGTCTCGCCGGAGACTGCCTTGGGCAGCCATTTGTGCTTTTGCTCTTCGTTGCCATAGGCCTGGATATAGGGTGCGATAATATCCGAATGCAGGGCGAAGGCCGGGCCGCTGGCCCCGACCTTGGCCAGTTCCTCGATAACGATCGTACTGTGCAGGAAGTCGCCGCCCGGCCCACCATATTCCTCCGGTACCGAGCAACAAAGCAGGCCGTGTGCACCGGCGGCGCACCAGACGTCTCGGCTGACGACCCCGTCTTTTTCCCAGGCGTCGTGATATGGCACGATCTCCTTTTCGACGAAGCGGCGCACAGACTCCCGGAATATCTTGTGCTCCTCGGAAAACAGCGTTCTAGGAAGCATTCGTGGACTCTCCCTCGCTCACCATGGGTGATCCGTTAGCTGATCACGCAGGCGATGGAATTCATTATTCATATCAAGTATTTGTATCATCGTAATCGGATCTCGGGGCAACCCGCAAGGCCGCGATGGCAGAATGCCGGACAGCGGTGACGTTGAGAACTTTGGGGAGTGAGCAAGATGTCGAGCGGCAAGTTGTTGGAAGGCAAGGTTGCTTTGGTTACGGGTGCGGGACGGGGCATTGGCCGCGACTATGCGTTGGCCTTTGCGGCGTCGGGCGCGAAGATTTTGGTGAATGATCTTGGGGGCACCACCCAGGGTGAGGGCGCGGATCGTATCCCGGCCATGGAAGTGGCCAAGGAGATCGAGGATGCCGGCGGCACGGCGGTGGTCAATTTCAACAGTGTTGCCGACTTCAGCGCCGCCCAGGGCATGGTCGATCAATGCATGGAGGAACTTGGTGGACTTGATATCGTCGTCAACAATGCCGGTATTTTGCGCGACGTAATCTTCCACAAAATGACCGAGGAAGATTGGGACTCGGTGATCTCGGTGCATCTGAAGGGCAGCTTCAGCGTCAGCCGCGCCGCCGCCACGGTGTTTCGCGAGCAACAGTCCGGCTCCTTTATCCACATGACCTCAACCTCCGGGCTGATTGGCAACTTTGGCCAGGCGAACTATGCCGCCGCCAAGCTAGGCATCGCTGGGCTGTCGAAATCGATCGCGCTGGACATGGGGCGGTTCAACGTGCGCTCCAACTGTATCTCGCCGTTTGCCTGGAGCCGGATGATCGGAACCATTCCGATTGCCGACGAGGCGCAGCGCGACCGGATCGAGAAACTGAAAACCATGACCACGGCCAAGATCGCGCCAGTAGCGGTGGCGCTTTGTGCGCCGGAATCCACAGTCACCGGCCAAATCTTCGGGGTGCGCAACAACGAAATCTTCCTGATGGGCCAGTCGCGACCGATCCGCTCGGTTCATCGCAGTGAGGGTTGGACGCCGGAGACTGTGCTGAACCATGCGATCCCGTCGATGCAAGCCAGCTTCTATCCGCTCGACCGCTCGCAGGACGTGTTCAGTTGGGATCCGATCTGATCAGCCGATCCTTCCGGGATCTTGCCGGTAAGTGAACCACTGAACGAAATGGAGCCAGGACATGGCAAACGGAGAACGTGAGCTGCCTCGGCCGACGCCGGAGACGCAGAATTTCTGGGACGGCACCAAGGCGGGGGAGCTGCGCCTTCAGCAATGTGGTGATTGTGAGAATGTCTATTTTCCGCCGCGCCACTTTTGCCCGGGCTGCGGATCGAAGAGTGTCGCGGTGCTGAGGGCCTCGGGCCGCGCCACCTTGCACAGCTACGTCATCTCGCATCTGCCGGCGCCAGGCTTTGAGCCGCCCTATGCAATCGCTGTGGCTAAGCTCGACGAAGGACCGAAGATGATGTGCAACATCGTCGACTGCCCGCAGACCCCGGTGGCTTTGGTGATCGACATGCCGCTTGAGGTCAGCTTCGAGAAGATCAATGACGACATCACCTTGGCCCAGTTCAAGCCGGTCAGAGGACAATGAGATGAAGCGCAATTCCGTTGCCATCGTCGGCGCCGCCGAGACCACCGAGCTGGGCAAGGTTCCGACTATGTCCCAGGTGCAGTTGCACGCCGACGCGGCGCTAAACGCGCTCGCGGATGCGGGCCTGAAGCTCTCTGACATCGACGGGGTCGCCACCGGCGGTCATAACGCCGTCGAGATCGCGCATTACCTGGGCATCGTGCCAAAATGGCTCGACGGCACTTCGGTTGGCGGTTGTTCGTTCATGTTGCTGGTTCGCCATGCCGCCGCGGCGATCAACGAAGGACTCTGTAACACCGTGCTGATCACCCATGGCGAGAGCGGTCGGTCGGGCTTGGGACGCCATGGCTCGTCGATCTTTCCGTCGTTGTTTCAACAACAGTTCGAGCGACCCTTTGGCGTTACCCGTCCCCCGACCATGTTCACCATTCCGGTGCTGCGCTACATGAAGGACTTTGATCTGAGCGAGGAAACCTTGGCCATGGTCCCGGTGGTGCAGCGAGAATGGGCCGGCAAGAACCCGCGTGCCAGTTTTAAGGACCCGATCACCGTCGACGATGTGCTGAACTCGAAGATGATCTGCTATCCGTTCCGGCTGCTGATGTGTTGTCTGGTGACTGATGGTGGCGGGGCGTTGATCCTGACCAAAGCGGATCGCGCTAAGGACATGCCGCAAAAGCCGGTCTATATCCGCGGTACCGGCGAGAGCGCAGAAACGCCGATGATCAGCCAGATGGCCGATTTCACCTCCTCGGCGGCATTTAAGGTTTCCGGCCAGCAGGCATTTGAATCCGCCGGGATCAGTCACTCTGACGTTGATCATCTGATGATCTATGACGCGTTCGCGCATCTGCCGATCTACGGACTCGAGGATCTCGGCTTCGTCGGCCGGGGCGAGGCGGGTCCGTTCATCGCCGACGGCAACACTAGGCCCGGTGGCAAGCTGCCGATGAACACCAATGGCGGCGGCCTCAGCTATATGCATTCCGGCATGTACGGCATGTATGCGCTGCAGGAAGGTGTCCGGCAAATGCGCAGCACCGCCTCGGCCCAGGTTCCGGGCGCCGAAATCTCGGTGGTCCATGGCGTCGGGGGCATGTTTAGTGCCAGCGGCACGATTGTGATGACCAACGTGGCGTAACGGTAGGATTGATTGGGGAGTGGGCGGGTTGGTTCACTTCCCCAAGACTTTTTCCGCAACCCGAAAACCGATATGAAAACCCTGCCCGTCACGGTGAACTTGCTCGGGCATGGGGCCTCCCGTTCGCGAGTACGATGGGTGAGATTTTACCGACCGGATGACAGTCACGATAGGGCAAGCCGGGGGCGGCGCATCGCCAGGTGACCATCCTCTATTTTTCGTCATCCCACCATCGTCCCCCCGCTGTGTAGTCACGTTCCAAGTGCAACACGGTTAAGGGTCTTGGTGAACAGCTCGCTTGGGGTTTTGAAGCCGAGGTAGGAAACGCCGGAGCCTGCCGATGGGGTTCTCGATCCCTCCTTTCTGCCACGGCGCTTAGAGATTAC
>Ga0209501_10000088_pt1 | contig 119743 bp, 111 predicted proteins | sample ArcticOcean_MG_C_4_FD_187434 | JGI IMG/M metagenome (GOLD analysis project Ga0209501, IMG submission 187434) | Marine microbial communities from western Arctic Ocean - ArcticOcean_MG_CB4_134 (SPAdes) (version 2) | ecosystem: Environmental > Aquatic > Marine > Oceanic | place: Arctic Ocean... | reverse complement strand
AGGATGATCACCTCGCCCAACGGACTCACCACACAATTACTCTGGATCGCTCTCCATCAGGCCTTCGAAGTCAACCGCCTCACGGATTCAGGATCGACCTATCCCAATGTGTTCGGTTGATCGCCATAACTGCGACGTATTTGCCATCCACCGAGGTCAACGAACTGAAGAACCACGACCAACACAAATCCAAGAAACGCAAGCCAATAACCCATCTCCCAGTTTATTTGTACTAAGACCTCACATCCTTTCCCTCTCTCCCCCCTTCCTCCATCCGTGATATTCGGCCCAGGACTGGATGCGTTGAGAAACGAGATTCCAGCCGTCGCGGGGCAGATTAACGACGACATCGCGGCGGAACGACTCGTGATTGTCGCGAGCGAAGTCGGCGTCGGTGGCGCTGCTCAGCATCGCGAATGCCAGATTTGAAACTTCCGTTGCCCGCGAACTCGACGATTGCCCCCATTCGAAGCCTTTTCCGCCACCGTCGTCAGACAGTACTTCGACATCGCCATTCGTCAGGACGAACACCGTCGTGCCGTATACCGACCGATCGGTGACGTACGCACGGCCCTGTGGTCTTGTACTCGTGTATGAACGGTCTGCCAGCAATGGGGCTCCCTTCGGACGCAGGTGCTAGATTCTAAGTGCTGGGTTTCGGGTGTCAGGTGTCAGCAGGACCGATCATCGCTATGCTTCGTACTGATGCTTGAAACCCGATGACCACCACCCTCGCTTCATGCACCTGCATTAGAACAAATGTATACATTCAAGTGGGTTGTTGTCAACCCGTGCGGCGTGTACAATCGTGTGAGCTAACCATAGATGTGGAGACACATGGTTTGAGGTGTGAGGTTTTAGGTCGGCGCGTCAATATACGCTCGTGCCCAGGGTCGGCACTGGGGCACGACCCCTACGAGTCAAAAGGTGCGCGCGTCATCCGAAACCCGGAACCTGACGCCCGATACCCAGTCTTCTCCCGCCAACACCCAGCACCCCCCCCATGCCACGTAAGAAACAAGCCAACGAAGGTATCGCCCAACGCATCCGCGAGGCGCGCGAAAGATCCGGGCTGAGTCAGCCGGAGGTCGAGCAGCATATCGGCAAGGCCAAGAACGCCGTCTCCCGTTGGGAGCGGGCACAGGCGCAGATCGACGCCTCGGACCTGGGAAAACTGGCTGCGCTATTCGGCGTCTCAGCGGACTGGCTTCTCGGCGTCGACGACGCCTTCACGCCGGAGGAATCGGAGCTTTTACAGGATTACCGTGAGGTGTCGCCCACCCTGCGCGCATCCACTCTTGCAGGCTTGCGAGCAGGACTGCGGATGGAACGCGATCTGTCAGAATGACCCCGTGTGTCGGGAGCGTCGTACCCTCCGGCACTGTAACCGTGATTGCTATGGTCACACGGGTAGTCTTCATGTTCTATATCAGAACGTGTGTTCTATGAGAATCCTACTACGATAGCCCTCAAGATGCAAGTATCCTGGCGGCATTTTCTTGAACGCGCGACGATGTGAATAAATTGTGGATTATTTGTGGATATTTTTGTGTAGTACCCTAATCCGTCCACCGTCGATCCCTGCCCAGGGTCGGCACTGGGGCACGACCCCTACAAGGCGATGACAATCAATTCCTCCCGCAGTCGTTGGCTTCGACGCCACGGGGTATGCAGCTGCGGTTTCGGAGGGAGGTCTTTTTCGCGTCCAGGGCCGCCTTTACTTCTGCGGCGGTCTCGGTAGATATCCAGGTCGTCCAGGTGTCCTCATTTTCCTTGAGGTATTTTATTGAGGCCGCGCCAGGAGTCAGGCCGACACGCCCGAAGGTCACGTTCTTAGCGATGTCTGCGATGACCTGGTCGCCCGGACTGACCACGCCGAGGAACTCGACTAGATCGGGTGCGCGCTCGCTCATGCTGGGGTGCATGATGATGCGGATTTCTTGTGTGGTCGTGAACAACGAGCCTCTGTCGATCACGATGCCATTTTCCACAGCGCCTTCGAGCCACGAGGCCACGCCGGCGTCGCCCTTGTCGACCTCGAACACCAGGTCGATCTCTCCCTTCTCGATGGCGTTGCGGTATTCGCTTGGCTCCATGTCGATAAGCTCGACGGTATAGCCGTAGCCCCAGACCATGATGTAGCCGATGAGGTTATTTTCCAGTGCGAGGGCTTTGTCCTGCCAGTTGGCGATCTTGATGATGTCCTTGCCCGCGATATCCAGTACAGTCTGCGAATCGCTCGACCGAGTGCCTTCGATCTCGACAGCCTGCTCGGGGGCGCGGATAGCGGTCGGCAACGGCGTCGGCGTGGGGGTCCCGCGATCTTGCTGATTAATCAGCGGACTTTCCCGCGACGAAGAGCATGCGACGGCGAGCGCGGCGAGGATGGCAATGAGGGTGAAAAGTACGGCGTTGGATTGCCCGGATGATCGATTGAGCATGTGCCGACACCTCCAAAGTCTGAACGATATCACTCTATCAAACTGAAAAACGCATCACGCAACTCGACGACGAATTGGCTGATGTAGAGACCATCAGCCGCGTCCATGGTGTCCCCATCTATGCCGCCGTGCATGATCGACGCCGCGTTAATCGGGTTGCACTCGTCACCGCCCGTGCCTGTGGCCCGTAGCTGCAGGATGCACTGCGCCAAAAAGAGCCTGTCGGTCGCCCGCACCTGTCCGTCGGGCCGCACGTCGCCTCGCTGGTAGGTGTTGGACTGTTGAAACTCCTGGTTGTAAATCGTACCCGTGCCGCCCTCGGTGATTTGCAGGTTGTTCAGCGTGAACTGCGTGCTGCTGGCATTGCTGCCGGTTAGCCGGACGACGATCTTTGCGAGGATAAGCGGCGTTGTCGTCGCAGGTGTCGTGGTCGAGCCGGATATGGTCAACTGCCCCGGCGTCGTAGCCGAGTCGAAGGTAGTGCTGCCCGCGAATTCGGTGACCGCACGAACGTCCAGGATATCGACTAACTCGGTGTCGAAGGCGAGCGTGGCTGCGAACGATTGGATACCGCCAGGCAACTCGAAGCTGAGATCCCCTCCCTGGAATTTGAATCGCTCGACCCGGAGCTCGGCAACGGCGACACCGTCGCTATCGAGCGCCGGTATCAGGCTCGATTCTGCGACAATTCCGTTGTCGTCGTCGAGGATGGTGATGGTGGCGCTGGTCGGCGGCGAGATCGGGATCGCACCAAGCGAAGACGACCCGTCAATCAGGCTAACTCCAAATGTCTCATCCCCTTCGATGATGTCGTCGCCATTAATCGTGAAAGTTGCCATACCCGTGGTGCTGCCCGACGAGATAACAGTAGACCCAAGCTCCAGAACATAGTCGCCGTCCGGAGTGGCAGTAATTCCGACCGTGTCATAGGTTACAGTGACATCTACGTCAAGGGCTTTGGACAGCAGCACAACGACTTCAGCGGTTGCCGTCGTGCCTGCCCCGCCTTCGATGATCGACGCAGGTCCCACAATGCTCACAGTCGGCAACGGATCGTCGTTCAGGATCGTGACGATGCTCGTAGCACTTGTAATAGTCGGCTGCGGGCCGTTGTCCTGCGCCAGGGGGTTGGACAGGACGACTGAAAATGTTTCGTCCAGTTCGTAGCGGTCATCCCCTATGATCTCAACCTGTACCGTGCCAGTGAGAGTATCAGCCGGAATCGTCAGGCTCCCGCCCGTGACTTCGACATAGTCGCCGTTTGCAACGGTCGCCGAGCCGTCGGCAGTGTCGTACTGAACAGTGATGGGCAAGCCGCTGAGACCCGACAGCGTCACTTCGATATCGGTGGCGGTCGTCTCGCCTGGGCCGCCCTCAGCGATAGACAAGGTCTCTTGAATAGACAGCGTTGGCGGATCGTCGTCGTTCTGTATTGTCACGGTAGTTGTGCCATCGATGATGTCGAGCGACACGGCTGTATCCTGAATTGCCGCACTCGTAATCACTATGTGAAGATTCTCGTCGTGCTCCCAGCGTGCGTCACCGAGGACCTCGACTTGCAACGTGCCCTCGGTACTCCCGGCGGGTATCGTCAGGAGGCCGTCGACGACTGGTGTATAGTCGGAATCAGCCGTCGTGGCCGTCCCGTCCGATGTCTCGAAGCGTATGTCGACTGGTAAGTCGATTGCCGTCGATAGCGATACGTCAATGTCGATTGTAGTAACCGCTCCGTCACCTCCCTCGTCTACCGTGACCGTTGCAGTGCCGGTTAGCGTCGGGGACGCGATCACGACCGTCTCCTCGGTCGCGGTGTCGTTCGCGGCGTTCGGATCAATCTCCAAGCTGGTCACGCTGGCCGTGTTCGTGATGGTGCCAGTTGTGCCGGACTGCGGCGTCACGTCTATCGCCACGTCTGCGCTCGCGCCATTGGCCATGTCGCCGACAGCGCAGGTCACCGTATGCGACGGCCCATCGTAGGCGCAGCCCTGCGCCGCCGAGTCGAAGGTTAGCTCCGCCGGAAGCTGGTCGCTCACCACGACGCCAAAAGCGTCTTCCGGGCCGTCGTTCGTGACGGTTATGGTGTACGTAAACGGTGTCCCCGCAACCACGGGGTCGCGCGAGTCGGTCTTGGCGATTGAGAGATCTGTGGTTCGGGCGACGCGGATGGTGGCGTCGACCGCGATGGATGGAACGGACTGCGGGGGGAACTGTGCGTCGCCGAGAACCAAGCCATCCAAGGAGAAGATTCCGTCGCCCGACGGAGCGTCAACATTTACATCGAATGTAAACATCCAAAATGCCAGGGGGGAACCTGATTGGCCGTTCGAGCACCCTAGAGCGATGTTATACCTTCCGGCAAACGGCTCGAAGGTGGTTTGCAAACAACCTACAAAAGCAGAGTCCGCTTCTGCTCCGGTAAGAACAAATCGAGTGGGGTCATATACGAGACCAAATTGTATGCCGCCGAGATTTTGCCCACTATCCCCTTGAACCTGTACTTCTATCGTGTCTCCCAGCCCTCCAACATCGGGTGCGACCACTCTGACGGTTACTGGACTATGCAGTGTCGTATCGACCGTTGCCGTGTCGTTGGCTGGATTCGGATCGTCCTGGTCCGCAGCCACCGAGACCGTGTTCGTCTGAACACCCTCGGCAAACGGCAATAGTTCGACTCCGATCACTTTAGATCCACTAGCGCCGCTCGCCAGAGTATTGATGAAGCAAGTGATCGTCCCGGAGTTGTGGAAACAATTGCCAGCATTCGTCTCCAACACGACGTGGCTTGGGAGTACGTCGGTGATCACGACATTGGTAGCCTCGGCGGGGCCGTTATTCGTCACAGTAATCGAGTAGTTAAACGTACCACTAAGTCCGGCGGGCTCTATAGACGCGGTCTTGGTGATCGACAGGTCGGCTGTTGGAGTGAGGCTTACCGCGCCACTGAAGGGAGAGGCTGGCAGCTTGACGAGGGCTTCGTCCGCGAGATCGACCTGGGCTATGGTTATATCTGTGCTGGCAATCGCTGCGACCGTCGCGCTGTCGAAGGTGACCGTCCACAACACGAGAGGCGTGCCGTCTGTGCCGTTCGCGCACAGCAGACCAAGCTCCAGTGTTCCTGATACCGCTGTGTCGTTATCGTCGATACATCCAGTGAATGCCGAGTTGGGCACGGCCTGAACGAAGGTTAGCAGCGTCGGGTCGTAGGTCAGAGTGAGGTCTACCCCAGCAAGGTCAAGTACAGCTTCTGCAATGACATTGATCTCGAAGCGCGTCCCCCCCTGAACAGACGCCGGAGCGTCGGGCCGCACGACGATCGTTTCTTGCGCCGACGCGGATCGACCAGAGTTGAGCGCGAACACTCCGCCCGTGACGACCAATAGGGTCAGAATGGCGAGCAGCGCTGGGATGGGCCGCAGGCGGGCACGCCATCGGCCTGCACCGCCTACAAAAGAGTAGCTCATGAATGGTTCTACGTTACTGAGCCGTCAGAGGTTGTGTCAATGCCGAGGGCGGGACTCTTATCCCGATTGAGGGGGGAGAGCTAGACCTGTCCTGAGCCGAATTGAAGGAGTGGGGGTGACGGCGCTGTTCTGCCACGCAAAGCGGCCCGACCTACACCATAGTAACCTCAACCCGCCCGTCCTTTCTGATGTGCCGCAGTTCGACGCCGCGTTCGCTCAGGCGCGGGCCGATCAGGACGGTGCGATGGCAGTTGGAAGGGTCTTCCTCGGCGCACATTATCGCAGTCGTCAGGCCTTCGGACTGTACAAGCAACTCCTCGATGCCCTCGGCGTACTGCGGGGTAGAGCCGATCTTGCCGTAGTCGGGCTTGCCGCCACGGTCGTACATCTCCTTGTTCAGCGGCCTGGCACCCAGCTTCTCGCCGAGGAAGACGTAGTCGATTCCAGCTTCCTCACAGAGTGCGGGGAGCCGCCGCTTGTTGGCAAAAGGCGCATGTCGGCTAACCGGCCGCGACCGCACATCCACCAGCCGCTGGATCTCATGCTCCTCTACAAGGGCATGAAACGCCCCCCAATCGTGGTTGCTGTGGCCGATGGTGTAGATGGGGTTCATTCGTTAGACTCTTCTCTCCTTTAGGGGGGAGGGATGCAAAGGGGAGCACTGCGTTGTCTCTACGTGCTCTGCGATTAAGCCCTCGGAAGCGGGAGAGAAACTTCCTTGCCACGGGCGGCAGAGGCGAAGGCGCCCATGAGTATCTCGACGGGCTGCGCGGCCTCGCGGGCGGTGATGTCGGGGCGTCTGCCCGTCTCTATGGCATCGACGAAGGCGGCGATATCGTCGACCATCACGTCGCGGTCGGCACCGACTGAACGCCAGCGGTTGCGCGGCATCATTGTGCGACGCCCGCCTGTCGAACTCCACATGCCCATCGGGTCGAAAGCGTCACGCTCCGGCTCGACGAAGTTGGGGTCGTTGTTGTAGACCTCTATGCGCGGGCGGTAGGCATCGAAGGTGGCCGTTGCCTTGTCGCCCACGAGGACGATGCGCTGCACACCGCCGTGAGGGTGACTCATGTAACCAAAGCGACCAGCAACAATGGACGCGGTAACCCCGCCTTCAAGCTGCATCGAGATGGAGCCGAAATCCTCGACGTCGTTGGCAGCGTGCTCGGCGAAAAAGTAGTTACCGGTCAGGGCTGTGACCGCTTGGGCCTTGAAGCCCGTGAGCCAGTGGATGAGCGTCAGAGGGTAAACACCGATGTCGAACATTTCGCGCTTCGACTCGACGAAGGTGAATTTTTCGATACGCTCCTTTTCCTGTCGGACCGTGCCTTTTGGAACAGTGCCAGCCGAGCCCTTCGGAAAAATCTCCTCGGCGTGGATGGCCCGCAGCTTGCCGATGGTACCGCTCTGAATCGCCCGCTTCGCCTGCTGGGGCCAGTCGGCGTAGACCTTCGAAAACATCTGGTTGACCACGCCTGCCTTCTCAACGGCATCGATGATGGCATCGGCTCCCTCGACGCTGCCGCAGAGGGGTTTATCGAGATAGATATGCTTGCCCGCTTCGGCGCACTTGACGGCGACCACGCCACGCCGCTCTATCCTGGCGCACATGCTGACGATTTGTATGTCGTCGCGGGCCAGCGCCTCGTCAAGGTCTCGGATGTACGGGATACCGTGGTCGTCGGCCAGCTCCTGATTCAGCTCATGTCGCATGTCGGGTGCGTCGTGCTCGTCCGCGACAGCTACGAGCCGGCAGTTCGGGTGCTTGGAGAACAGTTGGGCGTGGTTCTCCTGGTGCGTGCGCTTGCCGCCAATGAGGAGGACACCGTATTTTGGCATTTTTTGCGTAAACCCTTGTTATGCTTCGTGGTAGAGCGTGCCGCGACTGCCGAGGAACATCAAGTCTACGCTCGTGCCCGCTGTCGGAGGAGACGCCGAGACGATGACCAGCGCGCCTTGCCCACCCGACCACTTGAGCAGTTCGGTAACGGACTTTCCAGCAGCGTCGTGCCGAGTCGTGCGCTGAGCGGGCGGTCCGCCAAACCATACTTCGGCCATGTCGATCAGCCGGTTCGCGGTGATAGATACCAGACCTGGCAGCGGCGAGTGCGCCACGAATCTAGCGAATCTTGGCTCGCCGAGGCTGCCGTCGTCTATGGCTCGTTGGACGGCTTCTTGCAGGTTTCTGGTATCTTCGGCTGCTGCGGTTGTCAATTCTTTTTGCCTATGACTGCCTAGGGGCTCGAATGTTCGTGAGTAGCGTCTTCGCCCTCTCCCTCAAGGGGATAGGGAACAACAGGAACGCTGGTTCATGTAGGGGTCGTGCCCCCGTGCCGACCCCGCGTGGATATGGTACACAAACTCAAGATGCTGTGTGCAACGCTTTACGTCGGGAGCACGCCGATGTCCTCGCCGTTCTTGAAAGCGATGCAGTCGTCGATCATACGGAAGCCATCGTATTGCGGGTTGAAGCCGAGCAGTTTACGGGGCTTCGACAGGTCGTACTCGTAGTTGGTCGGGTCTCCGCTCAGCTTCGCCTCAACGTAAGGCACGCCGGTCTTCTCGGATATGTAAGGGATGAGCGTGTCCCAGCTGAACGCGCTCGGACCGCCGAGTTGAAAGGTCTCGCCAAAGGCCGCTGGCTTGCCGAGGCCGACCGCGCAGCCGTGTACCATGTCACGCACGTCGCCCATGTGCTTCTTCCACGGTGTGCCGTTGGCATCCCTTGCGATCAGGAGGCGCTCCTCGCCGTTCCACAAGGACGCGAGTTCGGGGCGGTCCTTCATCTTGCTCAGCCAGAAGGCGCCATAGTTGATGAACTCGCCTGCGCCTTGTGTGTTGCAGAATCGTACGACGGTGTTCGGCATCCCGTAGGCGCGATAGTAGCCGATGCAAAGGTCCTCTGCCAGCACTTTCGAGAGGGCATACCAGTTGCTCGGCTGTGCTGGGTTCGCCTCGACCGATATCGGCTCCTTCATACCGCCCGGCGCCGATTTTTTGTAGACCGAGTCGGTGCTGGCTAGGAAAAAATGCTGCAGGTTGTCTTGCGCCTTGGCGGCTTCAAGCAAATTGAAGGTGCCTCGGGCGTTTATCTCAAAATAGTCCTCGGTCTTGAAAGGCCCGCCAGCCTGGAACGCAGCACCGAGATGATATACAGCCTCTACGCCCTCGGCGGCCTTGCCCAGAGAGTCGGGCTCGGTCAGGCTGCCCGACACGAACTCAATGTCGTAGTCGCGCAGCTTGTTAGTGTCACGGTCGTTGTCCTTATCCCACACAAGCCCGCGCACCTGATGACCGTCTTTGACGAGCGCCGCCGCCAAGTTCGCGCCAATTCTTCCCGTTATGCCGGTGATGAGGATTCGCATCTTGTGTTCCTGTGAAGCGGATTGCCAAGTCAGCGTAGGGGTCGTGCCCCCGTGCCGATCCCCGGCAGACAAGCGAACTCTCTCTCAAGCGAGATTGAGTCAGCAAAGGCGGCTTTATTTCAGGAGTATTTTCCCATGTGCGGCGACCGATTACTACGGCTCGATGATCTCAATCGAGGCGATCGGGCCGTTCTGGGGCCCGCCGATACCACCTGTCAGGAGGACTCTGCCATCGTCCAGCAGCGTCGCCGTGTGCAGGATACGCGTCCCCGATAGATCGGGAGTCGCCGACCACGTATCCGTGCTCGGATCGAATATTTCCGTCGTGGATTGTGGCTCCGGGACACTGTTCAAACCGCCCGCTGCGAGCACCCTGCCACCGGATAGGAGTGTCAAGCTGTGGCCCGCGCGAGGGCCGGTCATATCGCCGGTCGGTGTCCACGTTCCGGTCTTGGGATCATAGATCTCGGCAGAGGACAACACGCCGCTGGGGTCGCTCGCGCCGCCGACGACGAGCACTCTTCCGTCGGACAGCACGACGGCCTCTTGAGCTGAGCGCGCGTCGTTCAAGGGGCCCGTAAGCGACCATACGTCGGTCGTGGGGTCGTATATTTCGGCGAGTGCCGTAGCCTGACCATCGGCCATGGTACCGCCCATGGCCAGCACACGCCCATCAGTCATCAGAACCGTCGATAGGTCTCCGGCGGCCTCGATCAAGCTCGCCGCCTGCTGCCAATTACCGGTCTTCGGATCAAAAATCTCGACCACATTCGTGGAGATCCCGTTCGAGTTCACTCCGCCAGCGACGAGGACCCGTCCATCGCCCAGCAGTACGGCACCAAGCGACCCTCGGGGCGACGACATGCTCGACACCTGCGTCCACGACCCCGTAGCCGGGTCGAAGACCTCCGCGGTGCTGACAAACTGATTGGCGCTCTCGGCGCTGCCCCCGGCGACAAGAACCCGACCATCAGCGAGCTTGGCTGCCACATGGAAAGCGCGAGGGCCTCCCATCTGGTCCATCCGCAACCAGGTGTTCGCCGCTGAGTCGTAGGCCTCGACTTCCGCAGTAACAATATTTCCAGCGACTCCGCCGGTTACCAGTACACGCCCATCGTCTAGCACAGTAGCGTTGTGGATGTACCTTGGAGTGATCAGATCTCCCATGCTCGTCGCAGGAGGTGGCAGGGCCGTCGGGGCAGGGGCCGGTATTGGCGGTGCCGCCGAGCCTGATCGAAGCTCAGTGATGATTCGTATGGTCTCGATTACTTCGCCAGGCGAGTTCGCCGTCTGTGGATCTCTCGGCGCGATGCCTCGCACGAGGTCCATCCCCTGGATGACCCTCCCAAAAACGGAGTGGCAGGAGTTTCCGGGTGCCGCACAATTCTTGAGCGTGCCGTCGGAATTAAATCCGTCGAGCCACGGCGTTTCGCCATAAGTGATGAAGAACTGGCTGCCGTTCGTGCCTCTGCCACCCTGCACTCCCGAGTTCGCCATAGAGACGACACCCTCGGAGTCGTGCCGGAGCGAAGGGTGGAACTCGTTATCGAAACGGTAGTTGGGCCCGCCGCTCCCGGTACCCGTCGGGTCGCCGGTCTGCGCCATGAATCCCTCGATGACTCGGTGGAACGTTACTCCGTCGTAGAAGCCCTCCTGCGCGAGAGTGACGAAGTTGCTTACCGTTATTGGCGCCAGGCTGGCGTACAACTGAATGACGATCTCGTCGCCAGTTGCCATCAGGATTGTTGCCGCATAGTCTGCGTTGGGGTTGAGGATCATCGGCGGCGGCTCGGCCTGGCTTGCCGCGCCGCCGGACTGTTGGCCGGAGCCCGGCGGCAGGGCTTCCAGCATCGGAGCGGTGATGTCCACTTCCTTACCGAAGTCGAAGAATTTGGCAGTGATCTTCGCAGAGCCGGTCTCAGCATTGATGTTGCCAATCAGAGTTGCGCCATCACCGAGGTTCAGTTCGCCATCGGCCTCGACCTGCCGGAGAAGCCCGTCTTCTATGCCGATCCAATAGACGAAGTCGAAGTCACCCTCGGCGCCACCGATCTCGCCGTTGGGCAGCTTGCCCGATATGACGTAGGTATCCACACCATCGAGCAGTTGCTGGCCGGTGAGCAACAGATCGCTGAGCTCATCTGAGGTCGAGCCTAAGAACACATCAGGGCCCGCGAAGAACGGCGACTGACCCTGGACTATGTTCCATTGCCGGGACGACGGGTCAAAAACATAGCTTGTATCTCCCAAGCTGACGACCTTCGACTCGACGCTCAACAGAGGGATGGCGATAGTCAGATCGGCAGCGCTGCTATTGGGGGCCTGAAAGTCACCCGCATAGGTCATCGGGATGTCGATCGTCAGGCCACCAGTTTCGACGCTCATCACGATGTTCATCTCGAACGCAAAGCTCTCGGCGGCTGCAAGTGCCACACGAGCCGAGTCCATGATCCCCACAACTGAGAGCGATAGCGGGGTCGATATCGGTGCAGTGGTAGAGGTCGGCTCAGGAGCAGCAGTGGGAGAAGGGGCGGCCGTCGGGGCAGGTACCGCCGTGGCAGTTGCAGTTGGTATCGGCGTTCTCGTCGGGGGCACCGGCGTCACCGTCGGCTCTGGATCACTTCCACACGCCACTCCAAGCGCTATCAAAATGAACAAGCTAGATACGAAAAATACCGCTCTCACACGCCTCTCCCTATCACCAAATATAAGAACTTTAGGGTACAGGGTTTGGGCGGTGGCGGTCTAGGCCGTAGCTACGGATGTAGCCCTGGGCGGACGCCTGCCGTTGATCCCAATTATATTCATGTTGCGAGAACGGCCACTTCAGGTTTTGGCGAGGTTTGAGGGTATAGAAACTTTAGCCCGTCTTTTCCACTAGCCGTCCATCGACATACTTATGCAAAATACTAGATGCGAGCGTCTGATACGGAATGCCTTCTTCAAGTGCACGGATGTGGAGTGCCTTCAAATCGTGTGACGAAAGGCGAATGTTGATGCGCTTGTCTTTCCGGAAGGTATTCTTCGCGACTTCGCGATAGTGCTCAATCTCTCGGTCAACGTTCTCGACCGAACGCCATTCGCCGCGCTCGAACGAATCGAGTAAGTCCTGCTCTTCTGTAGTCAGTCGATTAGGTCCACTCATTTGTTATGGCCTCCGAGGTAGTCTCTTGTTGCCTTCCGGCTGGGTATAATCGTTTTCAGAAAAATCTCGGACTGATCCGAGACGAACGGCACGAGATATACGTACTCTTCGATGTTCACTACGAATATTCGTTGGCCAGGATATCTCTGCTGATTCGGATGATCGCGTACGTCAACCAGTCCATCACTGAGGATGTGATAAACAACATCCTCAAATGAAACCCCTCTAGTTCGCTTTAGAAGCTCATCCTTGTCGCGATTCCAAATGAAGCTCTCCGCGTCCCAATGTATAACAATGTGTGCCTTTTGTCATCACGTTGCGATCTTTCTTATCCCTCAGCGTGACGTAAACCTACCCCCGCGCGGGCTCGGGCATCTCCTCGCGGGCTTTGCGGGTCAACTCTGCGAGATGACCGTCGTTGGCGAGGCGCTGTTCGAGGTGCACCATCCGACCTGGCCCCGCCGTATCGATCATAGTTGGACTGTATGCCCGCTCCATCCACCAGCGAGACAGCGTGCCGATTCGCTCGCGTAGAGCAGGCAGATCATCCTCGTCGGAGCGTTGTTCGAGGACGATTGTGAACATCCGCCTGCGTGTGCTGCCGCCGAACGAGGCGTGCTTGATGCGCCGGTCGAAGATAAGCAGGTCGCCTGGCGTGGACTCGATGGCGTAGGCTGGCACGTTTTCCCCTGCAACACCGAGCGAGTCGTCCGTCGTGCCAAAAATCCTCTGGCCGGGCATCATGTCGTTGAGCGTGCTCGCGTAGGCGTCGTCTGCTCGGTGACTGCCAGGGATCACTCGGAGGCAGCCAGTGTCGCGGGTGACCTCGTCGAGGTAGAAGGCAATCTTCATCGTCTGGTACTTCCAGTCGTGGCCGATGTCCGAGTGCCAGGCGGTGTCACCCACGTAAAAATTGCCGTCGCTGTTGCTGTAGTTAAAGTCGGCACCAACGATGGACGACGCCATCTCCTCGATGCGTGGGTCGTCGAGCAGGGCGCAAAAGTAGGGCTCCTGATCGATGAACGGAACGATGGATGAGCGCTGCTTAAAATCGTGCGCCCCGCCATGATGCCCGCCACCCTTGTCGATGAAGATTTTCTCGAAGGTATTGGTGATCTGGTCGATGTCGTCGGCGAACAGTCCGGGGAATTTCAGAAACCCAAAGGTCTTGAAGAAGTTCTGCTGCTGTTCAGTAAGTTTCATGAGTTTACTCTTCCTGGTCGATTTCTTTGATTCGGAGCGACGTAATCGCTAACTTCGCGTTCTCGACTTCTTTTTTCTCAGTGTCGATGTCCAGTTCGTAGTTAACTGACCCACTGTAAGCCTTGTCCCCGAGTATGGGAATAGGAACGGTGAAGGAAATGGATGCTGTCGCGGTCACTTCGTAACGCGCATCGCTGTTCTTGACTGGGCTCGCGAAGTCCCATTGAATCGTGTCGTTTATTTGGCCCGCTACCACCGACGCGACGATGCTCGTGGCTATCGGAATCTCGCCGACAGCAGCTGTTGCGATCTCCCGCGAGATGTCTCCGGCCCGTTCTTTTGCCCAGTCGCGTGCCAGGGCCTCAGCGATCTGCTCGGGTTCTTGTGAGCTACAAGCAGATGTGAGGAGTACCAGGCCGAGAACAACAATCAAGGCCCCGGTGATCGTCGCAACTCTGCCTGGGCGTTGAATCCGCATCTTTGACATACTGATTCCTCCTCATGGTGGCTGTTTACGACCAACCGTCAGTGGCTTGTCTCTTCAAACTACCGGACGGTATCGAGAATATCCGTCGGCGTTGTTTTTTTGCCAGTCTGGAAGATAGCCATCGCTGCGACCGAAGCCGTAGGATGGCGCTATCTGACTTGGGTTTCGCCAGGGCCAAGCCTGCCCGCCTATCGTGCTGAATTCGTCTCCCTTGCCGGACAGCCAGTAGTACATGTGCGCCACGTACCTGGCGACGCCATGCCCGCCATAGTCGGCGGTGTGAGGGTCGAAGTCTTTTTCAGTAATCCAGTCACGCTCCGGCGACACAGTGCGCCAATAGTTGTACTTGAGCATGTGCCGGAGCCCCTTCGCAGACGACCTACCCCGTCTATGCAAAATACTTTGGTGATGAATGACGATAGAGCCCGCTGGACCGGCGGTAAAGGTTCCGAGGTCGTCGTGATCACGCTCCATTGGGCCGATATGCGAACCGGGTACCACCTCAGTCGGGCCCATCTCAATTGGCGTGTCCTGCGGGAAATAAAACACCTCGACGAAGCTAAGCTCGGGGCCGAAGACCGAGTCAGCATCGTTGTGCCAGTTCTGTCCAGGATCAGGCGTTTCAACGGAGTGTCGACTCATGAGCACGGGAAGCCCAACGTTTTTTCCGAGGAGCGACCGCAAGGCCCCGGCCGCCTCAGCGTTCATCAGAACGTTCTCCGCGAACCAGTCCTCCAGGATTATCGGGCTCGGCTCTCTCGACGTTTGCAATCGGTCTACGTCTGCCTTGGTAAAACCTTCGGGCAGGTGGCTCGGATTCGGGGTCAGGTCTCCATTGAGGTATGCCAACGTGCGCTGGTTGGTCTCCTCGTCGACGACGCCCGGCAGTATCAGGTAGCCGTCCCGGCAGAAGTCCAACACCTGGCTGTCGGTTAGCGTCGGCTCGCAGTCGAAGGTTCTTGCGTTAGCGTCTTGGTTGACCATATGGCTCCTCGTTCTGCCGAATGGGTTGGTACACCCTCACCTCAGTCCGGGCTGAAAGCGGTGCGCGTGCATGACTATACACCAACACAACCAGTGGTATGAAGCTAGATGCCCACAGCTAGGGCCCATAGACCGTGATGATGCGCTCTCTTACCGCAAGGTCAGAAACACCCGCACGAATCACTCTCAGTCGCACACTGTAGACGCCAGGGTGAGCGTACGTCCACTTCTGAGTTCGGGCGCTCGAATCCACAGTTCGATCGTTGTCAAAATCCCACTCCCGTCTTTTCGGCTCTCCGAGCGAATTGTCCTCAAAAACTACCGTCAGTGGTGCCGGGCCAGCAATTTCCTGCGCCGTAAATCGTGCGATCAGGGTTATGTCTGTTGCCGACTCCACAAACACCGCTCGAACCAATTTCCCTACATCCATCTTCAAGCTCTCTTCAGGCATGGCACCGGACAGGTCTCCCTCCCAGTGGTGGAAAACGTATGCAGGATCAAGAGCGTCCGCGCTCAGTGTGATTTCGCTACCGCGCTCGAATTGAGTTTTACCCTGAAGTGCTTCTTGACCACCGGCAAGGTCGACACGCCCCTTACCGGTTGGTTCCACTAAAACGATCAACTCTGCAAACTCCGAGGTGGTAGACGGAATTATCGAAGTTGGTTTAGGCGAATCAAAGCACGCCGTTGCCAGGACCAAGGCAAAAGATACGGCGACGACGCCTACTAGGGGAATAGTGACTGGGAGCTGGGGGAAGTTCGATGTATTCCCTCGTCCTTCGCAAAGTCGGACTACTAGATTCTCGCCAGCTCACTCGGATCGGTATGCTTTTGCTCTCTCCGTCCTGGAGAGGAGGTAAATCAGCCCTCACCCCGGCCCTCTCTCCTTCGACAAGCTCAGGACAGGCTCCCGGGAGAGGGGGCAAGAGATGTGATGCCAGGGGAAAAATCACCCTCGGCTTGGCTCGGGCATTTCGGCGCGGGCTTTGCGGGCTAGTTCGGTCATGTGGCCGTCGTTGCTCATGCGCTGTTCGAGGTGCACCATGCGCTTCGGACCGGCGGTCTTCATCATGACCTCGCCGTAGTTGCGCTCGATCCAGAAACGCGTCTCAGAGCCCATGCGGTCCTTGAGCTCGGGAATGTCCTCTTCTTCGTAGCGCTGCTCGAAGTTCAGGGTGAACATCCGGCGTCGGTCGCTGCCGCCCCAGGAACTGTGCTTGAGGGCGTGGTTGAACATCACCAGGTCGCCGGGCACCGCTTCGAGCGGCACCGCTGGGACTCCGTCGCCGTCGACTCCCCAAAGCACTTGAGGCCCGTTGGCTGAGGCATCCGGCATATTGCGAACTTCCTCCAGCATGTTGCCAAACGTATCGCCATATTTATGGCTCCCAGGAATGACACGGAGGCATCCGGTGTCTGCTGTGACGGGGTCGAGGTAAAACGCCATCTTGAAGGACATGTACTTCGATTCACGGTAGCCGTCGGAGTGCCAGCGCGTGTCACCCACATAAAAATTGCCGTCGCTGCCCGTGTAGTTGTAGTCGTCGCCAAGCACAGAGGCACATACGTCGTCGATGCGCGGGTCGTCGATCAGCGCACTAAGGTACTCGTCCTGGTCGATGAACTGGATCAGGGCCGAGCGCTGCTTGCCGTCGTGCTCGCGGCCAAAATGCCCGCCGCCATTGTCGGCCCATACCTTCTTGAAAGAATCGATGATCTTGTCGATGCTATCGGCGAACGCGCCAGGAAAGGCGAGATATCCAAAAGTATCGAAGAACGCGAGTTGCTGGTCGGTAAGTCTCATTCTTTTCCTCCTGCTCTAAGTCTTTCTGTTTGCCCCCTCTCCTTCAGGGAGAGGGTTGGGGTGAGGGTAGGTAAATTATCCTCTGCTTGGTTCGTCCATTTTTTCGCGGGCATCGCGGGCCATCTCGGCAAGGTGGCCGTCGTTTGCCAGGTATTGCTCCAGGTGCACCATGCGCTTTGGGCTAGCGGTTTCGATCATCAGGTCGCCGTAAGCACGGTCGGCCCAGAATCTTGCCAGCGATCCGATTCGCGCCTTTAACTGCTCGATGTCTTCTTCGGCGTAGCGCTGCTCGAAGTTCAGGGTGAACATGCGGCGCCGGTCGCCACCACCCCATGAACTGTGCTTTAGCCGGTGGTTGAACATCAGAAGGTCGCCAGGCTTCACCTCGAGGGGTATCGCCGGCACATCGCTCCCGTCGACGCCCCAAAGCTCCATGCTGGGGTTGTCGACCTCGCTCCGCAGGTCAGTCACCTTCTGTAGCGAGTCGGCGAAGGTATCGCGGTACTTGTGGCTGCCGGGGATGACGCGAAGGCAGCCGGTGTCGGCGGTCACGGGGTCGAGGTAGAAGGCCAATTTGAAGGACAGATACTTGGTATCTCTATAGCCGTCGGAGTGCCATAAAGTATCGCCCACATAAAAATTGCCGTCGCTGGTGTAGAAGTTGTAGTCGTCGCGGAGCACCGAGGCACAAACGTCGTCAATACGCGGGTCATCGAGCAGATTGCAAAGGTACTCGTCACGGTCGATAAATTGAATGAGTGCCGAACGCTGCTTGCCATCGTGCTCCTGACCATCATGCCCACCGCCATGCGCTGCCCACACCCGTTCGAAGGCGGCAGTGATCTTGTCGATGTCGTCAGCGAACAGCCCCCGGAAGGCGAGGAAGCCGAAGGTGTCGAAGAAGGCGAGTTGTTGTTCGGTGAGTTTCATGGTCGTTCCTCGTTTGTCACTTGCGTGCGGTGCAAATGAACTCGCTCCACTCTACGTCCTGGAAACCCGCGATCCGCAGCATTAGTTCCATCTCGTGTTTGAAGTAGCAGCGCATGGTCATGTCGAACGTCTCTTCACTTATGACCTGGCCGTTCTCAACCACTCTGTACCTCAATCGAGTCGTAGACATCTGCTCGGCGCGGGACAATGATATCAGCATCCTGTCGTGAAGCAATTCAGTGCCGTCCGAGAGTTGTACTCGCTCGGAACGGATGCGTTGGCCGGGATTGTAGTCAGTTAGCTCAGCCCAGGCGTCATCGAGGGAAATCGCGACGACCCCACTGGGTTCCAGGTGCGAATGGAACCGGAGCAGGGTCTCTGCCGCCTCGTCGCGGTCGGCAACAAGCTGGAACGAGCCACCGGGAACGATGATCGTGGTATACACGGACGGCGGGTCGAGAGTCTGCATACTTCCTTGATACAAGGCCGTTTCCAACCCCAACCGCTCGATCTTCTGGCCACACAATGCGAGCATATCGCTGGACGAGTCCATCCCCTCGATGTCGATTCCTTCTGCGAGGTACGGAACGAGAAGCCTTCCGGTCGCGCAGCCGACGTCGAGGACTTTACCGGGGTTGGATTTGATCAGGCCAAGATAGAAATCGTGGTCCGCAGAGCGCTCGCTATGAAGATCGTCCCACGTCGACGCGGCGAGCCCAGTCCAGTCCATATTCACGACCCCGGCGTGCGCTCGTGACGGTCACGATACCGGTCGTTCGGCGGTTCGAGGATAGCGCGCTGGCGTTCGGTAAGGCCCTCGTAGTCGTCGGCGTTGTAGTAGCGGGCGTACCATGAGATTGAGTGTGGGCTGTACTTGACGAACAGCGTGCGTCGCTCGTGATCGGCAGTCCAGGGCAGCGTACCGTGTGCAAGCGCCTCGGTAAAGACGACCGCTGTGCCAGCGGGGCCGGTGACGCGATTGACGATGGGGTTCACCTCTTCCATCTCCTTCCAGTCGTCTGGAAAGGGGTAGTTGCTCTTGTGCGAGCCCGGCACCGCGCCAAAGCCACCGTCCATCGGCCCGACATCGTGCAGATTGTAGCCGACGACAGACAGGCCGTTCCACATCCGACCGTCCACGAAGCGGGAGTATTGGGACGCGCGTAATGGGGTAGCGCCACCGTGCAGCCGCGTGCCGATGGGCCCCTTGCCCGCGCGGATCACGTCGAGGTACACATGGTCGAGGCGATATTTATCATCGCCGATAGTCGCATCCAAGTATGGAGTTACAACCGGGTTGTCGATCAACTCCAGCAGCGTACCGCCCCAGTCGATGGTGTCGAAGAAGCGATGGGTTCGCATATCAGGCGGGCAATCGGCCTCGATGTGCTGGTCGACAGCCTCGTTCAACCGCCGAAGCTGGTCGGCACTGAGAGCGTTTGGAACGGTGACATAGCCCTGAAGATCGTAGAGATATTTTTCGTAGTCGTTCATGCGAGGCTCCATAGCGCAAAACGTCAACCGAAAAACGTAATGAACGGTTTCCTGTCCTGCATCCTCTGCGTTACGTTTGGCATTTTACGTTTTTGATTTGGTCGCTAGTCTATGAACCGCCCGCCTCAGTGTCAACACTCGCTGGAAGATCGCGGGGATTTGACCTATGCTATGGGCAATCTGGTATGCAGCTAGGTCTATTTCATCGGAGGCACACGATGGTCGAGGAAGTAATTCGCGCGAAACGGTTCGAGATGGTCGATGACGAAGGGCAAGCGAGGGTAGTTCTGGGAACGCAAGATGAGACATCGGGTCTCATGCTCTTGGACAGCAACGGCCAGAGTGTGGCAGAACTGGCGGTCAGCGACGACACCGGCTCGGCCATGCTGTCGCTATACGACGAACGGGGGTCGCTTCGGGCGTCGCTCGATCTGGACGCAGACGGCTCCCCGACCGTGGGTTTGTACGATATATCTGGCGAGCCGCGCATATCCCTCGGCATCGCAGAGGGCGGATCGCCTGTACTCGACTTCACCGGGCCCTTTGGCGAGGCACGGATGTCTCTCGACGTGGACGAGGATGGTCTACCCGGCATCGTCCTCATGGACGGCGAAGGGAACGACCGCGCTACCATTCGCGTCGACAAAGACGGCACGCCGTTCCTGGAGTTCATGGACGCGGACGGCAGGCCGGTACAATAGTGTCCCGAGTTGGCAGCACATCGAATCGATTGAACCCCATCGGCTTTTCTCATTACAATGAGTCGAGCCAGACCTTCTGAGCGTGTGTCCTATGAAAATTCTCGTCATCAACGGCCCGAATCTGAATAACCTGGGCAAGCGTGACCCGTCGCAGTACGGGAGCGATACGCTTGCCGACATCGAAGGGCGCGTCCAACAGCGGGCCGACGAACTCGGCGTGGAGATCGACTTCTTCCAGTCGAACCACGAAGGGGCCATCGCCGACTACTTGCAGGCGTCAGCACTCGGCGCTTCGGGCGTTGTCATCAATGCTGGTGCACTGACTCACTACGGCCTGTCGATGCGAGACGCCCTGGCTGACGCGAAGCTGCCGTTTGTCGAAGTACATCTCTCGAACATCCACGCCCGCGAGGAGTTCCGCCACCACTCCGTCGTCGCGTCCATCGCGAAAGGGCAGATCGCAGGATTAGGCTGGCGCGGGTATCTGTATGCGCTGGACTATCTCGTGGCTACTATTTAACAGTCTGAGGAGACCTGGATGACGCTAAGTTACGGTGAATTGAAGAAGGGAATGCCCATCGAGTTGGACGGTGAGCCATACGCGATCGTGGACTACGAGCGGACCAAGATGCAGCAGCGCGCGCCGGTGATGCGCATTCGCTTCCGGGCGCTGCGCACAGGCCGCATCTTTGACAAGACCTTCAACGGCTACGACGTAAAGTTCAGCGTGGCGTCCGTAGAGCGCCGCAAGGCGGAGTATATCTACCAAGACGGCGATCTGTACTACTTCATGGATCAGGAGACCTTCGAGCAGCTCCCCCTGAACAAGGACCAGATCGCAGACTCGCTGCCCTACCTGATCGAGGAGACGCCGGTCGAGTTGGTGCTGTATGAAGAAGAACCAATCAGCATCGAGTTACCCCTGAACGTCGAGTTGAAGGTCGCCGAGACGGATCCTGGATTCAAGGGCGACACGGCCACCGGCGGCAACAAACCTGCCACTATGGAGACGGGCCTGGTGGTGCAAGTGCCACTGTTCGTCAACGTCGGCGAGACCATCAGAGTCGACACCCAGGAAGGCAAGTACCAGGCGCGGGTGTAGATCGGACTCAGCGAACGCGCTCCCTTTATCAAGAACCACTGCACGAACGGCGATAAATCGTTCGCCCTGAGCAACGTTAAATCCGGCGACTGGACTGAATCGAGGAAAGTAACTCGAAAAGGCAAGACTCTGATCCTCTCCCCCTTGACGGGGGAGGGCTAGAGTGGGGATGAAGGCGCTAACCCACAACTCAAGGTCGTGTCGAGCAGTTACTTGATAGCTTGTCGAAGGGTGAGTCCGCCAGATTAGGTTTCACCGAAAGAAGAATCCCTAATATGGCCGTCTACTCGGTCTCGCAAGTCGCCGGATACCTCAAGGACGTTCTCCGCAACGATCCTGTGCTGCCAGATATCTGGGTGCAAGGCGAAGTCGGCAACCTGACGCGATCTGCCGCCGGACACGCGTATTTCAGCCTGCGGGACGGTGCGGCAACCCTTCGATGCGTGATGTTCCGGGGCGGTGGTATCGGCGGCGACCTGATCGCCGAGGGCAGCGCGGTTATCGCCCACGGCTACGTATCCCTCTACGAAGCGCGGGGCGACCTCCAACTCATCGCAGATATCGTGCAGCCGGAGGGTGTCGGCGAGCTTCAATTGAAGCTGGAAGAGCTAAAGCTCCGGCTCGAAAAAGAGGGCCTGTTTGAGCAGTCGCGGAAGCGTGCTATCCCGGAATTTCCGAAGCGTATCGGCGTTGTCACGTCGCCCACGGGGGCCGTCTGGCACGACATCCAGAACGTCATCAGCCGCCGCTACCCGCTGGTCGAGCTAGTGCTCGCCCCGGCGCTCGTGCAGGGCGATCAAGCCGCGCCGACCATTGTAGCTGCCCTGGACGCTCTCGGACGGCAGCCGGACATCGGCGTGATTATCGTCGCGCGTGGCGGTGGGTCGTTGGAAGACCTGTGGCCCTTCAACGAGGAGGCCATCGCTCGGGCCATCTTCAAAAGTACCGTGCCGGTCGTCAGCGCCGTCGGTCATGAGACCGACTACACCATCGCCGATCTGGTAGCGGACGTTCGCGCGCCGACGCCATCGGCAGCCGCGGAACTTGTCGTGCCCGACCGTGTGGAGCTTACTGCCACAATCGCAGCGCAGCGTCGGTCATTTACTACCCTCATGGCAAACCAACTCATCGGTGCCGGACGAGAAATTGAAGCGCTGCGGCGGCGTCTCGAACGAGGTCTGCCCGACCTCGATAGCTTACGCTTACGCATCGACGACATGCTGCGCACGGCAGCCAGTCACCTTCGCCACAGAACCGACGTCAACACCGAGCGCGTCAAGGGCCTGACGATGCGTCTGGAGTCCCTCAGCCCCCGTGATACCCTGCGCCGAGGGTATGCTATAGTGCAAAAGCGCGACGCTATCGTGTCCAGCGCCTCGCAAGTAACGAGCGGCGACGTGGTCGCGGTGACGGTCGCCGATGGCGGCTTCCAAGCAGCAGTAACAGACAGCAGTTCGCCCAAACCAACGCCGCGTAGAACGCCCAAGAAGAAGACCCCAACAGATCAGGTCAGCATGGACCTTTTCGGACAGGAATAGGCGGTCGATTCACCCTTATGCCTAAAAAGACAAAACCAGACGACCTTAAAGACCTCAGCTTCGAGCAAGCACTCAAAAAGCTCGATGAGACGGTACAGGCCCTGGAAGGCGGCGAGTTGCCCCTCGACGAGACGACTAAGCTCTACGAGCAGGGCATGCGCCTCGCCAACCGCTGCACCGAACTGCTCTCAAAAGCCGAACTCAAGATCACCCAGATACAAACGGCGTACGGCGGTGGCGGCGAGGCGTTAGAGGACGAGACTCTGAGTGGCGACTCGTAGTTCTGTTCATAGCAACCCCCTGTATAATGGAGGGAGTACGCCATGACTGATGCTGAGGAAGCCGATGCGACAGGTTGATCTCCGGGACGCAAAGAGCAACTCGTCCGAACTCTTAGATACGGCTCTAAAGGGTGAGGAAGTTGTGATCACCGAAGACGATCAGCCGGTGCTGAGGCTGGTACCAGTTGTCGGTCGTAATGGCAAATCACGTCGTAAAGCTGGCAGCGCCAAGGGCCAGATTTGGTTCGCCCACGATTTCGACAACCCGCTCGATGACTTCAGCGAATATATGCCCGCTCACTGAACAGTCATTCATGGCTCTACCTCCTCTCCCTGAGGGAGACGTTTGCATAGGCTAGATAAGCCGCTCTTGAACCGGGACTGCGTGTTAGTTATAGGTCTACCCACGTAGGGGTCGCGCCCCCGTGCCGACCCCGATGCTGGACGATAACTCCCTGGCCGACCACAGAGGGTCGCCCCTACAGTGAATAGGGGTTCGTTACCGAATCCTTGCCTCAAGACGCTATTGCGCAATCGTCTCCTGAGGGAGAGGACCGAGGTGAGGGTGTCGACGGCTGTTATGACGGTACATTCGTCATGCACAAGATCGCTTCACACCCGATACACGCTCCGCAAAACCCTCTCGTATATTCTGGCCGGTGGCATGTACCACGGGTCGGTCTTCGGCACCAGGGGGCGAACGTGTATCGAGTGCCATCCAGCGCGGTTCGCCCCGACGATGTCGGTCAGGAGACGGTCTCCCACAAACGCCCATTGCTCCTGCGGAACAGCGAAGTGCTTCTCAGCCGCGCGGTAGGCTTGCGGGTCGGGCTTCTTCGTGCGCACAGGGATGACGTGCAACGGGAAAAGGTCGACCAACTCCTGCCGCCGCTCGTCGGTGCAGTTCGAGATAATGCATAACTGGTCTCCGAACAAGCCTCGCATCGCCTCGATGTTCGTCAGCAAACTGTCGTCGATGCCCTTGCCGTAGAACTCGCACAGCGTCTGGTCGGCATCGAATCCTATGGCACGCACGCCCCGGTCATACAAGGCTTGCGCGTCGATCTCCGCAATGCTGCGGGCCTCCTGGTCGGGCCGAAGCTCGGATCGTTTTGGAAACGGGTCGCTGAGTCGTACCATCGCTCTCTTTTTCGCGTCTCGCGTGCCTCACCCCAACCCGCTCCCAGAGGAGAGGGAGCAAGAACATTCCGTAGGGGTCGTGCCCCCGTGCCGACCCCAGCGGGCGTACCTTCGTTGAGCGCATCTTCACCGCTAGTGTATCGTACATATGAGGGGCGACCCACCCTCTCGGTCGCGAGAACGTCGTCGCGGCCTTGTAACTAAGGTTCAAGTACGACCGTTTGAATAGATAATAGCAATACTCCAAATCGGACAAGACGTGTACGAAACCTACCGCCCAAGCTTCGAGCCTGAACCAGAGCCCGATCCCTACTTGCCGATGCCCCAGGTGGCTCGGACGCCCTTCTTCACCTACGCGCTGCTTGTCATCAACATCGTTGTGTTTGGGTTGGCGACTCTCGCCGGCGGCACAGAAGACCCCCAGGTGCTCCTCGACTTCGGCGCGATGTTCGGCCCGCTCATTTCCGACGGCGAATACTGGCGGCTGTTCACCGCGATGTTTTTGCACTCCGGGGTCATGCACCTGGGGTTCAACGGCTTCGCCTTGTTCATCTTCGGTCAGATGGTGGAAAAATCATACGGCCACTCGCGATTCCTGCTCATATATGTCCTCGCGGGCCTCATGGGCAGTGTTACCAGCTACCTCTTCAACTCTATCTCTATCGGTGCGGGTGCTAGTGGCGCGATCTTTGGCGTCATCGGAGCGCTGGCGGCTTACTTCCTTGTCCAACGCCAGACCTTCGGCAAACAGGCGCAGAACAGTCTAATAGGCGTAGCCGTCATCGTCGCGATTCAACTATTCTTGGGTCTGTCTTCCTCTGGCATCGACAACTGGGCGCACATTGGCGGACTGGTCTCGGGATTCATCCTCGGACTCACCCTGTCGCCGCACTATCGGCGCTCTCGGTCGGTATTCGGCTACTCGATGATCGTCAACACGACCGGGTCGCTCATCCTCAAGTGGTGGGTCGTACCGGTGACCTTCATGATCCTGTTCGTTGGAATCGTTCTTGCCGACGGCAAGCTGCCGGACAACTCGTTCACGCATTTCTTCCGTGCCGAGCGTCATTATCAGCTAGGGGAATACGACGAGGCACTGGACGAGTTGGAGTCGGCTTTAGACTTCGAGCGGCCGACGGCAGAAGCCCATCTGCTGCGCGCCAAGATCTACGCGGAGGCGGGCGACACCGACCTGGCTATGCAGGAGTTGGGACTCGCCATCCGATTCGGAAACAGGAACATACGTGCCGAGGCGCTGAGGGTACGGAGCACGTTACCGCGCAGGTAGCGCTGCGGTTCAGTTACCGCTCTGCATCGCGCGGGCAGACTCGTAAATATCTATGTCGGGCGCGCAGATGGCCTCGACTTGTGACCGTACCTCCAACGATTCCTTGAAACGGGCGACGACCTTGCTGGGTGTCCGCCCTTTGTTCTCGTGAGGAATTTTCAACGAGAGTCCGTGCTTGGCAAGATCGACAGCGACACGGTTGAAGTCTTCCATAATACCCACGATATCGAATTTCTCTAGATTGCCCTTAGCCTCAATCACGGCAGCGTCGATACCGCCGTCAAGGTAGTGCCCACAGAGCAGTTGGGTGTAGGTTCTGCCGAGAAACTGGGCCTGCCACGACCCGATGTATCTCTCGAATTCGGCATCGATGGGCTGCGTCAGCTTGTTCCCTTGATAGAAGTTGTAGAAGAATTGAGAGAACCAGCGATCGACAGGATTCCGGAAGAGCGTGGCAAGGAGGTATCCCTGTTCCTTTAACGCGACGAGCCCATTCCCGTACCAGAAATGGCCGTGAATCGCTTTCACGCCCTGCGCGCCCATGTATGACACGACGGCGAGGTTCAATGCCTGAATGTGCTGAGAGGCCCCTACATCAGCACGTTTGATACCGTAGAGCGCTTCGGCAGCACTCGCGGCACTGTCCCCAAAGAGCCGAAACGTGGAATCGGGGAATTGGGAGTGCAGGGCTTTTGAGAGGGAGGAGCCGCCGGTCTTCGGAATATGCATGAAGACGACGCCGGGACGCTTGTCCTGCGGTGCAGGGCCCGGCCCGTGATTCCTGCTCAGGTTCAAGTCGAACGGCCTGAGAGCGTAGTTGATTCCTCTGGTGATCACGCGTCTCATTCGCCGACCTATCGTGTACGTCGAGGCTTAGACGTGGCCTACGCCGACTTCTGCTCCCACAGCGGCAGGGGTATCAACTCGCCGTCGTCCCGAATGAGTTGCACCTCTTTGTCCTTTCGGATCGAATCGGCATCCACGACGCAGCGGTTCACGCCGCTGAGCGTAGGCAACTCGTACATTACGTCGAGCAGAGTCTCTTCGAGGATTCCCCGTAGACCCCGCGCGCCGGTGTCACGCTTGAGTGCCTCGTCGGCCGCAGCTTCCAGAGCTTCCTCGGTGAATTCGAGGTCGACGCCGTCCATCTTGAACAGACTCTGATACTGCTTGGTGAAAGCGTTCTTCGGCTCGGTCAGCACCCTGATAAGCGCGTCTTTGTTCAGGCTGCGGAGACCGACTGCTATTGGCAGGCGACCGACTAACTCGGGAATGAAGCCGTAGTTAAGCAGATCGTCGCCGATTACCTGGTTAAAGATGTCTTCATCGGCCTCAGAGCCACTCTCTTTGGACTTGCTGGTGGAGTTAAAACCCAAGGTGACTTTGTCCTTCGACAGACGGTAGTCCACGATGTCGCGCAGGCCTTCGAAGGCTCCGCCGCACAGGAACAAGATGTCGTCAGTCTTGATCTGCAGGAAGTCTTGATGCGGATGCTTGCGCCCGCCCTGTGGCGGGACGTTCGCGACTGAACCCTCGATGATCTTCAATAGCGCCTGCTGAACACCTTCGCCCGATACGTCGCGCGTGATCGAGGGGTTCGGGCTCTTCCGCGCGATCTTGTCGATCTCGTCGATGTAGATGATTCCCTGCTCGGCCTTCTGGATGTCGAAATCGGCGGCCTGGATGAGTCGGAGAAGGATGTTCTCCACGTCCTCGCCGACATAGCCCGCTTCTGTAAGCGAGGTTGCGTCTGCGATAGCGAAGGGAACGTCGAGGACTCTTGCGAGGGTCTGTGCGAGGAGGGTCTTGCCGGAGCCGGCAGGCCCCATCATGAGGATGTTGGCTTTTTGAAGCTCAATGTCGGGGGAAGGTTGGAGGTTCGAGTTGATGCGCTTGTAGTGGTTGTATACCGCGACGCTAAGTACCTTCTTAGCCATTTCCTGCCCGACGACATACTCGTCGAGCTTTTTGTATACCCACTTGGGGTTGACGCTCTTCGAGAGCAGACCAGGAGCCGCCGGCAGGGGGGCCGCTGGCGAGTTCTCCTCGGTCATAATCTGGCTGCATAAACCAACACACTCGTCGCAGATGAACACCCGGTCTGGCCCGGCGAAAATTCGCTTCACCTGGCTCTGCGCCTTGCCGCAGAACGAACATTGGTAGTTACTAGTGTTGTCGGTTCGCGATGTCGTCATTTTACCCTCGGTAGTCCAAATATGGAATCGAACTCTGCAGCAACGAAACTGGCCCCCGCCGAAGCGGAGGCCAGCAATTTAATCTATTCAGTTACGAAGCTTTAGCCATCTCTGCTTCTTTGTCGCTGTCCTTCATGATTATCTCGTCTACGATTCCATAGTCCTTGGCTTCCTCGGCGGTCATGAAGAAATCGCGGTCCGAGTCGCGGGCGATTCGGTCGTAGGGCTGGCCGGTCGTGTCCGAAATTATCTGCCGTATTCGATCCTGGACACGGAGTATCTCACGAGCCCGGATCTCGATATCGGATGCCTGGCCCTGTGCGGCGGTCATCGCCTGGTGCATATGAATCGTGGAGTTCGGCAGCGCGAAGCGTTTGCCCTTGGCACCCGCCGTAAGGATCACGGTCCCCATGCTCGCCGCGGAGCCGATGCAGTACGTGTTTACGTCGGGTTTGATGATCTGCATCGTGTCGTAGATGGCGAGGCCGGAGTAGATGTCTCCGCCAGGCGAGTTCACGTACATTGTAATGTCGCGTTCGGGGTCTTCACTCTCGAGAAAGAGAAGCTGCGCGACGATGGCGTTCGCCACCTGGTCGTTGATGCCCGTCCCCAAGAAAATGATGCGCTTGCGAAGCAGAAGCGAGTATATATCGTAAGCCCGCTCGCCCCTCGCGCTCGTCTCAACTACCATTGGCAGAATATTTTCGATTGTCGGTGTCTGCAAGTGTGTCTCCTTGTTCTGCATATGCGGCTGCACTTTTACGTTTCAGTGAACACTAACCTTGACTCTGGTGGAGTCAGGTACCCCCTTCTTTAGGCCTTCCCTCAAGAGGGGGAGATACTAGATGGGGCTCTGTGAGTGACTACCAAGTCTACCTGGAAAAGGTACTAGGCCTCGTCGGTTGATTCGACCTTTACCTCCGCTTCCGGTTCTTCAGCAGCAGGTTCTTCCTCCTCGACTTTGGCTTCGATGCTGGGCCCCTTCGCGATTTCCACGAGGCTTTTGACAGCCTTGTCCACGAGGAGTGACTCCCTGACTGAGTTCTTGACGCGCTCGGACCGCAACTCTTTGTTCGTCAGCTTGCGGCCCTCTTCGTCACCTTCCCTCGCAAGCTCTTTTAGCCGCTCGTCGAGTTCGTCGTCGTCTATTTTCAGCGATTCCTTCTCGATGAAGGCGGAAATTGCGTGTGAGCGGCTGAGCCTTTCGACGGCCTGCTCGTGCATTTCCTCGTGAATCTGCTCCGCTGTCTTGCCGGTGAAGCGATAGTAGTCGTCGAGGCTGATGCCCATCCGCTGGACGAGCTCGTCGCGGTGCTCTTCCATATGCTCGATCTCGTGCTCGATCAGCAGCGGTGCGATTTCCAGGTCGGCGTTCAGCACAAGTTCCTCGATGACCGTCTCGCGATACTCCTGCTCGTTCTGCCGTCGGGCCTCGTTCTCGATGTCCTCACTAAGCTGCGCTCTGAGTTGGTCGAGCGTCTCGTACTCGTCGCCCACGGTCTTGGCGAACTCATCGTCGAGCTCTGGAAGCACACGCTCTTTCACCTCGGTTACCGTAACCGCGAATTCTACTTCCTTGCCCGCAATGTCGTTGTCGGCATAGTCGTCCGGCACCGTGAGCGTGAATTCGGTGGGGTCGTCGACCTTCAGTCCTTCGAGCTCCGGAGCGAAGCCGGGAAAGGGCAACTGAGAGTCGGGGTCGACGATGTACTGCGAGTCGGTCTCGTTCAGTATTTCAGCTTCGTCGATCGTCGCCGCAACATTCATCGTGATCAAATCGTCGAATTTGACGGCTCTCTCGACCGGGTCCCACGAGCCCTGCTGTTTCCGCAGGTCTTCGAGCCGGGTGCCGATCTCTTCGTCCGTGACCTCTACCGAGTCTTCTTCGACTCGGATACTGCTGTAGTCACCCAGGTCCAGAATGGGGTCTAGGGCGACCTTGGCATCCACGACGACAGGGTCGAAGTCGACCTTGTCAACGTGGGGAAGACCGACGCTAACAAGCCCCTGAGCCTCAATAGCTTTGTCGATTACGTCGGGGACGAAGAACTCGATGACTTCGTTCAACAGCCCTTCACGCCCTACGGCATTCTCGACGATCCTGCGAGGTGCCTTTCCCGGACGGAATCCGGGGATGCGTATCTGCTGCACAACCTTCTTGAATCCACGTTCTACATAAGGTTCAAGGTCGTCGTCGTCCAATTCGATATGGAGGGCCGTTTGCCGCTCCTCGACTTCGCCTTGAGTTATTATCACCCGTGGACTCCTTCGCCATGTGCCTTTTTTCGATTATAGCAGACCGGATTTCAGGCTGTGAATGTTTTGTGCGTCGTTAGATACGCCGAGACACATACAACAAGCTGGCTTAAAGTAGGGGCGGCGCCCCTGTGCCCGCCTCGTTGGCGGTAGAAGAAGGGTGACCGTAGTACCCGCCGGGGTCGGCACGGGGGCACGACCCCTACGCCGACAACCTTGGAAATTTCTCTCAATCGTCCTCGTCCACGGTGACCGGCTTCGGGTGTTTCGTCAGGCGTAGCCGGTCTATCCTGAAACTGTCCATTCGTGTGATCTCGACGGTGAGTCCGCCGCTCTCAAAGCGCTCACCCTGCACAGGGATGTGCCCCAGTTGTTCGAGCGCGAAGCCCGCAACGGTCTCGAAGTCGCCTTCCTCGATGCTCAGGTCGATCCTGTCGCGCACCTCGTCGATGCTCATCCCGCCGTCGACATCGTAGGTATCGTGCTCCACCAGCACCATCTCATCCTCGGTGCCAACACCCTCTTCACCCACACGGCCAACGACCTCCTCGATGAGCTGCTTGAGCGTAACGAGGCCCGCGACGCCACCGAACTCGTCCACCGCGATGGCTATCTGGTTGCCAGACTGCCGGAGATCGTCGAATAGCTCGGCGATGCGCTTGGTCTCCGGCACGAAGTGCACGTCACGGATCACATCAGTGACAGAATCGCCGCCTTCGATTCCGCTGACGGCCAGCGAGCGCAAAATGTCCTTCGACGACAACACTCCGATGACGTTATCGGTGCTGTCGTGGTACACAGGTAAACGGGTGTGCGCGTTCTCTGAATATAGTTCTAGGAACTCGTTCAGCGTCGAGCCCCGCTCTATGAAGACGATCTCCGTTCGCGGGGTCATTATGTCGCGGACTTCTCGGTCTCCAAAGCGAAAACCGCCCTTTAGTCGGTCAGCTTCGTCCTGCTCGACCATGCCCTCCGTCCGAGCGATTTCGATCAGCATCCGAAGTTCGCCCTCTGTGACCGATGGCGTGACCTGCCAGCCGGAGCCGAACATTCGCATGATGAGGCGTGGCAGCAAGGTGAAGCCGAAGATGATTGGCGTTTCGAGCAGCATGATGATCTGTACAGGCCGTCCGACAACCATCGACCAGCGTTCCGGAGCCTTGGCGGCTAGGCTCTTCGGCGTTATCTCTCCGAACACGACCACGAGGAATGTCATGGCAACGGTGGCGACCAGGATGCTCAGGGCGCTCTCGCCTAGAACGCTGATGGCTAGCGCCGTCCCGACCGACGACGACATGATGATGAAGGCGTTCTCGGTTAGCAGGATCGTCGCGAAGAATTTTTCATGCTGCTCGACGACATTGAGGACGGACCGCGCGGCCTTGTTTCCCTGCTCCGCCAGGTGCCGTATGCGAAAAGTGTTGACCGAGATGAGGCTCGCCTCGGAGCTGCTAAAGAAGGCCACCGCCACCAACGACAGCACGACGATTATCAGGCTAACGAACTGCCCTCCCGGCAATATTGTCGTGCCAGTCCCTGTAGCTAATAAGGGTACGGCCAGTTCCAGCATCTCGATTCCTCCGAAGTTCTTTTTATATGGCGAGAACGGTTTTAGTTGGTCTGCAGAAGGTTTGGGGACGACATCATTCGTTGGAAGAGCCCCAACCGTGGATCGTCGTAGGGGTCGTGCCCCCCTGCCGACCCGCGGCGCAAGTAGACGACACGGCAGACAAATTCCTAGTCACCTACCTCTTCCCAAAGGCGGTCGATTGTCTTGCGGGAGAGCCCGTCGGCAAATCCTCTGCGCTTGAGATAGGCCCACATCCGGCGGCGGAAGGTCGCGAAGTCTGCACCAGTCACGTGGGACAGATGCTTTAGCCCAGCACGGTAGGCTCCGTCCTCGTCGTCCACTTCTGTCACGGCACTGGATGCGACCTGAGACTCAACGCCCCGCCGAACGAGTTCGCGCCTTATCATCGCTGCGCTTCGGGGTTTGTTGGCGCTCCGGCTCTCCGTCCACTGACCGGCGAACTTGCTATCGTCGAGCAGCGTCTGCGACTTCAATCTCGCGACAGCTTCATCTATAGCGGGTTCGGAAAACCGTGGCAGGAGGTGTTTGCGCAGCTCGGCCTCAGTACGTGATCTGTAGGAGAGGTACTTTATGGCCGAGGCATAAGCCTTCTGATCAACGCGGTCGTGGTCGTTCATCGGCCGAAGTGGGAGCCGGAGCCTACCGACATAAGTCGGCCCTCCGGCGGTGTAGAGGGAGGTCTGTCTGGATCGGAGTCCATCGTATTACTGTACATGAGGCGGGAGAAGAAGGTAAAGCGGCGAAACCATTTCGTATTGCGTACTGCGTAAAGAGTGTTGTGACTGAGCAACCTCCGCCATCAAAGAAGAATACGCAATACGCATTACGTAATCGACCTTACGCCTTCTCATATGCAAACGACTTGTCCGGATACGGCGGCGCCGACGGCACTTCGACAGGCTCGCGCTCGATCAGGTCTTGCAGATGCGCGATAGCGGCGTCGAGTTGAGCGTCTTCGCCATTGAAGGTCGAGTGAGGGAGGTTGTCTACGACGATGTCGGGGTCTACGCCGTGGCCCTCGACCAGCCACTCGCCCTCTGGGCCGTACACGCCAATCTCCGCAGCGGACGCCATGCCCTTGTCCACAAGCTGCGTGTCGAATGACAGCCATATCTCGCCGCCCCAGGTGCGGGTGCCGATGATTTTTCCGAGACCGAGTCGCCGGAAGCCGTCAATGAAAGCCTCGCCGTCAGACGCTGTGCGCTCGTTGCATAACGCCACCATATGGCCGCGGAAAGCATGGGGCATGTTCCACTTCGGCTTGCCCACACGCGGCTGCCAGTAGAACCATGCCTTACGGAGCAGCCGGTCGAGGATCCAGCTATCGATATTGCCGCCCCGGTTGTGCCTCACGTCGATAATCAACCCTTTGCGATTGAAGACCGGGTAGTAGTTACGGGCCCACTCGGAAATATTCGGAGCGCCCATGGCCCGCAGGTGGACATAGCCAATATAGTTACCACCCTGCTCCTCGACACGACGCCTACACAAAAGCTCCCAGTCGTCGTAGCGAAGGTTTGCCGCAGCGCTCGCCGCCATAGGCTTCACGATGTGCTGGGCGCTCTCGTCCGAGCCCTCCGAGCGGACGGTGACGAGCACTTGCTGTCCCGCCTGGTTCTTGAGAAGCGTCGCGGGGTGCTCGACGGCCAACATGGGCACCCCGTTGATGGCCTCGATCACGTCGCCTTGGCTGATATCGAGGTCGGGCTGTGCAAGGGGCGATAGCTTGTCGGGATAGTCGGGGTCGGACTGGTATACATGGTCGATGCGGTAGCCGCCGGCCGGCTCATCACGTACTAGCTCGGCGCCAAGGGATGCCGGTGTTACCCGGTCGAGACCCCGCCGCTTGTCTCCTCCGAATACGAAGGTGTGCAGCGCGGCAAGCTCACTGACCATCTGGGCAATGAGGTCGTCCAACTCCTCGCGGTCGGTGACTCGGTCGACTAACGGCAAGTGCTTTTTCAGTAGAGCGTCCCAATCGACGCCGTGCATGTTGGTATCGTAGAAAAAGTCTCGCTCCAAACGCCATGCCTCGACGAGCATCTGCCGCCACTCCTGGCGCGGGTCCAGCGAGAAGGTCCATTTCGACAGATCGACCTTCGCTTTGTCGAGCTTCTTGGGCGGCTCGTGCGTGGCCTCAATTACATAAACATCCCTGTCCTTTTGCACGAGCAGCTTCTTGCCGTCAGACGACAACTCGTAGCCCTTCACGTCGTCCAGGAGCTTCTTCACTTCGATTTCGCGGTTCTTGATCTCCAGGGCCATGAGGCGCTTCGTAGACTTCGTCGGCGTCCTATCCTCATCCAGCCAAAATATGTTTTTCTCTGTCACCGAGAGGCTGGAGTAGTTGCTTGGAGGCACCGGCACCTCAATTGCCCGCGCCTCGATACCTTCCAGGTCTATGTCCAGCGGCTCCTTGTCCGTACTTTCCTTTTGGTCGTCTTTCTTCTCGTCAGGCTTCTTTTCGGGATCGTGAAGCTCATCGGTCGGACGGAAGGGCGAGCGCATGTCCTTAACAAGGGCAGCGAGATATATTTTGGTGGTCTTGTCGAAGTAGGGCTCGGGCTGACGCTGGCCCCAGGGGGCTTTTGTGACCGAGACCAGATGCCGGTCCGAGAGGAAGTAGAGCCACTTGCCGTCGGGACTGAAGACCGGGCTGTAACTGTCCACGCGCTCGGTGGTAATCGGCGTTATGCTGCCGTCCTCGACCTTGTAGAGCTTGATATAGGAGTACTCGTTGTCGGCAGTCGCGACGTAGGCCAGCCAGCGGCTATCGGGCGACCATCGCATGCCTCGGATGTTGCTTATCGTGTCGGAGGAATCCACACGCGTCGTCGCCAGCTTTTCAAGATCGCGAACCCAAAGGTGGTGGTCCTTGTCGACATAGGCAAAGAGCTTGCCGTCAGGGGACGGGCGTCCCTCGTATCTAAATACCATCCCATCGGCGGTCAGGCGCTCCGTGTCCCCGACGCCATTGGCAGGCACTTTCACAAACTCCAACTCGCCGGTCTCGTCAGAGAGAGCGAGAATAGCCTTGCCATCGGGGAAGAACCGGGCGTTGCGGTAGCGGATGCCGCTCTCGCGGGTCGCCTCGACGAGCCTGCCATCCTCCACGGGCGCAACGAAGATTCGACCACGGGCCGTCAGCACCACGCGGTCGCCGTCGGGGGAGGGATGCACCGAGGTCAAGTAGTCCACGGGCCGCTTGACCCATCGCTCGCGGGTCTGATCGAAATCCGACGCGAGGGTTATTTGTATAGGGCGGGATTCGCCCGATGCAATGTCGTGCAGGTGTAGATCGGCACCATGCTGATACACGATGCGCCCTTCGTGCAAAGAGGGCGATTTTATATCCCAGCCGATGTGCTGCGTATGCTGCCGAAGGTCGCCGCCATTCTCGTCCATCGACCATAGGTTCATCGTCCCGTCGCGGTCGCTCACGAAGTAGATGCGTTCGTCCCACCACATCGGGGAGCGGCTCGTGCCCTCGTAGTCGGCGGTCAGCGAGACCGCCTCGGCGTCGCCCTCAGCGAATTTCCAGATGCTCTGCGCCGTGCCGCCCTTATAGCGCTTCGTGTGGCTGCCCTGAAAGGCGAGGCGGGTGAAGAAAAGTGTTTTCCCGTTCGGACCGTAGACACCATCGCTGGCCTGCGCCAGAGGTATCAGGGCGATTCCTCCGCTATCGAGGTCGATGGACGCAAGCTGCACGTTTGGCAGGGTCGAGAACTGTTGAGTGGCGTAGAGCAGCTTACCGTCGGGCGACCAGCCGGTGAATGATGTCCCCTCGGCGCCGTGCGTCCGGCGAGTGGGCAGGCCGCCGTCCAACGGCATCGTGTAGACCTCCGACGGCCCCTCGTACTGTCCCACGAACGCGAGGGTCGTCCCATCGGGCGAGATCGAGGCATGGGATTCGATGCCATGATGCGTCGTCAGACGCTGCGCCACGCCGCCGTCGATGCCCACCTTCCACAGGTCGCCCTCTGCTGTGAACACGATTGTTTCGCCGTGTATGGCGGGCATACGATAGTAGCCAGGATTTTTTGTAAAGTCGTCAGTCAATTTACTCTCATGCGATATCAGGTGAACGTACTCGTAGGGGCAGTGCCCCCGTGCCCGCCCCGTTTGTCATCTGACACCTTGGGTTGCGGGCGGGCTGGGGTCGGCACGGGGGCACGACCCCTACGATTGATTGAGAACGCCATCGGATTCTATGGCCTGCGTCGTCCCACCGCAAGGCGTAATTGCAGTCCACACGACCAGCGGATATCATACGGGCGCAACGGAGGTTGAGACAGGTATGAAGATACTGGTGATGGGATCGGGCGCTGTTGGCGGCTACTTCGGCGGCGTTCTGCAGCGGGCAGGCAACGATGTCGTGTTCATTGCGCGCGGCAGCCACCGTGAGGCTATCATCCAGTCAGGCATGAATATCCAGAGCAACGCCGCGGGCACCTTCGTTGTGCAGGCACCCGCTCTCGAACGCCCCGATGGCACGTGGAAAGCCGACCTCATCCTCTACTGCGTTAAGAGCTACGATAACGAGACCGCCGTGCCGCTCATCGGCCCCGCTGTTGGCGACAATACGTCGATACTATCTCTGCAAAACGGCATGGGAAGTGGCGATCTGCTGGCAGCGGCCTATGGCTGGGATAAAGTGCTGCTCGGAGTCACGCACATCGACTCGACGCGCAAAGCACCCGGAACCGTCAGCGAGTTCGGTCTTGTGGCTCCCGACCTCATATTCGGCGAGGAGGACGGCAGCAGGTCGGCCCGCGCGTTGGAACTCGAAAAGACCTTCGACGTTGAGGGCATCGACGCTATTCTGTCCGACAACATCGCCAAGGAGCTTTGGAACAAGTACATCTACATATGCGGCCTCAGCGGCTCGACCTGCATCACCCGCTCGACCTTCGACCAGGTCGTCGGGACTCCGGCCACCCTTGAGTTCGTTCGCACGATCATGCAGGAGGCCTATGCCGTCGGACGAGCGCGGGGCGTCGACATCGCCGAGGACTACGTGGACACGACCGCCGACTATTTTGTGAGCATCAAGGGCGGGAACACCTCGTCGATGTACACCGACCTCATGCGCGGCAGTCCCATCGAGATCGACGTGCTGAATGGCGGAATAGCCCGTATGGGCGCAGAATTGGGCGTCGCGACGCCTGCGAACGAGTTTATCGCCACCTGCCTATCGCTCTATCACAACAACGCAATGGAGGCGCGGGGGAGTTAGACTTCGCTTAGACCGAAGCGAAAAGGGTGGGGTGAATGGAAGACAATTCGATTGTTGGTACGATTATCGCCCTCCTGATCGGCCCGGTGCTTACGATTGTTGGAGTCAGAATGGTACGCTGGAACCGGGAAATCGGGAGCTCACAAAGACAATCAAACATACAAATTTGGGGTTGGGACTGGGGTTCCGAAAGGTCGTACTGGAACCTCAACATTGTACTAGGGGTGCTTTTTGCCATAGGTGGAATCGGGGTCACGATCGCTGTGGTGGTAACTGCTCTTGGTTGATCGACGAAAGCCAATCGCCATGTGGCTGTCTCAATGGATAACCACAGCTAGGTGACAGATACATAAACGGATAGGAGAAAAAGATGCCACACTTTCACGACATCCTCGAGGTCAAGCCGGTCGAGATCACACCCGGCGTGCGGATCCGCACGCTGTGGGGCAACAAGGTGATGATGAGCCTGATCGAGACTGACCCACACACGGACGTGCCGGAGCACACCCACCCGCACGAGCAGGCCGGGATGGTGCTCGAAGGCGAGTTCGACATGACCATTGGCGGCGAGCGGCGCGCCATGAAGCACGGCATGTCCTACGTCATCCCCGGCGGAGTGCCGCATGCCCTGCATGGCGGCGAGGGCAAAGGACTCGTGCTCGACATCTTCTCGCCTCCGCGCGAGGACTACAAAGAGCGCATCGCGGAGGCCATCAAGCCCGCCTGGGAAACGACCGGCGGCGAGTAGATTTTTCGTGTAACTCGCGCTGAACTGGCGAATCTTGTGTGCCTGCTTCGCCCTTCGACAGGCTACCAAGTAACTTCTTGATGCGACATTGATTTGCGGACCGGTATTTCCACCCTCACCTCAATCCTCTCCTTCAAGGGGAGAGGAGGTAAGACAGTTACTTTCCCGGATTCTGTCCGGTCGCCAGATGTAACCTGCTCCGGGTGAACGAGCGGAACCTCTTATCCCCTCTCCCTTCGAGGGAGAGGGCTAGGGTGTCGACGTCGCTCAGCGCAACCCCTACCAGTTCGTAATAGCACCATCACTGCGGGTCAGCAGCGGTACGAAGCCGCCGGACTCCCAGGCCATCGTCTCCGCGACGTCCATGTCGATGTCGACACCGAGTCCGGGCCGGTCGGTGCTGAAGGCGTAGCCGTCGTCGAAGCCGATCTGGACGGGGAATAGGTCAGTCATGTAGGTGCCGGGGGCCTTGGGCATCTCCTGAACGCCGACGTTGGCCGACGCCATGCATAGCGCCACACAGGCCGCCGCGCTTACCGGGCCGAGAGGATTGTGCGGCGCGATGTCGATGTAATGCGTCTCCGCCCAGTGGGTTATCTTTAGCGCCTCAGTGATGCCGCCGACGTTGCAAAGGTCGATGCGCGCGTAGCTGATCAACTCCTCCTCAATCACCTCGCGGAACTGCCACTTGTTCGACCACTGCTCGCCCGCCGCGATGGGCACGCTGACGTGTCGGGCGAGAGTCCGATAGCTGGCGGGATTCTCCGCTCGCAGCGGATCCTCGATGAAGAAGGGGTTGTATTGTTCGACGCGGCGACAAAGATTGGTCACGTGGTGGGTGTCAAGTCGAGTGTGTACGTCGAAGGCGATCTGAATGTCGGGCCCGACGGCCTCCCGCACCCTGGCGATCTCCTCTATACCCAGCTCGATGGACTTCATGGGGTCGAGAATGCCCTCACTCATCACCTCGCGCTGGCCTTCCGTCTCCGGCTGACCCCAACGGACGAACTTCCAGCCCTGCTCGACGTGCTCGACGCAGTTCTCGATTAGCAGGTCGATGCTCTTTCCGCTGCAATGGGGATAGCACACGACCTTGTCGCGCACAGGCCCGCCCAGCAGCTTGTATAGCGGCATGTCGAGCGCCTTGCCCTTGATGTCCCACAGGGCGATGTCGATGCCGCTGATGGCGCAGGCGTACACCCCCTGGGCCGGGAAGAAACCGCGCCTAAACATATGTTGCCAAAGGCGCTCAGTGCTAAACGGGTCCTCGCCGATGACCAACTCAGACAGGTGCTCGACGGCCTTCGCGACCGCCTGACCCGTCAGCGTCATACCCACCTCGCCGAGACCATATATACCCGTGTCGGTATCGACCCTTACAAAGAAGCCGCCGAATGGCCCTGTCTTGAGGGGCAGGCTGGTGATTTTTGTGACTTTCATAATGTAGTCTCCTTTGGAATATCTATCGCGTATTTCGTATTGCGTAGGTCGGGGGTCTAGCGGTCTGGGTCGGCACGGGGGCACGACCCCTACGTGATGCGGCGTAGGGGTCCTTCCCAGGAAGGATGGTCGCCCTTGCTGCCGGAACCATCTGCGCTACATGGAACAGAGTTCCTTATGCAACGACAGTCTTTTCGTTTTACGCAATACGTTTTACGTACTTGGTTTTATCCTCCACGCCAGCGGCGACGAAGGCGTCCTGGCGCTCCTCGCACTTCTGGCAGGCACCGCAGTGCAGGTCGTTGACCGGTGTCATGCAGGTCAGCGTCAGTTCCAGCGGCAAGTGCTGGTTCTCGCGGATGAGGTCGATTTTTTTGCGTCCTCGGTATGGAGCGACAACGGTGACGCGGTGTCCCAATCCTTCGCTCAATACCGTCCCAAAGTTCTGGAAAAACTCAGGTGTTGCATCGGGGAAAGGATTGCCGCCGAGGGAGCCGATGGCGATTTTGCCAACGTCGTGGGTGCTGCACCACACGGACGCCAAGCCAAGCAAAACGATGTTGCGACCGGGGATGAACACCGCATCGTCGGCCTCGCCCGGCTTCGGCACGTCGATGCCGGTCATCCCCCAGTGGTCGCCATAAAAGGGCTGCATGGGGATAGACAGGTCGACGAGCGGCTGCACGTTCGGGTTATCGAGAGCCTTTACAAAATTCTCGATTGCCCGGCGTTCCTCGTCCTCCCAAGTCAGTCCCGCGCGAATGTAGATGGGATGCGCTTCGACGTCGCGCGCTATGTCTGCCAGCAACACCGCGCTGTCGAGCCCACCACTTGTGAGTACCGCGACCTTTTCCAAGTTTTTGTCCTCGCTCGGTAATTGGTCGGTCAATTCTAGCATGGTGGCGTGGCGCACTTGTGCTTCGACAGGCTCAGGACGAACGGAGCGCTTTCTCTCTAACGGAATACCCGGATCCGACAACGCGTGAGAGAACCATCAAGTAGGTCAGCCCAGGCTGAAAACGAGGAAGCTGGCGATGGCGTATGTGCCAATGAGCAGGCCCGACTCGATGGTGAGGTGGCCGGCTCGGTCTGGTCTGGGTCGGCTTACGACCGCTAGGATGACGATGGAGGTCATCACTATCGCGATCACGCCGGTGAGAACGTGTATTGGAGAAACGGCGGCCCAAATGGCGCCGCCGGTGTGCGCTGCGTCGTCAAGGAAGAGTACGAAGCCCATATTGAACAGGTTGCTGCCGAGGAGGTTGGTGATGGCAAGCTCGGGGGCCATGATGCGGAGGGCCGCGAACGAGGTCGCAAGCTCCGGCAGAGAGGTCGCCGCCGCCAGGAACTGGGTGCCCATAAAGCTGGCGTCCCATCCCATCTCGACAGCAAGCTCGTCGCCGATGATCGACAACCAGACCGCCGCTACGACGACGATGGTGGCGGACAGTGCGTACACCGCGATATGTCGCGAGAGCCGTGCCGACTCGTACTGCTTGGGCTCGTCCTGTTCCTGGTCGTCGGTCTCCTTCCCCTGTTTCTTGCCGAACAGGTATATGAAGTACATGGCGGCTGCAAACACGACGATCAATGCGATGGACATGGGGCTAACGAACCAGCCGTCCATCACCGTGGTCATGCCGTGAAGGACTGCTGCCATGGTCGCAAGGCCGATTACGGCGATGCCCAGGGCGCCGATGACGACCGAGGTCATACCGACGTAGTTCAGCAGGTAACGGTTCCACCAGAAGATGTCTATCAGGCCAATGATGAAGAGATTGAACAGGTTGCTGCCGAAGGCCCCGCCGACCGCCAGGTCCGGCTCACCGACGAACGATACCGCGCTGATACCCGTGCCCAACTCCGGCAGCGAGGTAGCCGTCGCGAGCAACACAACGCCGACGAATGACCTGCCGAGGCCCGTCTTGATCGCGATCACGTCGGCGGATTTTGCCAGATAGAGCGACGCGCCAAGGATGACTACGGCCGCTATGGCAAGCTGTGTCCAGAGAAGCGCTAGAGTCAATTCCTTTTCCCAACCTGCGTTGCAAGTCTCGCCGCTGCGCGAGTCACGGCATGATACACCATGTCTGCTACGATACATGGTGATTAACAAACTGAGGCATATATTTGACGGACGAAAAAACTCCCTGGTACACAAAATTCTTTGACGAGGACTACCCGAAGGTCTATCAGGAGCGGCTGTCGGAGGACGCGACCGACCGTGAAGTAGGCTTTGTCGAGGGCATCTTGGGACTGAAGGTGGGCGACCGCGTGCTCGACCTGGCCTGCGGGCAGGGGCGCCACGCTGTTGCGCTCGCACAGCGGGGCATGGTCGTCACGGCACAAGACCTCACCGAGGAGTATTTGCGTACGGCACAAGAGGCGGCGCAGGCGACAGGCGTCGAGATCGAGACCGTCCACAGCGACATGCGCGAGATACCCTTCACCGATGAGTTCGACGCGATAATAAACATGTTCACGGCGTTTGGATACCTCGAATCCGAGGACGAAGACATGAAGGTGCTCCACGCAGTCGCCAACGCCCTCAAGCCAGGCGGACGGCTGCTGATGGACCTGCTGAACCGCGAGTGGGTTGTTACAAATTACGTTCAGAAGGAGTGGCGCACCGATCCCGACGGCAACACGATTCTCGAAGACCGCGAGTTCAACCTGATGACAGGCCGCAACCGGGTAAGCTTCAGCATCGTCACGCCCGACGGCGCTCGCCGCGAGTTGCCGGGGCACGACATCCGCCTCTACACACTCACTGAGCTTGGCAAATTGCTCGCCGACGCGGGCCTACAATTATCAGCCCTGTACGGCGACTTCGACGGTTCTCCGTACGCGATCGATACACGGCGGATGATCGTCGTGGCGGGGAAAATTACATGAGTTCTTCTCAGCAACACCCCAATGCTTACTGGGTCCGACCGGGCGAGCTTATGGCAGGGATACACCCCGAAGCTGACTACCGGACCGACACTCGACGAGTCATTCGAGGACTGCTCGGGTTGGGGATCACCAGATTCGTCGACCTGACCGAAGAGGGCGAGTTGGAAGGCTATGACAAGCTGGTGCGGGACGACTCGCGGCAAATGGCTCTCCACGCCACGCACACCCGCTTCGCGATACCAGATATGAAAACTCCCGACATCGGGCAGATGGAGGATATCCTGAAGACGATTCGGTCCTTCATCAAAGAGGGACACGTGGTATACGTCCACTGCTTCGCGGGCCTCGGCAGGACAGGGACGGTGGTCGGATGCTACCTCATCGACAACGGTGTCTTACGGGAAAATATCTTCGACGAAATCGCGGGCCTACGAGGCCGTCCCGATGCACCAAACGAGTCGCCGATAACAGACGCCCAACGTCAGATGGTGCTCGATTGGCGAAGCTAAAAAGGGGCCGCCGCGGGTTAACGCATCCGCTGTAGAAGGCACAACTCGTAATGATATGATGATATTGAGCGAATCGATCAGGACCGCCGATCTCTGCATACTGTGACCCGCTCCGACTTCTCCAACGGAGGATATGATGGCCCGCAACACCCAATCTTTGACCGTATCTCTCCCACCCGACATTGTCGAAAGAGTCAATCAGATGACCCATGAACAGGGTCGAACAAAGAGCGCCGTCCTGCTGGACGCTCTGGAGCGTTATTTCGATGAACAAGAGTGGAAACAGATGTATCAGCAGGTCGAGCAAAAGGCAAAAGAAAGTCGAATCTACACCGAAGACCAGGTCGATGAGCTAGTCCACGCCCGGAGAGAACGGGAAGGACAAGCTGAGAGTCGTGCTTGACAGCAACGTGATAATCTCCGGACTTGGCTTCGGCGGGAAACCGAGGGAGATTTTGGAAGCGCTGAGGAAAGGGGAGATTGAGGTAGTCATCTCCCCTTTTATCGTTGCCGAGGTACGTAAGTCGCTTGGCGAAGATGTGCACCTTGACGACACGACTGCCGAGAGCTCAATCGATCGCCTATCGAGGCGGTGCATCGTGCTCGATCCCAGCCCGGAGGCGACAATAGTCGCGGCCAACCCCGCAGACAACCGCGTCCTCGACTGTGCCGTGCAAGGCGATGCCGAGTTTCTCGTGACCGGCGATAAGCGTCACCTCCTGCCGCTTAAGGAGTATCAGGGCGTGAAGATCGTTAGTCCGGCGGAGTTCCTCGATGTGCTTTCTGAGCAGGCCTAGCGGTCACATCACATCCAGCAGCATAAGGTCCTTATAGGTCTCGCGGCGGCGGATGATTTTTGCGTTGCCGTCGTTGACCATGACCATTGCGGGTCGCGGGTTCAGGTTGTAGACGCTGGCCATCGAGGGGGCGTATGCCCCGGATGACGGGATGGCGATGATGTCGCCGGACTCGACTCGCGGCAGCTTAATGTCCTTCACGAGTATGTCGCCGGACTCGCAGTACTTGCCCGCTAGAGTGACGACCTCCGCCGGGCCTTCGTCCATGCGGTTGGCGACAACGGCCTCGTATGCAGAGCCGTACAGCGCCGGGCGAATGTTGTCGCCCATGCCGCCGTCCAGCGAGACGTATTTCCGTACGGTCGGAATGTCCTTGATGCCGCCGACTGTGTAGAGCGCAACGCCGGCACGCCCGACGATGGAACGGCCTGGCTCGACCACCAGCGTCGGTTCCCCGAAGCCAAGGTCGGCGCATCGGGTCTTCATCGCCCTGGTGATTACCTCGGCGTAAGAGCCGACCGACGGCGGCAACTGGTCACGCTGGTAACCGATCGCATACCCGCCGCCCGGACTGAACTCGCGCAAGTTCAGCCCCTCGTCCTTGAAAGGCGCGAGGTAGGTCAGGATGGCGTCCACGGCTATCGAATACGGCTCCAACTCGAAGATCGGCGAGCCCAGGTGGAAGTGGATGCCAACGAGGTCGAGGTTCGATGCCGCCAGAGTCTCTCGAATGGCCGTTGCCGCGTCGCCGGTCTCGATGGAGAAGCCGAACTTGCTGTCGAGGATACCCGTCGTCGTCATAACGTGCGTGTGAGGGTCGACGCTCGGCGAGAGGCGGAGCATCACCTCCTGAGTCATGCCGCGAGCCTTGGCCTTGGCGTTCAGCAGGTCGAGTTCGTGAAAGCTATCGATGACGAAGCGGCCCACACCCTCGTCCAGGGCGTAGTCGAGTTCCTCAGGCGTCTTATTGTTGCCGTGGAAGTACAGGTTTGCGGGGTCTGCGCCACCGGCCTTCACAACTGCTACCTCGCCGCCGGAGACCACGTCCATACCGAGGCCTTCCTCGGTCACGAGCTTCGCGATGGCCGGATTCACGAAGGCCTTCGAGGCATAGAGCACTTTGGTCTTGGCGTACTCGGCGGTGAACTCGCCGACGAACTCTCGGCACATGCCGCGTAAGGTCGCTTCGTCGAACACGTACAAGGGAGAGCCGTATTCAGCCATCAGGTCGAGTACGTCGATGCCGCCGAGGGTCAGGTGGGCCTGGTCGTTCATCTCGGCGGTAATTGGGAAAATCTCGCGATTGTCGAAAGTCATGCGTCGCTCCGTACTTCGTAGTTGCCGTCCGCTATAGAGTATATCGCGCCGTCTGCTGCCAGTTTCAATAAATGCGCCTCGATCTGCATACGAGCATTGCGGTGCAGTCGCTCTGGCAGGCCGGTATAGATGGCCGAGAATATCGCATCAATACTGCCCTTGCCTTCACCGACGAGTTCAAGGGTCTGCCGTTCTCGGAACAGCCGGTGCTCGATCAAGTCTTCGAGGTTCTCGTAAGGATCGTCGATGACCGGCCCGTGGCCCGGCGCGATTAGCCGCATATCGTAGGTCATCAGCTTGCGGAGCGACTCAAGGTACTGTCCCATATCGCCCTGCCCGGGGATCACCGTAGTCGGACTGCTGCCAAGAACGGTATCGCCGGTGAACATGATTTTCTCTTCTTGGTGGTACACGCAGACACTGCCCATCGTGTGGCCGGGTACGTGGACGAACTCCAAAGTAGTCCCACACAGATCGAGGATTTCCCTATCTTCAACAGTCCTGGCGACAAGCTCCTGCTTCGCTTCTTCGTCTATGAAGTGTTTTTCGACGGGCGTCGCTATGATAGGCGCACCGGTGACATCAGAAAGTTTCGCGGCCCCGCCAGCGTGGTCGTAATGCCTATGTGTCAGGACGATACCCTCGACGGTAGGCTTACCAGCGCTTTGCCACATAGCTATGATCGCATCGACTTCCTCGGCCACGTCGTAGCCACTGTCGATAAAGCAGGCCCTGGAGTCTGGTGACACAACGAGGTACACCATGTTATTGATGTCACCGACTTCGATGCCAATCACACCTGGAGCGATGGTTGAAATGTTGTTCATCGTTTGGATTACAGCCCTCAGAACTTGTGGAAAGTTTTTGTATACGATTGCAGTAATTGTGGATCAAGCCAGTTCTGCACAAACGCCTCACTACTCTCTACCATCGAACTAACCACCATTCCACACTCCCGTAAGCGCCGCCGAGGCGTCAGCGATGCCGTTGGTCAGGTATGCTCCACATTGTCCCCACCCTTACTATTACCGATTGTTGTACTCTTAGATAGACATGATAGATGAAGTACTTATTAAAGTAATGAGTGGAAAAGGTGGAAACGGAGTCGTCAGTGGCCGGCGAGAGAGGTACATTCCTCTCGGCGGACCGGATGGCGGCGATGGAGGCAGTGGCGGTAACGTCTTCGCTCGATGCGATCAAAACGTTAACACCCTGCTGAGCTTCCGCTACAAGCGCATGCACAAGGCCGGAAACGGCGGTGGCGGCATGGGTAAGAAGCAGCACGGCAAGAAGGGTGAGGACATTGAGATAGTTGTTCCTGCTGGAACTGAACTGTGGAACAACCTGACAAAGAAGCGCATCGCCGATTTGACGGTCCATGGTGAGCGTGTGTTGGTCTCAAAGGGTGGTCGTGGCGGTCGTGGGAATGTCCACTTCACCTCATCTACGAACCAGTTTCCGCTGTTGGCCGAGGAAGGTGATCCTGGACTGGAGATCGACCTTCGGTTGGAACTTAAGCTGCTGGCCGACGTCGGTTTGGTTGGTGCTCCGAACGCTGGAAAGTCCAGCCTCTTGGCCGCGGTGAGTGCCGCGAGGCCCAAAGTTGCCAGTTACCCGTTTACTACTCTGGAACCGCTGCTAGGCGTGGTCGAGCACGGGGATGACGGCTTCGTGATGGTTGACATACCTGGCTTGATCGAGGGTGCTCACGCTGGGATAGGGCTTGGCGATGAGTTCCTTCGCCATATCGAGCGTACGAGTGTGCTCGTGCACGTGATCGATGGCAGTATGGATGACCCGGTTGAGGAGTACCATCGCATCCGTAACGAGATGCGTCTCTTCAACGAAGACTTGATGAACAGGCCGGAGATCGTCGCGTTTAATAAGCGTGATATCGAGGACGTTGACGTGATGTTCGACCTAGTCAAGGACGAACTGGCTAAAGAGGCTGTCGCTGTTCACTGCATCTCTGCCGTAGGACGTATTGGACTAGAGCAACTGCTTTGGAACGTGAGCGATGTCCTTGGCGAGGCCCGTGAGAAGCGCAACGAGCCAGTGAACCGGGTTTTACCTGGACAGCAATCGGTATCACCTGTCGAAGTCGGCGAGACGAACGGCGATGTACCTGTACTGAGGCCGAGGGCGGTGGATGCCGAAACGAAGGTACGCAAGCTGCGCTCTGACAAGTATGTGGTTACGCTACGGTCGGCAACGCGCTTCGCCAACATGGTCGACGTGAACAACTGGAGCGCTCGAGTCCAGTTCTACGAGCAGCTTCGTCGTCAGGGCGTCATCGATGCGTTGGAGAAGGCAGGTATCGAGCACGGCGACATCTACGTCGTGGGTAAGCACGAGATGGAGTGGGAGTAGGTGAAGCTTGGCGTTTTCGGCGGTACCTTCGACCCCATACATCTAGGGCATCTCATAGTCGCCGAATTTTTTCGCGAGACGTTCCGCATGGACCGCGTGCTGTTCATCCCGGCGGGTGAGCCCTGGTTCAAGACTGGTCAATACGTTACCGATGGTAAGCACCGCCTCGAAATGGTCAAGTTGGCCATTGCAGAAAATCCTCACTTCGCGGCGTCCGATGTCGAACTGCGACGTGACGGCCCGACCTACACCTTCGATACGCTCACGGCGCTCCGGGAAGAGCTAGGAGACGACACGGAGTTCACCGTCATCCTCGGCATCGACGCGCTGAACGAACTGCACCGCTGGCAACGTGCGGTCGACGTACTGAACATGGCAACTATCGTCGGCGTCGCCCGCCCCGGAGCCACTGAGATGGACAGTGCAGCGCTGGACACAATCAGAGAGGGTGCGTCGGGCGAGGTGACCATCGTGAACGGCCCACTGATCGACATCAGTGCCACGGATATCCGCCAGCGGGTCGCAGAGGGAAGTTCGATAAAGTACCGTGTCCCCCAGGCCGTTGACGAGTATATTTATCGGCACGGTCTGTATCAACGAGAGGAAGCGACATGAGCAAGTCGGAGGCCGAAATTCTGCTGGAGTTGTCGATAAGGCTCGGTGCGCTTCGATTCGGGAGTTTTACCTTGTCGTCCGGTGCTGTCAGCCCCTACTACTTCGATGGACGCCTGCTCACTCTGGACGCGGAGGGTGCCTACCACGTGGGTCGGGCCTTCCAGCCGATCATCCGTGAGTGCGGTGCCGAGGCTGTGGCAGGCCCTGCTGTGGCAGCGGTTCCGATGATCTCCGCCATATCGCTCACGAGCCACCTCGAAGGGCACCCTGTGCCAGGATTGATCGTTCGAACGGAGAAAAAAGAGCACGGCACCGGCAAGCTGATTGAAGGTGCCTTGCGCGAAGGGATGACCGTCGCCGTCGTGGACGACACCTGCACCAAGGGAGGCAGCCTGATCCATGCCATCGACGCCGTAGAGGCAGCCGGATGCCGCGTCGTCAAAGTCATGTGCATCCTCGACCGCCATGAGGGCGGCAGCGACGCCATCCGCGAACGCGGCTACGACTTCGTGGCGCTGCTCGAAGCGGACGAGAACGCCGATATACGGGTAGTATCAGAATAGCAAAGGTAACAATTCCTGTGGGAGAGGAAGTCCAATGAGTCTGCAGCATACGATCAAAGCGCTTGTTAGACGTGGCGAAACTCACTACGTTGCGGAGTGCGTGGAATTGGCCGTCGTGACGCAGGGAGTGACGCTGGACGAAACGCTGGCGAATCTTCAGGAAGCGGTGGCACTTCATCTGGATGGGGAGGACCCTTCGACCTTTGGCCTCGCGCCAGACCCGACGATCTTGGTCACGATGGAACTGGAGCCAGTGGTTGCCTAGGCTTCGTCGGCTGTCTGGCGACCAGGTTGTACGGGTCCTAGAGGGGTTAGGTTTCCACGTTCACTCCCAGCGCGGCAGCCACATCAAACTTCGCCGAAATGCTGAGAACGGAGCCGTTCAAACGCTCACCGTCCCTCGGCATCGTGAGCTAGACATCGGGACTTTACGCGCCATCATACGTCAGGCGTCACGATTCGTACCTGAAGATGCCCTGGATCAAGAATTCTACATACCCTGACCGGGAGGACCACATGCGAATAACAATCGTGCGGCACGGCCAGACTTGGGCTAATGCCGAAGGACGGATTCAGGGGCACTGGGACGCCGAGTTGTCAGACGAGGGTCGGGCGCAGGCAGAGAAGCTGCGCGTGCAGCTAGAGGCCGAGGGCTTCCAGCCGACTCATGTCTACACCAGCCCGCTGATTCGCTGCGCTGAGACCGCAGCAATAGTCTCCGCTTCGTTCAAGGTGCCCATCGTGCCCTGGGATGACTTGAAGGAGCACGACATGGGAGTCATGTCCGGCCTGACCTGGGCCGAAGTCGATAAGAAGTTTTCTGATATCGATCTCGTCGCCGAGCGAGCCCGGCAATGGACTGGCATTGAGGGCGTCGAGTCTATTCCATCGCGGCGTGCGCGAGGGGAGCGGGTCGCATGGCGTCTCCTCAACGACCATTCCGCAGCCGACGTGGTGTTTGTGGTCAGCCACGGTGGCATTATGCCGAGCATCCTGTCTGCCATCATGGGCACGGAAAGAACTTGGGGGATATCCACTGGCAACACCGGCCGCTTTGACCTGACGCTGGACCTCGACCGCTGGGCTAACGACGGTGACGACCGCCATAACGTGGCACACGCGCGCATTGAGCGTTTCAGCGATACGTCGCACCTGGGTGTGCCGACGGTCGTCGATCATCGGCGGGCCGCACCGTAAGGGTCGCGTCCCGCGCGGACTGTATGTCCGCCACCAAGCTCTTCGACAGGCAACCAGGGCGGGCACGGGGGCACCGCTCCTACGTTCGCCTGACTCCTTGCGACGATGAAAACCCGTTCACTGACCGCCATTCTCGTTCCAATGGGAACGCTTGCTGTGCTAGATTAGAAAGTGGCGTGTGCGGCGCTACAACACCAGCCGCAGTAGCTCGCCGGGGAACGAATGACGTCGAAAGCCGATACATCCTTCGACGAGCGCATGGGTCAGAACCTCGTCGATGCGGGGATCATAACGACCAACCAGTTTGCTTCGGCCAGAGACGCCGGGCGTCGGAACGGTGTCGGCTTGCTCGAAACCCTCGTGCTCGACGGCCTCGTGCCCAGGGAAACGCTCATCGCTATGCTGAGCTTCCAACTCAGGATTCCGGTGATAGACCTCAAGACGGTGGACGTCGACCAGGCGGCAGTCATGCTGGTACCGGAGGAATTCGCACGGGCTAACTGCGTCCTGCCCATCGGATTCGAGCCCGATGGCTCCCTGCGCACGGCAACGACCTCCCCCAACGACTTCCAACTCGCCTCGCAAATGGCGTCCCTGACCGGGCGGCAGGCAAAGTTCGTTCTCGCTTTGGGCGGGGGACTGGACGAGTTGATCGAGCGCACCTACGCCTCGCTGCCTGCACGGCGGACAGATGCCCTCGCTACTTGGGGCGCAGCAAACCGAACGGCGGCCTCGCCCGTGCCGCACCGTGCGGCCGCTAATGGCATACTCGGACAGGACGTATCGCAGCTTCCCGCCATCCAGGCCGTTGAGATGGTGACGCTCCAGGCGATCAAGCGTAAGGCATCGGACGTACACTTCGTGGCAACGTCTGATTCGAGCAAGGTACTTTTCCGGCTGGACGGCGTTCTTCAAGAGGTCGCGGTTGTTCCGTTCAGTCTGCACGAGTCCATGTTGGCGCGCATCAAGGTGCTGGCCGATATGGACATCTCCGAAACGCGGAGGCCCCAGGACGGTAGCTTTAATCTCCAGTTCGGCGATAAGACCGTCGACTTCCGCGTATCATCGATTGGTATAACCTGGGGCGAGATGATGGTCGTCCGCATTCTCGACCGCTCTGAGGGCATCCTCAAAATGGAGCAGTTGGGCTTCGAAGCCGACGCGATGGCGACCTGGCGGCAGCTTCTCAGCCTGCCATTCGGCATGGTCCTGGTCTCTGGACCCACAGGCTCCGGCAAAACGACAACGCTCTACTCGTCGGTCACCGAGTTGATACACGACCGAGGGAACATTCTCACTATCGAAGACCCCATCGAGTACCGGGTCGAAGACCTGCACCAGATCGAGGTAAACCGTCAGGCCGGTATCGATTTCCCGGCGGGCCTCAAGGCGATCATGCGGCTCGACCCCGACGTTATCCTGGTAGGCGAGATCCGCGACGTTGAGACGGCCAAGACCGCCGTCGATGCCGCCCTCACTGGGCAGCTCGTGCTGGCCTCCATTCACAGTAACGATGCGGCATCGGCGTTCGTCCGGCTCATCGACATCGGCATCGAGCCATACCTGGCCGCCACGGCCCTCGTCGGCGTTGCGGCACAGCGCCTGGTCCGCAAGGTGTGCACACACTGCAAGGTGACTACGGACATCGACCCTGGCGAGCAGCACGCCTACGCAAGCGAGATGGGTGTCGACGACGGCACGACCTTCGTGAGCGGGCGCGGCTGCAACTTCTGTGGAATGACCGGATTTCTCGGCAGGACGGGCGTGTTCGAGGTGCTGCCAATTAGCGAAACGACTCGGGAGCTCGTCGCCTCGGGATCAAGCGGGCATCAGATTCGCCAGCAGGCGATGTCCGAGGGTATGGTGCCCCTCCGTCACGCGGGCATGACCAAGGTCAAGGCTGGTGACACGACCGTCAACGAAGTGCTAAGCAGAGTGTTTTTCTTCGAATAGTTCTTTTCCTCCCCTCTCCTGTGGGAGAGGGCCGGGGTGAGGGTGATGACGCCGCTCATCCAATTTCATTTGAACAACAACGAAGTACCGCGATATACAAAAAATGTCAATCAAGTACGAGGCATACACAAGGCTTGGCGAGAGGGTGGAAGGGGTTCTCCAGACCGACTCCGAGGCCGATGCTTACGGCATCTTGGAGCAGGAGGACCTCATACCGTACCGCCTCAGCCCCGTGCGTAAGGGGCTTAGCCTTACGCGCATGTTCCCTACGGTGTTCAAGCCCTCGTCTCAGGACATCATCGACTTCACCCGCCAGCTTGCCGCGCTGCTGAACGCAGGCATTCCCCTCCGGCGCAGTCTCACAGCGCAGCACGAGCAGATGTCCAACGCGGCCCTTCGTCAAGCCCTCGGCGAGATCACCGAGAGCATAGAAGCCGGAAAAAAATTCTCCGACGCCCTGGCGAGTCACCCACACATATTTCCAGACTTCTACCTGCGGATGCTCAAGGTCGGTGAGGCTACCGGTGGCCTGCCATTCGTCCTCAACCAGGTGGCTGACACGCTCCAGCGTCGGAAGTCCGTCGGCGACCGCGTCCGTCGATCGCTCATGTATCCGTCGATTAGCTTGTTCATCGCACTCGCCGCCGCGTTCGTCCTTGTGACCTATTCGCTGCCTGCTCTAACCGAGCTGCTCTCAGAGGTCGGCGGCGACCTGCCAGCCACGACTCGCGTGCTTATCGCCATCTCGGACGGTCTGAGCGCCTACTCGAGCTACGTTATCGGCGCGGTGCTCGTTGTCGTACTCGGGCTCGTGATAGCCATGCGAACGGAGATCGGGCGGGCGGCGTCAGATACGGTGCTACTCCGCGTCCCGATCATCGGCAAGGTAATCGTCGCCAACAATATGTTCGCCCTCACGTCGATCCTGTCGACCTTGCTCAAGGCCGGTCTTTCACCAGTCGAGGCGTTAAAGCTCACGGAGCGCGGAATGGCGAATGCCTACTACCGCAGGAGGCTTGAGCGGGTCGTCGAGCGCACCACAGAGGGCGTAAAGCTCGGCGTCGCTTTCGGCGAGGACAGCGGCTTCCCGCCCATCGTCTCGCAGGCGATCATCACGGGCGAGATGCGGGGCAGCCTGGGCGATACTATGTCGGGCCTGACCCAGTACTACGAAGACGTAACCGCTCGGGCGACCAGCGGCATCACGGAGCTTATCCAACCCGTTATCATCTTGTTCGTCGCGCTGGTAGTTGGCTTTGTGGCTGCCGCGGTGATCTCCGGTATATACTCCACGCTCGGGGCCGTCGGATGAACGAAGGCACCCAGGTCTACGCTCCGCCTACCAACGGCACGGGCCAGCAGGAGTTCGGCTGGCGGAACGTCCCCAAGATCAATCTGCTGCCGGAACGACGGTCGTACCGCCTCTCGCCCGTCATCGTGCTGCTTGTCGTCGTCCTAATAGCTGAGGCCGTCGCCGCCCAGGTACTCTACGGCCAGTTGCGCGCCGAGGAGCTGGCCGTGATTGATGCGAACCACACGCTAAACCAGGCCCAGCAGGCGCTCTCCGCCGAGCAGTCCGCGACGGACCGAGAGGCCCTCACAGTAGTGGTGCTTGACCAGCAGATTGCGGAAATCGAGGCCCAAGATGCAGTCATTCTCGATGCGTATACCCAGCTTGCCCAGCCACGCCCCGAATGGGCTGCTACGCTTCAGGCGCTGCTCCAGGCCGACAACGCTGATTTCCTGCTCAACAAGTTGACCGCAGACCCGTCAGGGACGATAGAGTTATCGGCAACCGCCACCGGGCCCGACGGCATCAGAGAGTTCCTCACACATATGGCGTCGGTCAGCGATATTCTCAGCCTTGCTGATTGGGACTCCGAGCAAGGCGACACGGCTCTCAAAGTCGATGCGGTGGTGGAGTTGAAGTGAAGAAGAATAACGCCAAACGTAAGGAATCGCAGGCAGCTTCATGACAAATTCTCAACGTTCTTATCGAAGCAAGGGAGCGGGAGGTATCCAAGCTCTGCATCATCTCATTACGTTTTACGCAATACGTTTTACGCAATAGTTTTATGCTCTACCGCATCAAGCCATATATCCGCCTCGACACCGCGCTGACGGCTGTCATTCTGATCGGTTTTGTAGGCGTGGGCTACTTGTTCACTTCTGTCTCGAACGCGCTAAATGAGTCGACAGACCTTGGTGAACAGCAGGCCAGGGCGGAGCTCGACTTACAGGCGCAGAAGGCTCAAACTGCTACTGTCATTGCCGAGTCGGCCCGCAAGCAGCAAGAATTGGTCCGACGCCGCGCGCAGTCCCAGGCGGACCGCCAGGCAGCGTCGGTCAGCAGCCTTACGTCTTTTAGTCAGGCCGAGGCTCTCGGCAAGCAACTGGTCGACTACGCCGTGGGAAACGGTCTTGACATCGTCGGATCCCAGAGCGCAAGGGGCGTTGCAAGTATCGGTGGTATCGAGTTCCCTACCTTCACTTACTCATTTGAAGCCAGGGGCAGCACCGGCGCGCTCACCGGCCTTCTCGGATTGGCTGATGACACACCGACCACCCGGATCGAGATACTGGAACTCACCCGGGAGTCCGGCGAGGCTGATGTATGGAACATGAAGCTGGGCTTACTCGTGCCCTACGGAGAGGGGTGATGGGAATGCGTATTACGTATTTCATCCCATCGATATCTTCCCGTAGGGGTCGTGCCCCCGTGCTGACCCCGATTGTCGGACGACCAACCCTACGCAGTACGGAATACGCAATGGGTTCTTTTTCCCATGTTTGAAACTATCCTCGGCCTGCTCGTCTTCGCAATCGGGGCCTCCGTCGGCAGCTTCCTGAACGTGGTCGCCGACCGGCTGCCAGCGGGACAATCGCTCGTCTCGCCACGGTCGCACTGCCCCAACTGCAAGCGCCAGATACCCACGCGCGAGTTGCTGCCTATCGTCAGCTACTTGTGGCTGCGTGGGAAGTGCCGGGTTTGCGGCGAGAAGATACCCCTGCGAGTCTTCGGCATCGAGGCCATCACGGGGCTGCTGTTCGTTGTCGTCTACTTGAAATTCGACTACAGCGTGACTTTTGCTGTCGTCAGCGCCGGCGTTGCGTTCCTAATGGCGATCGCAATCATCGATCTTGAACACCGGCTGATCCTCAACCGGATGGTGTTGCCCGCGATGGCAGTCATGCTGGTTCTGTCACCCTTCTGGACGGAACTTGGTATCGACCGCGAGTTCGTTGTCGACAACACCTACCTGGCGTCGCTCCTCAACTCGTTGGCAGCGGGCATCGGGGCCTTCGTGATCTTCTTCGTTGTAGCGATTATTTACCCAGCGGGCATGGGCGGCGGCGATGTCAAGATGGCGGGTATGCTGGGGCTGATGGTCGGCTATCCAGGTATCATCCTCACACTCTGGGGAGCCGTCGTTGTGGGCGGGGCAGTCGCGATCACACTGCTCGTGCTTGGCAGGCGCAGCCGCAAGGACGCCATCCCCTTCGGCCCTTTCCTCTCGCTGGGCGGCATCATCGCCCTCGTAGGCGGTACCGAGATCGTAGACGCCTACTACAACTTCATGGACGGGCTTGTCAGCGGGTGAGGAAATTCACCGGCGTAGGCCGTCGCTACGCTGCAACGACCTTGGTGACCACGAAGATGGCCGCGTAGGGCGCGTTGTCAGTGCCAGGATAAGGGTTCAACTCGCGCATTGTGACGACGTACTGGCCGATGCCCTTCTCCGCGCCGCCAACCGTACGCTGCTCCAGGATGAACTCGTGAACGCCAAGGCGCCGCTCGCCGTCCAGAACGTCGATGTGTACCCGTGCTCGGCCAGATGTGATGCAGTTTGTCGCGACTGGGCAGCGCGAGTCCTCTGACACGTCCACAAGGGTAATTTTGAGGCTCGCAGAACCGACAATCGCCGCCTGCCCAACGTGAAGCTCGAAGGGCGCGTCGAGTCCAACCAACACCTGGTCGTCGGGGGTGTCCGGTGCGGTTGCAGCTTGAGTGACAGGCCGCTGTGCCAACACGTCCCACACGTCGTCGAGTCTCGCGAATGTAACGATGCCGTCGTCAATGGCGACCGTCGCCTCGTGTGGCGTTCCGGCGGCGTTGAGAACGAGGGTAGTCCGGTCGCCGTAGCCCGGATAGGAGCTATCGAAGGTAAAGGTGAATTCGGAGCAGCTGTCGCAGCCGCCCCTGGCGGAGTCTTGCAGCTCGATGCTGTCTTGCACACCGTCGAAGCGAAAGGTCGGGCTGTTTCGCAAAAAATTCTCAGCGACAAGGCGGTCGAGTTCGTCGCTGTCGTTGGATGAGCATGCGGCGGCGAAGGTCAGCATTGCTGTCACCGCCAAGGTCGCCAACACAGGCTGGATTTTCGTCCACGCGCTTGTCAGCCAACCCGTTCGCCCTGAGCTTGTCGAAGGGTGAGTGCCCGAGGACATGCTCATTTTCCCAGCGCTTCGCCGCTCTCTTCGTACTTCCATAGAGCCTGTCCTGAGCTTGCCGAAGGGCTCATCACGAACGGATGTCGGGATATCGCGGTGTGGCGCCAACCACACCCCGCCCTTGACGCTCTTTGTCGGTTCTCTATAATGCAACATAGTCCACGGAGCGGCCCAAGTATACTGACAGTTTTCCACACTGACTCTGCTTCGTGCAACGTCCCAATACTGAAAGGAGCTTTTTTCAAACATGAGTGATAAAGACGTAGGTTTCGTAGGATTAGGAATCATGGGCAGGCCGATGGCCAAGAACCTGCTCAAAGCTGGCTACTCCGTGACCGTGTACGACGTGGTCGGCAGCGCTATGGAAGAGCTAGTGACCGAGGGCGCCACCGGTGCTTCGTCGGCGCGAGAGGCGGCGGCGGCCTCGTCGGTGACCATAGTCATGGTGCCAGACTCCCCGCAGTCCGAGGCGGCCATCCTCGGGCCAGATGGCGTTCTCGAAGGCACCGCCAAGGGTAACGGCATCATCGACATGAGTTCAATCGCACCGGGCACGTCCCAGAAGGTCGGCGCATCATGTGATATGGCGGGCGTCTCGTTTCTCGATGCGCCTGTCAGCGGCGGCGAACCCAAAGCCATCGACGGCACACTCGCCATCATGGTCGGCGGCAGCCAGGACGTGTTCGATGGGAACAGGGGTCTGCTAGATGTGCTGGGTGGCAGCGTCGTGCTCTGCGGCGGCTACGGCGCGGGCAATACGACCAAGCTGGCGAACCAGATCATCGTCGCCATCAACATCGAGGCTGTCAGCGAGGCGCTAGTGCTGGTAAAGAAGGCCGGTCTCGACCCAACCGTCGTCTACAATGCCATCAAGGGCGGCCTGGCCGGGAGCACCGTGCTCGACGCCAAGGGCAGCATGATGATCGCCGGTAACTTCAACCCAGGCTTCCGCATCAAGCTGCACCAGAAGGACCTCAACAACGCTCTTATCACCGGCAAGGAGTTGGGCGTACCTCTGCCCGTGACCGGGCTTGTTCAGCAGATGATCGGCTCCCTCATGAACGAAGGCAAGGGCGAGTCGGACCACGCGGCTATCGCCAACTTCATAGAGGACATGGCGGGCATAACCATCGCGGGGGAGTAGCCATCACGACGAAGAACGAGAATTTCGCATGGACCGGGGTCGGCACGGGGGCACGACCCCTACACATCCTTTACGGTGTTCCTTTCATGGGAAGAACCTCTACGAAACGCCTTGTAGGGGCCGTGCCCCCGTGCCGGCCTTGACACGACCCTCACCCAAGGAGGATAGGGGGCAAAATGTTTGGGATCGCGCTCTTTGCTGTGAATGATGAGGTGGCTGCATGAAGACCATTCTCGCGATGGACAGGCCCAGCTTCTGGGGATCGCCGCCGATGTCGCTGGTGCTCGACATGGTGCCCGACATGCAGGCAGCCGCTCCGGACCGGGACATCGTCTATCTGGAACGGCAGCGGGAGTTGGACTTCGAGGAAGAAGTCGAGCGCACCCGGCTCACCGCTGAGTCGATCAGCGGTGTCGAGATCGTTGCATCCTTCGACCTGGGCCTCGATGCCCTGCGGCGCGCCGACAAGCTAAAATGGCTCCATATCTGGAGCGCAGGCATCGACCACCTGCTCTACTCGGAGTTGGTCGACCACCCGGTTATCATCACGTCGGCCAAGGGCAGCGGCGGCATCCCGATGTCCGAGTTCGCGATGTTCATGATGCTCATGTGGGCCAAGCACGGCCCGCACTACCTCGACGCTCAGCAGGACCGGCGCTGGGATATCAAGCACAACCTTGAGTTGAATGGATCAACCGTAGGAATCATCGGCCTGGGCAACTCCGGGGCCGACCTGGCACACAAGTGCAAGGCGTTCCATATGAGCGTCCTCGGCCTGCGCCGCAGCGACACGCCGTGTCCCGATGTAGACGAGATGTACACTCATGACCGTATACAGCAATTTCTGGAGCAATGTGATTTCGTGGTAGTCACAACGCCCGTGACGGACGAGACGCGCGGCTTGCTCGGCGAGGCGGAGTTCAAGACGATGAAATCGTCCGCCATATTTATCGTGACTTCGCGCGGAGGTGTAGCGGACGACGACGCACTGCTGAAGGCCCTCAACGAGGGCTGGATCGCCGGAGCACATCCCTGGCGGCGCATTCGCCAGGGCCGACTGGATCATGCAGGGCGCGTCGGACATGGTGCGTATCGGCTACATCGAGGGCGGCGTCACCGGCTGCATGAAGCTCGCCACGGTCGCACAGGCCTTCGGCATCAAGTGCGAGATGCACGGCGGCGACTGGCCGAATATACAGGTGCTCGGCGCGACCAACGAGGGGGTCTGCGAGTGGTACGAGCGCGGTCTCCTCGAACTCGACATCGACAACCACGAGATACCGCCGCCCTACCTGAAAAATAACCCCGACTTCATGGACGACGAGGGCTACGTCCACATTCCTCAGACGCCCGGCCTCGGCATGGAGTTCGAGTGGGACTACATCAACGACAACCTCGTGGACGCGTCGGACAGGTCCTTGGGCTTCTTCGGGGTGCCGAGTAAGTAGAACGTAACCAGCGCGACGAGGTACAGATATGGATATCGTAAAGTCGATAGAGATGGCGGGTAAGAACCTCGAGTGGAGTCTGTGTCCGACCGGGTATTACCTCCCGTACCACAAGTTGCACGTCGACTCGCGTTATCGTGCGAAGGTACTGTTCTACGACACGGCCCACAACATCGGTCGATGGTGGGATGCGATGCTGCAACTCGAAGCAACGACCGGCTTCACGATATCGCCTAGCCTCGAAGCGAAGATGCTAGGGAACACCGTCTGGTTCTTCGACAACCCGGACAACCTCTGCTTCAACCCGCCAGAGGTCGATGAACTGGTCGGGCCTATCTTCGAGTTGCATTCGTTGCGCGAGAACCTCATGGCCCTCAATGCGCTGGCGTACTACCGAGACAATGAGTGGGCGGTCGAGCAGGGCCATCGGATGCTGGAAACCCTGACCCGAATGTCCACGCCCGATGGCGGGTGGGATATAGACCAGAGCGAGCGGTTCAATCGATTAGGCAAGCCGGAGAGTGGCGAGCGCTATCGAAAGCCGAACGTGGCCTCCAGTGGCCGGTTGATCGAGGCGCTTGTCTGGTTTTACGAGACAACCAAGGACTCGCTGGCCTTCGAGTTGGCGGACAAGCTCGCGGCTGTCCATCTCGAGCACTCGACGAGCCCTGACGGCAGCCTAAACACTACCTTTGAGCCAAGCCACACCCACTCGTACCTGGGTACCCTTCGCGGACTATTCCTCTTCGGCAAGATGACGAACCAGCGCGAGTACATCGACCGCGTCGCCGCAACATACCGGGTTATGTTCCCCAAGATAGTTAAGGAATCGGGCTGGTGTTCCCATGATCTTCTCAAAGACAAAAGCGCGGAGGTCACTTCGCCTGGTGACTTCGCCCAACTTGCCATGTGGCTTGCGCTCGACGCTGGTCACGTCGACCTGCTCGACGACGTGGAACGTATCGTACGGGCGCGGATCATCCCATCACAGATCACGGAACTGCCAGAGGTCGAGTTGCCGACCGGCCTCGACCGCGACCAGGAGACCGGCCGCCTCTGGGGTGAGGAGGAGTTCGTCAACGTCGGAGAGCGGATCTTGGGAGCGTATGGCGGGATGCAGCTCGAGCCGCACGCCGGCACGCGCAGCACGACGGATATAACGGCCGCCGTGGTCCACTCTCTGATCGACATAAATACACATTGGGCAACATATAGACCTGTCGGGCTGATGATCAACTTTCACTTCGACGCTGACAACCATTCCGCCCGCGTAAAGTCCGAGCGCGGAGACCAAGCCAAACTCACGGTGGAGCTGTTGGGGTACGACAGGGCAGTCTTCGTCCGCGTACCGGGCTGGACACCGATGGACTCTGTTCGTCTTACCGTCAACGGTGAGGGGACGCCGCTCAATATGGTCGGTCAGTATGCGTACGTTGCCGCGCAGGGCGAGCCTACGAAAATCGAGATGCGATACGCGCTGCCGACCAAGCGAACGGTGGAGACCACCGAAGGTATCGACTTCACGATCGACTGGCGCGGCGACGAGATCGTTGGCATCTGCCCCAACACCGACTTCTTCCCGTTCTATCCGACTATCGAGGGATGCGATCAGGAGTACACGTATTCGTCGCTAGGTATAGGGCAGTAGACGGGCCCGACACGCCGAAGGGCTGCTAATCCCGCGTGCCAGGTGGAGGCCCCATAGGGTAGCCGTTGCCCTCGTAATCGAAGCTGCCTAGCTCCAGCTTGTTGAGTCCCTCGGCTTGCGGAGAGGCATAGTAGGCGCGGATGTCCTTGATGAGGCCCGACTCGTCGTCGAAGACGTACCACTCGGCTCCCCGCAGCGTGATGCCGAGCTTGGTCTTGAAGTGAGACCATTCGGCGACGGCTTGGTTCGTCTCTGGCGACACGACAAGGTTGTCCACAGTCCAGTACGAGCCCAGCTTCTCGACGGCCTCGACCCACTTGTTCGCAATAGTCCGCGCCCCTCGAAACGGCCCGTCGTACATATCCGGCGGGAAATAGTGGATGCAGTCAGGTGTTAGGCAGGCCGCGATGGCGTCCGCATCGGAGTCGCTGCACGCCTTCATATAGCTGCGGACCAGGTTCTCCATATGCTTCGCCTTTGTCGAACGGGCTGCCTCGTTCATGTTTTCCTCCTTGGATAGTCAGTATGCAAAATCCTCGGCGAGCGCTTCGTCATGCCGCTCCAATAGCGGCCTCGGATCGCTCGGTTTCGAACTGCCGCTCGTCTCATTTCTTTTACCCTCCGGATCCGACCTGAAATCTGGCACCGCTTGTGTTCGGGCTTCACCCTTCGACAGGCTCAGGCCGAACGGAGTCTTCACGCACATACTCTAGGATACTGCTCGTGTCCTTTCAGGAAGGATCGAAGTACGAAGAGTGCAAGTCGAGTTCGCCTCTCGCGGCTCATTATCTCACGCCACTTCCCCAACCAAATGCTTCGCGACGTACTGCTCGTCGATCTCCACGCCGAGTCCTGGTTTCTGAGGGACGACCATGTTGCCGTCGGCGTTTGGGCGGCGAATGGGGTCAATTTCATGTGCGGCGTAGCCCTCGTCGTGCGGGATAAAGACTTCTACGATCAGGCCGTTGGGCACGCCAGCGACGCAGTGGATGCTGGCCGTATCGCCGATGTGGGCAGCGACGGGCATCCGGTAGGCGTCTGCCATGGCCGCGATCTTCTTCCACTCAGTGATGCCGCCGGACATATCGGTCGCATCGGGAATCAGGATATCTACGGCCCGGTTGACGATCAGGTCGCGGAAGCCCCAGGTGGTCTGGTCGCTCTCGCCGGTCGCGATGGCCGTGTCGATAACGTCGGAGATATGCTTCATACCAGTCACGTCGTCCATCACCAGCGGGTCCTCGTACCAGAAGGGGTTGACCTCCTCCAGCGCGCGCATGAACTTGATCGTCTCGGAGACGCCGCCGTAGTACGTGCCAGACATATTGAAGTCCATGAGCAGCTTCGCGTCGGGGCCTATGATCTCGCGGACGAGCCGAGCCCGTTCGAGGTCGTCGCTCAGCTTTCGGCCCACGCGCATCTTGACGGCCCTGAAACCCAGATCCATGTAGCGCTGCATCTCCGGGCCGATGTAGTTCATCTCGGCGGCGTGGTCGTCGAGACTAATGTAGTGGCCCCCACTGGCATATCCCGGCACCTCGTCGCGGAAACCGCCCAGGAGCTTGTACACGGGCGTATCAAGCTTCTTGCCGATGATGTCCCAGATGGCGGTATCGAGACTGCTGATCGAACGTACGATCTCGCCCTTCGCGATAGGCAGACGCCATCCGCTGCCGTCGCCGAACATTTTGCGCCATACCCGCTCGTAGTTGGCCGGGTCCTCACCCACGACCACGGGCTTGAGATACTTCACGATAGTATCCGCCGCCATGCCGGTCAGCGAATGCGACGTGAACACGCCGGTGATCCCCTCGTCGGTGAACACTTCCAGAATGCCCACCGTCCAGCCGTCCTGCACGTTCAACTGCCGCCGCAGCGCGTTCGTAAAGGGCTTATACGCGGGCGACTTGATCTGTCGGATGCGAATATCGGTGATTTTCATATTCTTTTCCCTGTGCTGATAATGCGATCTGGATGATCGTCACGTGACACGGCGCTATGTAGGGGTCGTACCCCCGTGCCGACCCCCGGCGTTTGTGCGCAGCCGGCGTGTCCTACCGGCCGACCTGGGCGGGCACGGGGCACCGCCTCTACTCGGTGCCTGGTTGGGTGTCTACCCAACCCCCATCAACCGCGCGACGTTCCCGCCGCAGATGAGGTCGATATCGGCCTGATCGAGGAAATCGAGGTTCAGACGGAGCGAGTCGAGGCTCTGGCGGTAGGTCTGGAAGCGCATGACAATGGGGACGTCTGTCCCCCACATAAGCCGGTCGGCCCCGAAACGCTCGACGACTTTTTCCAGCGTGGGCCTGATCTGCGGCATCGGGTAGTCGTACATGCCGCCGAAGAAAATGGCGAACATAAGCTGGATGTGAAAGTTTGGGTTGTCGGTGGGCAGCGCGTCAAAGACTGCGTCGGGCACGTCGATGCCGTCCTCATTCGCAAATGCGCGCCAACTCAGGCCATGCGTCAAGACGATTGGCACGTCCGGGTATTTTTGAGTGAAGCGGGTGATCGTTTCATACTCGCTCAGGTCCATGCCCTTGCCGCTATCCGCCCGGGCCAGCGACGATAACCCGGGCGTGACAAATAGCGGGACATTCATCTTCGCAAAGTGGTCCCAAAAAGGAGTGAAATCGTCGGCGTCCCAGACGGACGACTGGCCATAGATCTCTGCGTAGTCCGGCAGCAATTGGAGGCCGTGGAGCCCCAGGTCGTTGATCGCACGGTCGAGTTCGGCGATAGCCCAGTCCGGCTCCGACGCGATCCTCCACTCCGGCACGTGGGCGAGGGCCTGTATCCGGTCCGGGTGTTTTTGTACGGCGTCCGCGACCAGGTCGTTGCCGATGCCCACGTACGGCGACCGGTGCAGAAGCGAGTAGTCGACCTCGGCGTAGTCCATTTCGGCCACCAGGTCGTCGTCGGTGAACTCCATGTCCATCACCAGCGGCGGCATGTAGTGTTTTACGTAATCCTCGCCGTCGACCGTCCACTCGAAGCGCCCGAAGCTCGTCGCGCGAAAGTTGGCGTCCTTGAGGGCGTCGAACACTCGCGGCTTGGACTCGTCGATGAGGCCGCTATTGTCCGCCGGGGCACGGTCGCGCTTCCGCCACGCAGGCATAAAGTGCGTCGCCATCGCAAGCTGCAAGTGCCGCTGAAACTCCAGCCGGTCCTCGAACCCGCCGTCGCCCTTCAGATCGGGAAAGATATACGCGTGCCCGTCGTAGATCATCTTTTGTGTAAGGCTCCCAAAGAAAGTGGGGTGAGTATACCACCGTGAGGGAACCCAATCATCAGTGTTCGTCCCATGTACACTATGGACATCTCGAAGGGATTACCCACCATGAAAATCTACACGCGAAAAGGCGATGACGGGACGACCGGGCTCCTGTTTGGGGGGCGGGTGTCGAAGGCGGACATGCGGCCCGATGCGTATGGGACAGTCGATACGGCCATCTCGGCGATGGGTATGGCGCGTGCCCTCTCGGCCAGTGGCCGGGTACAGGATATTTTACTGAAGTGCCAGCACGAGATGTTCACCGTCGCCACGGAGGTCGCCACCGACCCGGAGCACTACGACCGCCTCATCGAGCACTTTTCGCCCGTTACTGAAACGATGGTTGAGCGGCTGGAGGGCTGGATCGACGAGATCAAGGCGGAGGTTGAGCTGCCGCCGCAGTTCATCGTGCCGGGGGCGTCGCCAGCATCTGGTGCCATCGACCTTGCCCGCACGCTAACTCGCGACGCCGAGCGCCGCATCGTCGCTCTTGACCAGCACGAGCCGCTGCGGAACGCCAACGTCCTGAGCTACGTCAACCGGCTCTCCGACTTGCTTTTCATACTCGCACGCCTGGAGGACAAAGACCTGCCCTTCGAGGTCACCACCGGCAAGATGCGCAAGGAGAAGGAGTGAGGGAGTCCACCGCAGAGGACGCACGCACCGGGGTCGGCACGGGGGCACGACCCCTACGGCGTGTTATGTAATAGTCCTTCCCAGGAACGATGGCCGCGCGGTTCAGAGGGCCTAAAATCCTGATCTCGTGTACCCTCGGTATGCTACGATGGTAGCCGGAATATGAGCAGTCCAACCATCGCCATCGTAGACTACCAGGCGGGCAATCTCCGTAGCGTACAAAAGGCCCTCGAACGCTTCGGGGCCAACGCCGTCATCACCGCCGACCCACAGCAGATCGAATCGGCTCACGGCGTCGTGTTTCCCGGTCAGGGTGCCAGTGATCCGTCGATGTGTGCCCTCCGCGACCGCTCGCTCATTGCCCCAATCAAGGACTATATCGCGTCAGGCAAGCCGTTCATGGGCGTGTGTCTGGGACTGCAACTGTTGCTGGACGCCTCGGACGAGGGCGTTGAGCCAGGGCTGGGCGTCATACCCGGTCGGGTTAAGCACCTGCCCAGCGGCCTCAAGGTCCCGCACATGGGCTGGAACGAGGTCTCTTTCCGTATCGAGCACCCTGTCTTGGACGGTGTACCCAATGGGACGCACTTCTACTTCGTTCACAGCTACTACGCCGACCCCGAGGACGAATCGGTGATCGCGGGTACCACGAACTACGGAGTCGAGTTCTGCAGCGCCGCCGCCAAGGACAACTGGATCGCCTTCCAGTTTCACCCGGAGAAGAGCGGGACGGTTGGGTTGAGGCTCTACGAGAATTTTATCGATAACGTAAAGCGTCAAACGTAATGTGGAGGACAAGGTAGGCAAATTGAAACTGTATCGCATCACCACATTACGTATTAAGTATCAGGTATTACGTTTTCTCTCCCCATGGAAGTAATACCAGCAATCGACATTCGCGGCGGCAAGGCCGTACGGCTGTTCCAGGGCGACTATGATCGGGAGACCGTCTTCAACGACTCGCCCGTCGCCGCAGCACAGCGCTGGCTCGATGTTGGTGCGACTCGTCTGCATGTCGTTGATCTCGATGGCGCGAAGTCCGGCGAGCAGGTGAACATCGACCTCGTGGGGCAGATCACGGCAAGTTCAGGGGTGCCCGTGCAGCTTGGCGGCGGCATCCGTACGGTTGAAGCCGCAAAGAATGCTGTGGATAAGGGTGTCCAACGGGTTATCATAGGTACAGCGGCCCTCGAAGGGACCGAGTTTGTGCAACGACTATGCGAAGAGCTTGGGCCGGAGCGGGTAGTGGTTGGGGTCGACGCCCGGGACGGCTACGTGGCCGTTCGTGGCTGGGTCGAAAAGAGCGAGACCTCGGCCATAGACCTGGTCAGGAGCATGGAAGATGTTGGCGTACAGCGCTTTGCCTACACCGACATCTCGCGCGATGGCACCTTAACCGAGCCGAATTTTTTGCAAGTTGAAGAGTTGCTGAAAGAGACACAACTTGCAATGCTAGTAGCAGGTGGAGTCTCACGAATCGAGCACCTACGACGCTTGGCCGATATGGGCGTCGAAGGGGCGATCGTCGGCACTGCCGCGTATACTGGCGACATAGATATGAGGGAGGCGATGACGACTATTCCGTAATGCGTACGTCGCACAACTACGGCTCTCAATATGACAACGCCGACACAAAAATAGTACGAAATACGGAATACGCAATGGACCCTATGACCAACTCAACATTCGACGCACAGAAACTCATGCACCACCTGCCGATGATGCCATACCAGGAAGTGGCGGATATCGGCGCGGGCGCGGGACGCATCGCGATCCCGATGGCGAAATTCCTGCACGACGGTAAGGTCGTCGCTATCGATATCGACAAGGATAAGATCGCTGCGCTCAAAGAGGCCATCAAAGAAACGAATCTCACGAACGTCGAGGCCAAGTCCGTCGGCGAGGGCAAACGCTTGCCACTCAAGAACGACAGTGTCGATGGCGTCGTGCTGTCGATGGTGCTGCACCACGTCGACGACCCGAAGTTCATCCTCTCAGAAGCGCGGCGCATCCTCAAGACGGCTGGATGGCTTGCCGTGTTGGAGTTGCACAAGCGCGAGGATGTCGAGGGTCACCCTCTTGAAGAGCGCCTCGACGAGACCGACGCCAAGGCGATGCTCCTGGAGCACGAGTTTCGCTCTCGCGGCCGCCACGACATAGACGGCCGCTACTATTTGCTCGTAGAGCGGAAGTAGCTTTGTGTACTGGGTGAACTAGTCCACGCGCGGGGTCGGCACGGGGACGCGACCCCTACGATTTCTTCTTAATCACCCTCTTCCCAGAGAGAGGGCTGGGACGACGGCAATTTTTGCAGACTAATTATCACGCCCCAAACCCTGCTCGCCCTCCGGACGTTGCGGTGCCGTTCGATCGCCGGTAGCGCTGGCTCCGAAATGCTCCGGCTTCCAGTACCAGACGCGGCCCTGGTCTGCGCCCGCTAGCAGCCCGTACTCGCCATCCCCGTTCCAGTCGACCGCCTCCGGGTGGACGCCGTGCCGCCAGAACTCTTGCGGTTGTCCCGCGTCGTTCCACAAGACGACCTCTGGCCGTTTGAACACGGGGCTCTCGTTGCTCCCGACGTTCTTGAAGAACAGCACGTAGCTGCCTCGGAAGGGGCTCTCGTGCTGGGGGCCGACGCCGACGAGCAGGTCCAACACACCGTCGTGATCCCAGTCGAGCACGTTGATCTTCGTCCGGCCACGACCGTCGCCACCTCCCGGAGTGTAGGTACCATGTGTCTTGATCGTCGCGCCGTCCTCGTAGCGTAATTTTTCGCCGGGGTGCAGCTTCGAAGGGTCAAGTGCGCCTACTCGTCGGAAAATCGCAAGGTCGAGGTCCTTGTCCTGAATGACGATGTCGGGGAGGCCGCTGCCCATAAAGTCGCCAACACCGGCCTTCTGCCTCCAAGGGCCGCGCAGTGGTTCGCCGGTGCTCAGGTGCAGACGCTGAGGCGGGCCGAGTTCCGGGTCGGTCTTCGATCCCCAGTTAGGGTACCAATCGAACAGGCCGATCATGTCACTGACCAGCAAGTCGAGAAGGCCGTCGCCGTCCCAATCGACCAGCACGGGGTTGCTATAGCCGCCAGTATCGCCATCGTAAGGGCCTTGCGAGCCACCCCAATTGTGGCCGCCTGCAGGGTTCGGCGTAGCCAGTCGTCGTATCTCCGTCGTGCCAGTGCGCAATCGCTCCGGTGGCGCGAATCGCAGCGGGTCGGCCGAGAGGGTCTTGTACCAATAGATGTAACCCTCGACGCCACCGACTACGAGGTCGGGCGTTCCCGTGCCGCGCCAGTCGCCGGTGGTCGGCACAGAGAAAAAGCTATTGCCGATATGCGGGTTACGCTGCTTTATCTTCTTTGGAGTGTCGTAAATAGGGCGGCCATCAGAGTCCTGGCCGTAGTATCGGCTCCATGAGGGTGACTGTGACCTATCGCCCGCGAAGATGTCGAAGCGGCCCGGCTCCAGGACGTCGGACACTCCGAGGCTCATGTCGAAGTTGGTCTTGCTGTTGAAGGACTCGCCGTGCAGCGTGGTCAGTTCCGCGATCTGCCCCCATTGCGGCGTGCTGCCGGTTGAGATCAACGGGAGGTGGTAGACCCTGCCGTAGTAGGTCAATAGGAGCAGCCCGGCCTTCGGGTCGGTTGGATTGACGACCGATACCCACATCGTGTGTTTGGGCAGCCGAACGTCGACCTTGCCCGCGAATGTGAAGTCGAGCGTGCTGCCAGTCCCGGTGTTCTGGAATACCTGCAACACCGGCGTGGCAAGCGCGCTCATCCATTTGCCGTCTGGGTAGTAGCGGTATTGTTGGTCTTCAGCGACAGTTGGCGTCTTCGGGTCGAGGTAGTGGTTCTCGGGGGACTCTTTGCCCACCACGACCAGGTCGAGGGTGCCGTCGCCATTCCAGTCGATGGATGCCATCGAGCCTCGATTCCACTCCCTGGAGCTTTCACCGAGACCTTCGATGGCAACATTCCTGCCGTCCGCACGATTGGTCGAGATGCCACCGGCCAGCGACATCGCCACCACCAGCCCTTTCGAATAATACCGGGCTCCTAGAATCGCCTCCTCGTTGCCGTTGCCGCTGAAGTCGCCCGCCGCCAGCACGTAGCCAGTGAGCCCCTCGTCGTTCTCGTCGCGCTGGGCCGACCGAGAAATGGTTCCCCAGCGCATCCCCCTGTCGACGATGGGCGTGCCGTCGCGGAGCGCGTCGATAAACTTGTGCGAATAGATGTCGTTCCCCGAGCACACCAACTCTCTCTCGCCGTCACCGTCCCAGTCCAGGACGTGAACGATCGTCGTGGGATCACAGGGGGCATGCAGGTCGCCAATCACGTTCTCGTCGCCGAGCACCAGCGGCGATCCGTCGCCGACGTTGCTTCCTTCGATGGGACGTGGATAGTTGCTCATGTTTTTGACCTTACCTCAGAAAACCGATCCTGGGCGATTAGTCAACAGGTATCAGAGAAATGCGGCTTTCAGTGACAATCACCCAACTCGGTGTTTCTGACTGATTCGACTTGAACGACGTAGGTAATCGCGAGACCGTATCTCGCAGATCCGTATAGAAGTCTACATACTAGGTCTACCCAAGTCCTGTATAAGATATACATCTTCCCGCGTTAGCGCGTCCACTCCACGTCCTCCACAGTGCCGGTCCTGGCCGCTGCCGACAATGCTGCTAACGCCGCTGTGTTCGCCAGAGCGTCTTCGGGTGGGAACGCCGGTGACTTTCCCGTTAAGACGCAGTCGGAGAACTCGTCCAGTTGCACACGGAACCGGTTCGGTGCAGAAACGGCCTCGACCCTTTCGGTCTGGCCGGTCTTGATCACCACCGGCCCGCTGTCATCGAACATATTCGGTACTTCGATGCGGCCTTTGGTGCCAATCACGATAAGTTCGCACCGGCTCGGCTCCTCCATGCTGCTGCCGACATGGGCGACTGCACCGCTGGGGAACTCCAACATTCCGTTGAACGTTGTATCAATCCCGTACGCTCCCGAGTCGTAGGTGAACGCAGAGGCCCGCACCGGCTCTTCGTCGAGCACAAAGCGGCACGCATATACTGCGTAGCAACCGGCGTCCATCAGACTCCCGCCCGCCAGTTCGGGTGAGAACCTGACGTTACCCTTCGCCTCTGTTACCGAAAACGCCAATGCGGAGGAGAGACTCATCACCTGGCCGATCTCGCCTTGGGATATCAGCTTTCGCGCGGTTCTCAGATGGGGGTTCCAGCGGTGTGTGAATGCCTCGACCAATACGACGTTGTTGGAGGTCGCAGCATCGATCATGAGCCGTGCCTCCTCGGTAGTCACCGCCAGTGGCTTTTCGCAAAGGATGTGTTTTCCAGCCTCCGCCGCCTTAACGGTCCACTCGCAGTGCATCGAGTTCGGCAGCGCATTGATGACCGCATCTACGCGAGAGTCGGCCAGCAACTCGTCGTAGCTTCCGTAGGAATTGGCAATACCATGCTCTTTGGCCGCGTCGCTGGCCTTCAACTTATTCCTGCTGGAGATCGCGACGATTTCTGAATTGGTCGATTCCCGGGCAGCAGGAATATGCCGGACGAGGGCGATATTCGCCGTGCTGATTACCCCATAGCGAACAATACCTTCAGGCATCTGAACCTCCAACGAGTGAATCATGTGGCCAACAAACACGTGCTTACCAATGCTATCAAAATCTAGCCCACCGAAATCTGATTCTGCCTTCTCCGCCGACCTACCCAAGTCTGTGACAGGCTCCCAGGAACACGGACTTTCAAGCTGGGGATACGATGCCGCATCGCCTTCGTGCCTTTTGGGTAGTAAGATACTTGGCGAGAACTCCAACTGAGGTGGTGCGATGCCATTCGACACGATCATCAGCGGCGGGACCGTTGTTGATGGGACAGGAAAACGACGTTATCGGGCCGATGTCGGCATCGAAGGCAAAAAGATCGCCGCCATTGGCGATCTCAGTCAGGCTGAGACGGCACAGACGATCGACGCGACCGGTCACGCGGTCGTGCCAGGCTTCATCGATATGCACTCGCACTCAGACCGGACGCTGGTCGACGACCGGAACGCCGAGAGCAAGGTGCATCAGGGCGTCACGACCGAAGTAGTTGGTAATTGTAGTCACTCGGTATTCCCTATTGGACCGCTTGGAGCCTCGCCGATCGTGCGGTCGCACCTCTCCAAGGTCGAGTGGACATGGAGCGATCACGACGGGTTCGCCGACTTCCTGGAGTCCGACGGCATCGCCGTGAACGTGGCGAACCAGGTGGGGCACATCGCACTGCGGGCAGCGGTCGGCCTCCTGGACAACCGACCTCCAACAGCAGACGAGATGAAGGGAATGCAGCGGCTTGCCGCCGAGTCGGTCGAGCAGGGCGCGTTCAGCTTCACAACAGGCCTGACGCTTCCTCCCGGCAGCTACTCCACCACCGAGGAGTTGATCGAGATCACCAAGGCCATCGCCCCCTACGAGGGCGCGTTCTACGCCAGCCACGCCCGCCTCTGGGCCGACAAGCACGTGGACGCCGTCGAGGAGGCCATCGAGGTCGGGCGTAAGGCGGGTGTGCCGGTGCAGTACTCGCACATGGCAATTGTGGACAGCCGGGTATTCGACACGCCAGAGGTCATGATCGAGCCAATCGAGCAGGCGCGGGCCGAGGGTATGGACGTTACCTACGATATGTACCCATACATCGCGGGCGGCACGCACCTCGCCCAAATGGTACCGGAGTGGCTGCAAGAGGGAGGCGTCCACAAGATGCTCGAACGCCTCCGTACGCCCGATATCCGCAAGAGGGCCATCGAAGACCTTCGCAAAGGCTGGTTCCGGGGACTGCCTTGGCAGTGGGAGACTATCATCATCAGCCACGTGCAGACCGAGGCGAATCACGGCATCATCGGCAAGTCTATCGAGCAGATCGCCGAGGAGCGCAACGACGACCCCGCCGAGGTCTACATGCAGCTCATCGATGAGGAGGACAACAACGTGGGCTGCGTCGCGATCAATCGGCATGAGGACAATATCCGCTATTTCATGGCCCAGCCCTACGCGATGTTCGGCTCCGACGGCAGCGCCGTCTCTCCCAGCGGCATCTATGGCTCCGACCAGCCACACCCCCGCTTCTACGGATGCTATCCTCGAATACTGGGCCGCTACGTCCGCGAGGAACCATCAGTTCTTTCTTTGGAAGAGGCGATCTTCAAGGCGGCAGGCTTCCCCGCCCATCGCATGAGTTTCAAGGACCGCGGATTGCTCAAGGAAGGCTATGCCGCCGACATCGTCGTTTTCAATCCAGACACGGTTATCGACAACGCCACGTTCGATGATCCGCATCAGTACCCCGACGGAATGCCGCATGTGTTCGTTAACGGCGAACCAGTCGTCTTGAACGGCAAGCACACGAACGCGCGACCAGGGGGAGTGCTGCGAAGAGGCGAATAAACCACGTCTCACGGTGCTACGAAGCGGTTGTAAAACCTCAGGTCTAATACCAACTCAGCAGGAGTCCCAAACCAGTGACCCAGCCATATGAACTGACAATAGCCCAGGCATCCGCCCAAATAGCCGACGGACACTTGTCGCCGGTCGAATTGAGCGAGTCCCTTTTGGCGAGAAGCCGTGAACTCGACCCTCGCCTCAACGTGTGGGTAACCTTCGACGAGGATGCCGTCCTCGCCGCCGCACAGCACAGCGCCGATGCCCTTGCGAAGAACGGTTCATCGGGCCCCCTTCACGGTATCCCCTTCGGCGTGAAGGATATTTTTTACACCAAGGGAGTGAAGACGACCGGCGGCTCGAAGATCTACGCCGATTTCGTGCCGGACTACAGTTCGACGGCAGTGAGCCTGATCGAGCAAGCGGGCGGCATCATGCTCGGCAAGACGGTGACGACCGAGTTCGCCATGTTCCAGCCACCGCCCACAAAGAACCCCTGGAACGCCGACCGGACTCCAGGCGGTTCAAGCAGCGGCTCTGCGGCAGGGACGGCGGCCCGGATGTTCCCGATGGCCTTTGGCTCGCAGACAGCAGGCTCTGTGCTCCGGCCCGCGTCGTTTAACGGCGTTGTCGGCATCAAGCCTACGCTCGGCCTGCTGAGTCGTTACGGCGTGATGGCCGTCGCGTGGTCACTTGACACGGTGGGCTACTTCACGCGCACGGTGGAGGACGCGGCCATCGTCCTTGGTATCATCGCTCGACATGACCCAAACGACGAGATTTCGTTGAACGCCTCGCCGACCGACTACGTAGCAGGTCTGAATAGCGTCGACCGCCCGAAGATCGGCGTCATGCGACAGTATTTCCTGGAACACGCGGACTCAGAAGTACAACAGCATACCGACACTGTCATCTCAAAGCTGGTCGATGCGGGCGCGCAGGTCGAAGAAGTAAAAATCCCGGTCGATATGGACGCTGGGCGCGAGGCCCATGTGCTAGTGCAGAACGCCGAGTCAGCCGATACATTTGAAGCCGACTACAATGCCCACGCCGACGACTTCATGCCAACCACGCGAGGGGTTATAGAGGCTGGCCTTGTTATTTTCGGCATCGACTATGCGCGGGCGCAAAAGTTGCGGCGAGAGCTTCGGCTTCAACTTGGGAAGGCGATGGAGGGTTTCGACGCAATCTTGACGCCGTCGACTCTTGGTCCCGCGCCGGACACGAGCACGACCGGCGACCCAGCCTGTCAGTGGCCCTGGACGACTGTTGGCTTCCCTGCGATCTCTATCCCGTCGGGGCTCAGCGAAGACAGACTCCCGCTCGGCATCCAACTGGCGTCGGCACCCCTCGAAGAGCAAAAAATGCTATCGGTCGCGCGATGGTGTGAGCAGGTGCTGGATGTGACCCTCGTTCCGCCGGTGTAAAGCGAGGACTCGATGTGGGTAGAAGTTTCCTCGGCTCCCTCAGTCGATCAAGTCTGAGAGCGTTCCGATGATCCTGTCGGGCTGTATTTGCGTAGTATCTGGAAGCCCACGACCATTCAAATCGACCCATATGGCGTGAATGCCAACCTGTTGAGCGCCCTGAATGTCCCATTCGAGATTGTCGCCGACCATCCAGGCTTCTGAGGCGGCAACCCCAAGAATTTCGAGCGCGTGCCAAAAGGCTCGTTCATCCGGCTTCCCGATACCGAACTCTCCCTCGACCTGAACGTGATCGAAGTGTTTTGCAAGGTCGAACCGCTCGATCTTGGAGCGCTGCATCTCAGCGCTGCCGTTGGTGATCAGCGCCAAGTTGGTTCCAGCTTCCCGTAGCTGTACGAGCGTCTCCACTGCGTTCGGGAACGGCCTGACTCCCTTTTCTCTGATCGTCGTATACCTGTCAGCCATCTCGTTCACGATTGATGAGCTTTGGAACCCAAGGTGAACGAACGCGGCAGACACGATTTCTCTGCGGGCTTTTATCAGGTCGAGTCGGCCCTGGCGTGCCCGCTCGGAGTCCTTCCAAAACCACTCCCGCGATTCTCCGAGCGCACTGAACAGCATATCGGGCGTCACGTTGTCGAGGCGGTCGGCAAACTCGTTGCAAAGTTGGAGCCAGACCGCGTCCGGGTCGCTGTAGGAGTCGAGGATGGTGTCGTCCAGGTCAAGGAGAATCGCTTTGGGCAGATTCATACGTCGTTCCTGCCAAATGATAAGGGCCGATCTCGTGACCGGCCCTTGATGTTCTCGACCCTGTGTTTCTCCTATAGCCCCTTTTCGACCAGGAACGCGGCCAGATCGGCGGCTCTGCACGAATAACCCCACTCGTTGTCGTACCAGCCGATGACCTTCACCATGTTGCCGCCCATGGACATCGTGGAGAGGCCGTCGATGATGCTGCTGTGAGGGTTCCCTCGGATGTCGCTGCTCACGATTGGGTCCTCGGTGTACTCGACGATGCCGGCCATGTGACCGGCGGCTGCGGCCTTGTACGCGTCGTTGATCTCCTCAACAGTCGCATCCTTCTTGAGCTCTGCAACGAAGTCAGTGACCGAGCCAGTGGGAGTTGGGACACGGAGAGACATGCCGTGAATCTTCCCGTTTAGCTCAGGCAGTACCAGGCCCACTGCCTTCGCAGCGCCCGTCGTCGTCGGGATGATGTTGACGGCAGCGGCACGCGCGCGGCGCAGGTCGCTATGTACCTGGTCAAGAATTTTCTGATCGTTGGTGTAGGAGTGTACAGTCGTCATCAACCCGCGTTCGACGCCGAAGGTGTCGTGCAGGACGCGAGTCATGGTGGCAATGCAGTTAGTCGTACACGATGCGTTGGAAATGACATGGTGCTTGGCGGGATCATAGGTGTTCTCGTTGACACCGAGCACAATGGTCGCGTCCTCACCTTTCGCCGGCGCGGAGATAATAACCTTCTTGGCACCTCCGGCTTTGTGTCCAGCCGCGGCTGATGCGTCGGTGAAGAAGCCGGTCGACTCGATCACGATGTCCACGCCGTGATCCGACCAGGGCAACTGGGACGGGTCGCGCTCGGCCATGATCTTGATCTCGTCGCCGTCGATCGCGATGGTGTCCTCGGACGTTGCCTCGACGGTGCCGGGATAGACGCCGTAGGTCGAGTCGTACTTGAACATATGGGCGTTGGTCGTCGTATCGGTCAGGTCGTTGACCGCGACAACTTCAAGAGTGCCGGGATGTCGTTCCCGCATCGCCCGCAGAACCTGCCGCCCGATTCGACCGAACCCGTTGATGCCTACGCGAGTTGCCATGTCACCGCCTCCTGGAATTTCTGTTTCTCGTGACTGTTCGGTTATGTGCCAGCCAAAGAATAGGCTACTCCACTGGAATACTCAATATCTTTGACTTGCCGCACTACCGAAGATACCATGTTTCAGATATGAATCAAACGAGAGACGTGATTTCATTTATGAAACGTCATCTCATAACGGTGATACATGGGTGACCGCGTGGACGACGATCTGAACGCCGAAGCGCTCGACATTACCAAAAAATATCTGCTGGGGCGCTCTACGCTCAAAGAGCTTGCGGTCGAGTACCACCGGTCGGCGGCGACACTGCACAGACGGCTGACTAGGTGGCTCGATGATGGCAGGTTCGAGCTTATCGACACGGCAGGCGTTCAATCAACACCACGTGTTCTGGGAGTAGACAGTAACCTCAGCGAGGAGTTGACGGCCCACACGAAGATATGGCGCGCTCACGTCGGCACTATCGAGGGAGCCGACGGTGCATACTCCGAGGATTACCTGGAGCCGGATTGGACCGCCGAAGCGCAAAAAGCGTTCCAGGCCCATGACCGACTTCACGAAGCCCTGGGTGAGCTTGCCGCAGGGTACCTGGTTACGAGGCTGCAACGGCGAATGACTATCGGTGTCGCCTCCGGGCGTGGAGTAGGTTTTACGGTGATGCGGCTGGCCGATATCTTGGGGGACAGGCCCTCCCTCCTACGAGGCTACGAGAGCACACGTATCGAGTCGCTCTTCGGTGGGGCTCTAGTCGGGGCATGGGCGACCCCAACGACAAGGGCTCTCGATGCGGATGAGAATGCTTTTCAACTGTCGACGATTCTGAACGTTCCGCGAGCGAATGTTTCGTACATGCGCGGCTGGATTTCCGGTGACCCCGGTGAAACCCGCATCTATCGCCAGGTTTCGGAAGCTCCGCTCGATCTGGCGTTAGTTGGGATGGGCGTGTTGAACACACGAAACCAGTTCTATGTCCATCATGACCAGAACGTTCAGCTTGGTGCCATCGCAGGGTACATCGAAACCATAAAGGCTCTTCAGGCCGAGGATTCTAGCCTGCTCGACAGTGTGGCAACTATCGGCCATTACCTGTTCCCTGTCGGAGTGAGGGACTACCCCGACGGGCTATTGACGGCAGTAAACGGTATCAACGACGCGATCATCGCCGTTCCGCCGGAGCGCATCAAGACCGCGACTGAGGTCGTCATGCTTGCGGGAGGCGCACAAAAGGTTACCGCTCTTGTTGATCTGCTCACGGGCCAATGTCTAGGTGCGCCTATCGATCTCGACAATCTAACCCTGGTGACTGACGCTTGGACGGCTCGGCAGGTGCTTGAACGGGTGGCGTGAACCTACCCCAAATACTGCTCGTAAACGCTGCGCCCGACGTACTCGGCGTCTTTCAACTCTTCCTCAATGCGGAGGAGACGGTTGTACTTCGCTGTGCGCTCTCCACGAGAGGGCGCACCGGCCTTGATCTGGCCCGATGCGGTGCCAACGGCGAGGTCAGCGACGGTCGTGTCCTCGGTCTCGCCAGAGCGGTGGCTGATTATCACGCCCCAGCCAGTCTCCTGCGTTAACTTAATCGCGTCGAGCGTCTCGGTCACGGTGCCAATCTGGTTCAATTTGATGAGCACAGAGTTCGCCGCGTTTCGGTCGATGCCCTCCTGGATGAGCGTAGGGTTGGTAGTGAAAAGGTCGTCGCCGACGATCTGCACGCGGTCGCCGAGCCTGGACATGAGAGCGACCCATCCGACCCAGTCGTCCTCGGCCATGCCGTCCTCGATGCTAATGATGGGGTACTGGGCAACGCACTCCTCGTACAGGTCGATCAACTCCTCGGAGGATAGAACGCTCCGCTCCTTGATGAGCACGTATGCGTTCTGGTGACGCAGTTCGCTCGCGGCGATGTCCAGGGCGATGAAACACTGTTCGCCAGGCTTGTATCCCGCACCTTCGATGGCCTCGACGACCAGGCTCAGCGCGCCCAGGTTCGTGACGCCGCTGGGGGCAGGGCCGCCTTCGTCACCGACGGTTGTCCCGAATCCCCGATCTCGGAGAAGCCGGCGCAGGGAGTGGTAGACCTCGGAGCCGGCGCGGACGGACTCCCGGAAGGTGTCGAACCCGGCGGGCACGACCATGAACTCCTGGAAGTCGGTCGAATCATCGGCGTGTCTGCCGCCGTTGAGAACGTTGAACATCGGCACCGGCAGCGTGTAATTGTCGCTCCCGGAAATGGACCGGTATAGCGGTACCGACTTGCTCGCTGCTGCCGCGTGCGCTACGGCACCCGATACTCCGAGAATTGCGTTGGCACCAAGGCTCGACTTGTTGTCGGTACCGTCGAGGCCGATCATCAGGCCGTCTATGGCTTCCTGGTCTAGAGCATCATGTCCCAGAACTGCCGGGCCTATCTCGTTGTTGACGTTCGCGACAGCCTTGAGAACACCCTGCCCACCATAGCGCGACTCGTCGCCGTCCCGCAATTCGAGAGCCTCGTTGCTGCCGGTACTTGCGCCGGAGGGCACTGACATGCGCCCCCATGCACCGTCGTCCAGAAACACATCCACTTCGACCGTTGGATTGCCTCTGGAATCGAGAACTTCTCGGCCTGTTACGCGCGATATGTTGGTCAATTGCCTTCTCGCTTGATCAAACTGTAGTGCCCTTTCAGCTGAATTCCCACCGCCGCCGTCACCCCCACTCTAACTCTCCCCCGTCGAGGGGGAGAGGACTAATCCCGATCGCTTTTTTCGGGGGAAGGTTGAGATAGGTTCAATCGTCCGTAACGTTCATAGTACGGGGTCGATTGGCAGCGTCAATAGCTTTTTCGACGGCGTCTACTGCGTCATTTGCGACGATTATCGACGGGTCAGCTATGTCTTCCTTCGACAACTGCCACGTCCTTAAGCCTACAACGGGAATGCCGGCCTTCAAGGCATGGCCGATCTCCGAGAGGGTGCCGTAACGCCCACCGACCGCAATAACCGCACTTCCGCTCTGTACGACGATGGCGTTTCTGGCCTGTCCCATACCGGTCGGAATTGGGATATCGACCCACTGATTCGCATAACGAGAATCACTCGATGGGAGGATTCCCACTGTCGTGCCGCCTGTGGACTTCGCACCCCGGCAAGCCGCCTCCATGACACCTGCCCCGCCCCCGCAAACGAGGGTAATGCACCGTCGTCCCAACTCGGCACCCACTGCTTCGGCCATGGCCGCGATCTCGGGCGGCGGGCGTCCCTCCCCGACGACGGAGATTATCATCCTGTCCTCCTGACGAACGTGCCGATCTGCCATTCCAATTATACCATCGAGCGAGTGCAGTTACGGTCGTCCCCTGGGCCTGGAGACAGCCCGCACCGTCTGCGCATGTGTAGGATTTCCCTCGCCTGAGCACAGATGGAATAATCAATGTTTTGCTTGTCCAAATTTGGGTGCTATTACCGAATCCGTTTTCGCAGCGGGGTGGCAAACTTCAGGAGTACGACACGAATTTCGGAGTCGGCTAGCGTATGACCATTCCAAACGAATCACGCTCATATTGCTCCATACTCGATAATCTCCCCGGCATGGCCTATCGACGGCGTAACGATGATAGCTGGTCATTTGAGTACGTTAGCGCGGGGAGCCGGGCTTTGACTGGCTACGATACCGAGCGTGTGCTCAATGAAGATTGGTACACATCTTTTGTTCATCCGGATGACGTCGAAAGCGTCCGGGTGCAGCTAGAAGCTGCCAGGGAATCAGGCACCGGTTACGAGATCGACTACCAGTTGATAACTGCTCCGGGCCGCGACAAATGGGTGCGCGATCGGGGTCAGCCCGTGTTTGCAGAGGATGGCTCGCTGCTGTGTTGGGAAGGGTACGTTGCCGACGTGTCTGACCTAAAGTTGGCCCAGGCAAAATTCTCATGGTCGAACGCGAACGCGGTGCAAGAGCGTAAGACCCTCGACACCGTGGTCTCCTCCTCGCCAGACCTGATTTACCTTCTGGACAGCGAGGGACGTTTCTTATTCGCGAATCCGCTAGCCGCCCGATTACTAGGGCGGGAGCCGAATGAAATGATCGGCAAGTCTTGCAAGGATATCGGCTTCCCAACCGGAGCGTTATGCCAAATGAGCTCTCAGATCGAAACCGTGATGATGACTGCGGAGAGAGTGGTCGAGGAGTTCCGCTTGGACGATGGCGAGTTCGCCGGGGCATATGAGTACGTGTTGAGTCCGGTGTATAACGGCGAGAGTCAAGTCGAATATGTCCTGTCGACGGTGAGGGATATTACCGACCGTAAGGCGGCGGAAGAAGCACTTCGGCGGAGCAACGAACAGCTTCAGGCGGCGCTCGACCAACTGAGTCTGGCGCAAAATCAGGTGATCCAACAGGAACGCTTGAACGCCCTCGGTACTATGGCAAGCGGCGTCGCGCACGATTTCAACAATGCGCTGTCGCCGATTGTCGGCTTCACCGATCTGATGTTGACGTTCCCTGAAACTCTCGACGACCGAGAACAGACGAAAAAGTATCTGGAGGCGATAAACACCTCGGCCAGAGACGCCGGCAACGTCGTGAACCGGCTGAAGGAGTTTTATCGACATCGCGAGAGGACAGATGTGCTCGTACCAGTGGACTTGAATGAGATCGTCGAGGAGGTCGCCGCCTTAACCGAGCCAAAGTGGAAGGCAATGGCACAGGCCAATGGTAGGAATATCGATCTCCGTACAGTAACTGACGAGGATCTGCCGATGATCGTCGGCGACGCGAGCAGCCTCCGCACCATGCTGACGAACCTCGTGATCAACGCCGTCGACGCTATGCCGAGAGGCGGTGCGTTGACCATCCGAACGGCAAACGACGGTACGATGGTGCGACTCGATGTCTCGGACACCGGCGTGGGCATGACGAGCGACGTGAAAATGCGGGCCGTCGAGCCCTTCTTTACGACAAAGGGCAGCGACGGTACCGGCATGGGCTTGGCTATGGTGCACGGCATCGTAGAACGGCACGACGGCTACATGGAGGTTGAATCGGCCCTCGGTGAGGGCACCACGTTCTCTATCTTCATTCTACCTCTCGTTCAAAAAGGAGTGTCTGTAAGCGAGCCGGCCAGGGAAGACGACGTTGGCACATGCAACGTGTTGGTGGCGGACGACGAGCCGCTCATTCGCGATTTCCTGCGACGTTCGCTGAGCAAGGACGGGCACGTCGTCGAGCTGGCGACGGACGGCGACGACGCCCTTGATCGCTTTCTTCGAGGCAGCTTCGACCTGGTAATCACCGACTGGAGCATGCCAGGCTTGAACGGCGACCAGCTTTCAAGCGCGATTCAAATGAACGGTAATTCTATCCCCGTCATTATGATCACGGGCTTTGGCGAAGTGCTCTGCAAGGCCGACAACCACCCGAACGGAGTCGACTATATCTTGCCGAAGCCGCTAACACACGACGCGCTGAGAACAGCTATCCGCACAGTTCTGGCAGAAACACGATCTGGGAAACAAGCCGTGCCCACCGCCTCGTGAGCAGGCCTGCGGGACTCTTCTAGCGGACACCCAGCTTCGGACAAGAGTCCACACACAGCCGAATACGTAGGAACCACCATACCCGCCCGCAGCGTTCGGCCTGACAATGAACGTAGGAATCTTGGAGAGAGGTCCCTGTGCTCACTGTTGACGAAAAGCGGGCGAGAATCTTGCTCGTGGATGACGACCCGAACGTACTGGCCGTGCTGGATCGTGGCCTTTCCATGGCCGGGTACGAGTGCGTCAAGGCTATGTCTGCTGGTGATGGGGAGCATTATCTGGCGGACGAGCACTTCGAGCTCATGCTTCTCGACGTGAACATGCCGGGCAAGTCAGGCATGGAGCTCCTGCCGGAGGTACGCTTCAAGTTCCCAGATGTCGGTGTCATCATGCTCACCGGTGAGCGGGACGTGGCCCTCGGTACGAAAGCAATGAACCTGGGGGCGTTCGATTATGCTCTCAAGCCGGTCAGCCTTGCCGAGTTGGTCGTCCGCATCGAGAACGCTTTGTCCAGACGCACAACAGTCATTCAGACCCGAGCATATCAAAGCAAGCTCGAATTGATGGTCGAGGACTTGAGCGCTCGGTTGGAGGAGCGCGACCGAGAAATGAACGCGCTGCGCCAACTCTTTGATGCCCAGAAGGGGCAGGGCGAGACCGCTCAGACCGCGCTCGTGCAGCTTCAAGACACACTCACCAGGTTCAAGTCGGAGGTCGAGGGTCTGATTACGGTTGTCGGTTTCGACAATGCCGACCAGCCGGTCCATGATAAAGAGACGAACGTGGAGTTGGAACCGGACTGGACTACGGTAGACGAACCTCCAGTCAAACTGTTTTCGCACAACGGGCGGTACGAATCTAACAAGAGCCCGGAACAAGAGGCACTCGGCGACGCGGTCGATCTCTCCGCTTCACGCAACTTGTGGCAGGACGACTCGGTCGCCGCTGTAAACGGCGGGACTGAATTCGGAGCGCCGGAAAATCGCATGTATCGAGACCTGGACGGGGTCGAACGGCCTGCGTGGGACGAAGGATCGATATCCAATGACTAACGAAACCGGCGCGCGTGATGCCGCCGCTGTAAGACTGCTTTTCGAGGTGGGAAATGAGTAATGAACAGGTATTAGTTGTAGATGACGAGATCAGCATCCAGCGGCTGGTGAGCGCCAGCCTCCGGCAAGCGGGTTACCAGGCTGTGCTAGCCACTGACGGCGAACAGGGTCTCCAGTTGGCGGAGCAAAACCCTCCCGCGCTGATCATCCTCGACATCGCCATGCCGAAGATAGATGGCTACGAGGTCTGCCGCCGCGTGCGAGAGTGGTCGCAGGTGCCGATTATTATGTTGAGCGGAAAAAGGGACGAGGCTGACAAGGTAACTTGCCTGAAGCTCGGTGCCGACGATTACCTTGTCAAGCCCTTTGGCGTGCAGGAACTTCTGGCGAGGGTCGAAGCGGTGCTGCGAAGGTCCCGGCCCTCCGATCTCGTCGCCAACGAGCCTGTCTTCGAGAGTGGGGTACTCCAGATTCAGTTCCCACAGCATCTCGTGACCATGGATGGAGAGCAGATCAAGCTGACCCCAGTTGAGTTCAACCTGCTGCGGCAGCTTGTAATAAATCGGGGCAAGGTGCTAACGCACCGGATGCTCCTCCAGCAGGTCTGGGGGCCGGAGTACGCCGACGAGCGTGAGTACGTCCGCGTATTCGTGAACCGCCTTCGCCGCAAGCTGCGCGACGACTCGGAGGCACCGCGGTACATTCGAACAGAGCCGGGTGTTGGCTACAGCTTCGCCGCGTGATCCGCTGTCCGTAGGGGCCCTGGGCCCGTGCTGACCTTCACCATCTAGATAACCTGTCTTGCCAGGGAGCATCCGAAAGGGTGCTCCTTCTGTTTGTCCGAATTTATCCTCTGTTTATGCTAACCGCCCCACCGTTTACGGGTCGTTTCTGTCCCCAGCCATACCTTGGACTTGTACCGATTCATCCGAGGTGGTCTGGTGAAGAAGCAGGGATACATCAAGGCGGCGTTGCTGGTGCTAGTGGGGGTCGCGGTCCTCGCCGGTACAGCAGCGACATGGGCGAAGGGCCCGCGTATCGTTTCGAGCGCAGCGCCGTCCACCGTCGCAGAGAACACTCAGACCGAAGAGATAGAGGACATTCTCCCGACTCGCTTTAGCCAGGTTTCCGAGATGCCCGTGCCCGCAGCGCCCACACACCCGAACCTGGTGCCTGATTGGGAAAACCCCATTGTCGTGTCGGCTGTCAGTGGCACTCGGTCCGATACTGAGGTCGGCAACGATTCCGGTGCATTCGTCGACATCGCCGTTCAGAACCTCAGCCTCGTCGACAGCCGAACGCCGTTCTTCGTCGATATATACCTCGATTCGCAGCGCATCCACCGCGTTCAGTTTTCTGGAAACGTCCCAGGAGGCGCAGTCCTCAAGTGGGACGATTGGGCGGGAATGACCGAGGTGGTGCAGCTTTCGCGAGGACTCCACACGCTTCGGATGGTCATCGACCCGGAGAATGCCGTCGTTGAAGAGAATGAAGACGATAACGTCTACGAGCGCAGCTTCGGCTGGGGCCCGGTGTCATACTCCCATATTCGGTACGACGAGACTGATCTGAACGCTGCGATTGCCAGATTCAGGAGTTTACTCTCAGTCGACACCGATGATTCAACTGCGTGGGAGCACGTTGACGATGTGCTGCAAGCTGCCGATGCAGGTTACTACCTGCTAACAGGTCACTCCTTCCGCGACGAAGATGTCGAAATTCTTCTGCTATCCCACGAAGAGTACACCGCGTACGTCGACGATGTCTTCGACACACGGATCGCTATGAGCGCACCAACATCGTACCGTTCGATCGTGGCCGAGCGGGAGGAGACCAAGGCGACGACCCCAGGCTTCCTCATGCGGCGCTTCGGTAGGCAGACTATTGCCATCGATGTACAGCGGCCCATTGGCGAGGTCGTCGGGACTCTCGTCCATGAACTTGGACACGTTTATCAAGACCTGGCAGCCAGCGATCATACTCGAGCCCACCGAAACCTGTACGTCGATGCGGCGCGGGAGGCCGGCGCTCAGCAGTTCGAGCGGGCCTTCTGGCTGGTCATCGAGGAGTTCAGCGGCGAGTCGCTGCTAAAGTACGCAGATACGACAGATATGCGGGACTTCATCGACTTCCAATTCGCCTATTGGGTCCGCAATGCCGAGCAAGACGAGCATAATCTGGGCTACCTGCTCACGTGGCTGGCGGTGCTGAACGACCCACAACTGAAGCAAGTCAAATCGCGGCTCATGCGCGACGGCAGGCTCAACTCGGCAGATTCCCTTCGCTTATTCGAGCACCTGTCCAGCCTTGACCAATCGTCGATCTATCTCTACGTGACAGAACGCATGGGAGGTTTGCACGCCACTCTCGAAACGGCGAAGACTCTCATTCGGACCAGACTCGACGACAACGCGATTTCGGGGACGGACAACCGAGAAAGGTCGGCGCTGACCGTGTCGAATCTCCTGATGCCATAACCTTCGGACAACCAAGTCAACTCCTGGCGCGGCGGTCGGTGCACACTGGGTATTCCCTTCGTACCTCCCCCGGCAAATCGCTGTACTGGCCGCCCGCGCCGTCATTCTACCGCTCCTTCTCGAAACAGCGTTCTCGGTACCAGTACTGGATGCCGCTTGCTGCCGCGGCGACCAAAGACAGCGACATTAGCCGACGTAGGGGTCGTGCCCCCGTGCCGACCCCGGCTTACGCCGCCAATCCCAAATCCTCGTAGATCCCCGAGTTGATAGCGTGGTTGCGGCGGAAGTGCTCGACTTCGCCAGGCGTGCCATTCAAGACCCATGCGACGACGAGGTTGTGCTCTGGATCGGCAAACCCAATGGACGACTGCCGCCCGCCGTGTCCAAACGCTCTCGGCGACGAGTATCTGCCGTACTGGTACGGCAGGCCGCGCTTCTGGTCCGTCTGTGCCTCCATAACGAAGCCGAGCCCCCAGTCGTAGACATGCCCAAAGGTGTGGTCGAACAAGCCAGTGCGGTGGCGCGTGGTGAGAGCCTCGACCGTTTGCGGAGTAAGAATACGAGCGCCATCAAGTTCCCCGCCAAACAACAGCATCTCGTAGAAACGACCGAGCTCGCGGATGGGGCCGCGGCCACTGCCCGCCGGTAGCTGTCGCACAAGAGCCTCGCGTTGCCAGGTCGCCTCCTGTACCACACCGCCGCCCGTCCTGGGAAGTAGATTTATGAGCGGCTCATATGAGGCGAGCAAGGTCTCCGGGATAGCAATCCAGGAGTCGTCCATCCCCAGCGGCTCGAAGATATTTTCACGGACGTACTCGTGGTACTCCTGTCCCGTGATACGCTGCAAGACTTCACCCAAAACCGCCCACCCCGTGATCGCCTCGTAGCCCGCCTTCTTGCCAGGCTCCCAATCGGGGTAGAGTTCAGACTGGGCGATCCGCTCAATCATCTCCGACCAGGTCAGGTCCGACCACTCGACCTCCAATCCTCGCAAGCCCGAGGTGTGTGTAAGGAGGTGCCGGAGCGTGATCGCTTCTTTGCCGTGTACGCCGAATTCTGGAACGAACTTTGCGACCGGGTCGTCGAGCTTTAACTTGCCAAGTTCCCAGAGTTGTCCAATAGCGACCGCCCCGACGGGCTTCACCGCCGACATCCATGGCATGATCGTCTCGGTCGTCAGCGTGTCCCCCCGGTGAGTCTCTCCGACGGCGAAGTCTGCGACTGGCTCGCCGTCGATCGACGCATACACCTGCGCGCCTATATGCAGGCGCTCGTCCATGCCGCGCTGGATGATGTCGAGGGTTTTGGGGAGGGTGGAGGTGGAGTCGGTCGTCATCCAGGCTGACCGACAGCGGCTTCGAGGGCTTTGAACAGGCGGTCGCATGACGGTGCAGCGTTGCGGACCTTCGCAGGGTCAATGCGCGTGAGGAGTTCTGGGGCGTGCTTGGTCTTGTGATATGTCTTTTTTTGTGTTCCGCGAGTGGCATTGAGTAAGCCGTTGATCACGTCATCTTTCGGAACCTGCTCGACGTTCGGATTTGGTGGCGACTGATTCTCGGAGAAGCCGCCGTCGTAGTACGCCTTGAGTGCGTTCCTGTCGGCCAGAAACCACGCTTCCATGACCTGCACCATGAAGTGAATTTGGTCGTCTGAGACACTACCAGCCACCTGACTGTCCCATTCGCTACGGCTCTTTAGGTTTGGAATGAGCTGCCCGTCATCTGGTCCGTCAGAGTCGATCAATAGCACATTGAAGGCATTTGGATGAGTCCGCAATGCGTCCACGAAGTCCTTGATAGTTTCCGAACCGCCGTTGCCTTGGATGAGATGGAACTTTAGACCAGTGCGTACGAATTGTCCGAACAATGTATGAAACCCTGGCTTGAGTTTCTTGTCACCCTCAAAATAGACCCGTATCGCATCTACCATCTGTTGCCGCCGATCTCGCCCTTCTCCCACAACTCACCGAGTTCGTACCTTTCGAGCCAAACGTCGAGATCGTCCTTGGACAATCGCCTGAACTGCGTCCCTTCCTCCGGGTCGCGCTCGCAGACCACGACACTTTCGGGTTCGTCGGAAAACTCGTCGATCAGTCGCTTCGAGTGCGTCGTCACGACAAGCTGGGTACGCTCCGAGGCCGATCTAAGCAGTTCAGCCACTACCGGAATAATATCCGGGTGCAGCCCAAGCTCAGGCTCCTCGATGCAGATCAGCGGCGGCGGTTCAGGGTGACATAGGATGGTCAACAACGCGAGGAAGCGGAGGGTGCCATCGGAGAGGCGGGTGGCAGGGATGGGAATATCAAGTCCCTTCTCTCGAATCATCAACAGTGCCGTGCCGCCATCGATCTGAACTTGAACACGCTCGAACGATTGGTTGAACCTGCGTAACGCACCCTCAATTGTGGTGATCGTCGGGGTTAGTTGGAGTTTATTGACAACGAGGGCGAGGTTCCGAAAATCTTCAGAGACGAAGGTTGTCGGTTCATCGGTGCCTTGTGGCTTTCTCGGTAGAATCGTCCTTCCCATGTTCGATTCACGAAACAGAGCAACTTTATCAAACTCCCCTGCGAGCGAGCTGAGTTCTGGGTAGTTGGAGGGGTCTTTGCGTTCATGCAGTATCGACTGGGCAAAGTGAGTGTATTCACTAGGAGGTTCTGGAAGGCGTTGTCCCGCCGTTCTTTCTAAGGCTGAAACGATGTGGGCAAATCCTCTCTTGTTGTCAAACAAGTAGGGATACGGGTTTGTTCTGAGGTTTGGGTTGGTTTCTTCCAGCCTCTCGTTCTTGATAGTCATCTCATGACTTCGCTCGCTAACTTGAACTGAGTATCGGAGTAAGGTGGCTGGAGAAATAGAGTTCAATCGTAAGCACGTTTCAAGGGTGCCAGAAGAAATAGAGGCGCCGTCCCCTCCGTTCCAAAACCATTGTGCAACGCCCCCGCTTCGCCTGAAAAACTCCGGTAAATCCCTCGGCAATGCCCTCAGCAGCGCCAAAATTTCCAAAAAGTTTGACTTGCCCGATGCGTTGGGGCCGATGAGCACGTTGAGGGGGCGCATCTCCAGCGACGCGTCCTTGAACGAGAGCAGTCCCTTGATGTCTATCGATTGTATGAGCATAGTATGGCCTCTGGCGGCGAGTGTAGTCCGCCTGTTTCGTGGTGTCAACGGGGCGGACGCCTCGCTGAGCCTGGTTCGTGGACGGTACAAAAACCGACCTGGATATGGTATAATGCTTAGCCGTTGATAAGAACATCTGAGCGCTGTTTTTCAGCGTTCCGGCCAGTTCTCTGAGGAGTAGTTGATGGTACAGAAAACTCAGTTTGGATTCATCCGTCCGCACGGTCTCGAAGATGAGATGCGTACCTCGTATCTGACCTACGCGATGACCGTCATCGTTGGTCGGGCCCTGCCGGACGTGCGCGACGGCCTCAAGCCGGTGCAGCGCCGCATCCTATACGCCGCACACGAAATGGGCATGCGACCCAACTCATCGTATCGCAAGAGCGCGAGGCTCGTCGGCGACGTGCTGGGCAAATACCATCCACACGGCGAGGGCGCGGTCTACGACGCGATGGTGCGGCTTGCCCAGGACTTCTCTCAGCGGGTCATGCTGATCGACGGACAGGGCAACTTCGGCAGCGTCGACAACGACCCGCCTGCCGCAATGCGATACACAGAAGCGCGCCTCAGCGCCGCCGCCGAGGAGATGCTGGCGAACCTCGACCAGGAAACGGTCGATTTCGTCGAAAACTTCGACGGCACGCTCCAGGAGCCCGTCGTGCTCCCGGCAAGCCTGCCGAACCTCCTGGTCAACGGCGCTGCGGGCATCGCCGTCGGCATGGCGACCAATATCCCGCCGCACAACCCTGCGGAGATCCTCGACGGCATCATTCACCTCATCGACCACCCGAACGCGACCGATGAAGAACTGATGCAGTTCATACCCGGCCCCGACTTCCCGACGGGCGCCATGATTATGGGCCGTCAGGGGATTAAGGACGCTTACACGACAGGGCGCGGGGGCATCATGATGCGCGCCGTGGCCGAGATTGAGCCTATGTCGCGCTCGAACCGGATGCAGATTATCGTTACCGAACTGCCGTTCCAGGTTAACAAGGCCGCGCTGGTCGAGAAGATCGCCGGCCATATCAAGACCAAGCGGCTGGATGGCATTACCGAGATTCGAGACGAGTCCGACCGCAAGGGCATGCGTATCGTCATGGAGCTTCGCAATGGCGCGCAGGGCATGGTCATACTCAACAACTTGTACAAAATAACCGAGATGCAGAAGTCGTTCTCGGCCAACATGATGGCGCTGGTCGATGGAAAGCCGGTGCTTTTGACCCTCAGCTCGGCGCTCCAAAACTTCATCAAGTTCCGCCGCGTGGTCATCGTCCGCCGGACCGAGTTCGAGCTCAAGAAGGCTGAGGCTCGGGCCCACATCCTGGCAGGCTTGAGGATCGCACTGGAGAACCTCGACGCGGTGATTCAGCTTATCCGCAACGCCGACGATGTTGAGGCGGCACGCACGGGCTTGATGGAACGCTTCAACCTGGACGAGAAGCAGGCCCAGGCGATTCTTGACATGCAACTGCGCCGCCTGGCCGCTCTTGAACGTGAGAAGATCGAGACGGAGTACCGCGAGCTCCAGGAAACTATCCGCGGCTTGAACGAGCTTCTTGGCGATCCGCACAAGGTTGATCTCGAAATCAAGAAAGAGACTCGCACTCTTAAAAAGAAAGTTGACGGCGTGCGCCGCACAGAGATTAGCGACGCGGCCATCGACATCGACCGAGAGGACATCGAAGCCCACGAGCAGGTCGTTCTCACCTTCAGCAGCGGCGGATACATCAAACGTATCCCTGCCGCAACCTTCCGCAACCAGCATCGGGGTGGCAAGGGCGTCTCCGGCATGAACATGCGGGACGACGACCCTGTGCGGCACCTCCTTGTGGTGGATACACATGACACCCTGCTTTTCTTCACGAGCCGAGGGCGTGTGCTGCCGCTGAAGGCGTACGAGTTGCGTCCCGACATTTCGCGTAATACGCGCGGTATCCCCGTCGTCAACGTCATACCCCTGAGCGACGACGAAACTGTCCAAGCTATCGTAGCGGTCAAGTCGCTTGAGGAGTCCGACCTGTTCCTCGTCATGGCTACGCAGGAGGGCGGCATCAAGCGAGTCGCTCTGAACGCCATCGCCAACATCCGACGGGCAGGTCTGATCATCTTCAATCTGCGTCCGAGCGACCGGCTGGTTACGGCACGCCTGGCGACCGAGGACAACCACGTGATGATGGTAACGCGGGAAGGAATGTCGATACGATTCCCGGTGGCAGACGTTAAGTCGCGGCTGAGAGCAGCCGGCGGTGTGCGCGGCATGTCGCTCAAAGGCAAAGACCGCATCGTCTCGATGGATGTCGTTATCCCGGAAAGCAAGCTGCTAGTTATCAGCAAGAACGGCTTCGGCAAGCTGACCTACCTCAAGAACTATCGGACTCAGGGCCGTGGCGGTCTTGGCATCAAGACCATGGCCGTGACGAAGCGGACCGGGCCCGTCGCGGCGGCCGAAGTGATCGCCGACAGCGATGAGGTCTACGTCGTTTCCGTAAATGCGCAGGTGATCCGCACCAGCCTCTCCGAGATACGCAGCACGGGCCGCGCTACTCAGGGCGTCCGCATATTCAAGCCGCGCGAGGGCGATGCGGTAGCGTCTATCTCCTGCGTCGGGGAGTTCGAGGTGCCGGAAGAGAAGATAGCGCCGACGACACCTGCAACACCGGTAGCGGAGCCAGAAACGAATGGCACACAGAACGGCACACCTCCAGAGACCGGTAGGCTGTTCGAGTAGCCGAATAATGATCAGGTAAGTCACAGAGGCGCTTCCTACGAGGGAGGCGTCTCTGTGGTTATGGCACAAGAGGAGTAGCCAGCATGAAACTCATTGCAGAACTACAAAGCTCGCCGAAACACGCTCAGGCCACTCTCTTCACCGACGACGGATCTGAGATGATCACAGTCGGTCTGGACCCTATCGTCAAGGTCTGGTCCGTGCCGGAGTTCGAGTTAGTTCGGACGCTCGAAGGGCACGAGAAGAGCGTCAATGGCTCGGCGCTCACGTCCGACGGAAAGATCCTCGTTACTGGTTCCACCGACAAGACGGTCCGCGTCTGGGACTATCAGTCCGGCGAACTACTCCGCACCTTGAAGGGCCACAAAAACACCGTTGCGACAGCGAAAATATCGCCCGACGACAAATGGATTGCAACTCCATCCTACGACGGCACGATTCGACTCTGGCCGGTGTCCGGCGAAGGAGACGCAGTCGTTCTGAAGGGCCACTTGAAGAACGTCACCTCGGCGGCGTTCGCTCCCGATGGAAAAATTATGGCGTCGGCTGGGGTTGGAACAGATATCATCCTGTGGGACATGACGACCCACGAGATGACTGAAAAGCTCGACGGCGGTCTCATGGCCTTCGGCTCCCTAAACTTTGACCGAAGCGGGCGCCATCTGTGGTCTCTAGGTCCTGAAGGAACGATACAGATACGCTCGACAGCCGACTGGTCGGTCGAGCAAACGATAACCGTTCCTGAAAAAGAACCGTTCATGTTAGCCCTATCGCCAGACGGCACTCGCTTGGGCGTGACCTTCAATGGCGGCGCGGCAGTTTACTCCGTTGAGCCATTCGAGCGCCTCGCCGTAGCCGAGACGAAACTCAAGGGCATGTACGGTGTGACTTTCTCCCCCGACGGCACTCTGCTGGCTGTAGCCTCCGCCGATGGCAAGACCCGTGTGTGGGATATTTCTGGCGTGGGCGGGTAGAGGCCCAACATCGGTTCTCATCCCTAACAACCGTCACACCCGCCCGTTATCTTAAGTAAGCACCCTGGCAGCAATCCGGCTGCATCCGTACTCCGGGGGATTCCCTTGATTCGACTCACTCGTGATCGTTACATCTTATTTTTCGTCGGTATTCTCGCGTTCACGCTCATCGCATGTGGATCAGGCACCGATTCAACTCCGGCGTCTCAACCGACTGCGAGCGTACAATCGACCGCACTGGCTGCTACTCCAACACCCGTACCGACCGCGACCACAGCCCCTGTCTCGACGCCGACCTTAGTTCCTCCACTGCCGACAGTGACGGCCACGGCTGTCCCACCGACACCGATCCCGTCGGTCTTACCCAGCACTTCGTCTATCCCGCCGGTTGCCCAGGACGGCCTGTCAGGGCCTGAGCTTGTCGAAAAACTCGGTGAAGCTGTGATGGAGACTCTTGTTGTCTTCACAAACGAGTTGAGTCCGCGCGCAAGCACGACAGAGGAAGAGCGTATCGCCGCCGAGTACCTGCGGACGGAGTTCGAGGCGATGGGATACGACGCTTCGATTCAACCATTCGATGTGAGGGTCTTGTCGAGAGCCGTCCCCTTGCTAACTATCACCTCGCCGATGAAGCTCGACATTGAGGCGGTTCCCATGTCGATGACCACGGCGGGAGAAGCCACGGCAGAGTTCGCCGACGTTGGCAAAGCACTACCCAGCGACATCTCGGCTGAGGGCCTGAGCGGCAAGATCGCACTTATCGAGCGAGGCGGGATCACGTTCCAGGAGAAAATCACGAACGTTACTGAAGCTGGAGCCGTTGGCGCGGTCGTGTACAACAACGAGCCAGGGCCATTCGCAGGCGCGCTGTCCGAGGAGTCGTCGATTCCCGCGATGTCGATCTCGCAAGAGGACGGCGGTGCGGTCAAAGCCCTCATGGACGACGAGGCCGTGACCGCCAACATCACTCTGATCTACACAGAAAACTCGCAAAACGTCATCGCGGACAAACCAGGCACTGCGAACGACGGGCGGATTGTCATTCTCGGCGGGCACTACGACACGGTTCCTAACGTCTCGGGCGCGAACGACAACGGTTCTGGCACTGCCACCATTCTCACCATCGCTCGCCAGATCGCTGATAGAGAGTATCCCTTCACGGTGCGCTTCATCGCGTTCGGCGCTGAAGAACTTGGCCTATATGGCAGCAAGTACTACATCAGCCAATTGTCGGCTGAGGAGACGGAATCGACCATAGCTATGCTGAACTTCGATGCTCTCGCGACAGGGCCGGTGACTGGCATCCTCGGCACCATCGAACTGATGAAGCTGGTTGACAGCTACGCCAAAGAGAACGACATCGACGTGGAGATGCGCTTCAACCTCGCGGCAGGCACGAGCAGCGACCACGCCTCTTTCGATCAGGTCGGCATCCCAAACGTTTTTTTCCTGGGCGACGATTTTTCTCGTATACACACGCCGGAGGATACACTCGAGTTTGTCGATCCCAAGCTCCTGGGCACGTCTGCCGCTTTGGGCATCGCGTTACTCGATATTCTGGCGCAAGAGGGCTAGCCGAGTCGCCTGTGCAGCTATGGCCTTTCAGTCATCTGATGAACGTCACTGCAACTTGGGAAGGCATACGACCGCTACGAACGGCTATGTAGGGGTCGTGCCCCCGTGCCGACCCTTGCGCGCACGTATGGTAGAGTAAAAGTACCCTCATCGAAGGAACAACCATGTTCGAGTCTCTCAGCGAAAAACTGAATGGCGTGTTTCACCGGCTTGGCAATCAGGGCCGGTTGACGGAGAAGGACGTTGACGCCGCTCTGCGGGAGATCCGCATGGCGTTGCTCGAAGCGGACGTCAACTTTAAAGTAGCGCGCAACCTCGTCGGGAAGATTCGTGAGCGGGCGCTGGCGGATGACGTTCTCCAGAGCCTGAGTCCCGGACAGCAGGTCGTCAAGATCACCAACGATGAGTTGGCGGCTATCCTCGGCGGCGGCGTGAGCAAGGTCGAACCGGGGCCGAACGCTCCGTCGGTCATTCTCATGGTCGGCCTGAACGGTTCTGGTAAAACGACTACGTCGGCCAAGCTGGCTCGTCACTTGAAGCAGGCTGGGCAGTTGCCGGTGCTAGTAGCAGCCGACCTGAACCGTCCGGCTGCGATACAGCAGTTGCAGACCCTCGGTAAGCAAATCGAAGTCGAGGTCTACGAGGACGGCACGTCGAAGCCCACGCCGAAAGTCGCGAAGGACGGCGTCAAGCGCGCTGCGGAGTTGAACGCCATGTGGGCAATCGTCGACACCGCGGGCCGCTTCCAGATCGACGACGAACTGATGTCGGAACTCGAAGAGGTCAAGGCCGCCGTCAATCCTGTGGAAACCTTGCTTGTCGTCGACGCGATGACGGGTCAGGATGCCGTGAACGCGGCGCAGGAGTTCCACGAGCGTATTGGCATCACCGGCCTTATTCTGTCGAAGCTCGACGGCGACGCACGAGGTGGTGCGGCGCTCTCGGTCGTATCGGTCACGGGCGTGCCCATCAAGTTTCTCGCAACCGGAGAGCGCGTCGACGCCCTTGAACAGTTCTACCCCGACCGGCTGGCGTCGCGCATCCTCGGCATGGGCGACATGCTCACGCTCATCGAGAAGACGCAAGAAGCCTACGATGAGGACGAAGCCGCCGCTCTTGAAAAGAAGATGCGGCAGGCGACGTTCGACTTGAACGACTTCCTCGACCAGTTGCAACAGGTAAGGAAGATGGGTGGCATCGGACAGATTCTCGAAATGATGCCCGGCGTCGGGGGATTGAAGGGCAAGATGCCGTCGGAGGACCTGACCGAAAAGCAACTGAAGAAGACCGAGGCCATCGTTTACTCAATGACGCCCCAAGAGCGGGTCCGGCCCGAAACGATCAACGGAAGCCGCCGCCGCCGCATCGCAGTCGGCAGTGGCACGAAGCCCCAAGACGTGAACCAACTGCTCAACCAGTTCAAGCAGACCCGCAAGATGATGCGCCAGATGACCTCCAAGAAGGGCATGCGCAACATCATGAAGATGCTCGGCTAGTCGAGTCACTTTTATCCCCTCTCCCCTTGAGGGCTAGGGCTGGGGTGAGGGAGAAGGACGCCACTCCGAAAAGCCCCACCACCAGCAAACCAACCCTACTTCTTCATCACCTCTTCGTGAGGCGGCACCTCTTCACCAACGACATAGAGGAAGTAATAGCAGCCCATCTCGCCAACGAACTTGAAGTCCTTGCGCATGGTCTTGATGGTCGCCGCGAAGCTGTCCTGTGAGCGCAAATAATTCTGGAACGTCCCGTGTTCCTGCTCTAGCTCAATCATGCGCTGAGCGTTCCCGACGACGGCCGCCAGCTTCCGACGATTGCGGATAACGCGGGTGTCGCTGGCCAGGGCATCGATGTCGTCTTCGGTCATCTCGGCGACCTTATCGATATCGAAGCCCTGGAACGCCTCTCGTGTACTCGGCCACTTCGCCTCGATGACCTTCCAGGACATACCACTCTGGAAAACCACCTTGCTCATCACATCAAGATAGTCCCCTAACGACTGCGCTACGATCTGCTCCGGCGCTTCCATCGAACTTTCTGGCATTTTCTTGCTCCTTCTCTCAAATCAGCGTCATCCTGCTCTTCTATTATGACGAATGAGCCGAGGGAATTTCGACGCCCTGGCGTGTTAGTTGATGCTACAATGTCGTCAGGCTAGTCCGTTTCGCGCGGACTGGCCCTTTCGGTGTTCCGACTCAAGTGAGACCGGTGTCATGTGGAGGGACGGCATGAAAAGATTGTTTACAGCGACTATATGGCGCGAGGGTGACTGGTTTGTCGCCCAATGTCTCGACGTGGACGTGGCGAGCCAAGGCGGAACTGAATCAGAGGCCTTGGACAACCTGCAGGACGCACTGGAACTGCACTTCACGCTGCCGACCTCTACCGTTGTGAATAAACTCGATTAATCCCCAAACCATTTCGAGGAACTATAACCTATGCCGCTAAGCGTATTAAATAGCGTCCTTGAGGACGCAACGGAATTCAAGAGACTTGCACAACTACTGGGCGAGTCGCGGGCGAACGTGCGCCTGCAAGTATTGCCCGACGGCGCGCCGATGGCTCTTGCGACGCTCGCTCAGAACGTGGATGTCCCGATACTAGTCGTTGTGCCGAGGCCGGAAGAGGCGCGACGCCTGCATGAGCAGGTTTCGCTGTGGAGTCCCAACCCGTCGTCAGTGCTGCACTTCCCTGAGAGTGAGACGCTCCCCTTCGAGCGCCTCGTCACCGATCCCGACACGGAGCAGCAGCGCATCAACGTGCTGGCTCGCCTGCTTACCCCCACTCTAACTCTCCCCCGCAAGGGGGGAGAGGACAGAACTCTGGCCCCCTCTCCCCTTGAGGGAGGGGCCCCGGGTCGTACCCCTTCCCCCTTGACGGGGGAAGGTTGGGATGGGGGTGACGTCGCTACGCAGCAGACTGTGGTTGGTGAACGAAGTTCCGCACCCTCACCTCAATCCTCTCCCTTCAAGGGAGAGGAGGGAAGAAAAACCATCATCATCGCCTCTGTCTCCGCGATCACGCAAAAGACCATATCCCGCGAGGGATTTGAGGAGAGCGTGCATCCGCTAACGGCAGGCCAGACAGTCGATTTGCGGGAGTTGCTGAGTCAATGGCGGCGCATGGGCTACAAGTTTGAGCCGACGGTCGACATACCAGGCACGGCCAGTCGTCGCGGCGGCATCCTCGATATCTACCCCGTCGGTGCGGAGTATCCAGCTCGTATCGAGCTTTGGGGCGACGAGGTCGACTCCATCCGTCTTTTCGATCCGACAACACAGCGCTCCACTGACGTTGTCGAGTCCATCGAAATATTCCCCGCACAGGAGACGCTGCCGGGCCTGACTCACCACGACCATCTCGACTACCTGATGCGCAACATCGACGTGTCCAACTGTACCGGCGAGGCGCGCGAGCGCATTAGCGAGGAAATCCACCAGCTTCTCGATGGCAATGAAGTAGAGGACGTCAACTTCTACGCGGGGTTCTTCAATCACGGCTCGCTGTTGGAGTATTTTCCGAGCGACGGCGTCGTCGTGCAGTACCGCCCCACTGAAATCGTCGCGGCGGCGTGGGACACCGAAGAGCGCACGCATGAGCTGCGCGAAGTTAAGCAAGAGCGCGGCGAGCTCCCGCACAACTTCCCGTCGTCGCACATGCCCTGGCAGGAGGCGGCAGATCTATTAGAAAAATACGCGCGCCGGATGGAAGTTACACCCTGGGGTGCTGAGGACTTGACTCACCAGGAGGCTATCGTCCTACCATTCGGCTCGGCACCTGACTACTTCAGCAACCTAGAAAATTTCGTGAACGAGTCGCAGATCGCTACCGAGGAGGGAGACCGCGTTGTCGCCGTTAGCTCGGTGCCCAAGCGCCTGGGGGAGATATTCGACCAGCATGGCGTGCAAGTCACGCTGCACGAAGATATCAAAGAAACGCCCAAGCCCGGCACCATCACCGTCGCCCAGAACGTTGGCGCTGGCCTCAGCGAGGGACTGGTTCTCCGGGTGAATGGACGCAAGCTGATCGTCCTGAGCGACGCTGAGATATTCGGCACGGCCAAGCAGCGGAGCACGTCCCAGCGCCGCTCGCGTCGTCGGGATTCGCTTCTGTCCGAGCTTAACCCTGGCGACTACGTCGTCCACGTCGAGCACGGTATCGGCAAGTTCGTCGGCACTGGACGCACGCCTCGTGACGAGGACGACCGCGAGTACCTGATCATCCAGTACGCCGAGAGCGACAAGCTATACGTACCGATGGATCACCTCGACCGCGTAACGCACTACATCGCGCCGATGGATCGCGCCCCGACGCTCACACGTCTCGGCACCCAAGAGTGGAAGCGCACCAAGGCCCGCGTCGAGCGTTCCACCCGCGAAATGGCCGCCGAACTCCTGTCACTGTACGCCACACGCGAACTCTCAGAGGGCCATGAGTTCGGCCTCGATACGCCCTGGCAAGTACAAATGGAGGACGCGTTCCCTTATGAGGAGACCGTAGACCAGGCCGATGCCATCATCGACGTTAAGGCCGACATGGAACGGATCAGGCCGATGGACCGGCTCATCTGCGGCGATGTCGGATATGGCAAGACCGAGGTAGCGCTGCGAGCGGCGTTCAAGGCGGTCATGGAAGGTTTTCAGGTCGCTATCCTTGTGCCCACGACGGTCCTCGCGCAGCAGCACTTCATGACCTTCTCAGAGCGCCTGAAACCCTACCCCGTTCGTGTAGACGTGCTCAGCCGCTTCCGCACCGACTTGGAGCAGCGGGAGATTGTTGAGGGTATCGCCGATGGTAAAGTCGACATCGTCATCGGGACGCACCGGCTCGTTCAGAAAGACGTGAGCTTCAAGAACCTGGGGCTCGTAGTCGTCGATGAGGAACAGCGCTTCGGCGTCGCACACAAGGAGCGCCTCAAGCAGATGCGTGCCGAGGTGGACGTGCTGACCATGACCGCCACACCCATCCCCCGCACGCTGCACCTGTCCCTCTCCGGCGTCCGCGACATGAGCATGATCCAGACGGCGCCGGAGGAACGCCTGCCCATCAAGACATACGTCTCCGAGTTCAGCGATGAGCTAATCCGCGAGTCCATTCGCCGCGAACTCGACCGGCGGGGACAAATATACTTCCTGCACAACCGGGTCTATAACATCGACTACATCGCCGGGTACATTCAGAAGCTCGTGCCCGAGGCGACGGTCGGCGTGGCCCACGGGCAGATGGGTGAACACAAGCTCGAACAGGCGATGGTGGACTTCGCCGACCACAAGATGGACGTGCTCGTATGTACCACGATCATCGAGTCGGGCCTCGACATACCCAACGTCAACACGCTGATCGTCAACCGCGCCGACACCTTCGGCCTGGCGCAGTTGTACCAGCTTCGGGGCCGTGTCGGTCGGAGCGCGCGCAGAGCCTACGCATACCTATTGATACCGGAGCACCACAGCCTCACAGAGACCGCCGAGAAGCGACTCAAGACGATGCTGGCCGCGACCGAACTCGGTGCGGGTTTCCAGATCGCCATGAAAGACCTTGAGATTCGCGGCGCGGGCAACATCCTCGGCGCTAACCAGAGTGGACACATCTACGCAGTCGGTTTCGATATGTACACACGGCTGCTCAGCGAAGCTGTCGAGTCGCTTCGGGCCCAACGGGCCAGTGGTAATGGTACTGAGGAGCACTCCCTGGACGAGAACGGTGACTCAGCGCTCGCCTTGCCTGAGATATCTCCAACCGTCGTCGATATCGGCATCCCGGCCAACATCCCGCCGGAGTACGTGCCAGACCTGCCCACGCGCCTGGATCTCTATCGACGCCTTGTTGGCTCCGCTACGGCGGACGATGTGAACACGATGGGTGACGAGCTAGTCGACCGCTTTGGGCCGCTCCCCTGGCAGGTGCAAAATCTGCTGTACGTCAGCAAGCTAAAGCTGGTGGCGACAAGGGCGGGTATCAACATGATCACGAAGGACGGCGACAAGATCGCCCTGCGCCTGCACAACAACGTCGGTGGAGCGCGTGAGGCAGTGCGGCGTCACCTGGGCGGCGACGTCGAGGTCGGCAACACGCAGATACGCATCGACCTCTCCGACGCCTCTGACGACTGGGAAAACGCCCTGACAGCAACCGTCGAAAAGCTCGGCCAGTTCACCGAGCAGATGGTCGCGCAACTGGCAGGGGTGGAGTGAGGAGTGAAGGGTTCGAGGTACGTTGACCCTGGCAGAACGCCACTGCTAAACTCCTGAAATATGGAGGACATTCGACTGTGGACACTTCAGACCCTGGATTCTTGAAGCACCTCGAATTCATTCAGAACGCCATCTCAAGAATGGCGCGGAATTCTTTCCAGATAAAGGCTTGGTCAGTAACGCTCACCGCTGCGCTGGCCGCCCTCGGTGTGAACAGCTCGAACGTAGCGCTCGCGTCCATTGCATTACTCCCCGCTCTCGTATTCTGGGGCCTTGATGCTTACTATCTCCGGTTGGAACACCTATTCCGAGAGTTGTACGACGATGTTCGGCAGCAAAACGAAGGGATGGATCGGTTCTCAATTTCGACGAAACCGTATCAGGATATGGTACCTTCCTGGCAACGAATGTTGTTTCGAGTTTCTATCATGCCTTTGCACTCGGCAATTATGGTCGTCGTGCTAGTCGTGATCGGATATGTAGTGCTTTACGGCTCATCCACTGGAGAGTAGAAGCGATGCCAAAGAAGAAAGTGTTCGTTAGCTTCGATTACTCATACGATCTTAACTTGAAGAGGTCGTTGGTAGCACAATCCCGTGAGCCGGATTCGCCGTTCTCCATTAACGACTTTTCTCTCCAAGAGTCCGAACCGGAGGAGACATGGCTGGACGAGGCCCAAAGCAAGATCGCCCGATGCGACGTGTTCATAGCGATTGTTGGAAAAAACACCCATAGTGCACCTGGTGTTCTCAAGGAAGTCGCGATCGCTAAAGGTTCAAGAAAGCCTCGATTTCAGATTAGGCCGAAGGGTAAGGACTATGGCGAGGTTGCCGACGCAGGGGAACTGGTAGCCTGGACCTGGAAGAATCTCAAAAGGCAGTTTGATGACCTCGCCGCTCGATGAAATCACCATAAAGGCCCTGACGGCTCTCGTCCGCGAGATCGGCCCAGTCAACACTGTACGTTTTCTCAGCCAGTTCACCACTGACCTTGGCGACTACACAGCCGAGCGCGACGATCTGTTCGGCGACCTGACCCTCGACGAGATTCTCGCGGAGATCAAGAGCGGGGTGGATAGGGTAGGAGCGGAGGGCTAGGCGACTTCCCCGGTACAGACGTGCTGAGCGCGCGCTCAGTCGCACGTCTCTAACTCCAACTGCCCGTTACACGGGTCATATGTCATTTGAAACCCCTGCAACACGGGCCGTCCCAAGAGCGAGGGCAATGCATCAATCAGAACTGGCGCCGGTGTCGATCAAGAACCTCAAAACGCCCTCGACACGGAGCCGTGGCAATGACAATGACGCTTCCAGGTATGGGCGTCCATCGGCAGTGAACCAGGAGTTGACCATGACTGCCTAAAGAATCAACTCCATAGGGTTCGTGTCCATAAACTCAACGACCGTCTCGTTTGTGGGAATACCTGCCGCTTTGACCTCGGCTAGAAGGTCATGCAGGTCGTCAGCTACTCCGACTACCTCGCAGTCGAACATCGCGACCCACAGGTCAGGGTACTTTTCCAAAAGCTCGTCTTGCATGGCGTCCATCTTCATGGACGATGCCCTGAAACGGCGCAGTCTTTCCCTGATCTTCTCTGAGCCGCCGAGTTGTTCGATTATCGATGTGTCAGTCAGCCTGGTCGCCATGTCCGCCTCCACGTGTCCTAGTTTCCTCAGTTGACATTCGTAGTGTAGGTGGCTGGCGGCAGCACCGTCAATCTTGGCTCACGGTCGGCGAACGGGTACAATCGGTCAAACGAAAACGAACGGAGTCTCCCATGCCACAAACCACCGACCTGTTAAACATCCGACCGTTGCGGCAGCGCTTGAAAGAGGGTAAGGAAGCCCTCGGAATGTGGCTGGGGATCACCGACGCACTGGCGGTCGAGGCAATTGCCGCCGACTGTGACCTCGACTGGGTGCTGCTAGACATGGAGCACGGCGGCGCGGGTTGGGACGACCTCAAGCAGGTCATGCTGGGCTGGAAGTGGTCGAACATCCCGCTGATCGTCCGCCCGCCGTCGCACGACCCAAAGTTTTTGATGGCGTCCCTCGACCTGGGTGTGAGCGGCTTTGTCGTGCCGTTCGTCAACACCGCCGAGGACGCTATGCGGATCGCCGACGCCTGTCGCTACCCGCCGATGGGTAATCGAGGAAGCGCGCCGCGCCGTGTCAGTCGTCACTACACCCTCACCGAGGAGTACGCCGCCAACGCCAACGACGATGTCTTCGTCATGGTGCAGATCGAGCACAAGACCGCCGTCGAGAACGTCGAAGAAATCGCCAAAGTAAAGGGCATCGACGCGCTGTTCATCGGCCCCGGCGACATGAGCTTTTCGTACGGCATCTTCGGCGAGATGGAGAACCCGATCATGGTGAACGCCATCCAGAAGGTCGTCGACACCGGCAAGGCCAACGGCCTCCCCGTCGCGATGGCCGTCGACACCACGCCGGAGTTGATACATCAGCGCATCGCCCAGGGCATCCAGCTCGTGACCGTCGGCCTCGACTGGATGTTCATGCGCAACGCCATCAAAGCCCAGACGGCCGGTGTGCGGAAGTTGCTGTAGCGGACAAAGAACTTGAGGTGATCCGATAGAATCGGCCCTCGACTAATTCACTGTCGGTGCGGCACTACCAATTCCTCGAAGGTGTCAACCCGGCGCACTTCCAAGAAGTGACCGCTCCGTTCGCCATTCGGGCGCTTGACGGATATCGGTGAGCGTCCCTTTTCGAGCAGCACCGGGTCAAGGTCTACGACGAGCATTTTTTCATCGTTGTTGTGCCGGTCCGTTTCGCTGAAAATCTGACCGAGCGGATCAATGCCGAACAGATAGCCGGGCCAGCGGTGGGATGTTCCAGCGGGAGCCCACTCAAGTTCGCCAGGGCGATTTTCTGGGTTGGCAAGGGCATAGCCGCGCTCGTCGATTACTTCGCCTCCGTGGTTTACGCCTACGACGAAGATGCGGTTGTCGTAGGCGCGTGACGGAGCCCAGGCCATTAGCTCTTTACGCCAGTCTTCCGGCTGTGCTGGCTCGCCGAGGGAGTTTAGTCTGCCGGTCGCGAAGGACATGAGCAGGACTTGTGCCCCTTTTAACGCCAGTATCCGGGCGGCCTCCGGGAACTCGGAGTCAAAGCATATCGTCGAGCCGACGCACCACTCGCCTACTGAAAAAACTTCCCAGGAGTTGCCGGGGTCGTATGCCCGGTCGCAGCCGCAGAGGTGTACCTTGTGCTGCGCGCCGATATACCCGTCTGGCCCGAAGAACGCCTGGGCGTTGTACACGCCGTCGCCCTCGATAAGCGACATGCCGACAGACACGGTGATCCCCAGCTTCGCAGCTTGTTCACTAATAGTAGTGCCCGATGACCCATCCGGCCGCTCGGCCAGTTGACGAATCACGTCCGGCGGCGAGCAGTACCCCTGCAGGGCGATCTCTGGAAAGCACACGAGATCGGCACCAGCATCAGCAGCTTTGCCGATCCAATGGAGGATACTACTGAGATTGTGCCGCACGTCGCCGAACTCGCTGCGAAGCGCAATGTTGGCGACGCGAAGGGGTGTTGATGGGTAGTTAGAGGTCACTGAGAAGGCTACACCCACTGCAACCGCAGTCGCCGGGCCAACACTATGCCCAAAAGGAAAGCGAGCAGAATCAAGGATGCGGAAGAAAAGGCACTGATCGGGAAAATGATCCAGTCGAACTCTTGATTTGAAACTAACTCGCCGTGCACAATCACCTCATGGCGTAGGCCAAAGGACGCCCAAGAGTAGAGAGGACATAGCCGATCACCTTCGATTATTATGATTGGAGTCGTAAATCGGAGAGTTGTGTTCGGTGGAATAAACAAGAACTGGCCTCTCGCAGAACTCCATAACCCTCCATCCCAGTTCGCAATGGAGTGATCGTCGTAGTTCAATACTTCAGTGATATGAAAAGAATAGCCCTGTGGAATCGTAAACGACCAGCCGTGTATATCATCCGCACCACCCTCGCCGTCCCCTATCTGCCTCAGACAGCTGACCGCTCCATCGTCGAACGTTCCGTCGCCGTCGTCGTCATAGCAGCCGTACAAAACATCGGGACACTGTTTATCAGCTAGGTCTCCCACGCTTAGATTGACGAAAAGACGAGCATTGTCAGCTAAGCCTGCAGCACCGACCGTGCTCACACCGTCAAACGCCGGGCCACTAATTGTTACCCCTTCGCCTTGCTCCGGCGGCTCTTGAGCGAATACGGTGTACGCGTTCAATCCAACGGCTATTACCGCGACGATAACGACAGTGACCCGTAGCATGATGGAAGCTCCTGGGTTCGCTATTCTGGCATTTAGGGTTTTGAGTTACAACACTGCTACGTCTTCGTCGCGGAGGTCGGTGAGGAACATATGGCCGGGGGAGTGGGTGATCATCAGCGGCGGCTTCGACTCCATCGCGACGGCTTGTGGGGTCACGCCGCAAGCCCAGAAAACGGGCACCTCGCCGTCATAGAACGGGACCGCGTCGCCCAGGTCTGGCTTCGTCGGGTCCTCGACTCCGATGACTTCAGGGCTGCCGATGTGAACGGGTGCGCCGTGAGTGTTCGGGAAGCGCGAGGTCACCTGCACCGCCTTGACGATCTTCGAGTGGTGAATGGGCCGCATCGACACTACCATCGGCCCAGCGAACATGCCGGCGGGGGTGGTCTGAATGTTGGTGACGAACATCGACACGTTGCTGCCCTGCTCGTGATGCCGCATCGGGATGTCGGCGTCCAGCATGGCATTCTCGAACGAGTAGCTGCACCCGATGAGGAAGGACACGAGATCGTCGCTCCAGTATTTAGAGATGTCGTCGACTTCTGCCTCAAGTTCGCCGTAGCGATAGATACGGTACTTCGGCAGGTCGGTGCGGATGTCTGACCCCGGAGCGGTCTGTTTGGCCTCGACCTGACCCGCGTCGATGACCTCGATGATGGGGCAAGGCTTCGGATTGCGCTGACAGAACAGCAGGAAGTCGAAGGCCAACTCCTTTGGCAGGATGGCGAGGTTCGTCTGCACGTACCCTGGCGACACCCCGGCGGTGATCCCCGTGAATTCCTGCCGCCGTATCAGTTCGCGAACATCTCGTGGGTGGGTGGGTAATGCTGCTATATCGGTGGTCATGATGGTGCTCCGTGTTGCTTCGACAGCGTCGGGTGTAGGTGCGGCATCTTCACCCTCACCCTGCCCTCTCCCGCAAGGGGAGAGGGTAAAACGATCCCCTCCTCGCCCTCTGGGAGAGGACTGAGATGAGGGTCTTCAGCTAGCGTATTACGCTCCTCGTCCCACCGTCAAGGCTTATTGGAACGGCACCGGAATGGTGTCACCGTGCCACGGGAAGGCGTAGCTCGGTGTGTTGGAGTATCGTTGCAGACCCAGGCCGATGTGCGCCGATGCCGATGGGGCTAGCGTCACTTTCACGTGTTTGCCATTGACCTGCACCATCTCGCCGTCGCCAAAGCTGGCGCTCGTGAACTTGTGCTGGCCATACATGCCCGCCTGGACGATGACCGTCTTTGGCTTATTCCGGTCGAGGTTAACCAGATGCAGCCCGACCTTGTCCGCCTTCAGTTCGTCAACCAGGGCGGCGACATCGCTCGGAAGCCCTGGTCGCTGTTCCTCATCATCGAAATATCGTAAAACGCCTTGATTGAGCCCACCGTTATACACAGACTGTGGCGCGCCGAGAGCAACCTGTGTGAGCCCCTTGGTTACCACAGCGTGCGGCGGGGATACATTGTCGACGATCAGTTGCTCTGGATCGCGCGTCTCGCCTCGGATGGTGTCGAGAGCGTTGGCCGCCCACTCGTACTCCCATTCGAGAGTCTTTTCCGGCCAGCCGGGGTTCTCACCCTCGTAGTAGAGGAACCGGCCACCCTCGAAGGTGCCGTCGTTTTTCTCATGCGCTGGCTTCGCGTCCGTCCAATCGCGGGCCACCTCACCGGCGTGGGCACGGAGCAGTAGATCACGGTCGCCTTCGCTCATCGACAGGTGATAAAGGTGAGCTAGCTCCTTGAGACGAATCGGCCCGTGGTCGGACCAGCCGTCTTTGCCGTGCTTGAGGGGCACGACGAGTTGACCGTCCTCGCGCGTCTTGGCCTGATCGAGCAGCACGTTGATCTGCGAACGAAGCAGGTCGAGATAGCCGTAGTCGCCAGAAAGAAGTAGAGCGTTCTGTACGCCGATTGTGATCGAGTGGGCAATATTGTTCCAGCCGCGCGTGCTCCAGCCGTACAGGCCACCCCACCACTGGCCGCCGCGCTGTTCACCGGGCTTGCCGGTCGGGCCAACGTTGTCCGGCGTGATGCCGCCGTTGGCCTTCGTGCGATCCATCCACGCCTCGACATAGTCCAGCACCCACTTGCGGTACTTCTCGTCGCCTGTGTACAGGAAGGCGTTCGTCACCAGTGCTGTTGCCGAGAGGTTGTTCGCAATGTCGCCGTTCAGCACCATGTCGTCAAAGAGCTTCACGACCTCGTCGGCCCGCTTGGGGTCTTCGTACCAGTTGAGTTCGAGGTCTTCGATAGCGGGGTGCAGCGTCGTCCGCAGGCCATACTTTCGCGCGTTGGGCAACTCGCCGCCTTGCAGCCACCACGCTGCTTCATGAGCATCGGCGTGATGGTACGGCCCCACGCTGCTGTGAATGGGCGAGCGAATGATTTTGTGTACGGGGTCGTAGTTGGGGGCGTCGGGGTCTTCGCCGATCATGAAGCCGGCGAACCGGCGCGCGCGGCGGACGTTCTCGGAGATCGTGGGGTCGGCCAGACCCATCTCGTAGAACGACATATTTGCTTCGCCCATGTGGTGCCATTCGGCCCCATGAGGCAGCGAAAGGTTGAAGTATTCTTTCGTAATCTGTTGCTTGAATGTCTCGACAGAATTACCACGAGCCCAGGTGCCATGCTTCTTGCGGCTCACTATATCCGAGTCGCCCCAGCGGGTGATGGCGTTCCACTTGTCCAGCGCCAGGTCGAACACACGCTCGCTGCCGCCGATAGAGTAGAACAGCCCCCAGCTAAAGAAGATTTCATAGAGGTCATCCATGTCGTCGGCGTAGTACGGTGCGCTGCCCCGCTCGGTGTACTTCTCGGCCACCAACGGAGCGGCCTCGTTCATGATGTCGATCAACCGCCGCTGCAACAGCGCCCACGCAGGCGGTGCACCCGGGGTACTGGCTGTGATCGTTGGAATTGTGGATTTCGTGCTCATATTCTTTCCTTCCTAAATGCAATCGGTACGGCTTTTGCGCGGAATTGGGCTTCGATCCTTCCCAGGAAGGACCCGAACGGGTTTTCTCAATTAGGCTATGTTCGCCCTGAGCCTGTCGAAGGGTGAGTGCGCCGATCAACTACGCCTAAAGGAGTCTGTTCACGGTAATTTACGACGGCGGCGGGATCGTTACCGGGTCGAGCGCCTCTGGTCTGTCGAATTCGCGGTAGCGCATGTGGACTTCGACGCCGCTGAGAGTACGGGCGAACCCAGCCGTCTTCTCTTTCTTCACGATCTCGATGTCGAGGGTGTTTTCTCCCTGCACAATGGTCTCGATATCGAGATTCCAGCGCAACCAGTATTGCCCGCGACGGGGTTCGTAAATGTTCTTCCGCGCGATTGGTAAGCTGACCCCGTTGAATCCAACGACCACGTCGTCCTCGACACAGAACTGCTGGAAGGTCAATGTCAGAATGGCATCGCGCGTCTCGCTGTCCGCAATGGCGCTCTCCACGTCGTCGCCTATAATGATCGGCACGCTTTCCTTCATGCCCTCTTCCAGCGCAATAGGAAGGCGTCGGGAGTCAGGCTCAACGAACGACCTCAGATCCTCGCGGGGCGGCAGGAAGTAGCGCTTATTGAGCCGCGCGCCCGCCTCGGGATAGGCCATCTCGCGGAGCAACTGGTATTCAGCCTTAGCGAAGGGCCAGGGCAAATATCCCAGGTACATACCCGCGAATCCCTGCCATTGCAGAGTCTGTCCGAAGGCCCGGAACATCTCGATGCTGGCCGTGCTGGCACGTGGGTCTGTGAGGCCGCGACCAGGACGGAGGTATGCCGAAATGCCTGCGGCGTTGGCAGCGTCGGCCAGCCACTTGCCGTCGGTGACACCGGTGTCGAGGAGCATGTGCGGTATCTGCCCGACCGCCATGTCGATGCTGCCGTCGGCGATCCACGACTCGACGTCGAGGCCGATGTTCAGGTTGTCGTCACGCCGGTGCCAAACACGGGCCATTATGGGGATTTTTCGCCCCTGGGCCTCGCCGATCTCGTTCACCATTGTGCGGATATCCGCCATGAACTTGCTCATGACCGCAGTGCCGGATTCCGTCTCAGCCTTACGGAAGTAGAGCGGGTAGAACATGAAGTCGAGTTCAATACCCTCAGCCTGGTAATCTTCGAGCATCTCGCGCAAGAGAGCCTTTTTATCCTCTCGGACGACTGCGTTGGCGTAGTCGAGGCACCACTCTGTAGGGTGGGTCGGGAAACGATCGTCTCCTTCGCCAAGGGTGACCTCCTTGCCGTGCCGCCACTTGAGCCAGCCGCAGCGTTCTCCGTACTGCGGCGTGGAGTCCTGCATTTTGAGGCTCGGGAAGACAGGTATGCCCATCTCGCGGCCGCGCTTAATTACCTCGCGGACCTGGTCGGTGCCCATCGCGTGGGCGTCCTTGACCATGCGCATGATGCGCCAGTTGATGTAGCTCTTCCAGACCTCCTGCTCCTGCCCGACGATGCGCCCGATCTTCGTCTGATGGAAGTACACGTCGGCGAATCCAAGCCCGAACGCCAGCGTCTGCACGCCCGTGCCCACCAGTTCATCGATGGGCCAGCGCATTTTATGAATGTTCAAGGGCGGGTCGAGCCGCTTCGCGTGGAAGTGGTGGGCGTCGCTGTAGTAGATCAGGCGGGGTGCAGTCATCACAGGCGCTCCTATGGGTGTCACACTCGTTCGGGCTGTTCCCTCCAGGCGGGAGTCAGGCCATAGTAAAGCACGTCAGGGTCGATATCCGCGCCGTTATCCCAGACAATTATGCCGTTCACGACCTTCATCGACTCAAAGCTGGCCGCGTCGTTGCGGATCAGATCGAAGACAGGACCGCGTAAGAAGGGTTCGAGGTCAATTTCCTTGACGGCACCATCTCGGAAGGTGACTCGTACGACGAATCCCCTGAGTGGTGCTACGGATTCGACCTTCGCTAGCGGCCCTACTTTACTCATCACAACCATTGTATGTGGACGACTTCTTGCGACAAGGATTCGACGTGAGGAGTGTAGTTGGGCCGAATAGTGGTGTCAACGAAGGGTCTTCACTCTACAGGGAACTCGCATTCTATGAAGTTAAGCGGTTTCCCCACCCGTTCGTCCTGAGCCTGTCGAAGGGCAAGGCCGCTCGATAAGGTGTTTGCTTGTGCAAGCCAGTCGCACCATATGTGCTTCGATCCTTCCAGGGAAGGACACGAACGGGTTATCAGAATGCGACCGCGAAGTTTACGTAATCGTCGTCGTCATCGGGTCGAACATGCAGCCGTCGACGAACAATTCAAAAAAATCGGTGGTCGTCTCTAGCTCGATATGCTCCACCTTACGCGCCATGTCCTCAATCACATCGCGCATGTTGGCGTTGAGGAGCATGATCGTCGCACCCTCCAGCGAGGCGTTGCCGACCTTGACGATCTTGTCCTGTGGGAAGTTGGCGATGAAGCCGATGTCCTTGGCGTTCTGCGTATCGATGTAATTGGCAAACCCGCCAGCGAGATAGAACTTGCCGATCTGGTCAATCGCCACGCCGTAGTTGCGTAGCACAATGTACTGGCCGCAGAAGTTGGCCGACTTGGCCTGTGCCAGTGCGCTGATATCCGCTCTCGACAAGGACATCCCTTTGTCCGGGACGAAGAAGAATTCTTGTGAACCGTCGGCGAATACGCCAAGCTGGTTCATCCTCCCGCTGCTGCGAAGCTCGGCTAGCAGGTCGATAAGTCCGGAACCGCATATGCCCTGGGGCTCTGCATCGCCGATGGTACGGCACTCACACGAGTCCCCGTGAAGCTTCACCGCCTCGACTGCGCCGACGTAGCCGGGCATTCCGTACAGCACCTCACCGCCCTCAAAGGCGGGGCCTGCCGGACAAGATGCCGCCATGATCCGGTGCCTGTTCCCGACGACAACCTCGGTGTTCGTACCAATGTCGACCATCATCACCACGTCTTCCTGCTCGTCCATGCCGATGGCAAGCAGGTCGGCGGCCACGTCCGCGCCAACATGACTCGCGATCAGCGGCCCGCTGTAGATGTGCGCTTTGGGAAAGATGCGGATGCCGAGATCGCGTGCGGTCTTATGCAGCGCGGTCGTGTCGCGCTCGCCGCGAAGCATCTCATTTTCGATTCGGGACTTGTACGGCCTCTCGCCTATGGACTGTACGTCGATGCCGAACAGGATGTCCCGCATGGTTGAGTTGCCAACGATGACCGCTTCGTAGATGTTCCGCCGGTGGAAGCCCAGCTCGCGGGCCATCCAGCCGATCTCAAAGTTGAGCGACGATAGCATTACCTGCTGAAGCTCGCCCTGGAACTGTCCGCCATCATAGGAGATGCGGTGCATGATGTCGCTGCCGCCGAACCGCTGCGGGTTCTCGAACGACGCGGTGTGCAACACATCGCCGTTTTCGAGATCGACCAAGTTCATGACGACGGTCGTCGTGCCCACGTCGACGGCCAGACCGTACATCTTGCCCTTGTAGGTGTCGATTCGCTCGTCGCCGAGGAATACGCCGTCGCCGCGCCGCGTGACTGCCGGTTCGAGTGGCACCTGCCGCTTGATCGATTGCGTCAGGATGCGGGGCTGCCGACGCAGGATGGCGAACTCCACGTCGGCTTCGGGGTTCGTCACATATGCCTGACATGCCAGCCGATAGTTGTCTCGGAGGAATTGTTCTTCTTCGGTGGGGGGGCTGAGCGAATCGAGCCCCCGCTTGATCTCGACGATGCACTCGTGACACTCGCCACTGCGGTTGCACGAAGTTGGCACGCGCACACTGAGGCTGTCTGCGTACTCGAAGATGGACTTGTCGGGGTCTATTTGAAGCTGTGTGTCACCGAAGTGAAGAGGGGGCATATGTGCCGAAGTTTTTTTGCCCCGCTTGGCTAGCGGGACATTTCTTGTGGAGTTATTCGTATGATGTCATATTCTACCGCAATATCGAGATTCCGACGCTTGGAGAGCACGAACTCCTTCAGGTCGTCCATTGTGCGATACGCAGGAAACTTACCGAAGAAGCGAGCGTCATCAATAAGCATAATGTGTCCCTCGTCAGGCGCGTCCAGAATCTGGGTCAACTCTTCGTATATAGGAGTCTGGTCGCCATGTGCGTCCAACCAGAACAGCGCTGGGCTGTCCAACTCACCCAGAATCCGGCCGATGTGCGCTGCACTGTCACCCTCGATAAGCTCGATATGGTCTTGGCCTGAGAAGCGTTCTCTCGCACGATCGTGCAGACTTTTGTCCAACTCTATCGAGTAGATGTGAGAGAAGTCGCCCTTCACGGCCTCAATCATGTCACCCAGATAGGTGCCCGTCTCGACAAGCGAGGAAGTACCGTAGCGTTGACCATACTCCAAGACCACATCCTGCTTAACCTTATCCGGCGGCGGAGCCGGCCTGCCGTTGCTCTCCCAGCGTTTCACGGCCCCACCGGCGCGAAAACCGTTCATTCGGTTTCGCAGCGGATGGTATAGTCCCAAAATTCTGAGGAGCGTGGTGATGGGTTTCATGGTCGTTTTAGCGAATCGGCCTACACCTGCCAAGCGTCGCGGTAGTCGATCTTGTCGCTGCCGGTGCAGATCGCCAACTCGTTTGGAACATTGGTGAAATGCTGATTACGGCACTTGAACTTGGCGGTGCATCGGGATTGGACATCCTTGTAGGGACACCGCCACTGCGACACCGCGTCTGCAGATTCCGACATGCCCTTGAAGATGTCGTACAGGCGGTCGAGGCTGGCCGCATATCGCTCTTTGTCGATGCGTTGCTCTGGCATACTAAGTTGATCGGTAGAGTGGTAAGTGAAAACCCTCGTTCTAAGCCCCTGCCTCCGCCTTGCCAGCGCCCGCGAAGCTCTTCGCCAGATCGACTGCCTCGATGGCGTTCGCGCCGTAGCCGTCGGCACCCATGTCTTCAGCGAACTCCTGCGTTACTGGCGCGCCGCCGACCATGATGTTGACCTCTTCGCGGAGGCCCTCCTCCTCGAATGCCTCGATGACTCGCCCCATATTCGGCATTGTCGTCGTTAGCAGAGCCGACATTCCGAGAATATTCGCCTCGTGCTCCACGACAGCGTTGATGAACTCCTCGTTCTTCGTATCGACACCCAGGTCGTGAACGACGAATCCTGCGCCCCGCATCATCATGATGCAAAGATTCTTGCCGATGTCGTGAAGGTCACCCTTCACCGTGCCCATAATGACGGTGCCGATGGGCTCCACACCCGACGCCGACAGAATCGGCTCGATAAAGGCCATGCCCGCCTTCATCGCCCGGGCGGATATGAGCACCTCCGGCACAAATATAATGTTGTCCCGGAACTTCACCCCGACGATTGCCATCCCTGCGATCAGACCGTTATCCAGCAAATCGTTAGCGGCCCAACCGTCGTTTACGCCCTTCTCGATGAGCCGACCGACCTCCCCGTCGTTGCCCGTGATGAGGGCGTAGGCGATTTCGTGCATGAGCGGGTCTTGCCCCTCATACAGGCTCTTGATGTGTTTACTTTCAAACTCGTTGGTTACGTACTCGAACTCTCGTTCGAGCCCCTCGTGTTCCGTCGTCGGCATACAATTCTCCGTTCAAAGCAATACGTGTCAAGTTAGGTATTATTCGGGGCAGTACAGTGCCCTGTCAAATTATCGCACGACCGGCGAGCGCGGTTCTACGCCCTTATCAGTCTCGCTTCAGCCAGTTCAGCAGCACGATTGCGACGACTATACAGGCACCGGCGATCATAATCAGGTTGGCGTGCTTCTCCAGTTCCAGCGGCATGCTGTGGCCGTGGTCGGCATGATGGTGTTCAGTGTTCACAGGAGTGGCCGGAGGATCGTTGGGTACCGAGTCGGGCTCGTAACGGCCCATCCTGAAAATGCGTGTGCCGCAGACCCCGCATGTGCCGGAGACTGCGGGCCTGCCGGTCTTGGTAGTGGTCGGCTCGGCATCGACCATCGTTCGTCGCGTGTTGCACCTGACGCAATAGCCTTCCATACTTCGACCTCCTGATTTAACCGCTGAGAGCCCGGAGACCGCAGAGCCAATTTTCTTACGAGGTTTTGTCTCCTCGTTCTCTGCGAACTCCGTGTTGACTTCTTAAGCTTTTAGCCGACCGTCGCGGAAGGCCGTTATGTAGTTCATGCAAAAATCGTCGCGACCTTCAAGAACGTCGAGCGCCAGCTTGACTGGCCCCGACTCTTTATCGAGCTCAAATACCCTACTGAGCTTCGTCGCGATTGGATCGAGAATGCCCGCGTCGATACCCGCCTCAATCGCCAGATGAATGAATGTATTATTGAGCAACCCACGCTCCGGCATGCCGAACGAGACATTGCTCAGGCCCATGCCGATATGGATCTCGTTGCCGTACTGCTCGCGTATCTGTCGGACGGCGTCGAAGTAGTGGTTGCCGTACTGCCCGTCCACGGAGATCGGGAAGATGATGCCGTCTACGTAAATGTCACCCAACGGAATGTCCTTCGACTGGACATGCTCCATGATGGCGTTCAGGTTCTCGACCCGTTCCTCGGCGCTTTGCGGCATGCCGTCGGCGCTAGTACACATGAGGATCAAACGCGCATTGTGCTCGACGACCATGTCGAGGGCTTCCAGGCGCTCCGCCGCGACAGAGTTGATAATGGGACGACCGGCCTTGCCGTTATAGACTGAGAGACCGGCCTCGATGATGTCCGAGTGGGACGAATCGATAGACGCTGGAATTGGCGATACTGCCTGGACGGTCTCGACGGCAAACCTCATGCACGCTTTTTGAGTTTCGAGGTCGTAATGTACCTCATCGGCGTTAATGTCCAGGAATTTCGCGCCGGCGCGCACCTGCCGCCGCACCTCATACTCGATGTACGCTTTTCCTTCCTCACGCTCGTCGGCATCGTCGCCAATGCCCTTCCGCATGGCGATGAGAAAGTGCTTGATCTGTTTTTGCTTGTACGGCTGGCTGTCTTTGTACCAGTCGGGCACCGTCAGCAGGCGGTCTTCGCCGTTCTCACCTTTGAACGGCACAACTTCCGTGCCGTCTTCCAGGGTCTTAGCGCGCCGCCCGTTCCGCAGCAACACCCGCGTCGCATGGATATTCTCGCCGACAATCGTGAACTCGTCGGGTGATTCGATAACTCTTGGCATGTGTTGTGTAGGTGTTCCTTGGTTTGGTCGTCGCCCATTACCCCCATCCTAACCTTCCCCCGTAATAGGGGGAAGGGACAAGAAGGTCAAAGCGCGTGCTGGTTTTTCTCTTATCCTCTCCCCCTTTACGGGGGAGAGGATAGAGTAGGGGCTCCTTTTCTTACGCCGCCCCGGTACTTCCGTTGTCATGCTCGGCGTGCCAGTCCTTGACCGCACGAGGAATCTCAAGAAGATTCTCCAGCTTCGTTGCCAGAGGTATGGCACACTCCGGTGCGATCAGTTCCACGCCGGCGTCGAGGGCGCGGTAAACCTCCGCGCGAACCTCTTCGGGCCCTTTAGAGTATAGCGTGACTGGGTTGTTTATGTTGCCGACCAGCCGGATGTCCTTGTTCACGATATCCATCGACTCCTGCGGATCGTTCTTCGAGTCAAAGTGGAAGGCGGCCATGTTGCTCTTAGCGATCCCTGCCATGCGGTCGGTCGTTTTGCCGCAGATATGCAGGATCAACGGGACTGCCAGGCGCTCGGCCATCTCCTGGTGAATCTCCAAGAGGAAACGGTCGTAATAAGCACCGCTCACCAGGTCGCCCGTCGCGTGATCGGGGAAAGTCAGGGCGTCGGCGCCGGCGTCGATCTGGGCCTGACCGAACAGGACTGAAATCTCTTTGAGCTTGTGCATGGTCGCCAGGGTCATGTCGGGGTCGTCGATGGACATCAGCAGGAACTTTTCGACGCCGAAGACGTGGTACGCCAGCGTCCACGGCCCCATCGTCTTGCCGATGATCGCTACCTCGTCGCCGAACTCCTGCTTGAGGATGGAGATCGACCGTGTGATCGCAACGTTGTCCTTGTGCTCCAGGAAGCCCGGCGGAATATGCACGTCGTCCGGCCCATTCCAGATAGGTTTTGCCATGCGTACCGTCGGCCAGTTGTCTTTCTCCTCCCACTGCATCTCGCAGCCGAGGGCCGACGACTCCTGGATGATCGTAAAATACGGCATGATCGAGTCGAAGCCAAGCTCGGTGTAGCCGGTGGCGGCAAGGCGCGCGTTCATCTCCGGGTCGCGGTTGGCGTCGGGGAAGGGCGCGTCGACCATGTCCATCAACTCGACCGTCGCGATGTTCGTGGGATTCGACACGGGTGTCCTGTCCACTGGCTTACCCGCCAGCGCGTTCATCACCCGCTCTTTCGATGTCATTGTCTCTACGAGTGCCATCTTTTTCTCCTTTGTCCTTTTACCTCGGCCGTTCGACCAAAGTGAAGAAGAACCATCTCCTGGTGTCAGTTATTACTGCGAGTCAGCTAGTGGAGACAGGACGGTGTGACCGCCCAACGCGCTCAACTCGAAAGCTTCGATTCCCTGCATACCAAGCATAAGGGAAATCTCTCCCCCATGATGAATGTCGTGGGCCATGATCCGCCAGATAGTCCACTGTCGCGAATTCGCATATGTACTTCCATTCCAATCGTGACGATAGGTGCTCGACAAGTCGCCAACTTGCCAGGTAGTCAGAGTCTCCTCGACCATAGCCCAAGTTTTCTTGAGCCAGGCGACCGATTCTGAGGGATGCTCCGTAATAGCGACTGAGTCCTCGACTATCTGTCGATTCTTATCGTCGTCGATATCCCATTCGCTGATCTCCGCCGCAATCTCGGCGCTGCCTGGCGCGGCCATCCGCACGAACCAGTTTACCCGTCCGAGGCTGATGTGACGCGCGATCTCGCCAATTGAGCGATGATCCGACGACGGACGCCACTGAAGTTGGTCGGACGTGAGAGGAGCGACCGCGTTGACGATACTAGTCTGGTAGCCGTCCCACCCCTCATAGACCGATTGCAGCGGACTCTCGCTTGTTATCATAGACCAAGCATCCTCAATACTGCTCCTGGACTGTCCCGTTTGGTTCGTGTGCAGACTCTTCGTAATGCTCCTCGCACCACTCTTTCACGGCGCGAGGTATCGCTAAAACATTGTCGAGCCTGGCTGCTAGGGGCACCGCACACTCCGGCGCGATCATATCGACGCCAGCGTCCATGCAAGCGTAGACCTCTGCCCGCACGTCGTCGGGCGTGCCGGCAAAGATGGTCGTTGGGTTGTTGATGTTGCCCACGAGGGCGATGCGGCCGTCGGCGATGTCCATAGCCTCCTGCGGGTCGTTTTTCGAGTCGAAGTGGAACGCGGCCATGTTGTTCTGCGCGATGTCGTCGAGCCGGTCGATGGAGCGCCCGCAAATGTGCAGGATCAGCGGCACGTTCAAACGCTCGGCCATTTCCTGATGAATCTCTAATAGGAAATTCCGGTAGTAGTGCGGGCCGACGAGGTCGCCGGTTGCGTGGTCCGGGAAGGTCAAGGCGTCGGCTCCGGCGTCGATCTGCGCCAGACCGTGCATGACAGAGACTTCCTTCAACTCGTCGAGGGCGCGCCTCGTCATATCAGGGTCGTCGATGCTCATGAGCAGCCAGTTCTCGACGCCGAACGTATGGTACCCGAGCGTCCAGGGCCCCATCGTTTTGCCGATGATAGCACACTCGTCACCAAGCTCACGCTTGAGAATGACGGTCGAGTCGAGAATGCACTTGACGTCTGGGTGTTCCAGGAAATTCGGCGGGATTTCGATATCTTCGATGGACTTCCATATGGGATTGCCCATGCGGACGGTCGGCCAGTTGTCCTTCTGCTCCCATTGCACGTCGCAGCCGAGGGCCGACGACTCCTGAATAATCGTCGCGTGGTGGTAGGTCGAGTCGAAGCCGAGTTCAAGATAACCAGTTGCCGCCAGGCGCGCGTTGAGGTCGGCGTCGCGGCAGGCGTCGGGGAACGGCGCATCGACCATGTCCATCATCTCCACCGTGAAGATGCTGGTAGGGTTACAGAGCGGCGGCCTATCAGCGGGCTCGCCGTTCAACACAGCCATCACCCGCTCGCGAGAGGTCATTGTTTCTGTGAAGGGCATCTTCGTATAACTGTAGGTCGTGCTGTCTTGATCGTTAGGGTACTACAATCGTACACGATCTCGACACAAACCTGCCCACTCTTCAAGCCGTGGATTCTGCGTCGGCCTGTTTCGGCTTCCGGCGGAACAGGCTCGGTATGCTCTCGTTGAGTACGGTATAGACGATTGGCACAACGATCAGCGTCAGGGCCGTTGAGCTCATGAGTCCGCCGATGACCACGGTCGCTAGCTCTGCGCCGATGATTCCTCCGCTTTCGCCCGCAAAGGCCGCGAGAGGCAGCAGTGCGAAGCTCGTCGTCAGGGCAGTCATGAGAATCGGACGTAGGCGAACGCGGCCGCCGGTAATAAGAGCATCGTAGACGGACAGGCCTTTAGCCCTGAGCTGTTCGACGAATGCGATGAGCACAATGGCGTTGGTCACAACAATGCCGATGAGCAAAAGCACGCCCATCATTGCGGGAAGTCCGAGCGTGCGGCCTGTAACTGCCAGTGCGACCAGCGCGCCGATGAGCGCCAATGGCAGGCTTGAGACGATGACGACGGGATTCCGCAGCGACCCGAGGCTGGCTACCATGACCAGATAGACGAGTACGATACCGATAGCCATCGAAATGAAAATTGCCTGAAAGCCCTCTTCGATGTCGGCGAAGATGCCGCCGCTAGTGACATTCACGCCCGGCGGGAGCGACAGGTCTGCGATCTTTTCCTTGACCAACAGCCCGACAGCCTGGGTGTTTTCATCGGTGATGTCTCCCATAATACTGGCCGAGCGAACACCATCGGTGCGGCTGATCGTGACTGGCCCGTCTTTGACGATAACTTCGGCCAACTCACCAAGTGGGACCGCACCGCCGGGCCCGGCTATTACCAGGGTTTTCACGCTGTCGATGCCGTTCGTGCCTTGCGAATTGCCAGTCAAGACGACGTCGATGACTTCTCCGCCGATGTTCACGCTGGTGACGGTCTGGCCGATCAGGAATTGGCTGAGTTGGAATCCGACCAGTCGGGTAGTCAGCCCGATACGCCCGGCCTTCTCAGGATCGACTTCGATGGAGATCTCGTCACGTGCCTGCGCTACGTTACTTTCGAGGTTGACGATTCCGTCAAGGGTGCCGAGCGACCCGATCAACTCCTGTGAAACTGTGGTGATGTCGCCATAGTCCGGGCCAGTGATGCTGATTTCGACACCGCCAGTGGGCGGACCACCTGCGTCCAACTCGCTAACTCTCGTGAGTCGTCCGGGCTTATCGAGTTCGTCTCTCAGGATATTCGCTATATCATCTGATACGTCTTCGGACAGGCTGACGAGGATGCTCGCCTGGTTGAATCCGCCCGGTGCGCCTCCAAATGCAAGGTTCGTCACGCCAATCGTGGAGGAGTATATCTCCGCCAGGTCGCGAATCCTTTCTTCGACCTCGATAACGTCGGCCAGGGTCTGATTTGGCGGCGTGCCTGGCGGCAGCGTCATCTCGATCTGTATGAACCGGTCTCCGCCGGAGGGGAAAAGAGTCACGGGAATGATTAATGTGAGGCCCAGACTGGCGACTGTAATTACGAATGCGGCGACCAAGGTAATAGTCTTGTGTCCCAGGGTCCACTTGAGGACCGGCGTGTATGCACGCTGCATCCACGTATCCTGAATGATTATTTCGTCCTCTTCGCCGGCGCTTTCGGGCAGGTCGCCAGGGCGTAAGAGGTATGCGCCGAGGACCGGCACCGCGGTCAACGCGACGAGCAAAGATGCGATCAACGCAAAGCTCACGGTCAGGGCGAATGGTAGGAAGAACGCTCCGACGAGACCTTGTATGAACGCCAGGGGTACGAACACGACGATGGTCGTCAACGTGGAGGCGAAGATTGCTGGGCCGACCTCGGTCGTTGCATCCAGCGCGGCCCGCCACCGATCGCGGTCTACCTGTATGTGCCGATACACGTTCTCAAGGACGACAATGGAGTCATCTACAACACGACCGACCGAGATCGCTAACCCTCCCAGAGTCATGAAGTTGAGGCTCATGTCCTGCCACGCCATCAGCAGTACGCCAGTGAGTACGCTGAGTGGAATCGAAAGGCCGATGACGATTGTCGGGCGAAGGGTGTTCAACAGACCGCGGGGGACGGTTGGCCGGATGGTTAGCATGAAGGCAAAAACGACCGATACCGCGAATAGGAAGCCGAATAGCCCTTCTCTAAGGAGCGTATCGATCTGCGTTTGAATCTCCGGCCCCTGGTCGGATACGATCACGATCTCGACATCCGACGGAAGCCCGCTGATGGCATCGAGCGCATCCCGGACGGCGGTCGACACGTCGATGGTGTTTGCTTCGGCATCCTTCACGATCGATACGCCCATGCTGGGCTTGCCGTTCGTGCGGGATATGCTCGTGGGGGTGCCGTTGCTCAGGCTCACGTCGGCCACGTCACTCAATCGGATGGGGCCAGCCGACGACGAGACGACGACGACGAGACTCTCGATGTCTTCGACAGAATCGAGGGTGTGGGTTGTCTTGGCCAATATGGCCTGACCGTTATCGAAGATAAGACCGGCGGGCAGCGTCACGTTATTCTCGCTGAGCGCCGACGATATCTGGAACAGCGATACACCACTTGCAAGCAGTTTGTCGGAGTCGACCGCGATCTGGATCTGCTGAACGACCTCGCCGGTGACCTGCACCAAATTGACTCCCTCGAGTTCAGAGACCGAGGGAAGTACCTGCGTCTCGACGATCTGCTGGATCTCGGAAACTTCTCGTTCGGAGATCACGCTGAACTGAATAATGGGAGTCTGGTCGGGATTGAAGCGCCCAACTGTAGACTCGCCAGCGCCGTCGGGGAAGGAAATGCCATTCACAGCGGCCTCGATGGCACCCTGGGCATCCGCCATGTTTGTCCCGAACTTGAAGGTCGCGAGAACGAGGGAATTGCCTTCGAAGGTCGACGATTGGACGGTTTCAAGTCCTGCTATTCCCGAGATTGCCCGCTCCACCGGCGCTGTAACTTCCCGAACGACCCCATCTGGGTTCACCGACGGGTATGCGGTGTTGATCGTCACCAGCGGAAAGTCGATCTCCGGAAACAACTCCACTTTTAACGAGTTGTAGGTGGCGACGCCCGCGATGAGCAGAATGAAGATGGCCAACACCGTTACTGACCGTCTGCTGATCGCCGCTTCTGTAATGAACCTCATGTTTTACTCTCCAAACTCAGGTGAAATCGGCTGAAAGCGCGCCACAAAAAGCCCTCCCCAAATGAGCAAGAGGGTGTGACCGGAAGTCATTGTAGAAAATTCGCTAGGTGAATGCTAGGTCGTGAGACGTAGAACGCTGCCCAAACGTCTCACCGGTTACCCTGCCAATGCTCCTTCGAGATAGCGCCGAAAGTCGGCAGGATCGTGGAGGAGATACTGCAACTCCATCGACGGAAGGCGGTAAGGATCAGAGTCCTTGGTGATATATCGGGCGGCTGCGGGCGGACCGCCATCGGCCTCGTCGTCGCCGAGGTCTCCGACCAACTCGGCGTAACGAATCGGGTGGCCGTCGGCTTTATACTCGGAGCCGATGATCCATAGTCGTCCGAAGCGATAACGCTTCTTGACCTCGACCTCGGCGATGCTGCTCCAACTGGTGCCCGTGAATGCGAAGTCCTTGGGCCGGAAGCCCAGGTTCTTCTCTATGAACTCGTTGCAGCGGTCGAGCTCGATAGCCATGCGCTCGCCGGTTGGGTCTTCGAGGCTCAAGTCGGACAGGTTCGGGTGACTGACTGTGTGCGCTCCGATGGACCATCCCAAAGTCTGAAGCTCAGCGATCTCATCCCAGGTCATGTGTTCGCTGGGCTCGCCGCTCCAGGGCAGGTCCCGGTCGTAGTCGGGATCGTAGGGTCGGGTATACATGAATAGGTTGCCGATAAAGCCGTACTTCGCCAGTGTATCGTGCGACTCGTAGCGCATATTCTTCACTGGATGGTCGAAGTCGAACATGATCGGTCGGTCGGGCAGGCCGCCGCTGCCGTCGCGCCAATCGGCAAGCTGGTCATAGGTGATCGACGAGAAGCCCATCTCGCTTGCGACCTTCATCAGCGCGTCAAGTCGCTCGACCGTCAACGGCTTGTCGCCCTCATCACGAATCCCGTGACACATGGTAATGGGAATTCTCATACGTCCCCTCCTCGACCGTATTCAGAATCGTCGGGGCGTTAGCATAACACGGGGTGTTTTGGCGTTGAGCATCACATCGGTCATTTTGGAGGCCGTGAACAATGACCTGGCACCACATGGAGTTGACCCGGTTTGGTGGACACCTTGAGACTTGGGGGTATCACCCGAGGAAAGGAAGTTCACATGCCGAAGACGAAAGCACCATATCCGCCCGAATTCAAGGCTGAAGCAGTGCGTCTGTGTC
>Ga0209501_10000083_pt1 | contig 121308 bp, 96 predicted proteins | sample ArcticOcean_MG_C_4_FD_187434 | JGI IMG/M metagenome (GOLD analysis project Ga0209501, IMG submission 187434) | Marine microbial communities from western Arctic Ocean - ArcticOcean_MG_CB4_134 (SPAdes) (version 2) | ecosystem: Environmental > Aquatic > Marine > Oceanic | place: Arctic Ocean... | reverse complement strand
GCCGAACTCAGTAGTGAAACGAAACAGCGCCGATGATAGTGTAGCATTTGCTATGTGAAAGTAGGACATTACCAGGCTTCAAATTGTAGAAAGCCCGAATCTAACGATTCGGGCTTTTTTACGTCTGAAAAAAAGTGATTCAGGGATTCCTCTAGAGCGAAGGACTTCTTAGTAAATCATTTATATCAATCAGCAATAATATTTAATCCATTTGAGAGGTTAAATCTGACCCTAACTGCGTTAAAAACCTCAAATATGAAACAACTGAATAACGAATTTTTGCCCTTCTTTTATCGACTCCGCTTAGTTATTGCTCTAATCTCAATTTATAGTCTGTTCCATTATTTCGTTTATAAAATGTGACAGAGTTCGTTTAGGTGAAATTAGAATAATAAGGGCTTAATCATGAGTAAAGTTGAAAACCATCCGCATGGTATTTTTTGTTGGTCAGAGCTTTGTTCACACAATTGGAAAGACGGTAAGGCGTTTTATACATCTTTATTTGATTGGGGGCATGACGATCAACCTATTGGAGAGAACATATACTACACCATGCTACAAAAGCAAGGTGATGATATCGCTGCAATGTACGAAATGCCTAAAGAGCAAATTAGTGCAGGTATCCCAAGTCATTGGTTGGCTTACATTGCCGTCGATAATATTGATGATTGTGCGCTAAAAGCAAAAGAACTAGGTGCTGAGGTTATTGCCGGTCCTCATGATGTTATGAATGCAGGACGAATGTTGATGTTAAAAGATCCAGTAGGCGCAACTGTTGCACTATGGCAGGGGAATGAGCATAAAGGTTGTAAGCACTTAGGTGAATTAAATACGCCTTATTGGCATGAGTTAGCAACAAGAGATAGTAAAGTAAGTCGAGACTTTTACTGTGCTTTACTAGGCTGGGAAAGCGAAATAAAGCCTATGGAAGGGATGGACTACATTTTATTTTTAGTCGATGGACAACCAATTGCCGGTATGCTTGAAATGACAAGTGAATGGCCTGATGATACCCCTGCTCATTGGATGATTTATTTTGCAGTAGAGAGTTGCGATGTAATTGTTAGTAAAGCCGCTAGCTTAGGTGGACAAGTATGTGTTCCTGCAACAGATATCCCCGATGTTGGTCGTTTTAGTGTTATATGCGACCCTCAAGGTGCTGTATTTTCGGTGATCGAATCTGTTATGGATGACGTTTAAACACAGTTAAATTAGCTTTAGCGTTAATTTGCTCGCTAGTTTGATATAATACTCGTCAATTAAATCGTCAGAAAGTGCAGAGAACGCAATGGAATTTGAACAAGATAGTAATTTAACCCTCCCTTTATTTCTATTAGATGAATCATTAAGTAATAGAGACTTAGAGCAGCCTGATTTTGAAATATCAATTGGACTTGATGATGAGTTACTTGCTCAAATTTGCCAGAACCCAAGTGAAGATAGCAGTGTCGCTATTACTGTTAGCGGTTATGAGTTGCATATAACTAATCCTCTGTACTTAGCTATATTAGATCAAGAGCACGATGCGCAGATAACATTAACGCATGGCCCTCTTTTAAGTATTGTTTTGAATACTGAAGGTCAGAATACATTCGTTTCTCCTCAAATGGATATGATGCCCACCTTTGATTTAGGTGATGAGGACGACGAATGAGAAAAATACTAATAAGTACGATAGTACTCATTATTTTAAGTGGTTGTGCATATTTGGGAAATGCTCACTACGATGATCTTTTTGGACCTGAACAAACACAAGAGAGAATGGTGCCTCATACAACAGGTGCTGGTGCTGATTTCTTACAAAATGTAAAACCTGTACTCGATACCCGCTGCGTCGTTTGTCATGGTTGTTACGACGCACCATGTCAACTGAAGCTCTCATCCCCTGAAGGTATTGACCGAGGTTTGAGTAAAGAGCTCGTTTACGATGGAACTCGTTTATTGGCAACGACCCCAAGCCGTTTATTATTTGATGCAACTAACACTCAGCAATGGCGAGAAAAAAATTTTACGCCAGTGCTAAATGAGCGCGTACAAAGTGAAGAAGCTAACTTAGCGGGCAGTGTGTTATTTAATAGCTTAGTGTTAAAGCAAAGCCATGAATTGCCAGTAAATGAAGTGTTAGGTGATGAGTTTGACTTTTCGTTAGCGCGTTCGCAAACCTGCGCAACAATGGGTGAGTTCGATCGATTGGTAAGTGAACAACCTCATGGCGGCATGCCTTATGGTTTACCTGGTGTTTCGCGTGAAGAGTTTAATCACTTACAGAGCTGGCTTAAAGGTGGTGGTAAAATGTCACATATTCAGCCACCAAGTAAATATGATCAGAATAAAATAGCGGGCTGGGAAGCATTTTTAAATCAAGATAGCTTAAAGTATCAGTTATCAGCACGGTATATTTATGAGCATTGGTTTTTAGCACATATTTATTTTACTTCAGAAAACCCACAAAGCTTTTTCAAACTAGTTCGCTCAAGTACGCCTCCTGGTGAGGAAATAAAGTTAATTAACACGCGTCGCCCATACGATGACCCTAAAGTTAGCCGTGTTTATTATCGTTTTATGCAAGAGCGTACAACCATACTTTCTAAAACACATTTACCTCTTGAGCTTAATGAAGCTAAATTACTGCGTTTATATGAGCAGTTTATTGCGCCAGATTATACGGTTACGCAAATGCCGAGTTATGAGGCTAAGGCAGCATCTAACCCTTTTAAAACTTTCGAAGTTATTCCAATTAATTCTAAGTATCAATTTATGCTTGATGAGGCAGAGTTAATTATAATGGGCTTTATAAAAGGGCCTGTTTGTCGTGGTCAGATTGCTTTAAATGTTATAAACGATCATTTTTGGGTGGCTTTTGCTGATCCTAATAAAGTAGCGACTCCGGCTGTAGGGGAAATGCTAATGCAACATGAAGAGGCATTAGAACTTCCTGCCGCTGAGGAAAGTAATGCCTTACCCATTTCTAGCTGGGTTAAATATTCAGTTCGCGAGAAAAAGTATTTACAGGCGAAAGTTGAGCTTGCTAACAAAATGTTCAAAGGTGGTGAGCACCTTACAACAGACTTACTTTGGAAAGGTGATGGGCATAATAAAAATGCTGCGCTGACTATTTTCCGCCATTTTGATAGTGCAACTGTTGTTAAAGGTTTTATTGGTCAAGAGCCTAAAACCACGTGGATACTTGATTATGCGTTATTTGAACGTATTCATTATTTGCTTGTGGCAGGCTTTGATGTATACGGAAATATAGGCCATCAATTGGTTACACGTTTATATATGGATTTTTTACGTTTAGAGGGAGAGCAAAACTTTTTAGCTCTATTACCTGAGCACAAGCGTAATCAAATTAAAAAGCAGTGGTACCGTAATTCACCACCTGACTTATCTAAGTTCTTTAAAAATAACCGAGAATTTAGTCAGCCAAGTGGTATTAACTATAAAACTGATGATCCACAGCATGAGCTATATACTTTGATGAAAGAAGCCTTAGCGCCAGTTTTAAGTGAAAGATACAACTACACTGAAGTACCAAAGCCGTTAAATATAGTAAGTAATATGCCAGCAAAAGCGGTTAACTTATTACCTCAGCTTTCTTTTATACTTGTAAAGCAAGAAGATAATAGCCATAAGGGCTACACTATTATTCATCATAATGCGCACTACAATATATCTAGTTTATTAAACGAAGATGGCCAACGTGCTTATGATGAAGATACCGCGACTATTGTTCCTGGCTTTATCGGTGATTACCCAGCAGCTATTTGGTATTTAAATAACGAGCAACAAGTGAATGCTTTTGCTGAGCAATTACCAATGATGCAAATTGAAGCTGATTATCGCGCTTTAAAAAGTAAATATGGTATTCGCCGCACTCACCCACAGTTTTGGCAATACAGCGATATATTGCACGATACAGCTAAAAAGTATCGAGGTATAGAATATGGAATGTTTGACTATAATCGATTAGAGAACCGTTAACGCCTACCTTAATATGCCCAGTTTTTGCTGGGCTTTTTATTGCTTATTAACTTAAAAACATAATTACTCTGACTGATTTTTTGTTTTATAAAATTAGTCTACACTTAAATAAAAAAACAGGCTGTTGCATGTTCGATATTATTAAAAGTGTTAGAAAGCGATATCGATGGGCGTTATTGACTATTGCTCTTCTAATCAGTGGTTCTGCTCTATTGTTACAATATAGCTTCTCCGTTCAAAAGTACGATGCAAAAGTTATTAATATTGCTGGTAAGCAAAGAATGCTGTCGCAAAAAATAGCGTGGCATAGCAATGCCATACTCAACATTAGTAATTACTCACCACTTCATACTGAATCGCTTGAGAAATCTCTCAATACATTTAAAAAATCCCACCAAACATTATTAACAAAAAATTCTGATGGTGAATACATTTATTTAGATTCAGCATTAGTGGATTTATATTTTGGTGCAACTACTGGCTTGGATAAGACCGTATTAGAATATGTAGAACAAACTGAAAGGCTTTTGTATCAAAAAGGTGAGGTAAACCAGTCTCTATTTTCAATAGAGCATGTTGAAACGTTATTAACAAAGCTTGATAAGGCAGTGAGCTTATTTGAATCTCAAGCTGTTAAAAAAGTAAATTGGGTCGCCAACCTAGAGATACTATGTTGGTTATTGGCAATGACATTATTACTTATTGAGTTAAGATTTGTTTTTATACCAATGGAAAAAGAGGTTTCAGACACGCTTTTAGAGCTACAAAAACAAAAAGATTTTGTTTATCAAACAAGTCAAAATAAAGAGCATTTTATTGCCAGAGCTAGTCACGAATTTAGAACACCTTTGCAGGGACTTATTACGTCTATTGAGGAGCTAGAGGTTTCTGATAAACAGCAAAGCGTTAAAACCCAAGCTAACTATTGCGCGCTTAGGTTAATAGCCATATTAGATGAATTACAAGACTTGCAGGCTTTAAGTGCAGGTAAATGGGTACCGCATTTAAATGATGAAAACCTTTTAGAGTCGTGTAATAAAGTAGTAATAGCTTACAAGCATGCGTGTAAGCAAAAAGGCCTAAAACTAGTTAGTCGTTTAGATGAATCGTTAAATTGTGTATGTAAACTGGATCATCAACGTTTGCAGCACACACTTACAGAGTTAATTAGTAACGCTATTAAGTTTACACAAAAAGGTGAAATTACTGTTTCAGCTAAGCTTTTAAATGATGAATTTCATTTAACGGTGAGTGACACTGGCAGTGGCTTTTCGAAGAAGATTACCAGTCTTGAATTTGACTCATTTAAACAAACCAATCACTTTCAAGGGTTAAGAACTGGCCTAACCCGGGTTCAATACGTTGTAAAAGCACTGCATGGTGAAATTACTTTTACAAATAATAAAACTCATGGTGCTTTGGTGTCTTTGTATTTACCAGTGACTATAAGTAAAGCCCTCCCAACACCTCTTAAAGTAAACGACAAGCTAACGTGTTTAGTCGTTGAAGATAACCCATTAAACACTATGTTATTAACCCGCATACTTAGTTTATTAGGTTTAAGCTATGATTGCGCAGAAAATGGTAAAGTCGCGTGTGATATGGTGAGTGAAAATCAGTACGATATTGTTTTTATGGACCTAAATATGCCTGTAATGGATGGGTTTGAGGCTATTAAAAAAATACGTTCCGATCTTAATAAAGTAATGCCAATTATTGTTATAACAGCAAATACCTCACAAAATGATATAGAGCGAGTTTATGAATACGGAGCTAACCTCCATATTCATAAGCCAATAAGCCAGCAAGCAATTAAAGACGCATTAAATAGTATTAGCGTTGTTAGTGAAATAAATTAATTTTGCGGATAACAAGCTTGCTAAGCACTTTTAATATACGTTAACTTGCTGTTTTAAGGTTTATTAGGAAAAGTTAGTGCAGTCAATTACGCTTGAGCAATTTAATGGTTACTTACAAGGGCAAGGTAAAAGCCGTTACGATGTATGCAACCTAGATTGGCAAGTAAACCTAGGAGAACATTGGTTACTTTTAGGTGCTAATGGAGCTGGTAAATCTGCTCTGACAGCTGCGTTAATCGGTGAGGCTAAGTGCGAAAGTGGTAAGCGTATAAGTAGTATTAATAAGCTTATGCTCGTGTCTTCAGATTCACATAAACAGTTACTAGCTCAAGAATTAGAGCATGAAAAGCACACTCTCGTTAAAGACCTTATTTTTACAGGGCATAGTAATAATGATGAATTATTAGCGCAGCTAATAGAATTATTTAAATTTAGCTCATTACTAAATAGGCATTTTAGAGACCTTTCAACGGGTGAAACTCGTAAACTCCTACTTATAAAAGGACTCAGCTCCCATAGTGAGTTAGTCGTGCTTGATGAGCCATTTCATGGACTCGACGTACAATCTTGCCAGCAGCTTAATAAAATACTCATAGAACTTAGCCAAATTATTACTTTTGTTTTTGTACTAAACCGCCTAGACGAAATCCCTTCATTCATTACTCACTATGGCTATGTAAACCAAGGTTGCTTGTTACATACTTTGGCAAAGCCAGACAGTGAGCAATTGAGTGATTTACTAAAACTACTTCATTTAGAACATACCTCATTGGATGTGCCATCTCCGGATACTGAACAAGAGCAAAAGGCATTCACCGGTAATACCTTAGTTAAATTGAGTAATGCTAAAGTTAGTTACAGTGATGTAAGCATATTCAAAAATCTCAATTGGACTATAAAAAAGCATCAGCATTGGCAGCTTAGTGGAGCGAACGGTTCAGGCAAAACATGCCTATTAAATTTAATAACAGGTGATAACCCACAGTGTTATAGCAATGACATTGAAGTGTTCGGTTTTAAACGCGGAACCGGGGAGAGTATTTGGGATATAAAACAGCATATTGGTTTTATATCTAACGCGCTACATATGGATTACCGCGTAAGTATATCGGCTTTAAATACTGTTATTTCAGGATTTTACGACAGCATAGGTTTATATCAAAAACCGAGCGACGCACAAATTAATATTGCTCAACAGTGGCTGGCATTTATTGGTTTAAGTGATAAACAAAATACCTCATTCACCCAGCTTTCGTACGGCGATCAACGTATGCTTTTAATTGTGCGAGCTATGGTAAAACATCCAACGTTACTTGTTTTAGATGAGCCTTGCTTAGGCTTGGATGAAGCAAACAGGCAACGTGTACTGCTACTAATAGAGAAAGTTTGTGCTGCTAATACAAGTACTGTGATTTATGTAAATCATCATGCGGCAGACAAAATTAAAGGAATAGAAAATTACTTAAAAATGGAAGACTTTCATTAAAAGCTCAGAGAAAGGTTGAGCGAAAAATCACTCAACCCATTTTCATTTTAAAGACGAGTAACGCTAAAGCCTTTATCTCGAAGTTGTTTAAGTAACCCGTGTTTTTCAGGTAAATGCAGAGCGCCTACAGCAATAAATAGCTGCTCGTTTGCTAAACGCGGTGTGAGTTGTTTAACCCAATTATTATTGCGGTTAGTTAGCATTACTTGCTCGCTAATTTCACCGTAATTACTGTCATCAAAACTCATGTTGTAGTAATCGGTTAGTGTGTCCATGTCACCGCTTTTCCACGCATTAACTAACTTGATAAAGTAAGTATTAATATCGGCGAGTTGCTCAAAGGTTTCTTCAATCATTTCATTGCTTAATAGCACCATACCATCAAACATTTGTAGTTGTTGTTCTAGGGTTTCAAGCTCGCCAATTTTAATATTATGCTCTTTAGCATAACTAAGCACTTGCTTGTCTATGCCGGTTTTATCTGAATAACCTGCATTTTGAAATTCAATTTGCATCATAGTCACCATAACAGCCCAAGGCTTTAAGCCATTAAACATAGCAATATCAATCGACTTTTTAGCAAAGTAATCTTTTAGCTTGGTATAATTTTGCTTTGAAAGCTCAGTTTGTAATGTTTTACCGTCACTTAGCATCATAAATGGCATTGAGCGCTGCTGCATTTCAAGTGGAGTAAGTTTGCTTATATCAACTTCAACAATGACTTCTTTGCTTGCACTAATTGCATCGGTTACATTTTTAGGTAAGCCTTTCATGCTGGCATCACCAACGTGTACAGTGCCAAATAGGTAAGAACTGACGCCATTTTTTTCTATTTTATATAAGGCAGGAGCTGCATAGCTGTTCAGGCTAAATGTTATAAGTAACGCCACAATAAAAAAGTGGCTAATACGGGTAAGAGCATTCATGGTTTGTCCTTAAAATCTCAAAATTAGTAGTGTAAATACTAACCTAAATTTACTTCAGAGGTAACGTTAATATAAACGTTAGCGTATTGTTTTCGGTATTACTGGCCTTAATAGTAAAGCCATTTAAGTTACATAAGCTCTGTACAATAGATAATCCTAAACCATGGCGCTGATTATTAGTTCTAGATGAATCTAGCTGATAGAGCGGGTCAAAAATAGCAGTTAGCTGTTCACCACTTAGTGGTTTATTTACTTTGTTACTAACAGAGATGCTCATGTTTGTGCTGTTATTTACGGCAGTTAATTTAATTGGCGCCTCAGGAAGTCCATAAAATAGTGCGTTATCGATTAAGTTACACAAAATGGTATTTAAACTAAATTCGTCAACATTAAGTGTAATCTCGTCACTTATTTCGTTATTTAAACGCGTTTTAATAGTTGGGTGTTTAAAGGTCAGCTCATCAATAATTTGATTTACTAGGTTATTTAGCATGATATTTTGTGCATTTAATTGCATTGCACTGCTACTTGAGCGCTGCAACAGTAATAGGTTGCTAACAATTGTTTTCATGCGCTGTGAAATATTAAGCACATCACTGGTATAGGTGTCGCTAATGCGTTTATCGTCAGGGTAGCGAATAGCCACTTCTGAAAGGCTTATGAGTTCAGCTATAGGGGTTTTAAGCTCGTGTGCAATGTCGCTTGTTAGCCGTTTTTCATTACTATATAGTTGCTGATTAACGGTAATAAACTTATTTAGCTCGTTACGTATAGGTTCTATTTCTTCTACTTTAAAGTCGCTTTCTATTGTTTGCGCAACACCGGTAATATCGAGTAACTTAATTTGATCGTTTAAGTTGTGTAGTGGGTGCAGGCCTTTATTTACAATACGTGTCACTAAATAGCGCACACCAAACACACCAAGTACACAGGTTAAAATAAAGACCACATCAATAATAATCAGTACTTTATTAAGTTCGGCTGTCGGCGCTGCAATCGCAAGAGTCATGGTATTAAAAACAGCAGAGTGAGTGGGATTTCTATCATCTTTTTGGGCTACAAAGTGACTTATAAGTGCGCGGCCATCACGCCCGTTAGGAAGCTCGTAATCTATAATTTTAGATTCGTTAATCGGCATTTCTAAAAAAGGCAGGTTAGCATTTTCATAAAGCGCTAATGAGTCCGAGCGCTCAAAAACATCACTGCCATGCCATAACTGGTAAAACTCCGTGGCATCGGCAGCTTCATACTCCGACATAAACTCGCCAGCAAAATCAAATTCAACCACGTTGTTGTCATCTTCAACTAAGGTTTTTAAGTAGTTAGCTTTATTAGTTAAAGACTGATTAAACTGATCTTCCACCCAAGTATCAACACTTAAATCAACTGTTAAAAATATGGTGAATAAAATAACCGAGATCACGGCGCTAATATTATTAACGAGTTTACGTTTTATTGAGTGATTTTTATTTTGTTGTTGCGACATAACCAAATCCACGTTTATTTTTTATCGGGAGCTCGCCATCAAACTGTCTTACTTTTTTACGTATGGTTGAGATGTGTGCTTCAAGCGCATTTTTAGAGAGCATATCAAACTGACCTACCACCGCTTCACTTATAAGTTCAAGCCCCAATACTCGCTCTGGGGCGTTAAATAAGCATTCAATTATTTTGTATTCATTACGCGTGAGCTCAATGGCATGTTGCTTGTAATGAAGAGTTTTAAGGGAGAGATCTAATACGCAATCTCCTACGGTTAGGCTATTTTGTTGGTTTTGCAGTGAACCACGACGAAGTAATGCAAGGACACGAGCATGGAGTTCTTCAAACGAAAATGGCTTAGTTAAATAATCGTCAGCGCCTTTCATAAGGCCGTTAATTTTATCTTGAGGCTCACTTCGTGCCGATAAAATTAGCACACGGCTTTGGCTATTACTGCTGCGCAGTGCTTGTAAAATACTCATGCCATCAACGCTCGGTAGCATTAAATCAAGTACGAGGAGGTCGTAGTTTCCACTCAGTGCCATACTCAGCCCTTCTGAGCCATCACCAGTTTCATCTACGGTAAAACCAAGGTTGCTAAGGCCAACTTGCAAGCTGCGTCTTAGTGCTTCAGAGTCTTCAATAACGAGGATTTTCATGTTTACTCGGTTTATAAAAATAGCCTTGTTACTTTAACAAGGCTTTATTATCAAGTCACTTGGTTAATGATACCAACCATTTGTGTAGGCTAAATTACCCAAGTTCGCGTGGGCTAGGGCTTTTCTAACTAGTTGCTCATCATTTTCACATGGTACAAGCTGGTTATTGCTATACGTATAGGTTGTTGCTGGTTTTTGTGGTTGTAACACCACCACTTTATTATCGTGCATGTAGGCAAAGTTTTTGTCGTATTGCATCATTGCGCGTTGTTTGTTGTCGCTAATTGGCTTTGATAAATCATGACCTATCATTGGGTGCTTACCACTTGCGCCAATTAAAGACAGTAGAGTAACAGGAATATCGAGCTGACTGGCTAGTTGGCTATCTCGTTTATGGGTAATACCTTTTCCAAAAATAACGGCCGGAATTTTAAAGTGATCCACCGGTACTAAATTCGAACCCGATACGCGCGAGTCGTGATCGGCAATAACTATAAATACAGTATCATCCCAGTAGCTCGATTTTTTAGCTTTTTCGATAAAGGTGCCTAGTGCGTAATCGGCATACTTGGCAGCATTATTACGGGTTTGTTTTTGTTTATCGTACAGCGTTATTTTATCGTCAGGAAAGTCATACGGGCTATGATTAGAGCTTGAGAATATTAGGCTAAAAAAGGGTTTGTTTTGATTTTTAAGCTTAGTAAGTTCTATGTCGGCCTGGTCGTACAAGTCTTCGTCTGATGCGCCCCACGAGCCATTAAAGTCTATTTTTTTAAAGTTATTTGTATCTACGATACTTTTAAAACCGTTGCCTAAAAAGAAGCTGCGCATGTTATCAAAATGGCTTTCGCCACCATAAATGAACTGCGTGTTGTAATTTTGCTTCGCTAAAAAATCAGCAATGGTAAAAAAGTCACGTTGTGATTTATCAAGCTTAACAACTGCACGCGAAGGCGTTGGTGTAAACCCTGTAATTACAGCCTCAATTCCACGTACTGAACGTGTACCCGTGGCGTATAAATTATCAAACCCCCAGCCTTGTTTATAAAGGGCGTCTATATTAGGTGTAAGCGGTAAACCGCCAAGTGTGCCTACATAACGAGCACCTAAACTTTCTTGTAAAATAATGACTAAATTTTTGGGTTTACCTGTATTACTTGCGCCATGAAACGTTTTTGTAGGGGCGGTTACATCACTAAATGTGCCTTGCGTATTTTGCATGTTACTACGCACAATACTAAGTAATTCATCGGTGGGCATTTTACCGTAATAGTCTTGGCTCGATTGCTCATTAGAAAGTTGCTTAACTGCAAACGCGACGCTATAAAGTGAGTTAAGGGTTAAGTCGTTAAGTAAATGATCGGTAGAAAACGAGACCATGGCGGGGTTAAGTGGTCTGTGTCCTAATGAGTTGCGGGCGCCAAAAATAGTTAAGCATACTAAAACAAGCGCTAAAATTGATTGATTTAAACCTGTTAGTGATGACTTGCTTTGCCATTGATTGCTAAATATTTTACTTGCAAATTTACAGCTTAAAATAAGTGCTATAACAGCAATAAATACTTCTAACTTATAGCCTGAAAAAATCATTTTTGAGACTTCTTTAGGATAAATTAAATATTCTATAAATAAGCGGTTTGGGCGTAAATCGTACTCGTTTATAAACGTAGGCGTAATCACTTCAAAAAAAACAAGTAAAGCAGACATCGTCACTAAATAAATTTTAATGAGGCCGCGTACTTTATTTTGCCACCCTTCGCTTTGCATCAGTAAAGTAAGTAGTAATGCGGGCATAATAATGTAGCTTAGAGTGGCTATATCAACTCTTAAACCACCTATAAATATAGATAACCACGCATGCAATCCAAATACACGCTCCCCTTGCCATACACTTAATCCAAAGCGAGCAAGTGTTAAAAAGCTAAGTGCCAAAACAGCAAATACAACAAAAATCCATACAGGGCCAAGTGCATTTTGTATTTTAGGTATAAAAGTTAGCTTTATGCCCATAACACAGCCCACCAAATAAGAGCGGCAATTAGCATAGCTATAAACACGCTTGCAGAGGCTATATCTTTAGCTAGCCCCGAAAGCTCATGGTATTCACTGCCAATTCTATCAACTACAACCTCAACTGCCGTATTTACCAGCTCAGCAAACAATACAAAAAGCAGGCTAGCTATAAGCAGTAATTTATCCCTTAGTGCAATTTCTTGTAGCCACACAAACACACCGAGTAATGAAAACAGTGCTAGCTCTTGTTGAAACGCCGCTTCAAATCGACTCATCCATTTTAAGCCGTTAAAAGAATGGCTTAAGGTAAAAATAAGGCGCATTAAGCCTTGGCGTTTTATAACGGTTTTATTACTCATAGTTTTATTTCGCTTGGTGTTGTTTGGCAGTTAGCAAGTAAATCAAGTGATGCCTGATACGTTTTGCTTTTAATGCCAATTAAATTTAAAAGGGTGTGAAAAATATTGTTGTGTGAGCGTGCAGCGCGGGTGTCTAAATTAGCTAAACAGGTATTAGTAATGCGCTGATTATGCTCATCAGCCCACATATAAAGAGGAACGTGCGTTTGTGTGCTAGGTGCAAAGCTATACGGAAAACCATGTAAATAAGCACCGGCTTCGCCAAGTGATTCACCATGATCAGAGACATATAAAAACTGCTTATCTATGTTGTTTGGCAGCGCTTTTAATTGCTCAATTACCTGGGCGTTAACAAAGTCGCTGTACGCAATTGTGTTGTCGTAGGTATTAACTAATTCATCGAGTGAGCAGTTTTGAATGTCGCTTCTGTCGCACGTGGGCGTAAATTGCTTAAATTTTTCTGGGTAGCGTTTAAAGTAGGTTGGTCCGTGTGAGCCCATCATGTGTAGGACGATAACGGTATTAGCTTGGTTTAAATTAGCGAGTTTGCGCTTAAGTGGAGCAAGCAGTGCTTCATCAAAACAATATTTTCCATCGCAAAGCGCTGATGGGGTGGTTGGGATATCAATGTTAACAACACGGGTGCATACGTTTTTACAGCCGCTGTTGTTATCAACCCACAGTACGTCGCTGCCAGCTTGTTGTGCTAAGTCAACCAGGTTTTGTTGGTTGTCGGCTGCTAAACGATCAAAGTTATCTTGTGTTTGCAGTGAAAACATACACGGCACAGACACAGCAGTAGCGGTGCCACAAGACGCCACATTATTAAAATACGTCACATTATACTTTTGTGTATAAGGGTTGGTGTTGCGCTTATAACCTTGATAAGAAAAGTTTTCTGCTCGTGCGGTTTCGCCAACAACTATAACTGTTACGCTGGTGGTATTAGCCGCAATTAGGGTAGGTGCTGCATCTATGTTTTTAAATTCCATATTGGTATACAGCAGCTGATCGCGCATATATTTATAACCGCTAGAGAGATACTGAAATGGGATGAGTTCTTTTTTCAAAATGCGGTTATTGCGGCCAGTGGCTGCGTAATCGGCGTAAAAGTTTACGACCACTAAAGCAATTAGTGAGCAGCACGCTACAATAAGTTTTATACGACTAATCGCTTCTTGGTGAGGGCGGGTAAAGTGTATTTTTACTTTGCTTAATATAAAAACAGGTAGCGCACAAAACAGTAGTAGAAAGCCTATGAGCTGCGGATTTAAATAGCTCAGTGCTTCGCTTGAATCTGTTTCGAACGTGTTTTGAATCATTGAATAGTCAAACACGACGCCGTAATTTAATGAGCCGTAAAGTACGGCACTCGAAATTATCAGTAAAAGGTAGTTAATTGGTTTTAGTAACCACCTAACCGACACTATTGAAAAGAAAATAATTAAAAGGCATAACAACAGCAGTGGCACTGAAAGTAAAAATAGCCATGAAAAAGATGCAAGGGAGGTGATGGCGCTAAACGAACCTTGAATAAAAGGAATGTTTATAACTAAACAGTAATAACAGGCAATCATCACTACAAAGGCATTTGCACTACAGTGAATGTAAAACCGCTTACTACGATTTGGCTTTTTTTGTGCTGGTGTTTGGCTAGTTATGTTCATATTTAGGCTCGTTTAAAATAACAACGCCATGCTATGCAACAACACTTAAGAGTCGCTTAAGAGAACCTACGCATTACCTGAAGGTGATAAATAATTTTATTTATAAAAATATTCTCAAAAATTAATCAAACCTTAAATAAGGGATATAAGAATAGTGAATTTCTGAGATTAAAATTAGAGCATAAAAAAACCACTACCAGCTTGTATAATGAATTTTAAAACCTGATAAATTGCCTTTTAGTCTTTTTGTTAGATTAACTTTGGTGTTGACTTAAAGGGCCTAGCGCGGTACTAATATAAAAAGAGAGCGAAGGAATAACCTTCGCGATAATTGAACAAAATTTGGTATTAATTACATGCTTACAAACGCACTTAACCTAGTCCTGATTATTATCGTGGTGATTATTCCCGCGAGGGCTTCGTAGTGCTTTAAAAACTTAAGCATTAAAAAAGCCCTCCGCACTTAACCGTTCGGAGGGCTTTTTAGTTTTAAGGGTAAAATTTGTAATTGGGTTGTCACTGAGGAATGAGGGTTTATTAATGACAGGCGCAGAACTAACAATCGACTTATTGGCCAAACACGGCGTAAATGAAGTATTTGGCTACCCAGGCGGAGCTATTATGCCAATTTACGATGCGCTGTATGGCGCGCCAGTCAAACACTACCTAACTCGCCATGAGCAAGGTGCAGGGTTTGCAGCTGTTGGTTATGCTCGCAGCACACGTAAATTAGGCGTATGTTTTGCAACATCGGGCCCAGGTGCAACTAATTTAATAACCGCTCTTGCTGATGCGATGATGGACTCAGTACCATTATTGGCGATCACCGGCCAAGTGCCTACTGCAGCGATTGGTTCAGATGCGTTTCAAGAAATAGATGTACTAGGTATGTCGCTTTCGTGTACTAAGCACAGCTACATGGTAGAACGAGCTGAAGACTTAGCAGAGATATTACAAGAAGCAATTCATTTAGCGCAAAGCGGCCGCCCAGGTCCTGTACTTGTCGATATCCCAAAAGATATTCAAATGGCTCAAGTCCCTTTTAAACCGTGGCTAGCAGCTGATGAATACTTACCAGAGTTAGATTTAAAGCAAGTTGCTATTGCTAATCAATTGTTGAGTGAGGCTAAACAGCCTGTAGCGTATGTAGGTGGTGGTGTACAAGCCGCTGATGCGCAAGACGAGCTAATGCAATTTTTAAATAAAACTCAGATGCCAGCTGTATCAACACTTAAAGCGCTGGGCAGTGTATTACCAGATTACGAACATTACTTAGGTATGTTGGGTATGCATGGTGGTCAAGCTGCTAATATCGCAGTGCAAGAATGTGATGTACTTGTATGTATAGGGGCACGCTTTGATGACCGCGTAACAGGCAACTTAGCTAAATTTGCAGCTAAAGCTAAAGTAATCCATTTAGATATAGATGCTGCTGAAGTTGGTAAGCGAAAACCTGCTAAGGCTTCATTAATTGCCGATTTAAAAACGTCGTTACCCGCACTTGAGTGCTTTGTAACACCTAAAGCTTGGTGTGACACAAATAAAGAAATGAATATTAAGCATGCGTGGCGTTACGACTACCCAGGTGAGAAGGTTTTTGCACCGTACTTATTAAACCAACTAAGCCAACGCATGCCAAAAACAGGGGTTGTGTGCTGCGATGTGGGTCAGCACCAAATGTGGGTAGCACAACACATGAAGTTTACTCATCCGAGTAATCATTTAAGCAGTGGTGGTGCAGGCACAATGGGCTTTGGTCTACCTGCGGCTATTGGTGCACAAGTAGCACGCCCTGATGACTTTGTTATTACTGTATCGGGCGATGGTTCTATAATGATGAATATTCAAGAGCTGGCCACTATTCGTCGTAACAATTTACCTGTAAAAATATTAATTTTAGATAACCAGCGTTTAGGGATGGTTCGTCAATGGCAAGAACTATTTTTTGAAGGGCGTTATTCTGAAACTAACCTGTCGGATAACCCAGACTTTGTGCAATTAGCTGCTGTATTTGGTATCCCAGGGCAAACAATTACTCACGCTAACCAAGTTGATGATGCGATAACTGCATTAGTTAACAGTAAAGGTCCGTACATAGTACATGCCTGTATTGATGATAAAGAAAATGTTTGGCCACTTGTACCACCTGGGGCTGCTAACGACGAAATGATGACGGAGAAAGCAAAATGAAACATAGCCTAACTATTGCATTAAAAAGCCAAAGTATAGCGGTAGAGCGCTTTTTACGAGTGGTGCGTCATCGTGGTTTTGACCTTACGCATTTTCAGCTCAATATGGACGATGGTTTTTATAATGTAGACATGACGGTAGATAGTGATAAACCAATTCACCTTTTAACCAGCCAGTTAAATAAGCTGGTGGATGTAAAAGAAGTCACTTTACAAAATTTACAGCAACAACAGGCTGTGTAATTACGAACTGAAAAACAATTTACGAGTAACTGAATCACTCGGTTACTCACCAATTTTAGAATGAGGAATGCCCGCTTATTTTGCGGCAAAAACTGAGGTAACTATGGCTAAATTAAGAAGTGCAACAACAACTGAAGGGCGTAAACGCGCAGGCGCTCGTGCATTATGGCGCGCAACAGGTATGACCGACACCGATTTTGGTAAGCCGATTATTGCCGTAGTTAACTCGTTTACACAATTTGTACCAGGGCATGTTCACCTTAATCAGTTAAGTGAACTTATGGCTGAAACCATTACACAAGCCGGTGGCGTCCCTAAAGAATTTAATACTATTGCGATTGATGATGGTATTGCAATGGGTCACGGCGGCATGCTTTATTCGCTGCCTTCGCGCGACTTAATTGCTGACTCAGTTGAGTATATGGTAAATGGTCATTGTGCTGATGCGATGATTTGTATTTCAAACTGCGACAAAATTACTCCAGGAATGATGCTTGCAGCACTACGCTTAAATATTCCGGTAATATTTGTATCAGGCGGCCCAATGGAAGCAGGTAAAACTAAGCTTGCTAACATCGATATTAAACTTGATTTAGTAGATGCCATGGTTAAAGGCGCTGATGAATCGGTAAGTGATGCAGATTCAGAGCAAGTAGAGCGCTCTGCGTGTCCAACATGTGGCTCGTGTTCAGGCATGTTTACTGCAAACTCAATGAACTGTCTGCTAGAAGCGATTGGTTTAGCATTGCCAGGTAACGGTACGACGCTTGCGACTCATAAAGACCGTAAACAACTTTATGTTGAAGCGGGGGCTCGTATTGTTGATTTATGTCGTGAGTATTATCAAAAAGATAATCAAGATGTATTGCCACGTGCTATTGCTAACAAAACAGCCTTTATGAATGCAATGGTTGTTGATATTGCAATGGGTGGCTCGTCAAATACGGTATTGCATTTACTTGCTGCAGCGCAAGAAGCGGGCGTTGATTTTGATATGTCGCACATTGATGCGCTCTCTCGTAAAACACCATTTTTATGTAAAGTTGCACCAGCGACACCTGAATATCACATTGAAGATGTGCACCGCGCAGGCGGCATGATGGCAATCGTACGTGAACTTGGCAAAGCAGGCTTAGTTGATATGTCAGTTAATCATGTTGCAGGGTCAACTATGGCTGAGCTCGTTAAAAAATGGGATGCAACAGATCCTACTAACGAAGCAGCGCGCAAATTTTACCGTGCAGGCCCTGCGGGCATTCGTACCACTAAAGCAATGAGCCAAGAGTGTCGTTGGGACGAGGGCGATAATGACCGTGTTAATGGGTGTATCCGAAGTGTCGAACATGCTTTTCGTCAAGATGGTGGCTTAGCTGTACTTTCGGGTAATTTAGCAGTTGATGGCTGTATTGTTAAAAGCGCTGGCGTTGTTGATGAAATGCTACATTTTGAAGGTACTGCAGTCGTGTACGAGTCACAAGATGATTCTGTAGAAGGTATTTTAAACGATGAAGTAAAAGCCGGTGATATCGTGGTTATTCGTTACGAAGGCCCTAGAGGAGGCCCTGGTATGCAAGAAATGCTATACCCAACTAGCTACTTAAAATCAAAAGGCCTAGCTGAAAAATGTGCACTTATTACTGATGGTCGCTTTTCGGGTGGTACTTCGGGTTTATCAATTGGTCATGTGTCGCCAGAGGCGGCAAGTGGTGGTGCAATTGCTTATGTTGAAAATGGCGACAAAATCATTATTGATATCGCAACACGTGAAATCACATTAGCGTTAAGTGATGAAGAGCTTGAAGCACGTAAACAAAAACAATTAGCACGCGGAAAACTGGCGTACAAACCAGTTGATCGTGAGCGCTATGTATCGTCTGCTTTAAAGGCTTATGCATTACTTGCAACAAGTGCTGATAAAGGCGCAGTGCGTGACTTAGCTAAATTGGAGGCGCTTAGTTAATTATGGTCTCTCAAGAGCTCGATTATTTTCGCGCTATTATTCAAGCAAACATGGAGCCTTTGGCTAAAGTTACCGAGGTCAGCGAAATGGCTGAGCTCGGTGCTAAATTAGGTAACCATGTTTGGTTAAAGCGTGAAGACCAACAGCCCGTGTATTCATTTAAATTACGCGGTGCGTATAATAAATTAAATAAATTACCTAAAGGCTCAGTGGTTATCACTGCTTCAGCGGGTAATCACGCTCAAGGGGTTGCACTAAGTGCTTCTCACTTAGGGCATCAAGCTACAATTGTAATGCCAGTAACAACGCCTGAAATAAAAGTCAGTGCGGTACGTGCGCTTGGCGGTGAAGTTGTGCTACATGGACATCATTTTGATGCCGCAAAAGCACATGCGCTTGAGCTTACAGAGCAACGAAACGGTATATTTGTTCCACCATTTGATGACCCAGACGTCATTGTTGGTCAAGGTACTGTAGCACGTGAGCTTATGCAGCAATTAAACGAGCTCGATGCGGTGTTTATTCCTGTTGGCGGCGGCGGTTTACTTGCTGGGATGGCGGTTTACATTAAATCGCTGCGTCCAGATATAAAAGTAATTGGTGTAGAAGCCGACGAAAGTGCATGTTTACAAGCGGCACTTAAAGCAGGCAAACCGGTAGAGCTTGAGCGCGTTGGCAGTTTTGCTGATGGCGTAGCGGTTAAAATTATTGGCACTGAAACATTTCGCTTAGCGCAAAAGTTTTGTGATGAAGTTATAACCGTCACCAGCGACGAAATATGTGCTGCCATGCAGGATATTTTTGTATCTACCCGTGCAATAGCAGAGCCTTCAGGTGCACTTGCAACGGCAGGGCTTAAAAAATGGAGCCAGCAGTCGGGTTTAAAAGGGTTACATTTAGCGGCTGTTTTATCCGGTGCTAATTTAAACTTTGATCGCCTGCGTTATGTTGCAGAGCGCACTGCGCTGGGTGAAAAAAACGAAGCGTTATTAGCGGTTACTATTAAAGAAGAAAAAGGCAGCTTTAAACAGTTTTGTGCTTCTTTAGGTGGCCGTGCTATTACTGAGTTTAACTACCGTTATGCAGGACCTGGTGAAGCACAAATATTTGTAGGTATTGCCCTGCGCCAAGGCGAGCAAGAGCTTAATGAGCTAAAGCAAGACTTAACAAATAATGACTACCAATTTTGCGATCTGTCGGATAACGAACTCGCTAAATTACATGTGCGCTATATGGTTGGCGGAAAAGCACCCGAGCAATTGCATGAGCGCTTACTTCGCTTTGAATTTCCAGAGTATCCAGGTGCGCTTGCACGCTTTTTAGATACTTTAGGTAGTAATTGGAACATTACCTTATTTCATTATCGTAATCACGGTGGTTCGATGGGGAATGTACTGGCAGGTTTTGCTATTGAGCCGAGTCAGTATGAGATGTTTAACGAACACTTAAACCGTTTAGGTTACAGTGTACAAGATGAAACACAAAATCCGTGCTTTAGCCAATTTTTAACATCAAAGCCCCAAGCAGAAAAAGCCGAAAAACTCGCCTCAGTATAATCCTTCTTTAAAGGCAGGCACCTAACTAGGGTGCTTGCTTTATCGCACGTTTTACATATAGTTACAGGTAATCGTCATACTTTTTGAGGGCACCTAGTTGCTATTTAAAGGATTAATCATTGGATTGTGCTTTTTTTGTAGCCATATCGCGGCGCAAGAATCAGTCACATTACAGCTAAAATGGACACATCAGTTTCAGTTTGCTGGCTACTATATGGCAAAGCAAAAAGGCTTTTATAATGAAGCGGGCCTTGATGTAACTATTAAACAAGCTAATCCAATGAAACCTGATACCTTTGCTCCTGTCGCCAGTGGTGAAGCACAATTTGGAGTTGGGCACTCTGGTATTTTACAGCAACGTATAAATGGACAACCTCTTGTTGCTATGGCTGCCTTATTGCAATTTTCACCTTACTGCTGGATGGTTAAAGACACGTCTGATATTTTTCATCCACGTGACTTTGTTAATAAACGTATCACTGCGGTAAGCAAAAATGATGGCACTGAACTACTTATTATGCTTAAACGCAGTGGCGTTGATGTGGATAAACTCAAAGTTTACGATGGCGAAAATCCAGGCCAGGCTTGGATTGAAAACAAGCTAGATGCTATGCAAGTGTATGTTACTACAGAGCCTTATTATATGACTCAACAAGGCGTAGCTCATCGACTTGTTTGCCCACAGCGTTATGGTATGGACGTATATAGCGACATTTTATTTACCAGCGAAAACATGCTGAAGAAAAATCCTCAAACGGTCGAAAAATTCTACCAAGCGAGCCTAAAAGGGTGGCGTTATGCAATGATGAACATGGATGAAGCCATTGCAGTCACTCAGCAAAACTATGCACCGGGTAAAAGCTTTTATCAGCTCGCCTTTGAGGCTGAAGTACTAAAAAGTTATATAACCCCACCCACCACCAGTTTAGGGCATATGTCGATAGCAAAGTGGCGCTTAATTGCGGACTTATATGGCATACAGCAAAACGAATTTGACGAAGTAAAATCTCACTTTATTTATAAATACCAAGAACCTGAAAAGATGCAGTTATCGTGGATGCTCATGGCAGCTATTTTGGTAAGTATTATTTCAATACCTTTGTATTTACGGCTGATTTTTAGTAAAAATTAACTGCTTAGGTAATTCACGAAACTGATATAATTAATCGTCTTTTTTATTTTTTAAGCTGTTATGACTTTAGCTGAGCAATTTTTAGCACTTGATTCACTTTTAATGCGTCATCGTCAGTATTGGCAGTGCACTGCATTTGATTTTGACACTATACCTTGGCCAGAGCTACAAGGCATACTTAGCGAACTAACTGATGATCAGGTAAGCGTTCTTGATAACGATCAAAACCAGCTATACCAATTTTTTAGCCAACATATAAGCCAACTTGATGAACTTGCAAAGTTATGCGAGTTACCTAACTCAGCCCACTCTCAAGCTGATTATCCATTTTGGATAAGTAACGGCATTAAAGGTCGTAAGTTTGCACAGTTACAAGATTTTGTATCTGCACTACCTAATACGAAACAACCTGTTTTAGAATGGTGCGCGGGTAAAGGGCACTTAGGTCGAATGCTTGCGTTTAATGGCGCAAGTAATGTGCATAGTATTGAACTGCAACAAAGCTTATGTGAGCAAGGACAAAAAAGTGCACAGCAACAAGGCTTAGCAATGCACTTTAGCCAAGCCGATGTATTAAAAGACGATATCACTCAATTTTTTAATACAGATATGCATGCTGTAGCACTTCACGCATGCGGTGGCTTACACCAAGCATTTATGCGCCAAGCAAGTTTAGCGAAAGTACAGCAAATTAGCTTTTCACCTTGTTGCTACCATTTATTCACGGCTAATGAGTACCGTGCAATGAGTGAGGATGCAAATAAAAGTGAGCTTAATCTAACGCATCGTGATTTAAAGCTCGCATTACAAGAAACTGTGACAGCGCCTTCTCGTCTGGAAAAAGTACGTAAAACAGAGCTTGAGTGGCGACTTGGTTTTGATGCACTAAGAAAGTCGATCACTGGCGAGCAATATTACGTAAGCGTACCTTCGGTCAACAAAGCTATATTCTCAGATTCGTTTAAATCGTTTTGTGCATGGGCTGCAGATAAAAAGGCAATGAAATTACCTCAAGGTACTGATTATATTAAATATTTAGAAGTTGGGGTGGCTCGGAAAAAAATCACTGACCGAGTTGAACTGGTTCGACATGTGTTCAGAAGAGCAATTGAAGTTTGGCTTGTGCTCGATCGTGCTTTATATTTGCAACAGCAAGGTTATCAAGTAAGCGTTAAAACGTTTTGTGAAAAGCAGTTAACGCCTCGTAATATTTTGATTCTTGCTAATGTCCATTAAATTTCCGTCCTCGACTTAATAAGAGATGCAATGAGAAAGTTAAAAAATTTATTCGATAACAACAAACGTTGGGCTGCTCGTACAAGTGAAGCAGACCCTGAGTTTTTTAAAATTTTATCTATGCAACAAAATCCAGAGTATTTATGGATTGGTTGTTCAGACTCTCGTGTACCTGCAAATCAAATAGTTGATTTATTACCAGGCGAATTATTTGTACATCGTAACGTTGCTAACGTGGTTGTACACACTGACCATAACTGCTTATCGGTTATGCAGTACGCTGTAGAGGTTTTAAAAGTAAAACATATAATGGTAGTCGGTCACTATGGCTGTGGTGGCGTACAAGCCGTTTTAAACAATGCTAAATTTGGCTTTATTGATAATTGGCTACGCCATGTAGGAGATGTAAAAGAAAAGCATCTTGAACAACTCGACGCAATGCCAGAAAGCGAACGTTTAAGCCGCCTTATTGAGCTAAATGTAATTGAGCAAGTACGTAATGTGTGTCGTACTAACATTGTGCAAGATGCCTGGGAGCGCGGCCAAGAACTAAGCGTTCATGGTTGGGTTTATGGTTTAGAAAACGGCCATCTTCATGATTTAGAATCTGTAGTAACGTGCGCGAGTGAAGAAACGCAAAGCTACAAAAAAGCAGTGCAACACGTATTTAAAAAAGTGGGTGAAAATAAATAAATCCATGACTAAAACGGCGGTGTTGATAGGTGCTACAGGCTTGGTCGGTAATGAGTTGCTCCATAAGTTACTTAATAGCGATCGTTATACAAAAGTAGTTACGTTAAGCCGTCGAGTTCTGCCTGTCACACATGCAAAGCTAGTTAATCACGTTATTGATTTTGAAAAATTAACTCAATATGTTGAGCTTTTTAAAGGTGATGTATTGTTTTCGTGTTTGGGCACAACCCGTAAACGAGCGGGCTCGATACACGCTCAGCGTAAAGTAGATTTTGATTATCAGTTTATAGCGGCGCAGTTAGCGGCATGTAATGGCGTTACGCATTATTGCTTAGTGTCATCAAGCGGGGCGAATACGCACAGTAATAGTGCTTATTTGAAAATGAAGGGAGAGCTTGAGCAACATATTAAAGCACTCCCTTTTGATAAAATAAGTATTTTACAGCCATCTTTATTATTAGGTGATCGTGAGCAATTTAGAGTGGCAGAAAAGATAGGCAGTATTATTTTTCCTGTTATTACACGATTTGCGTTTTTAAAGCGTTATAAACCAATAACTGGCGAACAAGTTGCGCAAAAAATGCTGAGTGTGAGTTTAGCTCAGCAGGCTAAGTTGTCTTATTATGTACTTGATGAGCTATTTGAATAAACTGAGTAAAACGCAAAAGGCAGCCTAAGCTGCCTTTTTTGTACATTAAATTAATACCAATTTTATTAAAAAATGATCATTTTAGCGTATTAAATAACTCACTAACTACGTTAAAAATTATTTATATAGAACAACTATGTACGATAATTTTAGCCTTGTTATTGAGCTATTTTCTTATCGCTATAATAGAACACTAATTTAATGCAATTGGTATAATTATTCAGCGTCAGTTTTAGCGCTAAGTTGTTGCTCAAGCAATGAAACTTTAGCTTCAAGTTCGGTTAACTTTTCGCGAGTACGAATAAGTACTTGGCTTTGCACATCAAATTCTTCACGGCTCACAAAGTCCATCTCAGCAAGCTTGTTTTGTAGAACTTGCTTTGTTTTACCTTCGAGTGTGTCTGCTAGGTTTTTTACGCCTTGTGGCATATTGCTAGTAATTTGCTTAGCAATTTCTTCAAGTTTTGCTGGGTTGATCATATTTGTCCCTTCGGCATTGCCTAAATGATAATAACTAATATTACCTTATACCCGCGGTATTTAACACATGATCATCTTTACCTTAATTAATTAAGGCAATTGCTATGCTCGCTGTAATGGTTACGTTAAAATTGCGAGTCTTTTAAATTTCTTTGGTCGTTATGAAACTCAATCCTAAACAAGATGAAGCCGTAAAATATATTAGTGGTCCCTGCTTAGTACTCGCGGGCGCAGGCTCTGGTAAAACCCGTGTTATTACGAATAAAATCGCTTATTTAGTGAAAAAATGTGAGTACAAAGCGCGAAATATAGCCGCTGTTACTTTTACCAATAAAGCAGCCAAAGAAATGCGTGAGCGAGTACTGCAAACACTCGGTAAGCAAGACGCTAAAGGTTTATGGGTATCAACGTTTCACACACTCGGTTTAGAAATAATAAAAAAAGAATTGAGTACATTAGGGTTTAAACCCGGCTTTTCGTTATTTGATGATCAAGATACCAATCAGCTTCTTAGTGAACTCACCGAAGATGAGCTCAAAAAAGACAAGGACTTACTCAAACTACTTAAAATGGAAATTGGTAGTTGGAAAAACGAATTAGTACTGCCAGAGCAAGCAATACGCGAAGCGCGTGATCCGCAAAAAGCATTGTTCGCGCAGTTATATGGGCGCTATCAAAACCAGCTGCGTGCTTATAATGCACTGGATTTTGATGATTTAATTATGATCCCTACTTTGTTACTTACTAATAACGCCACATCTCGTGAGCGCTGGCAGCAACGCTTTAAATACTTGCTGGTGGATGAGTATCAAGATACCAACACAAGCCAATATCAACTTGTTAAATTGCTAGTAGGCGAGCGTGCCCGTTTTACTGTGGTAGGTGATGACGATCAATCAATTTACTCATGGCGTGGTGCTCGCCCGCAAAACTTAGTGTTATTAGGTAAAGACTACCCAGGGCTTAGACTTATAAAGCTTGAACAAAACTATCGAAGTGCAGGGCGAATACTAAAAGCGGCTAACATTTTAATTGCCAATAACCCACATGATATAGAGAAAAAGTTATTTAGTGAACTAGGTTACGGTGAGCCGATTAAAGTAATAGGGTGCCGCGATGAAGAGCATGAATCTGAGCGTGTGGTTGCTGAAATAATTTCACATAAGTTTATGAAGCGAACCAGCTATAAAGATTACGCGATTTTATATCGTGGTAATCATCAAGCACGTGGCTTTGAAAAATCACTAATGAGTAACCGTATCCCTTATAAAATTAGTGGCGGTATGTCGTTTTTCGCTCGCTCAGAAATTAAAGATATTATGGCGTATTTACGTTTGCTAGTTAATCAAGATGATGACAATGCATTTTTACGTATCGTAAATACACCGCGACGCGAAATAGGCACGGTTACCCTTGAAAAGCTTGGTACGCTTGCTAATGAAAAGCACGCGAGCTTGTTTGCTACCTGTTTTGATAACGATTTAGGCTACAGACTAAAAGGGCGTGGCTTTAATGCGCTTGCTGGGTTTGCACGCTGGGTTGTTGAGCTATCTGATAACGCAGTACGCGGTGATACGCTCGAAGCTGTTAAAGACTTAGTGCGTAATATTAATTACGAGGCATATTTGTACGAGTCGTCACCGAGTGCAAAAGCGGCTGAAATGCGTATGAAAAACGTATCAGAGCTGTATCGTTGGATAACAGATATGTTGACCGGTGATGCCGACAACGAACCAATGACATTAGCCGAGGTTGTTAGCAAGCTAACCCTTCGCGATATGCTTGAGCGTAACGAAGAAGAAGATGAAACCGATGCAGTGCACTTATCAACACTACATGCATCAAAGGGCTTAGAGTACCCGTACGTATTTATGGTGGGTATGGAAGAGGGTTTACTTCCGCATCAGGTAAGTATTGATGAGGACAACGTAGATGAAGAACGTCGCTTAGCTTATGTTGGTATTACTCGCGCACAGCAGGAGTTAACACTTACTTATGCAAAGATACGTCGTCAATTTGGTGAAACCTCGCAAACTGAATTAAGCCGATTTGTACAAGAGTTACCGCAGGACGATCTTGCGTTCGAAAACAAAAAGGCGCCAAATACCCAAGCAGAGCGCATGGAAAAAGGCCAAGCAAGAGTCGCTAACTTACGAGCGATGTTTAAAAAGCCTGAGTAATACCTCAGGCTAACTTTATAAAGACTGGGTTGCTTGCACTTCAGGTAACTCAGAGCATACTAAAGCGTGTTGTTTACCTACAAAAAATGCCAAACCGTGTTTATCTAATAAAGCTCTAAAATTAAGTATTGATGGGCCTTTAGCAATGACCTTCATTGCTTTGAGCTTTGTAATTGCAAGCACGCCCTGTAGCTGAAAATCGTAACTTTCTTGTTGTAAAACACGTTTACTAAAGGTCGAGCTAAGTAGTAAATAATCAAAATTAATATCGGTTAGTAAATTAAGTTCGCACCTGTCTTTAGCAAAATTGTTTAAACCAATTGAATAACCAAGTTGTGATAGCGTTTTGAGGTTTTTTATTTGCGTTGCACATGCGTGGCGAATTTCTTGTTCATCAAATAATAAACAGAGTTGGCTTTGTCCTTGTTGTTTATTTAGCGTATCTGTAAATAAAACAAATTCGTGTTCCTCAAGTAGCAAACCAGAGCAAGGAATCAATGCCATAGCTACATTTGCAGTAATTGCTTGTGCATAGGCGCGTTGTAATAGTTGTAACTCTACTTGCAGATGCTGCTCTTTATCTGATGCAAACTTTTTCAAAATATCAAAGCTAGTAAAGCCAAGTATTGGGTGTTCACCAAATGCTTCAAATAAAGATTCAGACTGTTGTTGCTCATCAAGCGTAATTATTTCTGAGCTTCTAAAACTCATAGGTAATATATCAAGGTGATGTTGTGCTTTTAGGGTCTGCGCAGGTATTGATTGCGTTAATAGCGGATGAAATAACTCGTAACGATTTTTTCCTGAGTTTTTGGCGTGATACATGGCGGCATCGGCATCACGAATAATTTCATCTGTATGCGTATAGCTTTTCTTTGAGTAGGTTATCCCTATACTTGCGCCACTTTGTAAAGACTCACCTTTGAGATAAAAGGGTTTTTTCATTAAATCTATAATACGATTTGCAACATCTTCTGCTTGTTGAGGCTCAGTTAAATGGGTTAATAAAATAACAAATTCATCCCCGCCTAAGCGTGCTAGTAAATCATGCTCGCGTATACATTGGGAAAATAACTCACTTACGTTAATTAAAAATTGATCGCCGGCATGGTGGCCAAGCTGATCGTTAATATCTTTAAATTTATCTAAATCAATAAACAAAACAGCAAAGTGATGTTCAGGAAAACGTTGATAATGTTGTAGCGTTTTTTCGAGCTGAGTTAAAAATAGACTGCGATTAGGTAAGCTCGTAAGCGAATCGTGATGTGCATCATGATAAAGCTGCTGCTCTATTTTTTTTCGCTCATCTATTTGCATCTGTAAGTGCAGATTAGTTTGACGCAATTCTTTGGTTTTTTCGTTTACTCTAAATTCGAGTTCTTGATGGCTTTTTGCAATAGCTTGATTGACCAGCTTTGTTTGTAAAACAGCTGCAATTTGATGTGATACAAAGGTAATTAACTCGCAATCATCTCGGCTGAAAATATGTTTGTTATCGTAGGCTTGGCAAACAATAAGGCCGATAACACCTTGAGCTGTTTTAAGTGGAGCGCCTAACCAGCTAGTGGCCATTTGCTCTTTTGGTACAGGTGCTGAACGTTGTACCACACCGCTTTCTATTAATTCTTTTGCTCTACATGGGTGTATTAGTTGTGTTTCTTCGGTGCTTATTACCAGTTCGCTATAACCTTTAGCAAAGCGTCTTGGCTGTGTATTTTCTTTAAATTCATCTACACAATATGGAAAACTAATCCACCCTGTTTCTTTATCATAAAGTGCAATATATAAGTTTTCTGCGTAGGTAATTGTTTTTATTATTTCGTGTATTTTAAAATAAGCGTCATCAAGGTTTTTAGCTTGTGTTGCTATCTCAGATATTTTAAATAGAATTTGCTGGCGTTGAAGTGCGTGTTTACGCTGCTCTATTTCAAGGTTTAGTGCCTCGTTACTTTGAGTGAGTGCGCGGGTGCGAATTTTAACTTCTGACTCAAGGAGTTCTCGTTTTTTTACACGCTCTATTGCTGTTGCCAAATAAAGCGACATAAACTCGAGTAATTGTATTTGCTGTGAGCTATAGCCTTGTTTTGTATCGTAACTTTGAGCTGCTAATACACCGATAATATTGTGTTCTTGGTAAACAGGTACGCCTACCCAGTGTTCGGCAGGAGTGCCTAATGCTTTAAATAAACCTTCTGCTGCAGCATCTTGCATTTGCTGCTTGGTAAAACATGTGGTTTTACCCTGTTTAAATACATAACCCGTGGCGCCTTCATCAAAGCTATTTGATTGGTTAAGGGCGACGGCAATACCATCTTTTTCATCTGAAAAGTAAGAAAGTTCTAGTGATTGACTGTATTGATTTAGCAGCACCACATAAAAACTTTTACTCGGTACGTACTTTTGTAAAATGTCATGGATGGCGGGGTATAGCAGGGTTAGCTCGGCCACAGTACTTGCCTGCTCTGATAATTGGATCAGGGCATTTTGTAAGTGATGTGATTGTTTGTATTTTTCGAGAAGCGCTCTAAGGCGTTTATTTTGATACGCCAATTTACTCGATACTGATAGTTTATCTTCCAATGATCTAACCGGCTATCTTTATTGTATAGTTATTAGCCTTATACTTTCACTTTTAGTGCTTATCGTCAAGTTGATATTCCTACTAAAGCAGTAGCTAGATACACTATTTTAGGCATTAAAAAAGGCTTACAGAAGTAAACCTTTTTTGTATATTTCAATCGAGCTTATTTCGATGTCATAAAGTCGATAGCAGCACTAATCTCATCATCAGAACAATCCATACACGTGCCTTTTGGAGGCATAGCATTAAAGCCATTTAGCGCATGCTCAAGTAAAGTATCTTTACCTTTAGCAATACGTGGAGCCCAATCGTCAGCCGATTTAGGCGCGCCTAGTGCACCAGTGCCGTGACATGCAAAACATGCACCTTGATATACTTGCTCACCAGAACGTGGACCTGTAGGCGCCGCTGCAACTGCAGCTTTATCGCCTTCAAGGTATACAGCACCAACCGGCGCGAGACGTGCTTTAATTGCATCTTCAGTCATAGAGTTATCATATGGCTGTGCGTATGCAGTGGTTGCTAGCAATAATAATGCTGCAGCTGTTAATTTTTTCATTTTGCCTTGCTCACTTCGATTTGAACGTGATCAATCACGATTAAAGATGACGGAAATTAAACCGATTATAACTCTCTGAGCCAATTTATAAAATGCTAAGAGCCGTTTTTATTAATAAAACTGACTACTTTTTGCGTTAACGCAATAAAATTTAATTATTTACTGTTTTTTGTTAAGCAATTTAATAAGCGCAATCAGTCATTCAATTAACTTTTTAGATCCTAAGATCAAAATCAATTTATTGATAATACGCTACTAACTAGTTTTGCGATCCCTGCGTCGGCTTCAAGAATCGATTCTGCCAACATGTAAGCAGGGGTGGTAACTAGCTTATTTGGTTCATCGATAACTACACCGTCAACCACACAATCTATATGTTTAGCGCCTAATGTGCTTAGCGCTTGTGCTGTCTCTACATCGTTACCAATAGTAAGTGCGGCGTTATCATAAATAAATGGGATCAATGCGGGTGCAATACACATATAACCTGCAGGCTTATTTGCTTTTGCAAATGATTTACAAGCATTAAGGACGTCCTGATTGATATTTGCTTTTGCGCCTTTAATTGCAAAATCGCATAAGTTTTTTGCAGCACCGAAACCGCCAGGTACAATTAATGCGTCAAACTGAGTCACGTCTAGTTCAATCAGCGATTTAATGTCACCTCGTGCAATGCGAGCAGCTTCTGTTAATACATTGCGTTTATCAGGCATTACTTCACCTGTTAAATGGTTAATGGTATGAAGTTGCTCAATATCTGGTGCAAAACACTGATACGTTGCGCCATTTTTGGCTATATGTAATAAAGTTAAAATTGCTTCATTAATTTCACTACCATCGTACACACCAGACCCTGCTAATATTACTGCTACGTTTTTCATGCTTTTGTGCCCCTAAAGTCTTTTTTATAAGTCGATCGGATGAAGTTTAACATGCTCAAAATTTCTCGCGAAAATAAATTTTTAGTACAAAAATCATTCGCAGTGCAAGTCGTTTTGCGGTTTATGCCATTTGCGATCACTTTGCCTTTAAAAAAATTATAAAGGATCGCTATGATCTTCGATCCATTGTGCTAGAATACTCCTCCGGTTATTTAAATGGACGCGAATAATCAAAGTGAATAACAACAGAAGCAGTCGTTAGAAAACCTTTTTCCACATTGGTTTAAAATAATAAAAAAAGAACCTCGTATTATCTTTTTTAAATTAAAACATACAGTTAAAGTATTTTCTAGGCATTTTATAATGCTTTGGAAGAATAGCTCGTGGCTGTTATCTACACACTTATCCACAGCTTGCTCTAGTTTTAATAACACGATAAACAGCAATTCACAGTCGTTTTATTTACTACCTTATGGCATGCTTATAATTACCTTAATTTTTTGCATTTAGGATCCAAATTCACCATGGCTCAGATCCCCGAAAACCCACTTATTTTAGTTGATGGCTCGTCATATTTATTTCGTGCTTATCATTCTCCGCCGCATTTAACTAATTCTAAAGGTGAGGCTACGGGCGCTATTTATGGCGTGATCAACATGCTTAAAAGCTTGATCAGACAATATGATCCCTCACACATGGTGGTTATATTTGACGCTAAAGGCAAAACGTTCCGTAACGATATGTATAGCGAATATAAGGCAAATCGCCCGCCGATGCCGGATGACTTACGTACGCAAATAGCACCAATACATAGCATTATTAAAGCGATGGGTTTTCCGCTAATTAGTATCGAAGGCGTTGAAGCTGATGATGTTATTGGCACATTTGCACGCATTGCAACTGAGCAAAAACGGCATGTCCTTGTCTCCACTGGCGATAAAGATATGGCGCAACTTGTAAATGAACACGTTACATTAATAAACACGATGACCGACAGTATTTCAGACCCTGTTACCGTAGTTGAAAAGTTTGGTGTAGGCCCCGAACTTATTATCGATTACTTGGCACTAATGGGCGATAAGGTCGATAATATCCCAGGTGTTGAAGGTTGTGGTCCAAAAACGGCCGTTAAGTGGTTAGAGAAATATGGCTCGTTGCAAGGTGTAATGGATCACGCAAGTGAGATTAAGGGTAAAATAGGTGAAAAGTTAGCTGCAGCTCTCGATCATCTGCCTTTAAGCTACGAGCTTGCAACAATTAAGTGCGATGTTGAAGTTGAATCTGATCTTGATACGTTCAAATTACAAGAGCCAAATAAAGACGAATTAATTGCACTATATGGTGAGTGCGAATTTCGTCGTTGGTTAGCTGAGTTACTAGATAACCCCAAAGATGCAGAAACACATTTAGCTGTACCTACCGAAGCCACTGAATTACCAAAAGTAGAAGATGCTCATTACGAAACTATTTTAACGCAAGCGCAATTTGATACGTTAATAGAGCAATTAAATAGTGCCGAGTTATTTGCATTTGATACAGAAACTACCAGCCTTGATTATATGAAAGCGCAATTAGTGGGTATGAGTTTTGCCGTAAAAGCGGGTGAAGCTGTGTATTTACCTCTAGCGCATGACTACCCGGGTGCGCCTGAGCAATTAAGTCTGGAATTTGTAATGCAAAAGCTAGGTCCAATTTTGGCCGATGAAAACAAAGCTAAAGTAGGGCAAAACCTTAAATACGACAAAAGTGTATTAGCGAATGCAGGTTTTGCGCTAAACGGTATTAAGTTTGACACCATGCTTGAGTCATACGTATTTAATAGTGTGGGTACACGCCACGATATGGACTCGCTAGCACTTAAATATCTAGGTCATAAAAATATTAGCTTTGAAGATATTGCTGGCAAAGGTAAAAAGCAACTTACCTTCAACCAAATTGAACTTGAAAAAGCTGCGCCTTACGCTGCAGAAGATGCCGATATTACTTTGCGCCTACATGAAGTGCTTTGGCCAAAAATAGCGGCTGATGAAAAGCTAAAATCTGTATTCGAAGATATAGAAATGCCACTTGTTAGTGTGATTTCTGATATTGAACGAACCGGCGTTGCAATAGATAGCAATATGCTTGCAGCACACAGTATGCGTTTAGGCGAGCGTTTAATTGAGCTTGAAAAAGAAGCATTTGAAATAGCAGGCGAACCATTTAATTTAAGCTCTCCTAAGCAACTACAAGTACTGTTGTTTGAAAAGCTTGGGCTGCCTATTATCAAAAAAACACCTAAAGGTGCACCTTCTACCGCAGAAGAAGTATTGCAAGAGCTTGCTCATGATTATCCACTACCTAAAGTAATTATAGAGCATCGTGGTTTATCAAAGCTTAAATCAACTTATACCGATAAATTACCATTAATGGTGAATGAGAAAACCCAGCGTGTACATACGTCTTATCATCAGGCAATTACAGCAACGGGGCGCTTGAGTTCAACCGATCCTAATTTACAAAATATTCCTATTCGTTCAGAAGAAGGGCGTCGAATTCGTGAAGCGTTTATAGCTGCAGATGGTTATAAAATTGTCGCTGCCGATTACAGCCAAATTGAGCTGCGTATTATGGCGCACCTTTCACAAGACAAAGGTCTATTAAATGCATTTGCTAACGGCTTAGATGTACACAGTGCAACTGCCGCTGAAGTATTTGGTGTCGAGCTTGATGATGTAACTACCGATATGCGCCGCAAGGCGAAAGCAGTAAACTTTGGCTTAATTTACGGTATGTCTGCATTTGGTTTAGCACGTCAACTAGATGTGCCGCGCCACGAAGCGCAGCATTACATAGATAAGTACTTTGAGCGTTTTCCAGGTGTATTAGAGTACATGGAAACAACACGTGAAAAAGCGGCTGAAAATGGCTATGTTGAAACAATATTTGGTCGCCGCCTACATTTGCCAGAAATAAACGCACGTAATGGGGCGCGCAGAAAAGGAGCCGAACGTGCTGCTATTAATGCGCCAATGCAAGGTACTGCTGCTGATATTATTAAAAAGGCAATGCTGAGCGTTAACCGCTGGGTACACGAACAAGCGCCAAATACGATTAAGTTACTTATGCAAGTACACGATGAATTGGTATTTGAAATTAAAACAGACTGCGCACCTGAATATACAAAACATATTTGTGAGCTGATGTCGCAAGCTGCAGCGCTTGATGTGCCGCTTATTGTTGAAGCCGACGAAGGTGACAACTGGGAACAAGCCCATTAATGCAATTTGAGCATTTTAATTAAAGCGCTTTTGGCGCTTTTTTTATGCTTAATAAAAATGGCGAATAACAGCTATTTAATTAGCTATATGCAAGCTTTAGTTAAAATAAGGTTAATTTAAGCAACTATTTGTATTAAATAGTTATATGTTCGTCAATTCGAGCTATTTTACAGGAATATGATTGTATTTTAATGCGTGCTTTTGTTAAAGTCCCGCCTGTCCTATCCTGTAGGACATCCTGTTGATGATGCATCTGAAAGGGTGCAACAAATTGATAGCTTCTCCCCAGTTTGCTATACCGGCCTACCAACTTGTTTGGTGGGCCGTTTTTTGTTTTATGCCTAAAAATCCTATCTAATTAATTCTTTTTTGCGCTATACCAATTGTATTGTTCATTCGTCACTTCGAGGTGGTTTGGGTACATCGCAGGTGATACCATCGAAGTGCTATCATTTTTATTCTTTTCATTTTATTACTAAGGAGTGCGTTATGTTTAAAGCATTAGCTATTGCAGGTTTTTCTTTATCAAGTTTAGTTATTTCTAATGTTGCTCAGGCCAATTGGCAGCTAGTGAATGATAAAAGCCAACTAAGCTTTGTTTCAATTAAAAAAGATTCGATTGCTGAAGCTCACCATTTTACTAACCTTGAAGGTATGCTTTCTGATAAAGGTGAGTTTAGCGTTAATGTTGATTTAACATCAGCCGAAACTCTAATCCCTATTCGTAATGAGCGTTTAGCTACATTTTTATTCGAAGCGGCTAAATTCCCTAATGCTGTTTTAACTGCAAATTTAGCTAAAGAGCTAAGTAATATCAAAAAGCCTGGTCAATATGTATTGAAGGGTATTAAAGCTGAGCTTGATTTTCATGGTAATAAAAAACCATTGGCAATTGATGTACTCGTTAACAGCACGCAAAGTGGTGATTTAACGGTATCATCATTAACACCTATTATTATTAATAGTGATGATTTTGGTGTAACCGAAGGCGTTAAAAAGCTGCAAGAGCTAGCGGGTTTACCTTCAATTGCAACAGCAGTACCTGTTACATTTGCAATAACACTTAAAAAACAGTGATTTCTTTAAGTGAGCTTAGCAAGCGATTAAGCGAGCCAAGCAAACCTTTTGATAGTTGGCAGCCTAACCATTGTGGGGAGCTGCCAATTGTTATTAATAATGAAGGGAAATGGTTTTACGATGGCAGCGAAATAACACGCCCAGCCATGGTGAAGCTGTTTGCTTCTGTATTGTGTAAAGAAGACGAGCAATTTTATTTAAAAACCCCTGTCGAAAAAATAACAATAACGGTTGAAGATGCGCCGTTTATTATTGTTGATTGGCGTTTTGAAAATACAGCGCAAGGGCAAGTGTTGTGTTGTATTGATAATTTAGCTAGGCAGTGGCTAGTGAGCGCTCAGCAGCCTTTGTATATAAAAGACTACAATGGTTCAAAGGTGCCTTATTTAAAGCTACCGTATGGTTGTAGTGCGCGAGTTTCACGCAGTGTATTTTATCAGTGGGCTGAAAAAGCCGAGTCTGATAAGCTCGGCTATTTTATTAAATCTGCAGGAAAGCAGTTTTATTTATCGTAACGCCAGCGTTTAAGCCTCTGGGTTGGTTTCGTCTGTGATTGTTTCATCGGTAGGTGGTACAGCAATAATAGGACCTAAAAACCATTCATCTAGCTTTTTAGCTACTTCTGGTAAACCGGTGCCCTTTAATGATGAAAACGCATGAACTGTAATATCCCCATCAAGCGTGCTTAATTCACGGCGAACTTGCAGTACTTGTGATTTACGAGGGCCTTGCTTTAGTTTGTCGGCTTTAGTTAATAGTGCCAATACTGGTATTTCACTTCCAATTGCCCAGTTAATTAAATCACGGTCTAAATCTTTTAATGGATGACGAATATCCATTAAAATAACAATACCTTTTAAGCTTTGACGCTTTTGCAGATATTCACCTAACGACTTTTGCCATTTCTTTTTCATTTCGATTGGTACTTTAGCAAAGCCATAGCCCGGTAAATCGATAAGGCGCATATCGTCAACATCCGCTAAATCGAATGTGTTGATTAGCTGAGTACGCCCAGGTGTTTTACTTGTACGTGCTAGCTTCTGATCTGTTAATGCATTTAATGCACTCGACTTGCCTGCATTGGAGCGACCGGCAAACGCAACTTCAATTCCCGTATCAGCAGGTAATTTAGTAATGTCGGGAGCGCTTGTTACGAAAGACGCAGTATTATATTTGATACGAGATTTGAGCACAGGCTCTCCTAAAACTTAAATAAATAACATTGAGTAAACCAAATTCACTCAGGGCGCGTATTTTATACTATAAAGGATGTATTAAAAAGCGTATTTAACCACCTAAAAACAGCACCTATGGTACATTTAAAACATGTTAAAGCTTAATCTAAGTCAAAACCCTGTAAATTATAAGCTTAATATGTGTAGAAAACGTGCCAGAGAATTTATTATCGTGTAGAATATATGTATTACAACATCACGATTGTAGATGATACAGGGTCGGAAACAGAGAATTCACCATGAAAAAAATAGCACTATCTTTAACAATATTGCTTGGTGCGTTGTCAGCAAGCAACGCAACAGCATTTGATGGCGATGTAAACGCAGGTAAAGAAAAATCAGCAACGTGTGCGGCTTGTCACGGCCCAGACGGTAATGCGCCGGTTAATATTTACCCTAAAATTGCAGGTCAACATCCAGATTATATCCTTAAGCAACTTCAGGATTTAAAATTAGGTATGACGTCAGGCGGCAAAGAAGGGCGTATGGATCCAGTAATGAGCGCTATGGCTATGCCACTTAGCGAGCAAGACATGAAGGATCTAGCTGCTTATTTTTCTTCAATGAACATGACTGAAGGTGCTACACCTAAAGATGTTGTTGAAGTTGGCGAAATGCTCTTTAAAGCAGGCGATGCGGAGCGTGGAATTCCATCATGTGCAGCATGTCATGGTCCACGTGGTAATGGCTCGTCACTTGCTAAGTTTCCAAAAATTTCTTTTCAGCATCCTGGATATATCAAGTCTCAACTTGAAAAATTCCGTGATGGAACTCGTCACAATGACTTAAATGGCATGATGGGCGATATAGCGAAGAAATTAACAGATAAAGATATTGAAGTACTTTCTCAGTACTTAGGTGGTTTACACTAAAGTCGTATTTATTTAGCAATTAATAATAAATATACTACAATGTTTTACAAAAAGCAGCCTTGGCTGCTTTTTTTGTGCGTAAAATTAACGATATCACCCGTTTAAATGTAAGACATTGACCATGCTAGAGTGTGAGAAAAGTCTTCTTTTTATTTTTTATGCATCATTAACCTATTGTATTTTATTGTTTATTTGATTTTGAAATGTAATAAGTATAATAAAAGTTATATAAACCAGTTGTAACAAAATCATTAACGAGTAAATTAACCACTGTCGCAAAAGAACAATAACAAAATGGAAACAGCTATAAGGAAAGTGGCGCGGCATGACTACATAGCACAAGATTGGTGCTACTAAAGGAAATAATAAAAAAGTGTCAGGATGACCGAAAATAATAAAAAACTCATGGAAGTTTAATAATAAAAACAAAATGGAATGTAACAAGGAACGTAAAATAATAACAATACGGACTGATAATAATAAAAATAATAAAGACTAAAAAAAGTCGAAGGGAGAAGTGTCCAGATAATGGCGCTCAGATTAGCAGGCGGTAGAGATGTTTTCTCTACCGCCTTTTTATTTGTCCTGTTACAATACCCACCGTTTAAAATTAGCGATTAATTAGCTAAGGCGCTTTTAAATGAGAAACCCAACCTCTATAGCGCAAACTGAATTCTTCTGGCTAGGCCAGCACTGCGATGCCCATTAATTTGCGCTTCGCTCAAAACCTCTTAAGTGAGATGATCAAGATATGAGTAGAACTAAAAAGTCACGCAAAAGCCCAGCAAACGGACCTGTTCGTTTAAGCCAAGATAAGCTTAAAGAAATGCGCGCATTAAAAGAGCAGCGAGTTAAAAAAACCAAAGGCGCAAAGCCCGGTTCTCGTAATGCGCCAGATTTACTAGATAGCGAAAGCCAAAATAGTAATCAGGCGCCTAAAGATAAGCGTGTAGGCAGTAAAAAGCCTGTGCCGTTAATCGCAACCGCGCCAGAGCCTAAAGTTGAAATGAAACGCAACTTAAAGCCAACTATTGAGCTGAAAAAAGTAATCGAGCCTGAATTTACACCTGAACAAGAGCTAGAAGCACTTGAGAATGATGAACGTTTACTTAAATTAGTAGAGCGTCATGAAAAAGGTGAAATGCTAACAGGTAAAGATGCTAAGTACTTTAATAGTCGCATTGCCCGTCATCAGGCGTTATGTGAAATTCTTGGTATTGAAGATGAGGACGAAGACGAGTTTGAAGATGACCTTGAAAGCCAAGGCAATTCTGATTTCGATCAATACTTATCTGATGATTTAGCCAACGAATGGTTAGATGAAGACGACAAATAGTAAGGAAAAATAATGAGTACCTCGGTAATTTTAGCCTTACTTTTAGGCGCTGCTATTATAGCTGGTTTGGCATTTTATGCGGGTCAGTTGCTGTATAAGTTAAATGCGCAAAAAAAGTTAATTGCTAAAACGCAGGCTGAACAAAAGCAAAAGCTTGAAAAGTCGCGTTTAAAGCGAAACGCAAAACTAGCCGATAGTATTCATTTAATCGCACGTGCAATGAATGAAGAGCAGTGTGAGTTTTCTGAAGGCTGTTTACGCATCTGGGTACTTATGTCTCAGTATGCCTTTGAAAGCGAGCGTGATTTAACGACGCAGTATCCTGGTATTTATAAAATGTATCAGGTAGTTAAAGAAATGCCGACGCACGATGCACGCAAAAAATACTCTAAAAAAGAGATTTTTAAGCTAGATAAGGCTCGCTGGCAAGCTGAAAAAACACTTAAAGATGAAGTTAAAGCGGATTGCGCTAAAATTATCATCGAGTTTAAAGCCGCTCCAGGTAGCGATAAAGTCGTTTTTAATTAAAGCTACAACTTAAATACAAAAAGCAGACCTAGGTCTGCTTTTTTTGTGCCGATGTATTTATTACCCAGAGTTCAGGCTAAATCACCCTTGAAAAGCGCGTTGCGTTAATTTGTTTTTGTAAGTGAGCATCGAAGCACATACAAATAATACGAATGAATAAGTTCCCGCGTGGTGTTACGCTAATTTTATTATCAATTATAGTGACTAGTTCATCTTTTATAAGTGGCGCCAGCGCTACTAATGCATCCTCAAAGTAGTCATTAAATATAAGCGCGTGTTTTTCACTAAAGCCTTGTATATCTAATTCAAATTGGCAAATGAGCTGTTTAATTGCATCAGCACGAGTTACATCATCATGTGTTAAGTGCATTCCTTTATTAAGAGCACTGCCGCTTTGTGTTTCTACGCTGTGGTAATAATGTTTTAATTCTTTTTGATTTTGTAAAATGGCGGTGCCAATTTGTGAAATTGATGACACGCCTAAACCTAATAAATCACAATTTCCATGGGTTGTATAACCTTGAAAGTTACGATGTAACTTGCCTTCATTTTGCGCAACAGCTAGTTCATTATCAGTTTTTGCAAAATGGTCCATACCAATAAATTGATAGCCTGCTTGCGTCATCTGCTCCAGCGTATTTTTAAACATGGTGAGCTTATTATGAGTACTGGGTAAATCTGCATCTTTAATCTTACGCTGTGCAGCAAAGCGCTCTGGTAAATGCGCGTAGTTAAACACTGATACTCTGTCAGGGCTTAGCTCAATGAGTTGCTCTATAGTTTGTTTAAAGCTTTGTGGTGTTTGCAGAGGAAGCCCGTAAATCATATCTGCATTAATAGATTGAAATCCCAGCTCGCGAGCTTGTGTAATTAATTGCTTAACGGTATCTGCATTTTGCGGGCGATTAACAGCAAGTTGCACGTCATCGTTAAAGTCTTGAATCCCAAACGAGACGCGGTTAAAGCCAAGCATCCTTAAATCAACAAGCATATTATCGGCAAGTGAGCGTGGGTCTATTTCAATGCCGCGCTCTGTCGTGCGTGTAAAATTAAAGTGTTGTTCTAAAAGCTTAATTAAACGGGTCATTTGTTTTGCGGTTAAAAAGGTGGGAGTACCGCCACCTAAATGTAATTGCTCAACCGTGTAGCTTTTAAATAAAGGCGCTTGGGCAGTAATTTCTTTTGCTAAAAAGTCGAGATACGTATCTGCCTTAGATTGATGACGGGTAATTATTTTATTACAGCCACAGTAGTAGCAAAGCTGACTACAAAACGGGATGTGAATATATAAAGAAAGAGAGCGACTTGTTGACGATTCTATAGCGCTTAGTAGGTCTTGTTGCTGATATCCGTCACGCAGTGATAAAGCCGTGGGATAAGAGGTATAACGCGGACCAGACACATTATATTTGTTTATTAGGGTTTCATCCCATTGTGGAAGTTTAATCATCACGCGCACCTAAGTATTTATTTAGGAGGGATTATAAAAAAGTACTCAGGAAGGCGGTTTGATCTATAACAAAAAAGGTGCCGAAGCACCTTTTTTAATAAAATATAACTTAAGACAACCTAATTAATACGTAATAGTATGAGCATCTTTAAGGTATTGAAATAATTCTTTATAACCTTTACCTGGCTTTTCAGCTTTCGCTTCTTTTGCCGCATTTCGAACTAATTGGCGCATTTGTTGACGATCAAGAGACGGAAACTGCTCAATAGTCTCATTGATAAGGTCATCACCTTGCTCAATTAAATCTGAACGTAATTGCTCAATTTTTTTTACCAATACTTCAGCTTGGTTATTTTTATTAAGCATCACATCGATAATCGCTTTAATATCATCAATGTTTTCTACAGTACGCAGTGTTTTAGCGATGTAATTTAAGTGGCGGCGGTACGCGTCGCTTTTGTTACTTATTTTATCAGCAACAACCATCGCTTCTTTTAAATCGTCATTTAATGGCAGGCGTTCGCGCTGTTTTTTACCCATTTTGGCAATTTCAGTACCTAACTGATGAAACTCTTGCGCTTCGCGTTTAAGCTCCGTTCTTGATACATATTCAATTTCTTCTTCAATTTCAGCAGGCTTGCCTTTTTTCTTTGCCATGGGGTGCTCTTAAATAAAAATAACTTTTGCCATTATACATGAATATGATACTTAGGAATATTAGCTGATGTGATGCATTGAGTGTGTTAGCATTTAAATATAAGAAATGCGTGCATTATGCCTCTAAGGCTCAGGACTTAATTTATGAAAAGCCAACAAAACGATCCAATTTATTCTCAAATATCGCAAGTTAAAGATGCGGTAGCAGAAGTACTCGAACATGCTAAAAAATTAGGCGCTACAGCTGCAGAAGCTGCGATGTCTAGCACGTCTGGTTTATCAGTTAGTACACGAATGGGTGAAGTAGAAACCATTGAGTTCAACCAAGACGGCGGCTTAGGCATTAGTGTATATGTTGGTAATAATAAAGGCTCGGCGTCAACGGCTGATTTAAATCCAAAAACATTGCGCACGGTAGTCGAAAAAGCGATTGATATAGCCAAATTTACATCTGATGACCCATTTAACGGCGTTGCTGATAAAGAGTTACTTGAATTTAATCCTAAAGATTTAGATTTATATCATCCTTGGGATGTAAGTCCTGAGGAAGGCATTGAGCTTTGTCATGCTGCTGAGCAAGCTGCATTAAATGCAGATGAGCGCATTGTTAACTCTGATGGTGCGAGTTTTTCATCGCATCAGGGATTACGTGTTTATGGTAACAGCCACGGTTTAATTGCAGGCTTTCCACGTACTCGTCATAGTATTAGTACTATGGTAATAGGTAAAGATGGCGAACACATGCAGCGGGACTCTGCTTATACAGTTGCTCGCGATCAGGCTGGTTTAAATGATGCGGCGGCAGTGGGTCTTGAAGCGGCAGCTGAAACCTTAGCTAAATTAAACAGCCAAAAGTTAGGCACAATGAAAGTGCCTGTTATTTTTAGAGCCGATATTGCAAATTCATTGTTTGGTCACTTGGTGTCGGCAATTGGTGGTGGTGCGCTTTATCGTAAATCAAGTTTTTTACTTGATAGCTTAGGCACTCAGGTATTTAGTAATTGTGTGAATATTGCTGAGCGCCCACATATTTTAAAAGGGTTGGCATCGTCACCGTTTGATAGCGAAGGTGTTAAAACATTCGATAGAGAAATTATTCAAGGTGGCGAGTTACAAACCTATTTATTAGCAAGTTATGCCGCGCGCAAAATGAATATGACCCCAACAGGGCATGCAGGCGGTATACATAACTGGCTCGTTGAGCAAACTCATAACGATTTAACTGCACTATTAAAAACCATGGGTACTGGCTTATTAGTTACAGAGCTAATGGGGCAGGGCGTAAATACCGTAACGGGTGACTACTCTCGTGGTGCTGCAGGTTTTTGGGTTGAAAATGGTGAAATTCAATATCCGGTAAGTGAAATTACTATTGCTGGTAATTTAAAAGACATGTTTAAAGGTATTTCCGCCATTGGTGGTGATATAGAACGCCGTGGTGGTATTCAAACAGGCTCAGTATTAATCGAGCAAATGCAAATAGCCGGCGCGTAGTATTAATACGCAGTGTATACTTAGACCCAGAGTATTATCTCTGGGTCTAAGTGAGTTTTTACGAGGTGTAAAATGGCTAAAGATAGATATGCACCAAAACCGCTAACCGATATTATGGCGGGGTTAAATAATCGTTTATCGGCTTATGCAGGCAAAAGCCAAGCACTTGATACACAGCAAACACTATTAAAAGATTTTTTAGGCCCTAAATTGGGTGATAAATGCCGAGTTAGTAATTACCGAGACGGCACGCTAATGATAGAGGCGGTATCTGCGCCTATTGCACTTAGGCTTAATTATTTAAAAATGGATATGCTTTCACACTTTAGAGCTGCTGGAATGGCAGAGCTCGGGCAAATAAAAATAACTGCAAATCCTCAAGCAACTCAGCGATTAAGTACCGCGAATAAATCGGGCAGCCCTACAGTTACCAACTCACGGAAAATGAGTGAGCAAACCGCTAATTACTTAAATGCGATAGCGGCTTCTGCCCCCCCTTCATTAAAAGAAAAACTAGAGCGTTTAGCGCTCCACGGAAAGAATAAAAGTTAGCCTTAGCCACCTACTATATTGTTATTGGTAGGGCTATTTTTGCAGCTCACCGCATTCAAAATACTTTGTTACATATTCCATTTTATTGTTGGTCTAATGAGGTTTATGATACTGCGTGGTGTGCTTTATTATTTAAAGCTCCCTTGATACCCATTCCATTAAGTAAAAGCGTACAGGCAGTGCTATTTTTACTCCTGCTATATTCAAGAATTTAATGGAGTTGGTATGTGATACCAACCTGCATAAATCTTTGATCAATTTAACGAATTAAATTGCACTATAACGTCGTTAAAAATTTTTTATTTAGAACAACTAGATACAAAAACTTTTGCCTAGTTCTAGCGTAATTTTCTTAACGTTAAATAGACCCCATACATAAGCAGATTGGTATGATTTAATTCTAACTAACAAACGGAATCATTATGAACAAAGTAACAATGGCCGCAGCGAGCATAGCACTTGCACTTGGTCTAGTAGGTTGTGGTGAAAAACAACAAGAAGCTAAAGTAACCGATACTCCTGTAGTAACAGCACCCGCTGAAAAGCCACTAGAGCTTGGTATTGAACTAGCGAATATGGATAGTTCAGTACGCGCACAAGACGATTTTTATTATCATGTAAATGGACAGTGGTTAGCAAAAACTGAAATACCAGGTGATAAGTCTAACTACGGTTCTTTTTCGCAGCTATATGATGAGTCACAAAAAGCGATGAAAATTGCCCTTGAAAACGCAGCCGCGAATAAGGCCGCTAAAAAAGGCAGTGATGAGTATAAAATTGGCGCATTTTATAAAAGCTACATGAATCAATCTGCGCGTAATGAGCTAGGTATTACGCCATTACAACCGTCATTAGATACGATTGATAGCGTTAAATCTAAAGCTGACTTAGTGGGTTTAATGGCTAAAATTCAAAAACAAGGCGGTACTTTACCGTTTGGTTGGTTTGTAAATAACGATGCTAAAAACTCGAGCGAGTATGCATTGTATTTATCTCAGTCGGGTCTTGGTTTACCAGATCGTGATTATTACTTAAACGATGACGAAAAATTCACTAAAATTCGCGCTTCTTACGAGCAATACATCACAGATGTTTTAGCAAAATCAGGCGTTAAAGATGCAGCAGAAGCAGCTAAGAGCGTACTTGCATTTGAAAAAACACTAGCTGATGCTCAATGGAGCCGTGTGCAAAGCCGTGACGCAACTAAATCTTATAACAAGATGACAGTAGCAGACGCAAGCAAGTTGATGGGCGACCTTGATTTAGCTGCATTCTTTAAAGATGCAGGCGTGGGTGCAAGTGATATTATTGTACGTCAACCAAGCTACTTAGAAGCACTTGCTACTATTTATAAAGATACTGATTTAGCGACGTGGAAAAACTACTTAAAATTTCATTTTGTAAGTGGTTATGCAGAGCTACTTAGCGAAGATTTAGTTAACCTTAACTTTGACTTTTACAGCACAACACTTCGTGGCGTAGAAGAACAAGCACCTCTTTGGAAGCAAGCGGTTGATGCATCTAACAGTGTACTTGGTGAAATTTTAGGTAAGGTATACGTTAAAGATAACTTCCCCCCAGAAGCTAAAGCACGCATGGAAGAGTTAGTTGATAACGTAATTAAAGGTTATGGCGTTGCTATCGAAAATCTTGAGTGGATGAGCCCTGAAACAAAGCTTGCAGCGAAAGAAAAATTAGATAAATTTACGCCTAAGATTGGTTACCCAGACACGTGGAAAGATTACTCAGAGCTAGAGATTAACTCAGATGAGCTAGTAGGTAATTACATCCGTTATAGCGAATGGGCATACGCAGATATGATTGCTAAATTGGGTAAACCAGTTGATCGCTCTGAATGGCACATGACTCCGCAAACAGTCAATGCTTATTACAACCCAGTAAACAACGAAATTGTATTTCCTGCCGCTATTTTACAACCACCATTCTTTAATTTAGAAGCGGATGATGCTGTAAACTACGGCGCAATTGGCGCGGTAATTGGGCATGAGCTTGGTCACGGTTTTGACGACCAAGGTGCTAAATACGACGGTGACGGTAACTTACGTAACTGGTGGAGTGAGACTGACCTTAAGCAATTTGAAGAGCGTACAGCGGCTTTAGTTGCACAGTATAACGAATATAAACCATTTGAAGATGCAAGTGTTAATGGTGAGCTAACGCTTGGCGAAAACATTGGTGACTTAGGTGGTTTAACCGTTGCGCATAAAGCGTATATGCTATCTTTAGGTGATAAAAAAGCACCCGTGATAGATGGTTACACAGGCGATCAACGTTTCTTTATGGGTTGGTCACAAATCTGGCGTCGTAACTACCGCGATGAAGAGTTACGTAATCGCTTATTAACAGACCCTCATTCACCAAGCCACTACCGTGTAATCGGTATCTTGTCGAACATGCCTGAGTTTTACGAAGCGTTTGACGTAAAAGAAGGTGATAAAATGTATATCAAACCAGAAGATCGCGTAAAAATCTGGTAATTGCATTACTATAAATAACAAAAAACCAGTAAGTTTTTAGCTTACTGGTTTTTTTGTATCTTGAATTTGTAAATAACCTGAACTATGGATAATAAATCTATCTCAAGCAGCTATTTTTAGCGCTAACTGCGTTGAATTTACTAAAAATCTCTGGCTAGAGAAAATAAATTTAAATATCACCATGATTCAATACGTTAATAAATCTCTTAACCAGAGTTCAGGTTAAATAAGCTTTAGCTCATTAAGCACGCGTGCATCCATTCTTCGTTACTCAGTATGTTTTTATAAAGCGCGAGTTGGTTTTGTGCTCGCTCTAAATTATGCTCTGCATGAGCTACTTTAAAGTACACATCGTTATTTAAGTAATCAGTTAAAAAGCGCACACTTAACATGAGTGGCATGATTTTAGCGCCTAATAATAAGCTTTCTTGCTCTAGTATACTCATGCTACTTTTTAATGGCGTTACATAGCCTTTAACAATGGCTGAAAATATATCTTTTCGAATAACAACGTTGTGTAAGTTAGTTGAATCCTCGGCTTCGGGGGAGCAAAATGTACGTACCATGTCGCCAAAGTCATAAAGCCAAAGTCCTGCCATACAGGTGTCTAAATCAATAACTGCTTTTGCTTTGTGAGTTGTATTACAAAACAGCATATTATTTATTTTTGTATCGTTATGACACACTCTAAGCGGTATGTGTTTAGCTACCTGACTAAGCTCAGTAATTAAATGCTGCTGCGTTAAGCAATACTCTATTTCACCATTGCAGTGCTTTACTCTATTAACTACGTTGTTAGTGATTGCGGTATTTAATTGCTCAAAGCGCATCGCTAAGTTATGAAAATCAGGAATTACAGTGTGTAGCTGTTGCGCATCAAAATCTTGTAATGCATGAGCAAATACGCCAAAGGCGTAAGCCGCTTGCTCGCTCTGCTGGGTATTTTTAACAACGTCTTCGCTGTAGCTACCGCTAATATAGTTAAGGACGCGATAATACGCATTATCAATTTTTATTAAGTGTTCGTCGCTTTGTGTCGCTATATGTTTGATTATTTCAAGCGGGTAATTATTTTGCAGTTGTTTAGCATTTAAATGCTGCTCAATTAGTTTTGCGTTACTCACTAACTGAGCAGGGTTTTTAAATACCTCAGTATTTAGTTTTTGCACAATAAACTGTTTATCAATACTTGTAAGTAGCCATGTACTATTTATATGACCGCTACCAATCGCACTAACTTGAGTTAACTCAGTGGGCAGTGCTAACAGTTCGCTTAGCTTATTTTGTATTGAGATATTCATTGTGCTCACTTATGCCCTTTTTTTATGCGTATCGGGCAACTATTTTTTCGATAATTTCAGCATTCGCTTCAGGAAAATCATAATTTTCTAATTCACTAATTGCTACCCATTCGCTAGGTTGCCCTTCAGCGCCATGTGCCTCACCGCTAAAGTTACTTACTACGTGTACATCTAATTTAACGCATTTATCGCCGTAGTCATGTTCAATCACCATCAATTGGCTAGAGCTGTGAATGGTTAGTCCAACTTCTTCAATAAGCTCGCGTTTAAGTGCAACAAACACACTTTCTCCAGCTTCGACTTTACCACCAGGAAATTCCCATAAACCGCCTTGATGTTGTTCATCTGCACGTTTACAAATGAATATAGCGTTATTTTTCTTAATAACACCAACAGCTACATGTACAATTTCTATAGTCATTACTTTAAAACTCCATAAAAAAAAGCGACGCTAGCGCCGCTTTTTAATAAGCTACTGACAATATTGGGTTATTTTAATTTACCGCAACACTGTTTGAATTTTTGACCTGATTTACAAGGGCAAGGGTCATTACGACCTACTTTTGGTTCTGTACGAGCCATTACTGTCGCTGTTTCTGGCGCTTCGCCACCTACGTGCTCAGCTTCTTCATGTTGGTATTCGCGAGGAGCATTTTCACTTTTACGGTGTTGCTCTTCTACTTTTTCAACATCTTCTTCTGCGCGTACTTGTACTTTACTTAGAATGCTTACAACATCTACTTTCAAGTTTTCAAGCATTTCGGAGAACAGCTCAAACGATTCACGCTTGTACTCTTGCTTAGGATTCTTTTGCGCGTAACCACGTAAATGAATACCTTGGCGTAAATGATCCATTGCAGCAAGATGATCTTTCCAATGCTGATCAAGGCTCTGTAGCATAATCGCTTTTTCGAATTGACGTAAAACAGAATCGCCAACTTGCTCTTCTTTTTGCTTGTATGACTGCTCAACCGCCTGCTCAATACGCTCACGAAGTTTTTCTTCGTATAGTTTATTGTCATCTGCTAACCACTGAGTAATCGGTAACTCAATTAAGAAGTCTTGTTTTAAACGCTCTTCAAGGCCAGGAATATCCCACATTTCAGCAAGGCTTTGCGGTGCAATGTACTGATCAATTGTATTGCTAAGTACGTCACCACGAATTGCAGTAATAGTTTCTGAAATATCGCCTTCTTCAAGTAGTTCGTTACGCTGAGAGTAAACAACACGACGTTGATCGTTTGCTACATCATCGTACTCAAGTAGTTGCTTACGTACATCAAAGTTACGTGCTTCTACTTTACGCTGTGCATTTTCAATCGCACGGTTAACCCATGGATGTTCAATTGCTTCACCGCGTTGCATGCCTAATTTACGCATCATGTTCGTCATGCGCTCACCGGCAAATATACGCATTAGCGCATCGTCCATCGATAAGTAAAAACGGCTTGAACCAGCATCACCTTGACGACCAGAACGACCACGTAATTGGTTGTCTATACGACGAGATTCGTGACGTTCAGTACCAATGATATGTAAACCGCCGGCATCAATTACTGCATCATGGCGAATTTTCCAAGCTGCTTTAATTTCAGCAATTTGCTCATCAGTTGGGTTTTCAAGTTTTTCAACTTCACTGTTCCAGTTACCACCTAACACGATATCGGTACCACGACCGGCCATGTTTGTTGCAATTGTTACTGTTCCTGGTAGGCCAGCATCTGAAACGATGTCAGCTTCTTGCGCATGAAATTTAGCATTAAGTACATTGTGCTTAATTTTTTCTTTGCGTAAAAACTGCGATAAATACTCAGAACTTTCAATTGAAATAGTACCAACAAGCACCGGTTGTCCACGGTCTTGGCAGTCTTTAATATCAATTAAAATAGCTTCGTATTTTTCTTCTTGCGTTAGGTAAACTAAATCGGCGCGATCATCACGAATCATCGGCTTATTAGTTGGCATAACAACAGTATCAAGGCCATAAATAGACTGAAATTCAAATGCTTCAGTATCGGCTGTACCTGTCATACCTGCTAACGTTTCGTATAAACGGAAGTAGTTTTGGAACGTAATAGAGGCAAGTGTTTGGTTCTCGTTTTGAATTTTTACACCTTCTTTTGCTTCAACAGCTTGGTGTAAACCTTCTGACCAACGACGACCTTCCATTGAACGACCAGTATGCTCATCGATAATAATTACTTCGTTTTCTTTTACAACGTAATCAACATCTTTTTGGTATAGCTTATGAGCACGAAGGGCGGCATAAACATGGCTTAGTAGCGTAATGCTTGCTGCTGAATAAAGCGAATCGCCTTCTTCAATTAAGCCGCGCTCAGTAAGTAGCTCTTCTACTTTAATTTGACCACGTTCTGTTAAATGAACTTGCTTAGATTTTTCATCGATAGTGTAATCGCCGTCACCTTCAATGCCTTCTTCGTCTTCTTTTTCTTGAAGCTCAAGTAAAGGAACGATGGTGTTTATTTCAGTGTATAGCTCAGAGCTATCCTCAGCTGGGCCTGAAATAATAAGCGGGGTACGTGCTTCATCAATTAAGATTGAATCCACTTCATCGACTACAGCATAAAATAATGGACGTTGAACTCGTTCATCAATGCTAAAAGCCATGTTGTCACGAAGGTAGTCAAAACCAAATTCGTTATTAGTACCGTATGTAATGTCGGCAGTATAAGCGAGCTTCTTTTGCTGCGGCATCATACCAGGTACGTTACAGCCTACGGTAAGGCCTAAAAATTCAAATAACGCACGGTTGGTTTCAGCATCACGTTTAGCAAGGTAGTCATTCACGGTAATTACGTGAACACCTTTGCCTGTTAAGCCGTTTAGATAAGCTGGTAGAGTAGCTGTAAGTGTTTTACCTTCACCGGTACGCATTTCTGCAATGCGACCTTGATGTAAAACCATACCACCTAATAACTGCACGTCGAAATGACGCATGCCATTTACACGCTTTGACGCTTCACGTACCACAGCAAAAGCCTCTGGTAGAATGTCGTCAAGGCTTTGTCCGTTATCGTAACGTTCTCTAAACTCAGCTGTTTTAGCTCTTAAATCTTCATCAGAAAGCGCTTCAAGTTGCGTTTCTAGCGCATTGATTAGCGCGACCGTCTTTCTTAAGTTTTTAATAGTGCGGTCATTGCGACTACCAAAAAGCTTGGTAAATAAATTAGATATCATGATAAAACCGTTACAATGTATTCTTTGTCAGCCGAGTATCGGCTAACCCATTTTTAACAATTGGTAATTAATATGTGCTTTTAAGTAACACTTAGAACATATTAATTAGCAATTTTGTATTAAACCGTTCAAAAAGCACTGTTTATTACGTGCGCTACTATACCAGACTCTGCCAAACAACAAACTATCTCAATAAAAAGATCGGTGTATAAAATCGAAAAATTTGATCTGGTTCGTAAAAATCACTTTGTATTACTCAATTACAGTAAAAATAGCAGCGAACTGTAAAGATATGGTGCTAAATAAATTAAAAACAAGGGTTATAGTTGCGCTTAAGTTTTACACTTAAACACAACTATAAAATGCATGTTTTATAATTTAAATTGATTAACCGTTTTGTTAAGCGCCGCAGCTAAATCACTTAAGTCACGAGCTTCGTCAGCGAGGGTGTGCGCATGGTCAGCGGTACTGTTCACTAAGTTATTAATTGCCGAAAGGCTCGTATTAATATCTTCAGCAACAACAGTTTGCTCCTCGGTAGATGTGGCTATTTGATGACTTTGGTCTTGTACTTTAGTAACCGACTGCGCAATATTGTGAAGTGAGCTAAGCACTTCTTTAGTTTGAAGCACTGAGCCCTCGGTTTGATCTTGTCCTTGTTGCATCATTACTGAGGCTTGTTGAGCTATTTGCTGCAAGCGCGAAATCATATTTCGAATATCGTCTGTTGATTCTTGTGTGCGACTTGCTAGTGAACGTACTTCATCAGCAACAACGGCAAAGCCTCTACCGTGTTCACCGGCACGAGCAGCCTCTATGGCCGCATTAAGTGCAAGTAAGTTGGTTTGATCAGCAATGGAATTAATTACATCGACTAATGCACCAATGTTATTACTTTCTTGCTCAAGACCCGCAACCACTTTAGATGCTTCGCCAATATGTAATGCCAGTTCAGTCATTACTGTTTGCGCCTGTGTAGAACGGCTAGCTCCTTCAGCTGTAATTGCTTGTACTTCTTCAGCTGCGTTATTTGTGTGTTGTGCGTTACGTGATATTTCAAGCACAGTAGTCGCCATTTCAGTTACCGCTGCGCTCACGCTATCAACTTGCTGCTTCTCTTGCTGAATTTCAGAATTTGTTTTCTCAGAAACACTTCTTAGCTGGGCCGCTGCATTACTTAGTTGTTCTGCTTGCGCTGCCGTATCAAGCATCATGGCGTGCAACTTATCAATAAAAGTGTTCATGTGGTTGGCCAGCTGTCCCACTTCATCTTGACTATTAATATAAATTTTTTGAGTAAGATCGCCTTCGCCCGATGCTATATCACGCATAATGTGCGTAAGCGTTGTAATGGGTTTTGAAATCATGTGGGTAGCCCATAAAATCATGGCTAATATAATGATTAAGATAATAATTACCGCCGTTGTTGTAGCGGTTACTGCAGCATTTACGGGCTCTTCAATCATAGTAGTTGGGATAAGTAGACCTACATACCAATCTATATAAGGCTGCTCTAGCTGCAGACGATGGTAAACCACATAAAACTGCTCACCTTTAAAAGTAACCATTTGGCTGCCTTCAAGGTTATTTCGCATTTGTGTATTTAACTCTTTAAAGCCTGCTGTATTTGTAAATTGTTGCTCAAGCGCATCGAGCCCTTCTTTACCGTTTGCACCTTCATCTGTAATTGAAAGTTTATGCCCAGTGGCCTTTGAAAAATGAACTACTTTTTGATTACCATCGAGTAAAAATCCATAACCTTGGCCGTTAAAGCGAATATTTTCGACCATGTCGTTAATTTTGTTTAATTGTAAATCAACACCGCCCATACCAATGAGTTTTCGCTGAGCGTTATAAACAGGTTGTTGTACTACTGCGGATGCTACGCCTGTGGTTAAATCAACAGAGATTGGACCTACGTAAAGCTTGTTAACTTGCATTGCTTCTTGCCACCACCCACGCTTGTAAGCGTAATAAGGCTGGCCGTTGTAGTGACTTGTACGCTCGTTTTCTTTAAAGTATTCACCGGTGGTTGCTGAGGCAAAAAAGGCCGATAAAATGTTTTCGTCATTTGAGCTTAAACGCACAAAGTCTTGGTTTACTTCGTTGTAACCTGGCGCGCTTTCGAGTGCTTGATCGCGTGTATCCCAATTTTCGAAAAAGTTGATTAAATGTGGGTTATTAACAAAGGTTGATACCATTTTACCGTACATCGCGAAGTAACTTTGCATTGAAAGTTGCTCGGTCTGTAGATAACTTTGTGCTTCGTTTTCTATGTTTTCTCTAGAGAGATTGGCAATGTGTTTAACAAAAAATGTTGAGGCGATAATTAGTAAAACGGTAATTGTTCCACCAATCAATAATAATATTTTCTTCCGTAATGATAAATTATTTAGCATGAGTACACATATTTTTATTATTTATGAAATTATATCTAATCATATCTTACTTAAAATCTCTATAAAGTTAGATAGAAAGAACTAATTATGCGTTTAAAATAAAGGCTTATACAAAAATGACAAAGAAAAGTAATAAATTAGTAGTATTAGGTGCAGGCTGGTTAGGACATGCTTTATGCGTAAGTGCACAAAAAGCTGACTGGCAAGTACAAGGAACGCATAGAACAGATATACACGAGTTTGACTTTGAGCGTCAGTTTACACTTGAAGATGGGCAATTAAGGCATCAAGTTGATTTACAAGATGCTTATTGGGTATGTGCTATTCCACCACGTAGCAGACACAGTGAAAGTAATTATCCTGAAACACTCACCGCAGCGCTTAAGCTTTCAAAGGAGCTAAACGCAAAGGGCTTTTTATTGTGCTCATCAACCGGGGTGTACGATCAAGAGCCTGGTGTATATAGTGAAAGTAGCGATATTTCATGCACAAACGAGCGCCAAATAAAGCTTTACGAAGCTGAAGAGCAAGTGCTTGAACAAGATGGCAAAATACTTCGTTTAGCTGGCTTACTAGGGCCTAATAGAGAGCCGGGGCGTTTTGTGGCAGCTAAAGAGCTCAATACATCAAGTGAGCAAGTGGTAAATATGGTGCATCAACAAGATGTAATTAATGCTATTTTTGCGGTGATAGAGCACTGGCAAGTAGGGCAAAATATTTATAATGTGGTTAATCCTGCGCACCCCACAAAAGCTGAATACTACGCGATGAAGTGTCAGCAACATGGTGGTGAAATGCCAACGTTTACAGGAACTGATTCGGCTGAGCGAAAAATATTAGGCTCAGCCATTGAAGCCTTAGGGTTTAGCTATCAGCACGGTATTTAATATGCTGAAGGCAGGGGACTGCTCTCTATAAAGTCGCATAGCTTACCTTCACTTAGTAATGTATTAGCAGCTTCGATATCGGGAGCAAAGTAGCGGTCTTTATCATAATAACTTACATGCTCGCGTAACAATGCTTTAGCGCTTTGCACTTTATCTGATGGTTCAAGCGGTTTTCTAAATTCTAGCCCTTGAACCGATGCTAACCATTCTATTGCCAAAACACCTTGGGTATTATTGGCCATTTCATCTAAGCGCCTTGCTGCAAAGGTTGCCATAGAAACATGATCTTCTTGATTTGCAGATGTAGGCAAGCTATCAACCGAAGCCGGATGCGCTAATGATTTGTTTTCTGATGCAAGCGCTGCTGCGGTAACTTGGGCAATCATAAATCCAGAATTTACCCCGCCGTTTTCAACTAAAAATGGCGGTAATTTGGATAGGTTTGAATCGATAAGTAATGCAATTCGCCTTTCTGCTAATGCGCCAATTTCTGCAATTGCGATTGCTAAGTTGTCAGCGGCCATTGCAACGGGCTCTGCATGAAAGTTTCCTCCCGATATTATGTCGCCTACATCGGCAAAAACTAGCGGATTATCGGTTACACCGTTTGACTCGCATAGTAACACTTCTGCAGCTTGGCGTATCTGAGTTAGGCAAGCACCTAGCACTTGAGGCTGGCAGCGAAGGCAATAAGGGTCTTGTACTTTTTCACAATTGACGTGGGAGTTACTAATCTGAGAGTGCGTATCGAGTAGCTCTCTAAATACTTGAGCGGTGTCTATTTGTCCGCGCTGTCCGCGAATTTCATGAATACGTGCATCAAATGGCGCGCGACTGCCCATTGCGGCTTCTATACTTATCGAGCCGATAACGCAGCTTTGTGCATATAGGTTCTCGCTTCTAAATAGGCCTTGTAGTGCAAACGCAGTCGACGCTTGTGTGCCATTTAATAATGCTAAGCCTTCTTTGGCTGCAAGGGTAAGGGGTTCAAGTCCCGCTATTTTTAACCCTTGTGCTGCGCTAATTATTTCTCCTTTATGTCGCATTTGACCTTCAGCTAATAAAGGTAGACACATATGTGCAAGAGGAGCTAAATCTCCCGAGGCCCCAACGGAACCTTTTTTAGGCACGCATGGATATACTTCGCTACTAAGCAGCTGCATAAAAAATTGGATCACTTGCAGGCGAATACCCGAGTAGCCACGTGAAAGCGAATTTACTTTTAAGGTGATCATTAACCTTACTGTGCTGTCATCCATGTATTCGCCAATACCCGCAGCGTGTGAAAGTACAATGGAGCGCTGTAATAATTCAAGTTCGTCGTCGGCAATTTTGGTATTGGCTAATAATCCAAAGCCGGTGTTAATTCCGTATACAGTGCGGTGTTCATTAATAACGTTTTGAACGGTTTGCGCGCTGGCTGCTATTTGCGACTCGGCATGCTTTGCAAGGCTTAACTTTACCGGTGAATTATTAATTTTTCTTAGTGTGTTTAAATCAAGTGATCCGGGTGTGAGAGTAAGTTCGAACATGATCATTCCTCGTTTAACATAGGTAGGTCTAAATTTTGTTCTTTAGCGCAGTTTTTTGCTATGTCGTATCCGGCATCAGCATGGCGCATTACACCTGTTGCAGGGTCGTTCCACAGTACGCGAGCAATACGCTCTTTAGCTTCATCAGTACCATCGGCAACAATAACTACACCAGAGTGCTGACTAAATCCCATTCCTACACCGCCACCATGATGAAGCGACACCCAAGTAGCGCCACTTGCGGTATTAAGCAGTGCGTTGAGTAATGGCCAATCTGATACTGCATCTGAGCCATCTTTCATGCTCTCTGTTTCGCGGTTAGGGCTGGCAACTGAGCCAGAGTCGAGGTGATCGCGACCAATAACTATAGGGGCTTTAAGTTCGCCATTTTTAACCATTTCATTAAAGGCCAGTGCAAGGCGTGCTCTATCTTTTAGGCCAACCCAGCAAATGCGTGCAGGTAAACCTTGGAATTGTATGCGTTCCCGCGCCATATCAAGCCAGTTATGCAAATGTGCATCATCAGGAATAAGCTCTTTTACTTTAGCGTCGGTTTTATATATATCTTCAGGGTCGCCTGATAATGCTACCCATCTAAATGGTCCAATCCCTTCACAAAATAAAGGGCGAATATATGCAGGCACAAATCCAGGAAAATCAAACGCGTTGGTAACACCCTCATCAAACGCCATTTGACGAATATTATTACCGTAATCAGTAGTGGCGGCACCGGCTTTTTGTAGTGCTAGCATAGCTTTAACTTGGACTGCCATTGATTGTTTAGCGGCTTTTACTACGGCTTTTGGATCTTGCTCACGCATTTTTGCTGCGTACTCCATTGTCCAGCCTTGTGGTAAGTAACCATTTAATGGATCGTGAGCAGATGTTTGATCTGTGACTACATCAGGGGTAATGCCTGTTTTAACCAGTGTACTAAATACATCGGCAGCGTTACCTAGTAAACCCACTGAGAGGGCTTTACCTTTAACACATGCATTGGTTACTAATTGCAGTGCGTGTTCAAGACTTGTTGCTTTTACATCAACGTAGCCTGTTTTTATACGAAAATCGATACGGCTTTCATCACATTCAACAACCAGTGCACTAAACCCAGCCATTGTAGCTGCAAGTGGTTGCGCACCGCCCATACCACCAAGACCACCTGTTAATACCCATTTACCACTAGCGCTACCTGCAAAATGTTGCTTTGCCATAGCTACAAAGGTTTCGTAAGTTCCTTGTACTATGCCTTGCGAGCCAATATAGATCCAAGAACCCGCCGTCATTTGCCCGTACATCATCAAGCCTTTTTTATCGAGCTCGTTAAAGTGCTCCCAATTTGCCCAGTGTGGAACAAGATTTGAGTTAGCAATAAGCACGCGAGGAGCATTACAGTGGGTTTTAAATACACCAACGGGTTTTCCTGATTGTACAAGCAGGGTTTCGTCGCTTTCGAGCCTATCGAGGGTTTCTATAATTTTGTCATAACTTGGCCAATCACGAGCTGCTCGGCCAATACCACCATATACAACAAGTGCATGAGGATGCTCTGCAACTTCAGGGTCTAAATTATTCATTAGCATGCGCTTGGCAGCTTCTGTTTGCCAGCTTTTAGCACTTATTTTATCTCCATGAGGTGCACGTATTACGCGACTTGTGTCGAGTCGGTTGTTCATGTTTTGCTCCTGTTGTATATACAAGGTGATTTGTTATAAAAAAAGCGCAGTAAGCGCTATTGTTTGTTATTTTTTAAATGTTAAGTGGCCGCCTAAGCGATATTTACTGCCAGGTGATACAAGGCGCGCAAAGCTTACAATGCCTTTAACAGACCAGGTGCGTCGGATCACTTGTAAGCATGGCTCTTCATTATATAAATTTAACCATTGGCACATTTCGCTGTTTGGCATAATGGCCTCTACTGTATGCCTTGCTTGGGTAAGTGGGGCAACACTAGATAGATATTCATGCGGTGTAAGCGTGCTGAAGTCTTGTTGTAAGTAGCCAGTCGCAAGGGCAGGATTTACAAAACGCTCTTCTAGCTGCAAAGGGCTGTCGTTTTCGTTATGCACAAGTACACTTCGATATACAACACTGTCAACCTCAACACCAAGTGCAATGGCAATAGGTGCTACTGCATTTATTGATTCGAGTATGAGTACACTACAGGTGTAGTTGCCGTTACGCTCTTTTACTTCATCAGCAATATTTTTTATTTCAAGTAACGATGACTGCGATTTAAATGTAGCTACAAATGTACCAAGCCCTTGGCTGCGGGTTAAAATACCTGCCTCGGTTAATTCGCTTAGTGCTCTGCGGGCTGTCATCCTGCTTACACTAAATTGACTACTTAGTTCGTTTTCAGAGGGAACACGTTGGTTTTCTTGCCACGTACCGCTGCGAATTTTATCAACAATGAATTGTTTTATTTGCGCAAATTTAGGTGTCGTCATTAAATTTATGGTTACATTAAAAATAAACTATATAAATAAGATGACACAATTGTCTTGTATATACAAGATGGGTTGTTAGACTATATTTTCATCACTCTGGGCGTAAAAAGGGCTGAATAATGCAAAGCACAACACAAAATTATGAGTTAGAAGAAATCGACTTACTTTTAACTGATGCCAATATTGCCACTATGGATAGCAATATAAATGCCCCTTATGGCGCAATTGAAAATGCTGCTATAGCCATTAAAAATGGTAAAATTGCGTGGATTGGAGAGCAATCAACATTGCCTAGTTTTGATGTGTTTGCAACGCCGACATTGAGTGTAAAAGGACAATGGTTAACGCCGGGCCTAATAGACTGCCATACTCACTTAGTATTTGCAGGTTCAAGATCGCAAGAGTTTGAACAGCGTTTGCAAGGCGTAAGCTATGAGCAAATTGCGGCACAAGGCGGTGGCATAGCAAGTACGGTTAAAGCCACAAGAGCAGCCGACCGTGAACAATTGTTTGTAGATGCAAAAGATCGCTTAAATACGTTGTTAAAAGAAGGTGTAACCACCGTTGAAATAAAGTCTGGTTATGGGCTAGATACTGAAAACGAGATAAAAATATTAGAAGTCGCTCGTTTATTAGGTCAACATCACCCTATTGATATTAAAACTACTTTTTTAGGGGCGCATGCTCTACCGCCTGAATACAAAGGCCGTGCTGATGAATATATTGATTTAGTGTGTACTGACATGCTTGATCAGGTAGTAGCTAATAATCTTGCTGATGCAGTCGATGTATTTTGTGAAAATGTTGGGTTTAGTTATTCGCAAACCAAACGTGTTTTCCAGGCGGCTAAAAAGCATAACCTCCCAGTAAAATGCCATGCTGAGCAGTTATCTAATCAACAGGGTGCTAAGCTGGTGGCGCAGTTTAATGGCCTTTCGGCGGATCATATTGAGCATCTAGATGAAGAGGGTGTAAAAGCCATGGCAGACGCTGGGACGGTAGCGGTGTTATTGCCAGGCGCATTTTATTTTTTAAGAGAAACTAAATTCCCACCTATTGAGATACTTAATCAATATAAAGTACCGATAGCTATTGCGAGTGATTTTAACCCAGGTACTTCACCGCTATGCTCAGTGCACTTGATGATGAACATGGCATGCACATTGTTTAGATTAACACCTGAGCAAGCATTAGCTGGTGTTACTCGAAATGCAGCTAAAGCACTAGGTTTAGACGACCGTGGTATTTTAAAGGTTGGCGCAAGAGCTGATATTGCGCATTGGCAAATAAGTCATCCATCACAATTAAGTTACCAATTTGGCGTAAATAAACTGTTAAATTTATGGATTTTGGGTAGAATTAATTAGTTTGTATTATTTTTACCCACATATAACTTGGTTTAAACTTTTTTAGCGAATACGGATGCCGTTAATTTGAACATACTAACCGACAGTAATTTCCCAATATTTTTTAGTGGTGCACTATTAATGGCGATGATCGCCACTTTATTTGCTGTTAAAAATACCAGTATTAAATTTAGTTATTTATGCACAGCTGCTGTTGGTTTAGCTATTTTAAGCAGCGGTGCGGCTTGGCTTGCTATTTTACTAGCCTTTGGGTTTTGTTTTCACTTATGGCAAGCATTTGAGCGAAATAATTGGAGCATGATAATTACCAGCTCAATGGCTGGTCTTTTATTTGTTGTTCTATTTTCAGCTCATTTATTATTGGAAGTTCCGCTATTTTGGGTTGTGTTAGCAATATTATTATTAGCTATTGTAGGTTTTTTAAATGATGAAAGCGCTGAAATAGAAGTCGTTATAGAGCCAGAACCTGAAGGTGATGCATTTATTGAAGAGTCTCCGCTTTCAGTTTTTGCAGATAGAAAACAGTTACGCCAAGGTTACTATGCATGGTGCGACAACAAACAAATAAGCGCAGCGTTAATCGTTATTCGCCTTGAAGGCTTTGAGCAAGTTAACCAGCATATTGGACGCGACTTTGGCGATATACTGTTAGCGCAATCGGCTAATCGAATAAAAGAGCTACTTTCAAGTGACGAAATAGTGACTTTAACTGGACAAGAAAAGCTAGCCCACTTAGGGGGTCTTAACTTTGCATTTATTTGTAGTTTCGCGAATCAAAAACACTTACATGAATTAGTTATTGACCAAATACTGGGTGCAACGCTTAAGCCATTTAATGTTGCTAACTGCACTGTAGAAGTAAAAGCGAGAGCGAGTTATGTTGATTGTAATGAGCAAGATAACAACTTTGATAATTTAATATCGTACGCATATCTGGCACTCGATAGCCACCCAGATCGCAAGGTTGTGCCTTATCATCAACAAATGATGATTGAATTGCGAGAGCAACAAGCGCGACTAAAGGAATTAGCAAATATTGATTTTTCGAGCGAGTTAGAGCTTTATTTTCAGCCTATTATTTGTAACGAAAACGGTCAAATTGAGTTTTTAGAATTACTACTGCGTTGGCAGCACCCTAAGCAAGGGATTTTATCCGCTAACAGGTTTATCGACGACATTAGAATTGCAGGGCTTGGTTATCCACTCGCTAAATTTGTAATAGAGAGAGCTGCTGAGCTTGCAATGGCGCTTAGAATAGAAGGTATTTCTATACCGCTTAGCATTAACGTATTTGGTCCTGAAATGCTTAACGAAGAGTTTATTGAATTTGTTGATGTTGTTTTAAGTGAGCATCACTTGGAAGCTGGCGATTTAATTGTTGAATGCCCTTTGCATATTTTTGCGGGACTAGATGATAAAGGCAGAGGCATGATCGCAAGGCTTAATAACATAGGCTTAAAAGTATGTGTTGATGGACTTGGTGATAACCCGGTACTGCTTTCTAAGTTACCAAGCTTAGCGGTAGAGTATATTAAGGTTTCACCTTCACTCACTGCTGACTTTAGTAATCAAAATAATATACGCAGTTTAGTTAGCGGAATGGTTGAAATGCATAACCAACAAAAAACAAAAGTGATTTTTGAAGGGGTAGAAACACTTGAGCAACTTAAGTTTGTAAAAAGCTTAAAAGGTTATGCTGCCCAAGGTTATTACTTTGGTCACCCGCTAAGTAGTATTGGTTTAATGAGCTGGCTAAAAGAGTGGCGATTAGTTCAACAGCGCTAAGTGTTTTCTTTGGCTTGTAGATAGCTATTCACAAGTGCACTGATCACTTGTCCTACATGGGCAGCACCGGCCTCAACTCCGTTAGGGTGCTGGCTAGGCGCTGCTTCACATAAATGTAAGTACTTAGAGTCGCGATGGTTTGCTGCTAAATGCACAAAGTGCTCAGTGTCATTCACACTAAATCCGCAACATGTGTACGCACTCACCGGCATGTAAGTAATACTATCTAAATCAACTTCAATACCCAGTGGTAAATCGTTAAAATTACTTAATGCGTTTTCAATTGCCTGCGTGAGTGTAGTTTTTCGCTTAACTTGTATTGATTGATAGCTATCAAACGTAAAGTTAGCTTCACTCATTGCATCTATAATTGCTTGATTGTTTTTTATCTCATGTAAGCCAATAACGTGGTAATTACTTAGATGTTGCTCGTTATAAGCGTAGCGAAAGCCATTGCCGCTATGGCGACCTTCACATTCTCTAAAGTCGGCATGAGGGTCAAAGTTGATAGCATTAATAGGTGTATTTTTTGACTTACTCAGGGCACGGATAATTCCCAAGCAATTGTTATGACCTCCGCCAATAACGATTGGCTCAAGCCCCGCTTTAAAAATAAGGCTCAATACCGACTCTACGCGTTCATCAAGCTGTTGGCATAAATCTCGTAATTGAGTTAACTGTTGGCCTTGCTGATTATTAAGCTGGTTGCTTTGCGCCATTAAATCATCAGTATTAACTTCACCCAATAAAAGCACTTTTTGAGTGGCAATAAATTGATTGTGAGGTTGGTTTAAAAAGCGTTTTAAAAAAGCCGGCCATGCTTCGTTTGCACCGCCATTTCCTAAGTTTGCTTTTGGGCCGATATCTTCGCAAATACCCAGAAGTACATAGCGGATACCAAATTGAGCAGCGTCAACAAGTGCTTGTTGCAGGTTTACTTGGGTGTCGAGCAAGGCCATTGATTGCCATGCTTTTTTCTCATTTGCGCGGGTAGAGCAAAGTGTTCTAACCGCGCTTTCATCATATACTTTTAAATGGGAAGTCACGTTATACTTCTACAACTTCCAACTCTAATTCTTCTGCAGATAAAACAATGCCTGTGCTATCAGCATAAATAAAGTCGTCATCAAAAAATGATACCCCAGCAAAGTTAACGCCTATAGCATCTTCACCAGCACCTTCGCTGTCGGCTGCAACAGGGATTGAAGCAATTGCTTGAATGCCTAAATCAAGCTCTTCAAGCTCATCAACGTGGCGTACTGCGCCGTAAACAACAATACCATTCCAGTTGTTTTCAAGTGCTAGCTCAGCCAGTTCAATGTCGATTAGTGCGCGACGAGTTGAGCCGCCACCATCAATAAGAAGTACTAGGTCTGTACCATCTTGAGAAAGTAATTCGCGGATGAGTTCATTATTTTCAAAACATTTAACCGTTTTAATGCGGCCACCAAAGCTGTGTCGACCACCAAAGTTGATGAACATAGGCTCTAGCACGTCAACCACGTCAGCAAAGTGGTCGCATAAATCAGAAGTGCTGTAATCCATTATTTTATCCTCAAAAGGTACATTAATTTATATCTCAGTATACCCTCCTTATAAGCAATAACAACGACTTAATCGCAGTAAATTTAGGCAAAACAAGCGCTAAATCATTAATCGCAATAATAGTGTATTAAAAGCGTCACTCAATTGTTATTTACAACACATAAGCTAAATCGGTGTTCATATGTTATGCGATGAGGGATGGTGATGAATAATAATATGCTTAAAAAGGTAACTCAGATAGATGAGCAATTATTTTTAACTTTGTTTAATTGCAATTCACCGAGGTGGTTTAAAACAATGGCCTTTGGTTTGTCTAAAAGCGGTGATGGTGGGCTTTATATATTAATATGCTTAGCAGTGTGGTGGCTTAGTAATAATGAACAGCACCAATTATTGCCTGTCACTATATTAATTGGTTTTGCTACAGAAAGACCTATTTACCTACTAGCTAAAAATAGATTTGCTCGGATCCGTCCATGCGACTGCTTAGTAACAAATGCCTATATAGTACCAAGCGATAAATTTAGTTTACCATCGGGTCACAGTGCTGCAGCCTTTTTAGTGGCAATTATATTAAGCCATTTTTTCCCAGGATATGCATTACTACTATTTAGTTGGGCTACCGGCGTTGCTATGTCTCGTGTGGTATTGGGTGTGCACTTTCCTGCTGATATTATAATAGGCGCAACGATTGGTAGTTTTTGTGGTTTATTTGCGTTAGCACTCGTGGTGCCTGCATGAAAATATTGTATGGAGTACAAGGTACCGGTAATGGTCATATAACGCGCGCTCGGGTTATGGCAAGCTGCTTTAATAAGCTCGGTATTGATGTTGATTATGTGTTTTCAGGGCGCGCAAATAAAGATTACTTTGATATGCACGAATTCTCAGATTATAAAGCGTATCGTGGTTTGTCGTTTAGCACTGAAAATGGGCAAGTTAAAAATTTAAAAACACTTAAAAACATGCGAATTTGTAAGTTGGTGAGTGATATAAAATCGCTTGAGATAAAACAGTACGATTTTGTACTTAACGACTTTGAGCCTGTGACAGCATGGGCTGCAAAACGGGCAGGTATACCCGTTATTGGCATTAGTCACCAAGCAGCATTTTTGTCAGATAACGTACCTATGTTTGGTCGTGGCGTACTGAGAAAATCACTTATCAAGCATTATGCACCAGCGACTACCTACTTAGGCGTGCACTGGCAACCATTTGCAAATAATATAATACCGCCTTTTATTGCTCATCATAATCACGACAACCCTGTAGCAGTAATGAACAAGGTATTGGTATATTTACCTTTCGAAAACTTAGATAGCGTTGTTGATTATTTAAAAGACTTTCCCGAAAAAGAATTTTATTGCTATCACCCAAATGCCAGCAATCAGTCTTTTGGACATATACATTTACGAGCCCCTTCACGTTCTGGCTTTTTAAACGACTTAGCAAACACAAGTGGCGTTATTGGTAATGCGGGATTTGAGCTTGCCAGTGAAGCGCTTAAGTTAGGTAAAAAGTTACTATTAAAGCCTTTAGATGGTCAGTTTGAGCAAGCAGCAAATGCACAAACTTTATTTGCCATGGGCATGGCGCATGTTATGAACTATTTAAACCCACAAGCCCTTGATGATTGGAATAGCGCGCCGCAAAACAAGCAAATAAATTACCCCAGCGATCCCGCGCCTTTAATTGATTGGTTGGTTAAACAACAATGGAATAACACACAATCGTTACATAAAGGTTTGTGGGATAGTGTCGCCTTATAGCCATCACATTTAAACTGTTTAGAATTACCAATAATAAAAAGTTAAATTAATTAGTCGCTGTTGATCTATTAGCTATAATACAAATGCATATTTAAAAAAGGCGTTAGCGATGAATTTTTTACAAAACTTAACAATTAAACGACGTTTACAACTAAACGCAGTCGTTGTTGGTTTAGCAATGGTGGTCCTTTTATGCGTGATTATTTTTGAATCACGTACAACCTTGAGCTTAAACAAGACTATTCAATTAGCAGAAGAGCTCAACGTACATGCATTAGCATTGCGTAAACATGAAAAAAACTTTTTGTTTTATAAACAAGAAGACGCGTTAACTGCATTTGAAACGGATTTTGAGCAGTTAAGTGATAAAGTAAAAAAGTTACAACAGTTAATGGCTAACCAAAGTATCGCACAGGAGCAGGTCCAGCGCTTTGAGCAACTAATAAATAGCTATAATAATGATTTTGAAACTGTTGTTAAGCTTCAAAAAGAGATTGGTTTAACCCCGACCGACGGGTTATATGGCAAGCTTAGAAGCTCGGTTCATGAAGTTGAGCAACTATTAAAAGAGCAGCAAAATTACCAACTGCTGTCGTCAATGCTGCAACTAAGACGCTCAGAAAAAGATTTCATGCTGAGATTTGATATTAAGTACCTAGGGCGTTTTAATGAGGGAATTAATACATTTAAGCAGCAGGTAGCTGCAGCACAGCTGCCAAGCGACTATAAAGCACAAATTAATCCTTTGATTGATATATACCAAAGCGAATTTCAAACACTTGTGCAGGCGCAAACTAAGCTAGGGCTAGATCTTGAGTCAGGCGCACTTGGAGTAATGCGTGACAGTGTAGATAAAAGCGACGCCATTGTTTCTAAAATCGTTAAAGACACTAAGTTACAAGTAGAGCAAAGTGTAGAGCAGGCTCAATTTTTAGCTATTTTGGTATTTGTGATTGCAGGTGTGATTGTATTAGCACTCGTTTATTTTACAAGCCACTCCATTATTGTACCTATTGAGCGGGTTTATCACACCATTAACGATATTCGTCGTAATAATGATTTGAGCGTGATGATAGAGCAAACTGGTAAAGACGAAATTACCACCATGACGGTCGACTTTAATAGCTTAATAGGCGATTTTAAGAACTTAATTAACGAAGTTAATGGTGCTTTAAACACGCTTAATGTAGCAACAGAGCATTTATCACAAAGTACCGCAGCAACAAGCTCTGGTATGCAAGAGCAACTACATGAAGCCGACATGGTTGCAACGGCAGCCACCGAAATGCAGGCGACGATTCAGGATATTTCACATAATACTGAGGCGGCTGCGAAAAAAGCAGAGTCAACAAATTTAAGTGCACAACAAGGGCGTAGTGAAGTAGATTCTACCGTTAAGCACATTAGGGCCCTATCTGATTCGCTGGGGAATGCATCAAATGTAGTGTCGCAACTTGAAAAAGATGGTGAAACAATTGGTTCAGTGCTTGATGTAATTCGAGGAATTGCAGATCAAACAAATTTACTTGCACTTAATGCGGCAATAGAAGCGGCCCGTGCTGGTGAGTATGGTCGTGGTTTTGCTGTTGTTGCAGATGAGGTTCGTTCATTAGCAAAGCGTACTCAAGAGTCTACAAGTGAGATTGAAGGTATTATAAGTACCTTACAGCAGCGTACTCAAGAAGTGGTGAGTATTATGCACAAATGTCGCTCTCAAGGTGATGAAAGTGCCTCGCAAGCAATTAAAGCAGGTGAGCTATTAGGCGCAATTACTGAAGATGTACAAACAATAATGGAAATGAGCTCTCAAATAGCGGTTGCTATTGATGAGCAAAGCCAAGTGGCGTCAGAGGTTAATAAAAATGTAGTAAGAATTCGCGATATTGCACAAGACGCAACTGAACACGCTGCTAACAATGCGCAAACAAGTGAAGAAGTCTCTGAGCAGGCTCGCGTTCTGTTCACTGCAATTGATAAATTTAAGGTTTAATAACGCTTAATAGAACGGGCCTATAAAGTTTAAGGAACAAATTTTATAGGCACGCTATCTTTACTTTTTTCGTGTTCAGTTACCCGCGCTAAATATTCACTCCACAATGTATCTTGTTGCTGTTGTAGTTTTTCAAAGTAGCGCCAGCTAAATAGTCCGCTGTTATGGCCATCGTCAAAATCTAAACGAAGTGCGTAATGCCCAACAGGTACAATACTTTTTATTCCTACAGCTTGCTTATTAAGTACTAGCTTCATTGGGCCAGAGCCATGGCCCTGCACTTCAGCTGAAGGGGAGTGTACACGTAAAAACTCACAGCTAAATACAGCTTTACTGTCATCATCAAAGTAAACATCTAGATTTTTACTTACACTGTGGTAATGCACTTTTGTTACGTGTTTCATTTAATATATCCCATTAAAAAGCCCCCAATCTGGAGGCTTTTAGTATAACGTTTATATTCGTTTTATAGAATAAAGCGGCTTAAGTCTTCATCTTCAACAAGTGCACCTAAGTGTTTCTCAACATAAGCGGCGTCGATTACTAATGACGAGCCTGCTTTTTCAGAAGCGTCGTATGAAATTTCTTCCATCAATCTTTCCATTACAGTGTGTAAACGACGAGCACCGATGTTTTCGGTTTTCTCGTTAACTTGCCAAGCTGCTTTGGCAATACGTTCAATTGCATCGTCGCTAAACTCAATCGATACCTGCTCAGTTTTAAGCAGCTCTCGTTGTTGCTCGGTAAGCGATGCATGAGGCTCTGTAAGGATGCGTTTAAAGTCATCTGCAGTAAGTGCTTCAAGTTCTACTCGAATCGGTAAGCGGCCCTGTAGCTCTGGGATCATATCTGATGGCTTTGCCATCTGAAACGCACCAGAGGCAATAAACAGCATATGGTCAGTTTTAACCATTCCGTGCTTAGTATTTACAGTTGAACCTTCAATTAGCGGTAGTAAGTCGCGCTGAACACCTTCTCGGCTCACATCTGGACCTGAAGAATCGCCGCGCTTACAAATTTTGTCTATTTCATCAATAAACACAATACCGTTTTGCTCTACTGCAAAAATAGCTTGCTCTTTTAGCTCTTCAGGATTTACTAATTTAGCGGCTTCTTCTTCCGTTAATAGTTTGAAGGCTTCTTTGATTTTTAGTTTACGCTTAGTGCGCTTATCGCCGCCCATGTTTTGAAACATGCTTTGTAGCTGGTTGGTCATATCTTCCATACCAGGAGGCGCCATAATTTCTACGTTTGGTTGTGCTTGAGCTAAATCGATTTCAATTTCTTTATCATCTAGCTGACCTTCACGTAGCTTTTTACGGAACGCTTGGCGAGTTGATGAGTTATCATCACGCTGCGTTTCGCCGTATTGATCTTTCGCTGGTGGTAAAAGGGCATCTAAAATGCGCTCTTCTGCTGCTTCTTCGGCGCGATGTTTAAATTTCTTAGTCTGCTGTTCGCGAGTCATTTTAATTGATACATCGACTAAATCGCGGATGATAGTCTCAACTTCTTTACCAACATAGCCAACTTCAGTGAACTTAGTCGCTTCTACTTTAATAAAGGGTGCGTTAGCAAGTTTTGCTAATCGGCGGGCAATTTCTGTTTTACCTACACCGGTTGGACCAATCATTAAAATGTTTTTTGGTGTTACTTCGCTGCGTAAATCTTCTTTGAGTTGCATGCGGCGCCAGCGGTTACGAAGTGCGATAGCCACTGCTTTTTTTGCTTTAGCCTGACCTATAATGTGCTGATCTAGCTCGTGAACAATTTCTCTTGGGGTCATATCAGACATGATAGTTCCTATTATAATTCTTCGATTGTTTGGAAGTTATTAGTAAATACGCAGATGTTGCCTGCAATAGTTAAGCTTTTCTCTACTATTTCACGAGCGCTTAAATCTGTATTTTCTAAAAGGGCGGTTGCCGCTGATTGTGCAAAGTTACCACCACTGCCAATTGCAATTAGGTCGTTTTCAGGTTGAACCACATCGCCATTACCGGTAATAATTAAAGAGGCTGTTTCGTCTGCAACAGCGAGCAGAGCTTCGAGTTTTCGAAGTGCACGGTCGCTGCGCCAATCTTTAGCCATTTCTACTGCGGCTTTAGTCAGGTTTCCTTGGTGCATTTCTAATTTGCTTTCAAAGCGTTCGAAAAGAGTGAAGGCATCAGCAGTACCGCCGGCAAAACCAGCGATTACTTTGCCATTATAAAGACGTCGAACTTTACGGGCGTTGCCCTTCATTACGGTATTACCAAGAGACACTTGGCCATCGCCGCCAATTACAACCTTGTCGCCACGGCGTACACTTACGATAGTAGTCATGTTATTCCTCATCATCGAGCTGCAGAGGCAACTCGTAAAAAACGATTATGAAGAGGTTATATGGGTGAATGGTTTATTTTCAAGTCCAGCCCCAAATTCCGCAGCCGACTATTTTTACACGTTTAAGTTTGTTTTTATCACTTTCGGCTTGGCGTTTGGTTTTATATGGGCCTAAGCGCACTTTATACCAAGTACCATTGTTGCCTTCAGCCTGTTTTATTTCAGAAATGAGGCCTGCAAATGCTATTTTAGCTTTTAGCGATTCCGCTTGTGCGTGGGTTTTAAACGAACCACACTGCATAACGTAAGGACCTTTTTGCTCAAGTTCTTTCACTTCAACTTGAATCTCGTGGTTTCTAATTTCTTTAATAAACTCTGGTGTGCGTGGAATAACCACTTCTACTTTTGCGGGCGCAGTGGGGTTTGCTTGTTTTTCGACAAGTTTTGGATCTGCATTACTTTTAATAAACCATAATGTATAAGCAAAACCACCGACGAGTAAGATGGCTATGACAGCTAAAAGAATAGGAAATGGTTTTTTAGCGGGTGCGTTTTTTTTACTGTTTCTGCCTGCAGGCTTTTTGTTAATATAATCGTGCTGTGCCATGGTGTTATTTTGGCCTTAACCTAAATCATGTCTATAGGGTCTACGTCTAAGCTCCAGCGTACTTTTTGTGCAAGTTTACTTGAACTTAAATAATCAACCATTTGCGCAAGGTACTGATGTAATATGCGACGATCTTGCGCTTGAATATGTAATTGAAAACGATACATACCTGCGACTTTTTCAAGTGGAGCAGGGATCGGACCGAGCAATTGTATACCAGATACCCCATTCACAGGAACCAAATCCGTCAAAAAATCGACGACTAGCTTAATGCTGTGTCCTTGTGCACGGACAATAGCCATATTTGTAATGGGTGGTAAGTCTGCATCATCGCGTTCACTCAGTGCAAAGCGAGCAAAGTCTTGGTAACCATTATTAACTAAGTCTTGTAAAAGCGGGTGTTCTGGAAAGTGTGTTTGTAATAATACTTGCCCAGGCTCCCCTGAACGCCCAGCTCGCCCCGCGACTTGAGTAACTAACTGTGCTAAATGCTCTGTTGCCCTAAAGTCGCATGAGTATAAACCGCTATCTACGTCTAAAATTATAACAAGGCTTACATCTGCAAAGTGATGGCCTTTGGCAAGCATTTGTGTGCCTACTAAAATGCGTGCACCGCCTAGGTTTATTTCATCTAGTGCTTTTTCAAGGCTGCCTTTACGGCGAGTTGAATCGCGGTCTATGCGAGTAACGGGTGTATCTGGAAACTCGGTCGATAAAAACTCTTCAATTTGCTCTGTACCTTTGCCATTTGGAAATATTTGCGTACTTCCACAATCAGGACATTGGTGAGGAACAGGGTATTGATCGCCACAGTGATGACAAATCATTTGCCCAATCGCTTTATGAAATGTGGCGCTGGTACTGCAGCGTTTACATTCACTTAGCCAGCCACATTCATGGCAAATAAGAGTGGGTGAAAAACCTCGGCGATTTAAAAAAACCATAACCTGTTTACCGCGATTTAAGTGTTGGCGCATAGTTGCAAGGCTTGCATGTGCAATACCTGCTTGGTCGGGTTGGCCTTTCATATCGAGTAACTTAAATTGGTTATCTGTCGCAGTTTGCGCGCGCTCGGTTAAACTTAGTAGCTGATATTTGTTATTAATTGCTTTGTGAAGTGTTTCAAGAGCGGGTGTAGCACTGCCTAATATAAGTGGTATTTTATGCTGAAAAGCTCTGTATGCGGCCAAATCACGAGCATGGTAACGAAGGGTATCTTGTTGCTTAAATGATGAATCGTGCTCTTCATCGACAACTATCATACCGAGTTTTAAAAATGGCAGAAAAATACTCGAACGTGTGCCTATAACTATTGCACAACTGCCTTTTTCGCAAAAACGCCATGTTTGCAATCGCTCGTTGTCGGTAAGGGCTGAATGCCAAAGCATAATGGGTGTATCAGGAAAGCGGCGACGAAAACGGTTTACAGTTTGTGGCGTTAAGCCTATTTCTGGCACTAATACTAATGCTTGCTCGCCACGTTTGAGTACTTCTTCTAGGCACTGTAAATACACTTCTGTTTTACCACTGCCAGTTACGCCTTCTAATAAAAAGCTGCTAAATCCACTACTTTGATTTATTGCCGTACAGGCAACCGCTTGTTCTTTATTAAGTACTGGTTTATTACCGACAGTTGGAGCAACACTTTGCCATTGGTTATCGTGCTCAATAGTTTGTGTTATGAGTTCTTTATCTATTAGGCTATCGATTGTTTTTTTACTAAAGCCAAGAGCTTTTAATTCGGTTAACGATGATTTCCCCGATTGCGATAACTGCTTTAATAAATTGAGCTGTGTTTTAGCTTTTAATGACGGTACTTTTGCACCTTTTTCTGTCAGGGCAACCATATTAATACTGGTTTTATCTGGCGATTCACCTTGGCGAAGTACACTCGGTAGCGCTATATGAATAGTTTCGCCTAAGGGATAGCAATAATAGCGCGCAGTAAAGCTAAGGAGTTCTAAATGTTGGGCACTTAAAATAGGGGTGTCGTCTATTACCTCTATAATATTCTTAATTTTATCTAAAGGGACGTCGGTACTGTTTTTAATGCCCAGAACAACAGCCACTTTTTTTTGATTACCAAAAGGCACTAAAACCCGCATGCCCGGAAGTATTGGGATTGATAAGCCACTGAGCTGCTCTTCTATTTTATAATCAAAGGTGCGTGGAAGCGGGACTTTAATAGCAACTTCAACAAAACTCATAACAACTCAACCCGTAAAATTAATGCTGTAATGTACTAAAAATACCGCTAAAAACCTACTAGCAATAGTACTTGAGAAAGAGATTGTTCACTTTTTTAGCGAAAAGATAAATAAATACTTGTGCAGGGGAAGGTTGTTGGATAAAATCCGCCACCAACAAATTTGTTTTAACGACGTATGGTGCCAGACTTCGGGTTTGGAGAGCGATGCGGCCTTAACTAGAGGTTCCTATGAAAGAAGGTATTCACCCTAAGTACGAAGTAATTTCTGCAACATGTTCATGCGGAAACAAATTCGAAACTAGCTCAACTCTTTGTAAAGACATTCACTTAGACGTATGTTCTGCGTGTCACCCGTTTTACACTGGTAAGCAAAAGATTTTAGACACTGGCGGCCGTGTTGATCGCTTCAACAAGCGCTTCGGTGCACTTAGCAGCAAGAAGTAATTATTGCTGTTTAGTTAAAAAAAGCACCTTAGGGTGCTTTTTTTGTGTCTAAAATTTACCACTTCTTATCTTATTTAGCTTGCTCGAGCTACATCACACCTTGCATAACTATTTCCTATTCTTATTCTGAGTATGCATAAACCTTTACAGACAAATCGATAGATATTCTCTATATTTTAAATAGTACAAATTTTAACTAGGTTGATAAAAGTAGCTAACGTGGGCTTATCTGTTTTTAAAGTAGTGTAGTAGGCTGTTATTTTAAGTTTATGATGATGCGTTAAACATACATTTTTTTAATATTTTAATAGACATAAACGCACCTCAAAACTTACTTTTTTGGTGAATTTTTATTTATCAAATGTTTATATAATCCTGCAAAGTTACTGAAAAACCTCTTAAAATTAAAGGATATAGCATATAACAGGATAGACCTGATATTGCTTGGAATTTAAAAATAATAAGGGTATCGTACCCCAAGACTCCACCTCTCACTTTAACTTAAATTGCAGGATACCATCGCGTTATGTCTGACTTTCGTGAACAAGCACTACATTATCACTCACATCCCGTACCTGGTAAAATTAGCATTGAGCTAACAAAACCAGCTGAAACAGTTCAAGACTTAGCCCTAGCTTATAGCCCAGGTGTCGCTGAGCCTGTACGTGAAATTGCCGCAGATCCTGCAAATGCATATAAATATACCGGTAAGGGTAACATGGTTGCGGTTATCACTAATGGTACTGCAATTTTGGGCTTGGGTAATTTAGGTCCTTTAGCGTCTAAACCAGTAATGGAAGGCAAGGCGTTATTGTTTAAACGTTTTGCAGGGCTTGATTCTATTGATATTGAAGTAAAGCACAAAACAACAGAAGACTTTATTAACACGGTTGCCAATATTGCTGACACATTCGGTGGTATTAACCTTGAAGATATTAAAGCACCAGAGTGTTTTGAAATTGAAAAAGCATTAATAGAGCGTTGTAGCATTCCTGTTTTTCATGATGATCAACACGGCACCGCCATTGTTACGGCTGCCGGCATGTTAAATGCACTAGAAGTACAAGGTAAATCAATTGAAGATGCAATAATTGTATGTTTAGGTGCAGGCGCTGCTGCAGTTGCGTGTATGGAACTGTTAATTAAGTGTGGTGCACTGCGTGAACACATTTATATGCTTGACCGCAAAGGTGTTATTCATACTCGTCGCGATGATTTAAATGAATATAAACAGCTTTTTGCTAACAATACCGATAAACGCACATTGCAAGATGTAATTGCAGATGCTGATGTGTTTGTTGGTGTTTCGGGTCCTAACTTGTTAGCTGCCGAAGATTTAAAACTAATGGCAGAAAAGCCGGTCGTGTTTGCATGTTCAAACCCAGATCCAGAGATCGATCCTGCACTTGCACACGGCGCACGCAATGATTTAATTATGGCAACAGGGCGCTCTGATTACCCTAACCAAGTAAATAATGTTTTATGTTTTCCGTTTATTTTCCGTGGTGCACTTGATGTACGTGCAAGCGCGATTAACGATGAAATGAAAATTGCTGCAGTTGAGGCTATTCGTAGTATTGCCAAAGAGCCTGTACCTGCAGAAGTTTTAAAAGCCGCAGGCGTAGATAAGCTAGAGTTTGGTGCGCAGTATATTATTCCAAAACCAATGGATCCGCGTTTACTACCGCGTATAGCTAAAGCTGTAGCACTTGCTGCGGTAGAGTCGGGTGTTGCGCAAATTGACTTGCCTGAAAACTATATGGCGTAATATATAACGCTTAAACAAAAAAACCTCAGCAATGCTGAGGTTTTTTGATTAAAAAGGTAACGATTTATTCTTCGTTTAAAATAGGCACTTCTAAACCCATTTCTTGCATTATCTTTTTAACTTCTTCTGGTACTTTTTCTGCGTTGTCTTTACGTAGGTCATCGTCATTTGGTAAAGGTTGGCCAGTAAATGCATGCAAAAACGCCTCACATAGCAATTCACTATTTGTTGCATGGCGAAGGTTGTTGATTTGACGACGCGTACGCTCATCCGTTAAAACTTTTAATACATTTAGCGGGATCGAAACGGTGATCTTTTTAACTTGCTCTGATTTTTTCCCGTGTTCTGCGTATGGGTGAATATACTCACCATTCCATTTAGCCATAAGATGTATCGTTGCCTCAGATTATTAATTTCTCACACGGTATAAAAAGCGTGTAAATATGCGTGAAATTCTATCGATTTAAAAAAGATAGTCAAATAATAGATACCGATCTATCTTAATAAGCCTATTTGGGATGTAAAAATAAGCTCACTTTTGTGAGCTAAAATGTGGTACAAGCAAACGCCTTTCCTAACTTTAGCCATCTAGAGCTTTAAAATACTTTGACTTATTAAAACGGATAACTTACTCTTTTAGACGTCTAAACATCCAAATTAATCAGGTGACGAATATGAGCGAAAAAAACAAAGCGACCATTGCTGTACGTAACGGCGTTGATGCTGATAAACATCATGGTGCAGTGGTGCCGCCAATTTATTTATCAACGACTTATTCGTTTGCCGACTTTGATACCAAGCGTGAGTATGATTATGGCCGCAGTGGTAACCCTAATCGTGATATTTTAGCAGAGACGCTTGCTAAGCTTGAAGGCGGCGCTCGCGGCATAATTACGGCCACTGGTATGGCAGCCGTGCATTTAGCTACTCAGCTACTTAACAGTGACGACACGTTAGTAATTCCACATGATTGTTATGGTGGTAGCTATCGTTTATTTACATCGTTACAAAAACGCGGACTATTGAAGCTTGAAGTATTAGATTTAACAAAAGAAGAAAGCCTTCAACAAATTTTAGCAATTAAACCTAAGCTTATTTGGATAGAGACTCCAAGTAACCCAGTACTTCGTTTAACCGATATTAAAGCGGTTACCGATGTTGCTAAGCAATGCGGTGCATTGGTTGCCGCAGATAACACGTTTTTGTCTCCTGCCTTACAAAACCCTATTAAGTTTGGTGTAGATATTGTGGTGCATTCAACTACTAAATATATTAACGGGCACTCAGATGTAGTGGGCGGCGCTGTTATTGCTGCAACACAAGAGCTTGGTGATGAGCTTGCTTGGTGGGCAAATAATATTGGTATTACGGGCGCTCCTTTTGATAGTTATTTAACGCTTCGTGGTCTACGTACTTTAAATGTGCGCTTAAGGCAGCACCAAGAAAATGCGCTAGCAATAGCTAAGTACCTTGAAAGTTCCAATTTTGTAAGCCAAGTTTACTATCCTGGACTTGAGTCGCATCCTCAACATGAACTTGCTAAAGCACAACAACTTGGCTTTGGTGGCATGGTTAGTTTTGATATTAAAGGCGATATAAACGACGCGGCAGCATTTTTAACTAGCCTTAAAACGTTTAGTTTAGCTGAGTCACTAGGTGGCGTAGAGAGCTTAATTTGTCACCCTGCAACTATGACGCACGCAGGTATGGAGGCAAAGGCACGTTTAGAAGCGGGTGTGGGCGATACGCTTATTCGTATTTCGGTTGGGATTGAAGATATACACGATTTAATAGCTGACTTTGAACGAGTATTTGAACTTGTAAAACCAGGGCAAAATAAAAATGTTGGCCGTGTAGGCAAAGGTGCTGGCACTTCTGGTGGAAACGTTAAATTAAGTGCAGCCCGTCCAGCGCTTTGGTAATTAATACCAATCCGCAATAATACCTAGGGCGTGTTGATCTTTGGTGGGTGAATTTGCAGCAGTATGTTTGGTTTATAGGCAAGGCGGAGCCTATGTAGTGTGGTTATTCCCCATGAATAGGCGATAACGCAGCATAAATACCAAACATGCGCTGCCCTTTGGGTTCTTTCTAGGGACGATTAACTCTTTGTTGCTCGGTTTTTACTTAGCCCACTAGGTTACAAACCTCGCGCCGCGATTTAATCGCCCCTAGATTGAACAAATTTCAATCCACAAAGAACAACACGCCCTAATCAATTTGAGGGATTAAACCGCACGATAACATCGTTAAAAATTCCTAATATAGAACAACTAAATAACGAAATTTTTGCCTTGTTATCGATACGGTTTTCTTACCTCAAAATAGACAACTTAATTAAGCGAATTGGTATAAATATGGTCAATTGTGTACATAAATTTGGTGGTTCAAGCTTAAGCTCTAGTGAGCGCTATCAAAGCGTAGCTAAAATAATTATTGGGCATACTCAGCCGGGCGACTGTGTTGTGGTGTCTGCTGCAGGTAAAACTACAGATACACTTGTGTCGTTGTGGCAAAGTTATCAGCTGCAAGACACGCAAGCTGTCGCTGATATTTTACTGCAGTTAAATAACCATCAAAGCGATTTAATTGAGCAGTTATTACAAGCTGATTTAAAGCGCTGCGCACTTAGAACACTAAATACCGAGCTTAGTAATATTGCAGAACTTGCTCAAGCTGAGCAGCTAAAAGAGGCTGCGTTACTTGCGCACGGGGAACTGTGGTCAGCACGTTTACTCGCTACTTATTTACAGCAGCTAAATATTGAGGCGTGTGCTCAAGATGCCCGTAGTCTTTTTACCTTAAACGATGGTGAATTAATGCATGCGCAAAATGCGCAGCAATGTCGACAGTCAATTTTACCTAATAAGATAAATGTTGTTACTGGGTTTATTGCCGCCGATACGAAAGGTGAGACCGTAACACTTGGACGCAACGGTAGCGATTATAGTGCAACACTACTTGCAAATTACTGTGATGCTAAGCAGGTATGTATTTGGACCGATACACAGGGTGTGTTTAGCACTGATCCTCGAAAGGTAAAAAAGGCGATTAAGTACGGCAAAATTTGTCGCGGACAAGCTAATTTATTAGCTCGTTTGGGTAACCCTGTATTACATGCAAAAACACTATCGCCACTTAAAAACAGCGATATTAAGCTAGCTGTTCGTAGTAGTTTTGATGTGCAAGCAAGCCCAACAGATATAGTAAAAGAAGGTTCAGCAAAGAAAAAGCGCTTTATAACCACGCTGCAAAATGTTGATTTGTTAATGGTTGAAGGATTAAGTGAAGGTGAGGTCGCAAGCGTTAGTCAGCTTATTCAGCATAGCCTTCATCATTTTAACCATAATGGTGAAGTGTATTTAGTAGTACCGGCTGCACAAACATATCAAGTTATTAATTACTTTGCTGGTAGAGCTAATATTAGTGAGTCAAATTTAAATGGCTGTGCAATTGTTGCCCCTGAGCAAGACGTTAGCGTATTAAAACTGCAAGCTTTAGAGGTATTAGCTGAGCAGACTATAAAACCGCGTTTTGTGCATCAAGATAATGGTTATGTTTTATTACTAACAGACCAATTTATAGATAGCGATATACAAAGCGTCTTACACGATAAGCTAATCAATAAAGGCCAAGAAATAGCCGTTATAGTTGCGGGCCTTGGCAATGTAGGCGATGCTTTTATTGAGCAGTTATCGGCACAATTTGAGCGTTTATCAGGCGACTTTAGTATTAAATTGGTAGCGCTGGTTCGCTCTAAACATATGTTATTTAATGCAAGTGGCATAAATATATCGCAATGGAAAACTCAATGGCAGCATGAGGCGAATAGCTATGAAACTGCGGATTTACTTAATGCGATAAGCGAGCTTGACTACGAACATAAAGTTTTAATTGATATTACTGCAAGTGAGCAGTTTAGCTTTTTATATACAGATTTTGTAGACAGAGATTGTCATTTAATTAGTGCTAACAAATATGCAGGTACAGCACCGACTTCTTGGTATAAAGCACTTCGTAGTAACCTTGGCGAACGTAATTTACATTGGCGATATAATACAAGTGTAGGCGCAGGCTTACCTATCAATTTTGCTTTGGCTGATTTGCAAAATAGTGGTGATAAAATTACGCGTATTGAAGGCGTGTTCTCGGGTACGCTTTCGTGGTTATGTAGTAAGTATGATGGTACCACTGCTTTTTCTGAGTTGGTATTAGAAGCTCAGAAAATGGGGTTCACAGAGCCTGACCCTCGCGAGGATTTATCTGGACGAGATATGCAGCGTAAGTTACTTATTTTAGCCCGAGAGTTAGGTATAGAGCTTGAGCTTGATGATATTAGCTTATCGGCATTAATGCCCGGCGATCTTGCGCTAGGAAGCTGGGAAGACTTTCTAAACAATAAAGCCCAGCTAGATGCGTTCATTGAAGAGCATGCTGATACAGCAAAAGCTAATAACTCAGTACTGAGATACACAGGCCTATTAGATATAACAAAAACTGAAGTTATCGCTAAAGTAGGAATTACGTATGTGACCAATGGAGATGTGTTAGCAAACCTTACACCTGGCGATAATATTTTTGTAATTAATAGCAAATGGTATAGTGATAACGCGCTTGTGATTCAGGGGCCTGGGGCTGGGAAAGAAGTAACCGCTGCGGGTGTACACTCTGACTTATATTGGCTTGTTCAAAACTTAAAATAAGCCATTATTTAAATTAAAACGGCAGCTTAAATAAGCTGCCGTTTTTTGTATTACAGAGATATTATTAAAATAGCTCTTCTTCGGTTTTTGTGTCTTCTTCAAATATATCGTTTGGCAGAGATAGCACATACTTTGTCGGTGCAGTGCCTTTTTCGAAGTATTCAAAGCGGCTGGTGTAGTCATTTTTGTGGCTTAGCAAACCAGTGGCTAAATCAATACGAATCGAAACAAGCCCCTCAGGTGGCTCAATTGGCGCTTCAGGTGTTCCCTCAAGTGCGGCTTTCATAAATTCAATCCATGCAGGCTGCGCTGTTTTAGCCCCCGATTCAGCACCAGATATTTGGCTGCTATCTAAGTTGTTATTGTACGTAGAACGGCCAAGAGCGTTACCTGGGTTATCAAAGCCCACCCACACAGAAGTCATTACTTTACTGTTAAAGCCACTAAACCAGGTGTCTACAGAATCGTTAGTTGTGCCTGTTTTACCCGAAAGATCACGACGTTCTAAAGCTTGTGCGCGCCAACCTGTACCACTCCAACCCGTTTTATGGGCCCAACTACCGCCGCCCCAAATACCACTGTGCATTGCATCAGCAATTAAAAAAGCATTCTGCTTAGAAATAATTCTCGGTGCACATTTTTTTGTTGGCTTCACTTCATCACTACTATTATGAAGTGAGAATTCATTATGTGTTGGTAAAGACTCTTCGTCACAGGCAAGGGCAGGGTTTGCTTTGAACAATACATTACCGTAAGCATCTTGAATTTCTGAAATAAAGTAAGGTTCAATTAAGTGGCCACCATTGGCAAATGCGCTCATGCCACGAGCAAGTTCAAGTGGAGTAATGGAAGCACTACCCAGTGCTAGTGATTCACTGCGATTAATGTCTGAATCTTTAAAGCCAAACTTTAATAAATGATCAGCTGTACGTTGTAATCCAACGCCGCGTAGTAAGCGCACCGAAATAACGTTTTTAGATTGTGCTAAAGCACGGCGAATTCTTATCGGACCATTATATACAGCAGGACTGTTTTTGGGACGCCATGCTACGCCTTGGCTTTTATCCCATTGGTTTATAGGAGCATCGTTTAATATAGACGCAAGCGTGTAACCTTTTTCAAGTGCTGCTGAATATATAAAAGGTTTTATATTAGAACCTACTTGACGCTTTGCTTGTACCGCTCGGTTATATTGACTTTGCTCAAAGCTGTAACCACCTACAATAGCTTTAATTCTGCCATCTTGTGGGTCGAGTGACACAATAGCACTTGATGCTTCTGGTATTTGGCTTAGTAAGTAGCTGTCATCTTCATTTTTACGCACCCATATTTGCATTCCTGGCGTTAAAATATCTGTAGCTGCTTTTGGAGCAAAACTTTGGCGGTAACGAGTAATATATTTACGCGCCCATTTTAAGTTATCCCAAGTAAGAGTTGTGCGCTCGCCACTTTTAAGTAATACCGACGCTGTTTTATCATTAACACTAAGCACGGCTGCTGCTTTCAAAGTACCCAACTCATTTACGCTTTGTAATTTATTGAGTATTTTTTGCTCAGTTAAAGCAGGTTGTGTTTCAGGGTCCCATAAAACATCTGTTGGTCCTCTAAAACCATGGCGCATATCGTAATTATGTAAGTTATTTACAAGTGCGTTTTGCGCTGCTTTTTGAACTTTAGACTCTACCGAGGTGAAAATTTTAAAACCTGAGTTGTAAGCTTTATCTATTCCATAACGCGAGACCATTTCAGCGCGCACCATTTCAGAAATATACGGGGCGTATAAATTTATTTCAGCACCATGAAAATAAGCGGTGATAGGTTGGCTCGTTGCTTCGTTATATTCTTCTTGAGTAATATAATTTTCAGTTAATAAACGCCCTAAAACAACATTTCGGCGTGCTTTTGCACGCGTTGGGTTACGAATTGGGTTTAAAGCTGAAGGGGCCTTCGGTAAACCTGCAATCATCGCCATTTGTGCAAGTGTTAAATCTTTTAACTCCTTACCGTAATAAACTTGTGCTGCAGCACCAATACCAAAAGCGCGATTACCTAATTCTATTTTATTAAGGTAAAGCTCTAAAATTTCGTCTTTTGTTAATACACCTTCAATATGTAGCGCTATAAATATTTCTTTAACTTTACGAATATATGCTTTTTCGCGAGTTAAAAAGAAATTACGAGCAAGCTGCATAGTAATAGTACTTGCGCCTTGTTTTTTCTCGCCGGTAGATATAAGAACAATAGCCGAACGTACAATACCTATAGGATCTATGCCTATATGATCGTAAAATCGATTATCTTCTGTCGCTAAAAATGCATTAATGAGGGTTTGAGGAATTTCATCAATAGTCACTGGAATACGACGCTTTTCACCAAATTGATTGATTAAAAGCCCATCTTTTGTGAATACTTGCATAGGAGTTTGTAATTGCACGTCTTTTAAAACTTGCACACTGGGGATATCAGGTTTAACGTAGTAATAAAGACTGACCAAAGTGATCAGACCAATTAACACACAAATGATAAAAAATTGTAAAGTTCGTTTTAATAAAATCACTTATATTTCCCTAAATGGACTCCCAATTGCGAGTTTTGACTGCTAGTATATATTGATTAAAAAATGAATAATATTTTTTCAGATAAAAATTATAACTTGTTTATTATTAAAACAAAGGCCAAGTTGAAACATGCTAAGTCAACTATTTCAAAAACCGTCCCCGATGATGGTAGGAATTGATATTGGATCGCACTCTATCAAAGCGGTGCTTTTACGTGAAATTGAAACTGGATTTCGACTAGAAGCACTTGCAATTGAGCCGATGCCAAAAGGTGCGATGAGTGAGCGCACAATCCAAGATATTGAAGCGATTGGTAACGTTATTACAAAATTAAGAAAAAAATTACCGAAGTCGTTAAAATCTGCTGCAGTGGCTGTTTCTGGCCAAACAGTTATTACAAAAGTGATCTTCATGGATGTATCGTTAACAGATGCTGAACTTGAATCGCAAATTGAAATTGAAGCTGATAGTTTAATCCCTTACCCGCTTGATGAAGTGAGCCTCGATTTTGAGAAGCTTTCGACGAATGAGGCCGATCCTAGCAAAATGAATGTTTTGCTTTCGGCTGCTCGTACTGAGAGTGTTGAAGCACGGGTGGGCGCTTTAGAAGCCGCAAATTTAGAAGCCAAAATAGTAGATGTAGAAAGCTACGCATTGAGCCGTGCTATGGACGTTTACTATCAACAATTACCTAGCGATGCATTTAATAAGTGTGTGGCTGTGGTCGATATTGGCGCAGTTTTAATGCTTGTGAGTGTTGTGCAAGCTGGGGAAACCATTTATACCCGTGACCAAGTTTTTGGTGGCGATCAATATACAAATAGTATTGTTGCTTATTATAATAAAGGCTTTGATGAAGCCGAAATAGGCAAAACATCAGGTGATTTACCGCCAAACTATACCTTTGAAGTATTAGCCCCTTTTCAAACTTCGTTACTTCAACAAGTTCGCAGAGCTGTGCAAATGTTTTTAACAACCAGTGGTAAAGAGCAAATAGATTATATTGTATTAACGGGCGGTACATCGATGATAAAAGGTATCGACCGATTGCTTATTGAAGAACTCGGTATTCACTCTGTTGTTGCAGAGCCTTTTGTAAATATGGAAATCTCCCCAAAGGTAGATCGTAATATAATGCAGCGTCACAAAACGCAGTTTGCAATAGCGACCGGGTTGGCATTAAGGAGCTTTTCAACATGCCACATATAAATCTACTTCCTTGGCGTGAATCGCAGCGCGAAGAATCGAAAAAGAAATTTGTAACTATACTTGTTGGTGTCGTTATACTTTGTTTTGCAAGTATGTATTTATTAAGTTCTTTTTATAGCGCTTTAAAAGATGGTCAAAATTTAAAGAATAATTATTTAAGCTCAGAAATTAGCATGCTAGATAAAAAAATAAGTGAAATACGAAGCTTAGATAAAAGAAAGGAAAATTTACAACAGCGTATGAGGCTCATTGAAGAATTGCAAAGCAGCCGTAATTTGGGTACGCAAATAATGGATGAAGTTGCCAAAATAGTGCCAGGTGGCGTTTATTTAACAAAGCTGGAGCGCAAAGGCAGCCAAATACATGTTTTAGGACGTAGTGAATCTAATAATCGCCTATCAACAATGCTCCGCCAAGTACAAAGCTCATATTTACTAGAGAATCCTTCAATGCAGGGCATTGTTGCAGGCGATCAATCTTCGCGTTTACTTAGTGATTTTAATATGGAATTTTATGTAAAACCATTTGATAAAATTGGTGAGGTTAGCGATGAACCTTGATTTTAAAGCTCTGAGTGAAATTGATTGGAATGAAATAGAGCTTGATAACATTGGTGATTGGCCAATTGCTGTTAAAGCAATTTGCTGCACATTTGTTGCGGGCCTTGTATTGTTTTTTAGTTATAGCCTATTAGTTTCTGATGAAATTGACAGCTACCATAGTGCCGTGGCAAAAGAAGTTGAACTACGAACAACTTATCGAACTAAGTATGCAGTAGCGAGCAACCTTGAAATATATCGTCAACAAATGATTGAAATGGAAGATAAGTTTTCACAGCTATTAAAGCGTCTACCCACTTCGAATGAAACTCCTGGTTTACTTGATGATTTATCATATGTTGGGACAACGAGTGGTCTGACTTTTTTAAAAATAGGTTGGCTGCCAGAAGTTGAAAAAGAATTTTATACCGAGCTGCCTATTAAAATCGAAGTAATAGGTAGCTACCATGAGTTTGGTGAGTTTGTAGGTAAAGTGGCCCAGTTACCCCGAATTGTAAGCTTACATGACTTTTCTATTTTATCATCGGGCGATAAACAGTTAACATTCAGTGTTGTTGCAAAAACATATCGTTATGAAGAAGGGGTTAAAAAATGAAACTCCTTCGCGTAGTACCTTTAGCTATAGCATTTGTTTTAGCTGGTTGTAATGATGACACTTCTGAGCAAAAAGAATTTATTGATCAGGTAAAAGCAAGCACCACACCAAAGGTTGAGACGATTCCTGAACTGACAAAGTTTGAAATATTTGAGTACAGTGCTGGTCAGCTACGTAGCCCGTTTGTAGCGCCTCAGCCTGAGATTATTCAAAATAAACTAACGCAGGTAAAAAACTGTTTGCACCCAGATCAAGAGCGTCGCCGCGAACCGTTAGAGAAATACCCGCTAGATAATTTAGCAATGAAAGGCACAATTGGCTCTAGTGGACAAATATGGGCATTAATTACAGCAACAGATGACACTTTGCACCGCGTAACGGTAGGGAATTATCTTGGAAGTTATGATGGCAAAGTAAAAAGAGTAAGCAACGACTATATAGAATTAGTGGAATTAATCCCTGATGGGTCTGGCTGTTGGAAAGAGCGCCTGACGAAATTAGAAATGTTAGAGGCGGCAACAGATGGCGCAAATTAATAATAAAAAAGGTAAAAATAGGATGCATAAGGATGTACTTTGGCTTCATCGTATTTCACGGACATTACTGGCTGCTGTTGCTTTAGTCACTGTAAACTCAGCCATAGCTGGGCCATTGCTTTATGATGTTCGTTATAATCCATTACTTAAAGGCGAAACTGAATTACAGCTTGTTTTTGATGAAGAGTTAACCTTTGAACCAAAAGTTCAAGTGTTTAATAGCCCAGCCCGAATCGAAATGTTTTTTGATTCTGCAGAGTTAGAAGTTGGTTTAAATGATGTTGAAGTTAATCAAGCTGGAATTAGCAGTGTTACTAATGTTTTAACTAACAGTGGTTTAAAGGTAACAGTAAACTTAGATAGATTAAAAATTTATGAGACTGAAGTTCATAACAATTTAGTATCGATACGTGTCTCTGATAACCCTCTTACAGAACCTGAAAATGAAGATGTAGTGATGGACTCAGGTGATGAAAGTGGAAATTACATTAACCGTATCCAGTCAATTGATTTTAGACGTGGTGAGAAGGGTGAAGCAAAAGTACTTGTATTTTTACAAGACACTCAAGCTGCAATTGAAGTCCATGAAAGTGGCGGGAAAATTTACGCTGACTTTCATCACACCGATATTTTAGACGATCTACTTTATGAATTAGATGTATTAGATTTTGGAACTGTTGTAAGTAATATCGAGACTTTTAAAGAAGATGGTTTAAGTCGTGTTGTTATCGAACCTAATGCTCAGTTCACGTTTACGTATCAGCAAATAGATAATATTTTAACGTTGACAGTAGAAAAAGATGAAACGCAAAATGCGTACTTAGATGGTGGTGTTGAGTATCAAGGTCGCCCTATGACCTTAAATTTTCAAGATATCTCTGTGCGTGCAGCACTGCAAATTATCGCGGGTTACAACGACTTTAACTTAGTAACCAGTGATTCAGTAACGGGCAATATAACGCTGCGCCTAGATGGTGTACCGTGGGATCAAGCGCTTGACGTAGTACTACGTATTAAAGGGCTAGATAAGCGCATGGATGGCTCTATATTAATGGTAGCGCCTGCAGAAGAACTTGCAGCACGTGAAGCCAAAGATTTAAAAGCTAAACAGCAAGTTGAAGACTTAGAGCCTCTATATAGTGAATACATCCGATTAAACTATGCTAAAGCCGAAAATTTTGCTGACTTATTAAAAACAGATACAAACAGTATTATAACTGCCCGTGGTAGTGTATCTGTTGATCAACGTACAAATACTTTGTTAGTAAAAGATACTGTTAAGAGTATAGAAAACATTCGCCGCATGATTGAAACGCTTGATATTCCAGTGCAGCAGGTTGTAATAGAATCTCGAATGGTAACTGTGCGCGATAACGTTACTGAAGACTTAGGCGTACGTTGGGGCTTTAGTGACCAAGGCAGTAGTGTTGGTATTTCAGGCTCTCTTGAAGGCGCAGAAGGTATTTATAATGCGACATCTACTTCAGATGCACCAAGTATTTCAGACCGATTAAATGTAAATTTACCTATCACTAACCCTGCGGCTAGCATTGGCTTACACATAGCAAAACTGGCTAACGGCACGCTGATTGATTTAGAGCTAAGTGCGCTTGAGGAAGAGAATAAAGGCGAGATTATTGCTAGTCCACGTATAATAGCGGCTAATCAGCAAAAAGCCCGAATAGAGCAAGGTACTGAAATTCCTTATACTGAGTCAGCTTCAAGCGGTGCTACTACCGTAAGCTTTAAAAAAGCGGTACTGAGCTTAGAAGTTACACCTCATATCACACCTGATAATAAAGTAATTCTAGATTTAATTATTACTCAAGATACACGTGGTGATACTGTACAAACAGGTACTGGTGAAGCGGTGTCTATTGATACTCAAGAAATTCAAACACAAGTGTTAGTCGAGAATGGCCAAACCGTAGTACTCGGTGGTATTTTCCAACAGCAAATCATTAATACTACGAGTAAAGTGCCAATTTTAGGTGACATTCCTTACGTAGGAAGACTATTTAAAACCACAAGTGAGTTTAATGAAAAGCGTGAATTACTTATTTTCGTGACACCGAAAATACAAATTGATTAAAATACAGTGGTTTTATGTTAACCAACGGGTGATTATTTAGATTAATTGCTCGTTATATGGCTTTTTATTCTAATTGACTTGAAATACCCCTGCAATTACTGAGATAATCCCCTCCTTAATTTTGGGGCCAGGTCGTTAGGCGGGGTTTTATTTCAAATTTTAGAGTTTGTTTGTACTAAAAGATATGGCTGAGAAACGTAATATATTTCTAGTTGGCCCCATGGGGGCTGGCAAAAGCACGATTGGTCGTCACATCGCTGACCAATTACACCTTGAATTTGTTGATTCTGATCAAGAAATCGAACGCCGCACAGGTGCAGATATTGCATGGGTATTCGATCTTGAAGGTGAAGAAGGCTTTAGACTTCGAGAAGAGTCTGTTATTGGCGATTTAACCGAGATGCAAGGTATTGTACTTGCTACCGGTGGTGGTTCAGTAATGAGTAAAGAAGTTCGAAACAAGCTTTCGGCTCGAGGTATAGTTGTATACCTAGAGACACCTATAGAAAAGCAAGTTGCACGCACGCAACGCGACAAGCGTCGCCCATTACTGCAAACTGAAGAAGCACCTCGTAACGTACTAGAGCGCTTAGCAGAAGAACGCGAGCCCCTATACAAAGAAGTTGCCGATTTTGTTGTACGTACCGATGAGCAAAGCGCTAAAGTTGTTGCTAACCAAATCATCGAGAAATTAGATTTTTAAAAACCAATAATAAGGAAATAACTAAGCATGCTTAAATTAACAGTTAATTTGGACGAGCGAAGTTATCCTATTTATATTGGGCAATCTGCACTTCAAGATAATGGCCGCCTGGTTCACCACATTGGTGATTGTCGGCCTATCATCATTACTAATGACACAATAGCGCCTTTATATTTACAAGCGTTACTTGACTCATTAGCAGATCAAAATCCGCTATCTTTTATTATTCCTGACGGTGAACAATATAAATCACTTGAATGGTTTGAAAAAATATCAGCATTTTTACTACAAAATAACTGTGGCCGAGATACGTGCTTAATTGCGTTAGGTGGCGGTGTTATAGGTGATCTAACTGGTTTTGTAGCAGCGTGTTATCAGCGCGGCGTACCGTTTATTCAAATACCAACGACAGTGCTTTCACAGGTTGATTCATCGGTAGGTGGTAAAACGGCAGTAAATCATCCTTTAGGTAAAAATATGATAGGGGCATTTTATCAGCCTCAAGCGGTTTTTATTGATACACAAACATTACACACCCTACCAGCAAGAGAGTTTGCAGCAGGTATGGCTGAAGTAATTAAGTATGGTCTGATTTACGATACCGAATTATTTGCATACTTAGAGCGAAACGTAGCTAATTTGCAGCAACTAGATGAAACGTGCTTACAGCATATTATTTTTAGATGTTGTGAAATAAAAGCGCTTATAGTTGCGCAAGATGAAAAAGAGCATGGTTTACGTGCTTTATTAAACTTAGGTCATACATTTGCCCATGCAATTGAGGCAGAAATGGGCTACGGTGTTTGGTTACATGGCGAAGCTGTTGCAACAGGCATGGTATTAGCAGCTAAACTTGCCAAGACACGCCAAGATTTAAGCGCAAGTGAAGTTGATCGAATTATTAAGCTGCTTGAGCTATATAATTTACCAACAGAAATTCCAAAGCAAATGACTAGTGAGCAGTTCCTAACGCATATGCGTAAAGACAAAAAGAATAAAAGAGGCACTATACGCTTTATTCTACCTACCCAATTTGGCCAGTGTGCATTAGTTGATGATGTTTCTGATGACCAAGTTAGAGACTTAATCGAGCAGTAAATGCAGTCACAAATTTTACCAAGCCGTGCGGCTTTGGTGGATAGAATCGCACTGCAATTTGAGTACGGACAAAATTTAATAGTTTTACTTGGCACATCGGGGCTAGGTAAAAGTTATATGCTCGAAACCTTCATTACAGATAAATACAATGACTTTAATAAAGCGTTTGTGCAAGTAAGTGCACAAATGACTGACGCTGAGCTAATGAGCGATTTATTAGAGCAAAGCTTTAATTCCCCTTTAGTTGATCATAATTTAAGTTTACCTGAAAACTATTACCAGCTGCTTGAGCAACAGCAGTGCGGACCTTGTTTATGGGTGCTTGATGGCGGTAGGCAATTATCTGAAGAGATACTAATTGAGCTTGAGCTGCTTTCTAAAAATAGCCCTAATACGTTGTATATCATAATTGCATCACAGTCTAAACTTGCTTTAAATGATGCTGTCGAAATTTACTTGGAGCCACTGACGCTTCGAGAAAGCAAGATGTTATTGCAGTGGTACTTTACTGATTTACCTTATGATGAAGACCCTGTTTTTAGTACTTTTTTAGCCGAGGCTCATGGTAATCCCAGCTTATTGCTTGCTTGGCAACCTAGTGAGCACATAGCCGATATTATCGTTAAAGATAAAGTATCTTGGCGATTGCACTTATTGATTTTGATGTTGTTAATTATGCTTTTAATTATTGGTCTGCTTTATAAGTCTGATATGACGCAGTGGTGGCAACAATATTATCAGCAGGAAGAAGCGCAAGTCCTAAATACAGCAATATCTGTAGAGCAAGTAAGTGAGCCGGTTATAAAGCAAAATGAGTCAGTAGTTACTTTAAATGACCCTGAAGTAGTTGAGCCAGATATTGAGCCAGAGAGCGTACACATTAATGATGTGCCTGCTATCATGCAAAGTCTTACCGAACCTGCAAATACCGTCAAGGTATTAGACAATGCTATTGATAATAGCGTTAAAAACAAAAGCAGTGAAGCAGGTGAAGTTGTATCTAAAGCTCTAAAAGTAGAGAAAGTAAATACAGCAGAGCAAACTCAGATCAGCCAAGATAATATTTGGTACATGCAGCAAGCAGATACAAATAGTGTTATTCAATTATTAGCGGTAACTCAGCAGGAAGTTCGCGATAATTTCATTGCTCAATTCAATCTACAGCAGCAAGCACATTCTTACCAAACGAAGCGAAATAATCAAATATGGTGGGTTGTTACATTTGGCAGCTTTGAGAGTATAAACGAGGCAAAATCAGCAATGGATATTTTACCCCCTGGGGTTAGAAAAAATAAACCTTTCTATAAAAAAATTAGTAAAATAAAGCAAGAAATAGCAGTCGTTGATCAGTAAAACACACTGCTTTAGTGTAAAATCGCGCAACACCAGATTGAAGTAAAGAGCCAATGCAGCAAAAAAGTAGAGCCTTCCTTAAATGGGCCGGCGGAAAATACAGCCTAGTTGAAAACATTAATGCGCGATTAAACCAAGCTAGCAAGCATGCTGATACTTTGGTTGAACCTTTTGTTGGTGCAGGCTCTGTGTTTTTAAATAGTGACTTTAAGCACTATATCCTCAATGATATCAATGCAGACTTAATTAACTTATATAAAGAGCTTAAAAGCTCTCCAGATGAGCTTATTAGTGACGCTAAAAAGCTATTTGTTGATTTGAATAATCACGCAGATGCGTATTACGAATATCGTGTGCAGTTTAATCAAAGCCGTGATGTATACGAACGTTCAATCTTGTTTTTATACATGAACCGCCATGGTTACAACGGACTGTGTAGGTATAATTTAAAAGGCATTTTTAATGTGCCTTTTGGTAAGTATAAAAAGCCTTACTTTCCTGAAAAAGAAATGTATTTTTTTGCTGAAAAAGCACAAAAAGCAACGTTCACTTGTTTAGATTACGATGACGTTTTTAAGTTAGTGCCTAACAATGCTGTTATTTATTGCGACCCACCTTATGTACCATTAAGTAAAACGGCTTCTTTTACGTCTTACGCAAAAGGGGGGTTTAATTTAGATGATCAGGCTAACTTAGCTAATTTGGCAGAACAAGCCGCATTTGAAAATAATACACCTGTGCTTATTTCAAACCACGATACCGTGTGGACGCGTAAAATTTATAGCCAAGCATCGCTTGAACAAATTCAAGTAAAGCGCACTATTAGCCCCAAAGGTGGCTCTAGAAATAAAGTTGACGAGTTGATGGCTATGTATTTAGCACCCAAGCAACCACTGCGTAAATTGCGATAACAAAAGCAACAAATAGTACAATCGCAATTAAAATGATGGATAAAGGGGAATGTTGTTTAAAATCGACTTGGCGTTTATTTTCAGACTGAACACCAAAAAATGCAGCTAGCACACTTTGCAACGCGCTAAAAAATTGTAGCATTATTTAAAATAAAGGTTTTAAAGAAGGAGTGTTTTTAGAATCTTCAGAACTAGTAAGTAGTTCCAGTAAATCAAGGTAATGAAACTGAGCACTACGGCTATCGCCAGTTAACCACGAAAACCATGATGACTCTTCTTCAGCTTTAATACACGCAGTTAAAGTGTTTTGAGCACTTACCACTTGTGTATTATGACAATTACTCACTGAGCTTAATTCTTGCTCAGAGCTTGAACCAAAGCTAAACGCCCCGATAAGCAGTAATGCCGACGCAATTAATATCCCAATTTTAAAAGCACGCATGATGAAATCCAATAATTTGTTACTTTTTTAATCATAGCAAATACTGGTTAAATATCAAACTTAAAGTTACCTAAAATGGGGGCTATTACGCCATATTACTTGGGTAACATCTTCAATTAAGTTACATTAACGCAATACACTATTTATTGATGGAGTTAATCATGTTTAACCCAGAGCAAAAATATTTAATAGCCCCTTCTATTTTGTCTGCTGATTTTGCAAAGCTAGGCGAAGATGTTGATAAAGTTCTCGAAGCGGGTGCTGATGTGGTTCACTTTGATGTAATGGATAATCACTATGTACCTAATCTCACAATTGGTCCTATGGTGTGTAAAGCACTAAGAGATTACGGTATTACAGCACCTATCGACGTACATTTAATGGTTAAGCCTGTAGATAGCATAATACCTTTATTTGCTGAGGCTGGTGCTTCTATTATTACTTTTCATCCTGAAGCCAGTGAGCACGTCGATCGTACAATACAGTTAATTAAAGATCACGGCTGTAAAGCAGGCTTAGTGTTTAACCCAGCAACAAGCCTAAGTTATTTAGATCATGTTATTGATAAGCTAGATACCATTTTACTAATGTCGGTAAATCCTGGGTTTGGCGGGCAAAGCTTTATCCCTCATACGCTTGAAAAATTACGCCAAGCCAAACAGCGTATTATTGAATCAGGCCGAGATATTCGCTTAGAGGTTGATGGTGGTATTAAGGTCGATAATATTGCAGCAGCGGCTCGAGCGGGTGCTGATATGTTTGTTGCAGGCTCAGCTATTTTTAATCAACCTGATTACAAAGTGGTGATTGATCAAATGCGTGAGCAGCTTGGAAGTGTTAAGTAATGAAGTACGATGTCGCCTTATTTGATTTAGATGGTACTTTGGTTGATAGCGTTTACGACTTGTATATCGCTATTAATTTAACCTTGAGCGATTTTGCTTTTCCTATTGTTAGTCAACGCTTGGTTGAAAGTTGGGTTGGTAATGGTGTTGAAGTCCTTGTAAAACGCGCTTTGAGTGGCGATATGCAAGTGAGTGAAAATTTAGATGAGTCACTTAGTGGCAAAGCAATATTACAGTTCTATAAGTATTATGAACAACAAGTTGGTGAGTATAGTGTTTTGTACCAACATGTAGAAACAGGGCTTGCAGCACTTCGCGGTATGCCTAAAGCATTAATCACTAATAAGTCTCGAATTTTTACAGAGAAATTACTCGATAAACTGGCACTAACGAGTCATTTTGATGTGGTTGTATGCGGTGACGATATGGCAAAAAAACCATCGCCAGAACCATTGCTATTTGCCTGCAAAAAACTAAATGCGGAACCTAATAAAGCAATAATGATAGGTGATTCTAAAAGCGATATACTTGCAGCTAAAGCCGCTAATATAGACGTAATTGCACTTAGTTATGGCTATAACCAAGGTGAAAGTCTTGAGGATTATAATCCGCAGTACCTATGCGATAACTTCTTAGATATAATACCTGTTCTAACGCAGCGTTAAATATTATTCATTAAGCAAAATAAAGGAAAATCATGAGTAAACCAGTAGTTTTAAGCGGCATTCAGCCAACCGGTGGTATGACAATAGGCAACTATGTTGGCGCTATTAACCAGTGGCTAAAGTTACAGGAAGACCACGAAAGTTTCTTTATGTTAGTAGACTTACACGCTATTACGGTTCGCCAAGAGCCTGAATTACTGCGCTCTCGAGTGTTAGATGGTATTGCTCTTTACGCGGCATGTGGCATTGATCCTGAAAAATCTGCGTTATTTGTACAATCGCAAGTACCTGAGCACGCACAATTAGCTTGGGTATTAAATTGTTACGCGCAAATGGGTGAGCTTAATCGAATGACTCAGTTTAAAGACAAGTCATCTAAGCACGCAAATAACGTAAACGTGGGCTTATTTTCATATCCAGTATTGCAAGCTGCGGATATTTTATTATACCAAGCTGATCAAGTACCAGTAGGGGATGATCAAAAGCAACACTTAGAGCTGACTCGCGATATAGCCACACGCTTTAATAATTTATATGGCGACGTATTTAAATTACCAGAGCCGTACATCCCTGAGTTTGGTGCACGCGTAATGAGCTTGCAAGATCCACTTAAAAAAATGTCTAAGTCTGACGAAAACCCAAATGGTTACATCATGTTATTAGATGAGCCTAAGCAAATTGTGAAAAAGCTTAAAAAAGCAGTAACTGATTCAGATGAACAAGCACGTATATATTTTGATCGCACAGAAAAGCCTGGCGTATCAAATTTGCTTACTTTATTGAGTGTTGCAACTAAGCGCTCAATTGAAGACCTAGTTCCTGAGTATGAAGATAAAATGTATGGCCATTTAAAGAAAGATACAGCAGATGCAGTTGTAAATATGATTGAGCCAATTCAAGCACGCTTTAAAGAGATCAGAGAAGATCAAAACCTACTTGATGGCATAATGAAGTCAGGTGCTGAAAAAGCAAGTGTACGTGCTGAGAAAACATTGAAATCGGTATACGATGCGCTTGGTTTTATTCCTCGCGGGTAAGTTTATTAAAATAAAAAATGCCGCTTGTTAGCGGCATTTTTTATATAGCACATATCAACATGATGGACCCAAATAGAAACAGTAGCGATATAGCTAGTTTGTCTGTTTTATCCATTATTCAGCCCCTCTTACTGTTATATCTGCCGTGCTATCAATATCAACTAGAGAAACTTTATAGCCCTTATTTTCAAGTAAGGTAAGTAAACTATCTTGTCCTGCAAGATGGGCAACTCCAACAAGTACAAACTCATTTTTATCGTTGTTAAACATGGCTTCTACTTTTGGTAACCAATCATTATTTCTATCTGTAATGAGTTGTTTATAACTATTCGGATCATTTTTCTGCATATCTTCAAGTGCCACTTTATTCAGTGTGTCTGTATCACCTTTGCGCCAGGCAGCTAAAAGTCCTTTAAACATATCGCCATAGTTGTGCAGCTCGGCTAAGTTATGTTTAATGAAGTCGTTTTCGTTGCCTTGACCCATTTTTTTAAAAAGCTCTAACTGAAATTCCATTGTTTCTAAGTAATTTTTTGTTTTGTTATCTTCAGTCGCTTTTTTAGTAAAATAAGCATCAACACCTTCACCCATTAAATTTTGCTTTTGAAGCTCCATCGACATTAAAACAATACCAACCATAGCAGGGCGAAAGCCATCTAACTTAGCGAGATTAGCGCCAAACTCGTTAAGCTTATTTTCAAGTGATGCCTTAATCTCGGGTTCTAGTTTTTGACTTAACGTTTCGTTATTTGTATACGATAGTGCGCCTAACATTTGCATTTGCGCATTAGTGTCGGCTGGGTCAGTTATCGGTGCTTCTAAAATAATTGTATCCGCTTGTTCATAAGCATGGTTAAACTCAGCGGGTAGTGGCATTTCAGCTTTAGGTAGTATGTGAACTGTACCGCCAATAAATAGTGAGTCATTACCATTGCTTACTTGCCATACAGAGCTTTGGGCCTGTGCTGTATTTGCTAAAAGACTACAGCTAAGTAATACGCTGGCAGATACTAATTTTTTTGTGAATTTTTTCATGATAATTCCTTTATGTAACTTTTAATTTTATTGTTTTTAGTTCGATAACACAGTGCTGAAATATGCAGTGATTGAGGATGTTAACTTTGAAAGGTTTTTATCAATTTGCGAGTTTATTTTGCTCATTGAAGAGTCAAGCTCAGCTGATATTTTTTCATCTATCGAAGAAAGTAACGTTTGTGTATCAACATTACTTTTTAAAGACTCAGTGGCGTCTATGTTGTTTGTTTCTTGCTGCTTTTTATTAACTGGGTTAATCGCCTCTACGCTTTCACCAATTATGCATTGATTAAAATTACTTTGAACGGTGTGTTGTTTAGCGTCAGCTGCAATAACTGAAGTTGTATTAAAAGCAGTTGCTAGTAGTAAAGCCGGTAGTACTTTTTTTATTGTGCTATTCATAATTAAACCTTTTATATTTTTAATTGCAGCCAATTTAGAATCACAAATGATTTTTTACTAAGCTGCTTGTTGATGACGGTTTAAAGAATATCGCTGAATTTATTGAGAGTCGCTTATCTAGTTATGAGCAATTAATAGATAAGGTTTTTAAATTAAATAATTGTTTTAATTTAGAAGGTTAGCCTTAAACCTTATAGTGCTAATATAAGGTTTAAAATGCTTTTTCTATAAAAGAAAGTGTAGATGTGATACGGTTTATAAAAATAAAAATACGTAAAGACTATGAATTATCAAATCGGACCTTGGCAATTTATTAGTAATCGCTGTGTGGTTACTTCAAACCATTTAGAAAGGGAATTAGATCCACTTTTAGTAAAGCTATTACTTCACTTTATAGACAAGCCTCAACAAATTGTTTCCCGCCAAGAGCTTATTGAGAGTGTGTGGCAACAGAGCTTTGTTGATGATAATGCGATTAACCGTGCAATCTCAGAGTTAAGAAAGCAGCTTGCCCACCCAATTGAAAAAGCGCCGCTTTTAAAAACGCATTACCGTAAAGGATATAGCCTAACAGTAATACCTGAGCGTTTAACGCAAGCAAACGTTTTGAAAGAGCCTGTAAACATTTTGCCTGACTCACCGGGTATTTCTGCCAAAAATGAAGAGATAGCTACTGCAACTACTTCTCAACCAGTTCAAAAAAAGAATAGTAAAAATTTTTTGATTTATTCTTTACTCGTCATTATTTGCCTGTGCTCTTTAGTATGGTTTGGGTTGTTTTTTATTAATGCACCTTCTAGTGAAAAGATTAAACAGATCACGGTTAATAAGGTAGCAAGCACGTGGAATATAGGCAGTGAGGTTCACCCTGAGATGTCCTCAGATAAACAATATTTAGCTTATACAAATGTTGAACCTGAAAATGACATAATGCATGCATTTGTAAAGCGACTATCTGATCAAAGGGAGGTTGAAATTACCTATCCTGGCTTTCAAGTATCTATTTTATCGTGGCAGTTAAATCAGCACGCAGTGCTTATACAAGCTACAAACTTAAAACAACAGCAGTGCGAAATGGTACTAGTTGATTTAAGCCAGTTTCCTATTGTTGGTGAGGCTACATTAATTAAAAAGTGTGACCTTAGATACACCGGCTACGCACAAGTAGACGAAAATAGTGAATATATTTATTACACTGAATATAAAAATGAGCAAGATGGCTCAGGTTTATATAAATTTGATTTAGAGTTACAAAAAGAGTCCATTGTTATTCCACCACCAGGTGTAATGTATGGCGTAATAATGCCGCGCTTATCTTCTTCAGGTAATAAAATAGCATATATACTTAGTCAAAAAGGTCAGCCTTTTTCGGTGTTCAGCTACGACTTTTCTACGCGTGAGACTAAGCGGTTATTTAAAGCAAACAAAAGTATAATTAGCTTCGCGTTTGACTGGCTTGCAGACGATAAAGGCGTGATTGTTTTTGAAGACTCTGACCTTTCAACCATTGTGTTTGATGAAAATAATATTATTAAACGCACACTAACGGTTACCCCAGCAATTTCACCTTATTATATTGCAGTTCAATCTGCTAATAGCCTCTTTTACTCAGCAAATAAAACACAAGCATTTTCGTTAATTAAAGCGACTAATCTTTTTAGCGATGTTCCTGAGTATGAAGCACTCTACAAAAGTGATGAAGACGACTACCACATTGTAGAAGTCATTAATGAGAAAGGGCCAGCGCATATTTTTGTATCCGAGCGCTCTGGCAGCAGTCAGTTGTGGTTATCTCAAAATGGACTTACAAAGCAACTTAGTAACTTTACTTATGAAGGGAAATCTACCTTTGCTATTGGCGGGCTAAGAGTATCGAGTAAGCAAGATCGTGTTTTATTAAGAGTTAATAGCGATATTGCATTTTTTGACGTTATGTCGAACAAACTCTATACCATAGCTGAGTTTAAAGGGCGAAAAATACTAAACTATGTATGGTCTAAAGATAATGAAAGTATAATTTATTTAGAGCGAAGTGGTTCAGAAAATCTATTTGCTCAGTTTAATTTATTAACGCGAGACACAACTATATTAGAGGATATTAAAGCCAACAAATTAATTTCAGGCGCTGACGGTACTAATTATGCAATTACTAATAATCAGTTAATTAAACTATCAAATAAACAGAGTTGGGAATTACCCAAAGACGCGCGACAAGCACAACTTTTTGCTATTAATGGTAATTACCTTTACTACTCTGATACGATTTCAAGAGTTGCTCGGCTTAATTTAGAAGATAAAACAGTAAAAGATGTGCACGTGGATTTTAAACCCATCGCATTTTTTATTAGTGATAACAATCAAATTTTCTTTACAGAATCAAAATATAAAGACATGCAAATAATACAGATAAGTTGGAATAACTAGGGTCTGTTGAGCTTTCAAGGTTAAATTTGCAGCAGTGTGTTGTTTTTCTTTAATAACATTTTCGATTGTTATACCAATTCGCTTAATTAAGTGATCTATTTTGAGGATGGAAAAACGTGTTGGTAGCTAGGCAAAAAGTTCGCTATTTAGTTGTTCTCGGCAATAGCTCCTGCATTGCTCTACCTTCTGCATCCATGCAGTCGTAAATGAGAATTTTTTAACATAGGTAGCGACACGTTTAGCCCCGCAAAATGATTAAGTATTATTGCGGATTGGTATTATGTTGATAAAAGAAAAATTAGAGCCAAAAAATAGCGAGAAGTAACTCTTCTCGCTATTTTTAATTAAGTGCAATCTCGACAGTTAAATAACCTCAAAGCCGATTAATTTGTCACAACTGAACCTCTATTTATTTAATAGAGGTTTTAAGTAATGCCCAGTATGTGAACGCTCACACTCAGCTACTTCTTCTGGTGTACCTGCAATGAGTATTTCACCACCGCCAGCTCCGCCTTCAGGTCCTAAATCGATAACCCAATCTGCTGTTTTAATAACATCGAGGTTGTGCTCAATAACAACAATAGTATTGCCGTGGTCGCGCAAGCGATGAAGTACAACAAGCAGCTGTTCAATATCAGCAAAGTGTAAGCCTGTTGTTGGCTCATCTAATATGTAGAGTGTTTTTCCGGTATCACGCTTTGATAGCTCGCGCGCTAGTTTTACACGTTGCGCTTCACCACCTGAAAGCGTGGTAGCGGCTTGACCTAAGCGGACATACGATAAACCAACGTCCATTAGGGTTTTAAGCTTACGGGCAATAGCCGGTATTTTGTCAAAATACTCATGCGCGTCTTCAACAGTCATCTCAAGTACTTGGTGTATGTTTTTACCTTTGTATTGTACTTCGAGGGTTTCGCGGTTATAGCGTTTACTCTTACATACATCACACGGTACATACACATCAGGTAAAAAGTGCATTTCAACTTTAATTAAGCCGTCACCTTGGCAAGCTTCACAGCGTCCGCCTTTAACGTTAAAGCTAAAGCGACCTACTTTGTAGCCACGTGAGCGCGCTTCTTGTGTACCTGCAAATAACTCACGAATACCGGTAAATATACCTGTGTAGGTTGCCGGATTTGAACGAGGAGTACGACCAATCGGGCTTTGATCAATATCGATCACTTTATCAAAATGATCTAAACCACTAATTGATTTATACGGTGCCGCTTCGGCAGTGGTTGCGCCATTTAGCTCTGTATGAGCAAGTTTAAATAAAGTATCGTTTATTAACGTTGATTTACCCGAGCCCGATACACCTGTCACACAGGTCATTAAACCAAATGGGATTTTTAAATCCACATTTTTAAGGTTATTACCCGTTGCGCCAAATAGCTCTAGCCATTTGTCGTTCGTTGGGTGACGCTCTTTTGGTATTTCTATTTTACGTACGCCTGATAAAAATTGGCCCGTAACAGATTCTTTGCTTGCTAAAATATCGTCGCGCGTACCTTGAGCAATAATATGCCCACCATGAACACCCGCACCTGGGCCAATATCAATAATATGATCTGCAGCACGAATAGCATCTTCATCGTGCTCTACCACAATAACGGTGTTACCTAAGTCGCGCAAATGGACCAATGTTTGTAATAAACGGTCGTTATCGCGTTGATGCAGCCCAATAGATGGCTCATCTAGTACGTACATTACACCTACAAGACCGGCACCAATTTGACTGGCTAAGCGGATACGTTGAGCCTCACCACCTGATAATGTATCGGCGCTACGTTCAAGTGATAAATAATTTAGGCCAACGTTAATTAAAAACGATAAGCGGTCGCGAATTTCTTTTAATATTTTTTCAGCTATTTGGCCTTTTTGTCCGGTTAACTCTAAACCTTCAAAAAATTCCATGGCTTCACCAATACTCATGCATGTGATTGCAGGTAAGTTGGTTTGTCCAATAAATACATTTCGAGATTCTTCGCGTAAGCGCGAGCCATTACAGCTAGGACATGCTTGGCTTGTTTGGTATTTAGCAAGTTCTTCGCGTACAGAGTTTGACTCGGTCTCACGGTAGCGGCGATTCATGTTATTTAAAACGCCTTCAAACTCATGGTTACGCGTAATTAAATCGCCACGGTCGTTACGGTAATTAAACGCAATTTTAGTGCTACCAGAGCCATCTAAAATAATTTTTTTCGATTCGCTGTCTAAATCTTGATAAGGCACGTCTAAATCAAAATTGTAATGATCCGCAACCGCTTGCAGCATTTGATAGTAATAAAAGCTGCGTTTATCCCAGCCTTTAATTGCACCGCCAGCAAGGCTTAACTCTGGGTTATGCACTACGCGATTAGGATCAAAATATTGACGTATACCTAAGCCATCACAGGTTTGACAAGCACCAGCTGGGTTATTAAACGAAAACAAACGCGGCTCAAGTTCAGTCATTGCATAGCCACAAGTAGGGCAGGCAAAATTTGCTGAAAATAGAATCTCTTCAGCGCTGCTATCGTCCATGTATGCTACATGTGCAACGCCATTAGACATTTCAAGTGCAGTTTCGAACGATTCTGCTAAGCGTTGTTGTAAGCCATCTTTTACTTTAAATCTGTCTATAACAACTTCTATTGTATGTTTTTTATGAAGCTCAAGCGTTGGAGGATCAGACAAGTCACATACTTCACCGTCTATACGGGCGCGAATATAACCTTGGCTAGATAGCTGTTCTAATAACTTAACATGCTCACCTTTACGCTCTTTTACTATTGGCGCAAGCAGCATTAATTTACTGCCCTCAGGTAGAGCCAAAACAGTATCTACCATTTGGCTAACGGTTTGCGCAGCAAGTGGTAAATCATGTGTAGGACATCGTGGTTCGCCAACGCGGGCAAACATAAGTCGTAAATAATCGTAAATTTCGGTAATAGTACCTACGGTTGAACGCGGGTTATGAGACGTTGACTTTTGCTCAATAGAAATGGCAGGAGAGAGGCCTTCGATGTGATCCACATCAGGCTTTTCCATGAGCGATAAAAATTGTCTTGCGTACGCAGAGAGTGATTCAACATATCGGCGTTGTCCTTCTGCATAAAGCGTATCAAATGCAAGTGATGACTTCCCCGAACCAGATAGACCCGTAATAACTATTAATTTATCACGTGGGATGGTTAGGCTGATGTCTTTTAAATTGTGCGTTCGGGCGCCTCGGACTTCAATGTTTTCCATGCTATCTCGTTTATTACCAAAATTATTTACTCAGTATCGCATAATACGAAGCAATATTAATCCTTGATCAATGAAAAATCCTTACTTATAGGCGATTAATTATTGCCAAGCTTATGGTAGAATCCCAACCTCAATTTTTCATAGAGTAAGATCACGCAGATAATGACCGCATCTTCACTTAATTCACGAGAAAAACGCGCCGCTGTATCACTGGCGAGTGTGTTTGCATTTAGAATGCTCGGCTTGTTTATGCTGATGCCTGTATTGGCTATTTATGGACAATCGCTTGAAGGTTTTTCGCCTATTTGGATTGGTTTTGCCATTGGTGCGTATGGTTTAACGCAAGCTGTACTACAAATACCTATGGGTCGATTATCCGATAAGATTGGTCGTAAAAAGGTTATTGTTGGTGGCTTAGTTGTATTTGCTATTGGCTCTGTCGTTGCTGCATTAGCTGACTCTATCCAAATGGTTACCGTAGGCCGTGCTTTACAAGGTATGGGCGCAATAGCCAGTGCGCTACTCGCGTTTGCTTCAGATTTAAGCCGCGATGAGCAACGACCAAAAGTAATGGCCGTTATTGGTATGAGCATAGGAATGAGCTTTGCCTTTGCTATGTTACTTGGGCCAATTGTTGCAGCTTCGTGGGGTATTGCTGGTGTATTTTGGTTGACTGCTATTTTAGCTGTCTTTGGTATATTTATAGTGACCATGCTAGTGCCAAAGGCGGTAAATAAAGCGCCCAAAGGCGATACATTAGCAAGCTTCAGCGACATTAAAAAATTAATTAAACATCCTCAGTTAGCACGATTAAATGCAGGTGTATTGTTATTGCATTTAACGCTAACCACAATTTTTGTGGTACTGCCGAGCCAATTAATTAAAGATGGCTTGGTTGCCGACCATCACTGGTATTTGTATATTCCAGTGCTATTTTTAGCATTTTTATTAATGGTACCAATAATGATTGTGGCCATTAAAAAAGAGAAAGAAAAACAAGCATTTATTGGCTCAGTAGCCTTGTTAACTATTAGTATGTTAGCAATGTCGGTATGGGTTAATAGTGTAGTAGGCATTGCTGTGTGTATGCTGCTTTATTTTGTGGCGTTTAACTTTTTAGAAGCCACTATGCCTGCGCTTGTATCGCGAATAGCACCAGCAAGCCAAAAAGGCTCAGCGATGGGTGGCTACTCATCGAGTCAGTTTTTAGGCGCCTTTTTGGGCGGTATGTTAGGTGGCTATGTAGCACAAACTACAACGGCGCAAGCTGTGTTTGCGGCAGCGGCACTTGTTGGGTTAATATGGCTTATTATTGCGTGGAAAATGCAAGTCCCACCCAAAAGTAAAGTTATTAGTTTAATGACCAAATTAGATTCTGAAGAGCATGCTCAAGTACTTGCTTCTCAGTTAGTTGCTTTACCAGGTGTAATAGAAGCAACTGTAGTTCGCGATGAAAGTCGCAGCTATTTAAAGATTAATGATAAAGAATTTGACCTAGACCAAGCGCGTAAAGTCGCTGGTTTAATCTAACATTTATAGGAGATGGTTCCATGGCACGCGGTGTGAACAAAGTAATTTTGGTTGGTAATTTAGGGCAAGATCCTGAAGTTCGTTATATGCCTAACGGCAACGGTGTAGCAAATATTACCCTAGCAACTTCGGATAGCTATAAAGATAAGAACACTGGCCAAATGGTTGATAAAACTGAGTGGCACCGTGTTGTATTTTTTGGCAAGTTAGCTGAAATTGTTGGTGAATATTGTCGTAAAGGTTCACAAATTTATGTTGAAGGTAAACTTCAAACACGTAAGTGGACCGATCAACAAGGCCAAGAAAAGTACACTACAGAAATAGTTGTAGATGGCTTTACTGGTCAAATGCAAATGTTGGGCGCACGTGGTGGCGATCAACAAAGTGGTGGTTACCAAGGTAATCAATCACAAGGTGGGCAACAAGGTGGTTACCAAGGTAATCAAGCGCAAAGTGCTCAACAAAGTGGTGGTTACGGCCAAAATAATCAAGGCCAAAATAACCAGCAACAAGGTGGTTATGCTCCACAACAGCAAGCAGCACCTGCAGCGCAACCTCAGTCAGCGCCAGCACCACAACAAAATAATCAATACCAACAACCGCAAGGCGGCTTTGCACCACAACAAAATAGTGCACCGCAGCAGCAAGGTGGTTTCGCTCCTAAACCACAAAGTGCTCCGCAAGGTGGTGCATCAAACCCAATGGAACCAACCATTGATTTTGATGACGATATCCCGTTCTAGTGTCCCAACCTTTACAGTGTAAAGATTTATTATAAAAAAGCCCCGTTCATACGGGGCTTTTTGCTATTTTTAGTGTAATTTTCTTCTTGTGATTAATTTTTGACCATGTTATGAATATACCAAGGTCAAAGTGTAAAGAGCAAGGTTATGCAATTACGTAAAGTTAGAAAAGATGGAATTAACGAAGTTGGATGCTTGGTCGTTGATGAGCTAGGTGCTCCCATTGACAGGATCTGTCGTTACACGCTTATCGAGATTGCAGGGCGCGCTGATAGCACGCAAGAGAATATTACTCGGCACATCATTCATATTGAACGCTGGGCAGAACAACTTGATATTAATTTGGAGGAAGAAGTAGCAATTCGAGGTTTAGTCCAAGGAGAATTGTTTACCTCCCTTATTCGTCATCTAGAGAGCTATTCTGAAAAACCAAGAAACATAACCCCCATAACCCGAAAAACTGTTGAACCTGAATATTTTAATCAACGTATTGATGCATGTGCTGAATACTTTGAATATCTTGCCGGAAGAGTGATAGGTAAGCGTCGGATTGGCGATTCTATGATACAAAATATCGAAACTTCGGCACGCCGGTTGCGTAGCCGGCTAAAACGACGAAAACAACCCGTATCGAAAACATCCTTAGTTAAAGGGCTTTCTTCTCTACAACAAGCTTCATTGTATAAAGGTATTGAAAGTCCAAAGTATTTTGGCTGGAGTAAAAATACGGCATTACGTAACAAGCTTATCATTAGGCTGTTTTATGAGACTGGAATCCGTCGTGGTGAGTTTTTATCTTTGACCATCGAGAACTGCCATACGACCAAGTTGGTCCTCGGTGAACGCCCCTTTATACGGACCATGGAAAATGTCATATATGAAGATTCTCGTCCGCATGTACCGCATGAAAAAACTGAAGCTAGGATCATTCCTATATCGAGCAGTCTAGCTAGCTTGATTAATGAATATAAAGTATTTCGTGGATCCACAAAAGCTGCACGGAGACAGCCTCCATTTCTTATTTTATCCAGCCATCACCCGTATCCACCACTTTCATTATCAGCGCTGGCGTCTATATTTGAAGCTGTTAAGGTACATTTGCCAGATTTAGACAGCTTTGGACCACACCGATTAAGACATACCTTTTTCGAGAACCTAGATCGCATGATGCATCGTAATGGATACAACGAAACTCAGAAAAAGAAAATAAAAAATTCTATTGGTGGCTGGAAACCAACATCTAGACAAAGCGAAAACTACGAGAAGTTAGCCACATTAGAGCAATGTGTGGAAGCGCTTAGTTACTACCATGAGCAACTGGAAAATAATTAGAAGTAATAGGGAGGCATTTGGCATGCAGCATAATGTAGTTTTGAGTAAGGAAAGACTTGCGAGAGCATCATTTGAGTTTTCTGATGTTGAAATTTTTTATGACCCATACCCGATAACCCAAAATGGTCAGATTCTTGATTTAACTCAAAGTAAGTGCCACCTTCTCCCTGAACGCATATTACTCAATTTTGACTTGGTCCATCCTTTATTGCGTGAACATGTAAAAGCATGGATTGCATATGCAGTAAAAATATATGCGAATGAATCGATACATAATCATTTTAAACAGCTTAGGTTAATTGATGTGTCTGGAAGCTTTCAAAATGAAGATGACTTAGCAGAATGCATTGATTCGCAAATTCGAGCCTATATGCAAAGCGATAAATCGGCTCGCAAAAAGTCTGGACTTCGAATTGCTTACGGCTGGTTTGTAGAAGAGGGATTGCCATACTTTGATGAAGACTTTTTTGATCTTTACTTAGATACCCTTAAATTCGGGGCGGATGAAGGTAGAGGTAAAGACGTATTAATGGAGATCCCTAACCGTGGACCCTTAACGCTTCGTGAGCAGAGGTTGTTTCGTGAGAAAATGTCTGAAATTAACCCTGACGAACTTTCTATAATTGAGTTGCAAGGCATGGTTGCATTAAAGTTAGGTCAAACGCTTGGTGCCCGAGATATTCAAGTAATAAGATTAAAGTTTTCGCACGTTATAAAAGGAGATAATGGAGTGCCATTCATTCTATTACCTCGAGCTAAACAGCGAGGACATAAAAATAATAACCAACAGAAGAAGCGACTTATTACCAATTCGCTATTTGATCTAATTATGAGATTAAACGAAAGATATCGAGAAGCTCTTCAACAACCTATAGACAGTGAATGGTTTGTACTTTGTACACTGATAGCTAGGTCAGGAAAGCCAACAGAGAAACGGTTAACTCTAAGCTTATTTCGAAGTCGCAGATTCGTATTTGAGTCTAATATGGCCCTCGGATTTAAAGTCACAAATCGTCGACTTCGTAAGACTTTCTGTACTCAATTAATAGCTAAAGGTACTCCTTTGAAGGTAGTGGCTGAACTGATGGATCATTCAGATCTACAACAACTAGAAGTATATTATCGCCACACACATCACATTGCCAAAAAGTTAGATGAAGTCCTCAATTCAGAGGCAAGTGAAATTCTTGATGCATTCAAGGGAAAAATAATATCGCCTGAGCAAGCATCACAATCTGGGCAGCAAATCTTTGCACCTAGCAAAAAGCAGACATTACATTTAATTGGTAGTTGCGGCAGTGCTACACCTTGTTCACTTAATCCGCCACTCAGTTGTTATGGTTGCGCCTCGTTAGAAGCATTTGAAGATGCAGATCATAAAAGTGTGGTTGAAGGGCTTGTAGCTGAAACCAAAGAGATATTTGGTGAGAGCCATTCAATTGAGATCTTAAAACACTCCGACTTTTTGGCTGCTACTCGGTTTTTACAAATGCTTGAGGAGGGTGAAATATGAGTAGTGTTGTTGCTTTACTACCTAGACCAGGGCATGACGCAGTAAATAATCTTGCAGAGCTGGTTGCCTTTTATAAACAAAACTCACCATTTAAATCGAAAGAAAGCTGGAAGTGGGACAATACTTATTGGGATGTGAAAGGTATTTGCAAAACTCAAAGTAGAAAAGCTGCTTATGAGTTGTTTTTATATTTCAGCAGAGACAATCAAAAGGGAGTAAACGTTAAAACGTCGCGTACAGAAATGCAGCAGTTCCATCATGACGGACTCTCTGATGTCATGAAATGTCATGTAACGGCCTTACAAATTGAATCCAAAAAGGATGCTGGTTCACTGCAAATTTGGATTAACACATACCGCTACTTAGACAATGTCTTAGCAAAGTCTGGGAAACCGATTGCTGACATGTCAGCCCATGATTTTAGGATGGCGGAACTTAATGCGCAAAAGCAACTCGCAGCTTCAACCTTTTACCGCACTGCAAGTAAGCTTGAGGGTATTTGCAAATTCATCAACCAAAAGAAGCTAGTTCGGCATAAAATCACTTTTCGGAAAGTTGCAAAGCGTGGCGAAACGCATACGAATAGCGATTCAAGAATAGACCAGTCATCAATAGATGAAAGAGCCAAGAAGCTGCCCTCAAAGAGCAGCTTGATTGCGGTAGCGATTCTCTCTAATGCTGATCTAAAAGGAGATGATGCGTTATTTCAGTCAATGGTTGAGATCATGTTTGCAACCGGACTCCGATTTGATGAGGTCGTTTCGTTAGATAAAGACTGTTTATATGAAAAACAGCTGGAGGAACGAAACGTTTTAACAGGTCAGCAAGAGTTTTTTAAAGTCCACGAAATACGTTACAAAGCCAAAAAAGGAGGGGGATTCCGAACTAAAACAGTTGCTGACAGTTTAGTGCTGGTCGTTAAAAAAGGCATACAAACAGCCTTAGAGTTACTCTCGCCGGTTAGAAATACAATTGAGATGCTTAAACGGAACGAATACGATTTTTTTCCACTGCTTGATTCGGAAGAAGAAATAGCTGTTGCGGATGCATATCGTTTATTGGGATGGTCAAGTAACTCTAATTTTCAAACATATTTGAAAAAGCGAAACATAGTAATAAAGAAGAAAGAAGTGCTTAATACTAAAGGAAAGCTTAGTAAAGTAACTATGTTATTACCTAAGGACTTAAAAGGGGCTACTGTTGATTTAGCGCTCGAGTCAGCTGCTGACTTTTGGAATACTATCAAGAAAACTACGGTTGCTGATAAGCTGGAGGATATGTTGTATGTCACTCAACATCAACGCCATCATTCGATAAAGTCTACTGAGTATTGGAAATTTACCCTAATTAGCCATACGCAGATTTCAGACTTCATTGCTGGCCGTCCTGAGCTAGGAGTGAAAAGTGCTTTTGAAAGACATAATCTCATGTTTGAAGATCAACCTGTACGACTGACATCACATCAATTCAGACACTTCCTCAGTACGATGCTGGAACTGTGTGACACGATCTCCGACATTGAGGTCGCTCGGTATTTTGGCCGTAAATATATTGGCGATAATTCAGCATATGATCACACTAATAAGGCTAAAAAGGTAATGGATCATGCTGATGACATCATCGCTTCTACGGGGATCTCTAAAGAGCAGGCTAAAGAAGCGGCGATTTTGTTTACATTGGTGGACAAAGAGGAAGCTTTGGAGACTATAGGTGACCTAACCACAACATTGATCACGTCGATAGGCCTGTGTAAGCACGACTACAACGATTCTCCCTGTGGAAAGCATTATGCGTGTTTACGCGGATGTGCTGAATATTACCGGATTAAGGGGAACAAGACTGAAATTGATGAAGTTCTTCGTATTTTTGAACAGCAAGAGCTCCATGTTGAAGCGGCAAAAGAGTCAGTCGCGGAAGAGTTTCACAACGCTAATAATTGGCTGATATCTCATCAAGAACTGTTGAAAGGGTGTGAAGCGGCATTGGATATCGAGAGTGACCAAAATATCGCCATAGGTGAGCGAGTACAAGTTTTTCCTGAAGGAAAAACGAAGTGTGAGGCTATATGAAAAAGAAGCAAGCAAGATTAAATCCAAATTTAGAGAAAGAAATTTGTAGCCAAATTCTTCTACTTGCCTCTCGTTCTAAAAATGGCAAAGTGACATGGGCAAAGCTTGAGGAGATGACGGGGTTTTCACGACAGGCATTATCTAGCAATCCTGTCATCGCCAGTGAATATCGTGAGGTTAATGGAACCCAAAAAACGGTCGTCACTGCGGAAAAATGTTTAGAAGAGCTTGAGAGTAAGTTGGCTAAATCAGAGAGTGAGTGCAAACGCTTGAGGGCTACACTCAGGGAGTATGACAGCAAATATCACCGATGGCTTTACAACGCAACTAATGCCAATTTAAGTATTGATGAGCTTAATGCACCAGTGCCTGAGTCGTTAAAAACGATTGGTCGTAAAAAGGGCCGTAAATGAGCAAGCCATTTGACATAGATATCGAGCTAGCAGCATTTAATCTTGATCGTATGCATCCCACTGGCAAAGCCAATCTGATAAAGGTCGCGGAGTTGATGGGAATGATGGATGTTGATGCTTTGAGTGATTATATTGACAACGACTCTCTTGATTTAAAAGCAATGGCAACCGAGCTGGAAATGGCGCGTTCTAGCTTCTATCAGAATGAACATATCAAACGATATGTACTCAGTAAGGCTGAGGCTCTAATAGTACAGGGCTTAATAGTTGAACTACCTTATCAAACTCGTGAAAAGAGAACGCATGGCACTGAAAAAGCAATTCAACGTAACAGTGTGACGGATAAAGAAATTCAGGAGAAAAACGCTGTAATCAAACGCCTTCAACTACAGGTGGTGGAGTTATCTGCTAAGTTAGATGGGTTAAAGTCAGAGTTACATTTAGCTAAGAATGAGTTGGAAAAATCGGACATCCGTTCACACCACTTGGCTCAATTCGGACGTTTTCCAAGGTGACCAATAATCATACACATCATATTGTATTAAGGGTAACGCGCAGTGCATATACCAGCAGAGGAGGTGCCGTATTTCATGGAGTTGAAGTTAACCAAGATACATTGTGTAAAGTTAATGCTCGCCAGCATTATATCATTCGCGTAGAGGAAAGTGACCAAGACTCTATTACGTCTTCCATTGCTAAAGGCATGATATTGGATATTGTACCTAAGACGCAGCTTAAAGTGTCAACAGATTTAGGGCTGGAGCGATTTATCGTTTCCACAAACAAGATTGAAATTTTGCGACCTGAAGGCAAAATGATCGTGGATCTGATTGGTAGCAGTAATCAATTCAAAGGAATTGGCCCTGTTAAAGCGCGAAAGCTTTGGGGGCATTTCGGTGAAAACCTATATGACTTGTTAGACCAAGGTAACATAGAAAGCTTGATGCAAATGCTTTCAAAGGATACAGCTCAACGAGCAGTCGATGCTTGGCGTACATACGTTAACCTCGATGGATTACGTCATTGCAATATGATATTAGGGTTAGATGTGTCGACGTCATTAAGGGTAACAGGGCTTTATCAGCAAGATACCATCGACAAATTGGCTGAAGATCCCTATAGGTTATTGGCTTTTGGTCTTACCTTTAAAGATTGCGATCTCATTGCCAAGCGACAAGGTTTTTTTTCCGATTCTCCTGTAAGGCTAGCTGCGGCAGTCGAGGCAGTACTCTATAAAATCTTGGAGAGTGGCAGTACTGTTGCTACGCAAGAGGCCCTTATGAAGCCTCTAAGGCACATTCTTGATGTTTGTGATGATAACACCATTAATAAAGATGAACTCGTTTCGCTGGCACTACAAAACGGGGAGGACAGCGGTCATTATGTATTGCTTGCGGACGGTAGTTACCAGAGTAGCGGTGCGTTTTTGATGGAAGCTTTTGTCGCGGAGCAACTGGTTAAGTTAATTCGCTGCCCAGTTCATTATCCCATAACAGAAAACAGTATTGCCGATATTATTGTTAACTATGAGCAAACTAAAGACTTCACTCTGACCGAACGACAGCATGAGGCGATAATGAAGGCCTTTCAGCATAGCTTCTTCGTAATCAACGGTGGTGCTGGTGTAGGTAAAACAACGATGTTGGATGCCTTATATCATGTGTTTGAAAGTATGCATATTGTCCCTATTCAACTAGCCCTTGCAGGAAAGGCTGCTAAGCGGATGCGTGAGTCAACGGGATATGAATCCTTTACTATTGCTAGGTTTTTGCGAGTTTTTAATTTCAAACGTTACGAAGGCTCGAAGCTAGTTATTGTTATTGATGAGAGCTCAATGGTGGATCTGCCAAGCATGTACCGTCTTTTAAAATTTATTCCCCGAGGAACTCGTATTCTCATGCTTGGTGATACAGGGCAGTTACCACCCGTGGACTTTGGACTGGTGTTCCATGAGTTGGTTGAATTAGATTTCGTATCCAAGGTAACGCTGACAGAGGTGCGTAGGCAGGGACAAAATTCCAATATTCCCAGAGTATCAGACGCCATCCGACAGGGTATTATGCCTGAACTGACATATCACGATGTACAACATATCCCCGTTAGTGGCTTTACTGCAATAAAGAAGTATACGGCAGCGTTATATGACGAAGCGCCCGATAGAACTCAGATCATATGCTCAACAAACAAAATGGCCGATGCGATTAATGAGCTATGTGCAGCCTCAAAAAATAGGAAAAGACTGCGTATTTTTGTGGAAGATTTTGACCAGTATATTGACACTGATTTTAGTTTGGGCGACAAGGTAATGTGCTGTAAAAACTTGTACGACTTTGATGTTATGAACGGGTCTGTGGGTGAGGTTACTAAGGTGTACAAGGAAATGATGCTTGTCACTTTAAGTAATGGTGAAGAAATCAGTGAATTCCCAAGTTTTGGGCAAATAATGTGGGATGACGGCGTCGAACGTGAGATTTCAATTGAAATGATTGAAGCCCTCAAGTTGGCCTATGCAATAACTATCCACAAAAGCCAAGGCTCCCAATTTGAGCGTGTAGTTATTCCCTTAGAACGTGCTCAAAACCTTGATCGCACAATGTTTTACACAGCGATCACACGCGCTCAAAAAGAAGTACTACTTATTGGAGATATCAATACGTTATCTGACGTTTTAGTTAATGAATTTTCTCAATCCCGAAATGTCAATTTGTCAGAAAAGGTTAAATTATTATATCAAGAATAACCGCACAACATTGATGATATATCCAAACTAGCTAGGAAAGTAGTTATCTGGGCAAGTGATATCTAAAAGACTAAAAGTCATGTCCATGTCTCATTAGAGCAATAAAAACCAGCTACATAATGCAGCTGGTTTTTTGGATCTAGGTTAGGCGGTGACTCTTTACACATATCCAGCGGGCTTAGTTTTCAACTTTTTACCGCTGTTGTATGCGTTTCCAATCTCTCTGAAATCGAACATGTTCATTTTAAAACTTGATATAGACACTTGTTGGGCACCATGCACATGAGTAATTAGCTTTTCATGGCGCTCTTTATATGGAGCTTTAGCCACAGAACCACCAAATTCACCTGTATTAACTAATACAACATGTTGGTACATATGATAAAACAGAGCGTCGACCATAGAGTCAAAAGTATTTACATCCATATTTAAAGCTGGAATCAGATAAGCATTAGACTTACCTTTTAAGTCAGCACTCATTTTAATATCAGTTGAGTCAAAGCAAATGGAGCCAGTCATTCTGAAACCAGTCTCATCTTTAAATGTGGGATGTATTAATTCAATAAATAGTTGATAAGGTCGCCAAGGCTTAATATGCTTCACTTCATCCTTCATCATGAACTGTTTCCCTTGAAGACGCTCAATGAAGGATCTGCCGCTTTGTCTCTTGTTGGGTATTATCCACTTTGCAACATTATTTGGCCCTTCGACATTTGGTATGTTTGCAAAGTTTAATCCGGTAAAAATCATAGCTCCTGTTTTATCTGATAAGCGTTTTAATATATCTATATCAGCATCGTTAACAGCTAATTCTGGCCACACAATTAGGTCAATTTTCCCAGTTATATCAGAGCCTACAGTTTCATGACTGTATTTCTTATGTAGAATTAATTCCGCTACTGCTGCAACATGACGACGATGTTTTACTCGGTACTCTGGTGTATCTAGCATTAGTCCATGTTCTAGAAAGTCAGACTTTTGTGGTAATAAAGACTGCACCATAACAACGTCAAGTTCCTGCTTATCTTTATTCCAGTTAAGGTTTACTTTTTCTACATACCCAGGAATCATTGATAGTTTACAAAACAGGTTTTTCTGGTAATCAATACGCTTCTCTATTAGCTGTAGCAGGGTTTTAATACTCCATACCTTAGGCCATTCACTCTCAGTACCATTTAACTGTAGCCCAGGCCATTGAAGCAATTGAAAAAGTAAATTTGTGAGCCAGCCACTCATCGGTGCAGATTGGCCGTTTAAAGATTCAGGAGAGTGCATTAATCCGAATTGACGTTTTATAAAACCAGATTTTATGCCTGTATATTGACCATTTTCTTGGATGTATCTATTAGAACCAGTCCAGTCTAAGTCTCCAATTAGGCAAGAGCGAATAAACATTCCAACATGATACAACGGCCGGTGTTCGTCTAGCACCCAATCAGGAACTCCAAATAAGGGAGATTCGTCAGGTTGAATATTTATTCTTAAGTTAGTATCTAAAGCTTGAATTTCATCCCAGTTAGAGCATTCAACCTTAGTGTTGGCGAGGTCGACTGCATTGCTAAAATCATACTCTTCTAAAGATACTTTAAGCAGGTGTAAGATCGCATTTTCATGAGAGAGTGGATTATTAACATGCTTGATAAGAGCCAACAAAAGATATGCCCTTTCATTGAATTTTGGCTCTATAGACTTTTGATAAATGCCCGATTTTTTAATTATATATGAATGTTCTTGCTGCCAACTATAATTGTTCTTAGCTCCGTGCTTCACTAACTCTGAAAACAGGGTACTTGATTCAATAGCCAAGTTCTCTAATACATCGGGTAGGTTGCGTTTATTTAATGATTTTTTAAGTTTTCTAAATCCACCTTTTTTATTCACTTTTTCTAAAAAGCTAGACAAAGATCTAATGACAAGCTCTGGCTCACTTGAGAGCTGATAAGCCAAAAGAGAGTTAGAAATAAATTCTTGGTGGGACATATCATTAGCTATAGATCTGAAACCTTTAATAATTTTGATTACAACATTAAAGTCTTTATCCTCAGCATCTTCATTACCAAGTAAATTATCATTTCTTACTAAGAGTAAAAACCTAGCCTGCTCTCTAACATTAAATGAATAAGCACTGCTATTTTGTAGAATATCAATAGCTATACATTGAAGATATTCAAAATAGTCGGCTCTACTTGAATGTGCTGGAAACTCCCAATCAGATTTTTGATGAATTGTTGTTGCGCTGTGCCTAAATATTTCGCATAAACAATATTCAACTAAACATGTTTGTTTAGAGTTCTGCCGTGAAATTACATATTTAAATTGACTAATAATCGATTTGAGGATGGCTGTATTAGGAAATAGCTCAAGTCCTTTTTTTAGTAATAAAACCAACGAAGGATCTTTTGTCCAACAAGCTATAAATTTCCTTGCCATTCTTTCTTGCAAGTAGTCCCAGTTACCGGGCTTCGGTTTTCCAGTGTTGTCTACTTCCTGTGTATAAAAGCTTCTTTTTTGCTGTAATAAGTTATGTATCTTATTTGCTGAAAATCGAACTAAAGTATCTTCTCTTACATCATGGTTAGGTGCTTCTATCAAAGCGAGTGGATTATTAGAGTCTTCGTCTTTGGGCAAAGTTTTTATGTAATCAGCTAAATTTATTAACCCTTCCAAGTGGCCTAGTTGCTCATCAATTTCATTGTTAGAAATTGGGCCACTTACTTTACCTTGAATGGATCTTAATTTACCAGAAACCCCCACTTTTTTGATTTGAAATGGCTCTACCTTTGTTTTATCGCTGTGAATGCTTAAGCCTATATCTTTCAGCTTGCTGTTTATAAAATCTACGATACCTTTCTTGAGGTTCGTCGAAGACTCTTCAGAAACTATTATTAATCTCATGTCATCAACATATCGACAAAAATCTACAACCCTGTATTTTTCATCAATCACTTGACCAATCACTTCTGCCATTTCAGCGTCGAAGTTTAATAAGTAAATATTTGATAAAAACCCACCAGATACAAGTCCTTGGGGGATCCCTAAAGGAATATCTTCAGAGTCTTTTTGACAAACGTTACTATATAAAGAAATTGAGTCATCTTCCCATTTCCAGTCTTCAAATTCGTCAAGTAATTTGTCTATGATTGGGAAACGCTTATCAGTATATCCATCAATTAAGCTCACTATCTCGTCAGTAAGTCTTGTTCGATCAATACAATCATAAAATCGACTAAGATCTAAGTGGATTTCGTAAACATTGTCTCGACCTGATTTGTAATCAATAGCTTGTTTTCCAAAGTAACTTGGACGCTCTAAAAATCGCTGATAATCAGTAAAGTACTTGCTGTATATTGTGCTATTTCCCCATGGGAACTGAGCTTCACCATCTTTATATTGGCAATATAACCGGTTTCCATAATTTACGACTTTTTTCTCGTGAACAGACTCGAAATCAGATGATGTATCGCCTTGAATAGTTTCTACTGTATTCGCTAGACACATCATCAGTGCGGTAAAATATGTTTGTTCTTTAATTGGCACATGAGCTAGTGGTCTAAGAGGGGTAACAACTTCATCTTTGGGAACCCATGATTGATTGATACCAGATAAAGCCTCTTCAGCAAATTCCCAATCTAAAAGCTCAACATCAGCAGGCGGAAATAGAGGTGTATCAACAAATATCCAACTTGTTGATTTTGGTGCAGGGACTAATCTTAGTGGAGTTAATTCGTAATCAAGCCCTTCAAGTTCTTTCACCCAAACGTCCAAATTCTTGGCTAGTGATAAGGTTGAACAATCTAGCTCAAATGTATTTGCATACCAATTGGTAGAACGAATATATTGTTGTGATTTTTTCCATGCTTGAGCTAACACAACACTATCTGCAATGTATTGATCTTCGGGCTTCAACTCCCTGTATTTTTTGTTTAGTAAACCCATTTTCTCTCCTACACCGATTTTTATGTAACTAGTTATCAGGACTTATTGTTGGTATAGCTCTAAATTATTTAAACAGGATCAATTAAGCCTCTTTTACGCCAACGGTTTCCATTGACTAAGGAGTCAAACTTAACTCCATTTGATAGCTCTAAATTGTCCGCATGATCGGTAACAATAATTTGCGGGCTAAAGCCATTGCTTGATTCAAATTCATTACAATAGATAGATAGCTGACTAAAAAGGTTCTCAACCGCCTTAATATCTTCATCGACGGGACGCTCCTTCTCTGTTCTTTGTTTGGCTTCCGTGCTTTTTTGCTCATCAAAGGTATCAGCGTTATCACGTGTGAAATTAGGAAAATAAACTTGGGTTGGCTGATCTAGGAATAATAAAGAAGGGATCGCACACTTATTTCCTAATTCAGCAAAATATTTATGTAATGCTAAAAATAATGTTACATGGCAGTAAAGCCAGTTTGCACCACTGCCCATTGAGCGCAGGTAAATCTTTTCGCCTTCAGGCGTTAAATGATAAAGGTCAAAAGTCTCAAATGAGAAATGGAGGTTGATTGGCTTGTAGCTTGTTTCAAACTCAAAATGACTGCCTATATCAGTCATATATTTGTTTACCTTTATCGAAGCATTTTTTAATCCATTTTCTACATCATATTCTTTAAGACTTTCGTTGATTTGTTTTAATTGTTTTCGTAGTTCTTTCAAGCTCTTTTCTATATCAGAATCGTCAGCCATGTTTAGCGAGTCTAAAAGAGCGAAAAGTTTCGCTTTATGCATAATGATATTTTCATAAAGGCTTTTGTTTTTAGCTATTTTTTCTTCTGTGGCTTCAACATCTTCAATTTGTTTACTTAAGGCCATCAATTCGTTGTTCAAATGCTCGGTATCGCGCTGAATAGTCACTAGTGAGGATTCGAACTTTGCTTTCATAGGGCGAGCTTGAGCAAGGTTGCCAGAAACCTTTGTGATAGCTTGCTGTAGCTTTTCAGCACTTAGTTGTAGCGTGTCTTTTTCAGTTTTGCAAAATGGACACACAGATGCTGAAATATGAACGTGTGTAGGTGTACTAAACTGCTTTACGTTATTAGTGAAGCGTTCTTCTTCCCCGATATGTTTGTTAATTGACGCTGTTTGACGTTGTAATATTCTCAACTCAGACGTCTTTTGAGTACGTTCTAGTTTTAATTGATTATACCGTTGAGTAATAGCATCGGAGTTGTAGTTGATTTTCTCTGGGACGATTACTTCATCAAGTTCATCCTTTGCATTTTGCGGATGACGCAGCACTTTTTCCAATGAAAGCGGCTCTTCTTCAAATCCCATCAAAGCATATAGTTGACTCAACTCTGGGCCTACTTTTTGTTTGTAGCTATCTACTGCACGTTTGTTTGTTTCTTTACTTCGCTCTAAACGTCTAACTTCTGCCGTTAAACGCTCTTTCTCTTGTGATAGATGAAAGAACTTTTGATCGACTAGCCCTAGAAATATTTTGGTATGCTCAATCGCCTGATCTCGCTTTTTCTTCTCGTCGAACCGATAAAATAACGCATGCTTATTGGCAACCAAGTTTTGATGCTGAAGCATGAATGATGAAAAGCTACGAATAGATGGTCTAGGTGCTTTTTGATTAAATCGCCTATTTGCTCTAGCTGCTAAAGATTCATCGACATCATCAATATCTAAGAAAAATTCGTCTCTTATATAATGTTTAAAGTCTTTCAATGGTCTAAAGTAGTTAGCGCCAAAATAGTGTAGTTGAATTTCTTCTGTATTGAATGGCTCTATTCTACGAAAAAAAGCTTTAGTTGGAGTCTTAGGATCGCGCGCAATCACCATGCTTTTGTCATTAACAGCAAGTGCTACGTAATAAATGGTAGCACTATCAGTGATCACTCCTTTAGGTATGGTGTTTTCACCACTGCCAAAGCAGTAATCAAATATTTCAATCAAGGCACTTTTACCAGTCGATGACTTTCCGGTAACAACATTTAGCCCTGCTTGAAAATTAACAGGATGTTTGACTCCTTGATTATCAATCACGCCAATTTCATGAATAAGGGTTTTCATCGCGGTTTCACTCCTAAAAACGCATAAATCTCAACCACTGAGTGACCGCTAAATAATTGACCTAGTTTTTCTGCGTATTTTTTTTGGGTAAATACTGAATTAGAACTGTCACTTTTACTTAAAGACAAATTATTTTCATCGACTGATAGCCAGTCGTTTATTAAGCAATATTGAATACATTGCTCTGTTAAAGTTTGAAACCCATCAATTCGTTCTTGAAGGTCATAAAGTTTTGTCCGATCATCAAACACAGACCAAATTGAACTTCGGTTTTTATTGCCAAACACGGCTCCAGAAATTTTCTTACTAAAAACAGGATGACTACACAACGGGATCACTAACTGAGCAAGCAATAAATTATTTTCTGACTCATCCAAATGTTTATAAAACGAGGCCATATATGGACCATAATCAAATGGGTTGTACTTTAATTCGTATAAGGCATCGATGATACTGCTCATGACTTTATCCTCCATTTTAAATCTAATTTGTCATTGTCCATGGCGTCATGGATAAGGCCATTTCTAAAAACAAGATCTGGATTCGGGTAGCCTTCTATACCAAATGGAGTTTCGCTGATGACTTGATCGTATAAATCTTGTGATATGTCTACTGGACAACCTTTTTTTCGACAAGAACTGCGATATTTTGCAGAGAATGTTTTAATCCACCGTTCTCGATATTTATTAACCACTCCTCTGAACTGAGGGTAGCCATTTAATTCCTCAATTACCGCATTTCTAAGTTCAAGCCAGCTACCTACTGCGTCTGGTAAAACATCTTCATACTTAATCTCAATGATTTTTCGTGCAAAAAGCTCTGTAATATATGTATCTACTTCGTTATCAGTTGCATCTCTGGCGTCGAAATCAGGAATAGTAAATAAAGTCGGCCCCCATTTTGCTGTTAAGGCTTCTCGCTTTTGGTCAAACGCAGTTTTATCTATTACCCATTCGATATCATTTGCTTGTTCATAGATAAAGCCTATTAAACCTTCAGCAAAAGCCTGTCGATTGGCCGGTGGAATGTAGCCACTGAGCTTATTAAAGTAACTTTTTTTCAATGTATCTAAATCTGCTGATTCAGTATGCAATACAACTTTCTCGAGTATATCTAGCAAATTTTCACTAGCCTCAGCTATCACATATTTTTGTAATTTTATGATTTCTGATGGTTTTTTTTCATTTCGTTTTTTTTCTGGGCGAGCGAGATAAATATCTTTTAATATTTGTAAGCGTTGCTGTGCTGTTTTTTCATTCCAGTCTTTTAAACTGGTAGTTGCACCAAAAGGTTGAGTGGTATGCAGTACCAAAACTCCATATTGAGCATGGTGAAATTCTGGTGCCAACCAGTTCTTGAGTGTTTTCCAGAGATTTTCATGGTGGTCGGTAAGTGGCGCTGAATAGTTTTTCACTTCCGTTTGGGTTGAAGTTAAAACATCAGGCGATATTAGACTCACATCACCATCTTTTTCGAACCACACGGATTGTCCTTCCTCCAATGAAAAACACTTATCCAAACCAATAAGTGCTTGATAATGAAAGGCTAAGGCCGTTGTTAGCGCAGCATTTTTTGGGGGGCTATTACTCATTATCTCTCCCTGAATTAGTCATCCCTAAATGAGCCGAGTGTTAATACCTGCGGCTTCAAGTCTTGCGGTTAAATTTCGCAATTTAAAAAATTGTACCGAGGCTTTGAGTTATCCTCATTTCTTACAAGAAACCTTTAGCGGTAATATATTTCAACTAGCTTATAAATTTGATCATTTGCAAGTGTACTTCCGCTGTATGTTTAGTGTGGTGTGCTATAGCCTGTTTTACTTGATTAACAACGCTTTGTTAGACATTGCTGAGAGTTAGGGCTTAAATAATTAGTTAAATTAGCTAATTTATAAAAAACATGCAAAGACTATCTTTGAAGTTTTCACCAATATTTTTTTAAGATCAGTTAAAGCCGAGATTTAATACTTCGATTATTTATTTTTTACTTAGCTGAACTTCAACTTTTGATGGTTCAGGGAATATCTCTTCTAAATCGCAGTTAAGTATTTTAATTATTTGATAAATTCGCTCACAAGAAACAGGCACATTTCCTCTTTCAATACGGCTTAAGTAGCTTGCTTCAATACCTAATGTATTAGCTAGTTCAGCTTGAGGGATTGAGCGTTTTGTTCTCGCCAACTTTATATTCATACCAATCAGCGTTTGTATAGGCTGCATTCTAAACATCCACAGACAAAGGATAAATGATCCCATATTGCGGCTTTTCAACCCATGACATATAATTAAATTAATTTACATATATATCAATTAATGAACTATTAAATCAATTTTATTTGGAGCAATTATGAAATTAGAGCCATTAATAAAAACTATTATTTGCCAAGGCAATATAGATAACTTTACAGCTGGAGAGGTCAGAACGGCTTATATTGTTTTAAATAAAGATAAAACGCTAGAATCCTCAAAAGTACTTAAGCTTGTAAAAAGTGAAATAGATAAGTTAGTGGATGCTAAGTGGTTAGAATGTGCAGAGTTAAAAAAAGTGTTCGCAACCAGATTCATCAAAACAGAATACTTTGAACCAGATGAAATTGATATCGCTCTAGATCAAAATCAATTGAGTGACCACGATCGCGCTAATTATGAAGCGCAGCTTTATGTGTACAAGGGTGAGCTTCTTGAATGCAGAGGGATCATTGATACCTATGCAGAAATAACACGAAACAACGAAAGCCTTAAAGGCTTACTAGATTCTCAATATGAAGCTATCCAACAAAAAGTTTATATTTTAAAGGGAAAAATAAAAGCCTTTAATATGCTCTTACAAAACTAAAAAGCATTTATGTAAGTTAGTCTAAATAGGGAGTTTCAATATGCCTTGTGAATACGAAAAATTTTTTACTGAAGTATTTCATTTAGAAGACCCAAGTGACGCTCCTACAAAACAACATGAAATTTATTTTAATGAAATTCAGAAATTTATTAAAAAAAACTCAATTTTTACACCATCACAAGTTATAAAGTGCCTTTCAAAGAACAACAAACTTACTCACATTGACCTCAATCGAATGGAAAAAGAACTGAAAATATTTTCAGTTACTTACCTGTCAGGGGGATCAAATATTGGGTATCCCGCTTTTCAATTTGATCTGCAAGCTGGTATTACAAAGCCCGTAATAAGTAGTATTTTAAAACCTCTCAATGGAATGTATAAAAATTGGGATTTAGCATTTTGGCTTAATTCATATTTTCATGATCTAAATGGGAGCATAATTGAGGTATTAGATAGTGCCTCTCTAGAGTCGTTGCTTAGGGAAGTAAACAATATATAAAAAGCATTGTTAATTTACTTACGAATTTTATTTTGTATTTAAAATAAAACTTTTTAATGAGTTAAGAATATACATTTTGGGGTTTAAAAAAGTGTAAAGAAAAGCTATATACAATGAGGCGAAATTGACAGAAAAGTCAGCCAGTGAAGATTAAAGTTGTATTTTAGCAGAATAATTACTTTTTCTATTATGATATAGGCATAGTAATAGTAGGTCGATAAGCTTATTTGTCACACACACACGTAATCTTTACATTTTTTTAGGCACATTACCGTTCTGACGATATAAAGTTATCAGTGTAAAGGTAATTAGATTCTTTACACTTTTTACTCTAAACCCAGTATTCGTACTGGGTTTTTTATGCGTATTGCGCTGTGATGATAATCAAAAAACTATCAATATAAGACCTCATTAGGCTGTAAAGTGAAATAGTATTGTTGGTAATGTTAAATTACAGTAAATTTTATCTTGTATTTAATTGATATATATCGTTAACACTTACCATTAAACTACTTTCCCCTGATTACACAATGAGAAACATGAAAACTAATATCTTATTTTTATTTCTTGTTTTGCAATTCTTGAGCCCTAGTTCACACGCTCAACCTACTTCAGACGTTACTCATATTTTATTTATAAATTCAACAAATCAAGATATGCCTTGGTATAAAAGTGTTGAGCTTGGACTGCGTACAGAGCTTACAAAACGTTCTTTTAGTTATGAACTATTTGTCGAAAATATGGATGTAAATCGCTTTGATGAAGTTAATCAAAAACAGTTAATGAAAGACTACCTCAAACAAAAATATAAAAATAAGCACATCGATATCATCGTTACTCAGTCGCCATCTGCAGCGACGTTACTATCTCAATTAGATGATTTTTTATAAATGCTCCACGAATATACTTAGAGCCAGGCACCCAGTTTAATCTACCAAAAAAGACTAGCGGAGCTGTGATCCAAGCTAAATTAGATTATGCGCAAGCAACAGCAAATGCTGTTAATTTAATGAAGCCTAAAAAATTGATCGTGATTTTAGATACAAAAAACGATATTGGTATGAGCTTTCATCGAGGACTATTTTCGGTTATTAACCGTGATTTTTCGTATTTAAATGTAGAAAAGTGGTTTGATCTTCCATTACCAGAATTACTCACCAGAGTAAGAAATGCCCCAGCAGATTCAATTATTTTATTAACCCCCATTTTTAGGCGTTTCGATAATAAATCACTTAGTCCTTATCAGCTAGTAGAGCGATTAACTGAAGAAAGTCCGGCGCCAGTGTTTAGCTATTGGGAAGTACTATTAGGCTCAGGTGTTGTTGGTGGGTATGTTTTGTCGGGTGAAAAAATAGGTAAACGTATTGCCGATTCAATAGTTTTTTATAATGAAAATAAAGCGTTAAATGAAATTAGTGGTGAAGGGCTTAGTACATACTCATATGATTGGCGACAATTAAGTAAGTTTAATATTGCTCCGCAGAGCTTGCCAGAAGAGTCAATTATCTCTTATTACGAGCCAACTTACTTTGAGAAAAATAAAATATTAATTTACAGCGCTACTGCAATTATTTTTATTCTTAACAGTTTTTTAGTTTTTGTTTTTAAACCAACGCCGCATTCAACTTTTAAAAGAGCTTGATGAAGAAAAGCAAAGATTAGAGTCGCGCGTTGAAGAGCGCACTGAAGAGCTTTTGCACGCCAAGGAGGAAGCAGAGCATCTGACATCCGCTAAGTCTGAGTTTTTAGCAAATATGAGTCATGAGATTAGAACCCCTATGAGCTGTCTCTTATACACAAATCCCTGCTAAGAAATTAGCGGGGATTTTTTTGAACTAAATCTCAATGTCATGATCAGATCTTCAAATCTTGTTTGAGGGCACATTATGATTAACGAACATACTCATTG